>Ga0315314_1000116_pt1 | contig 107017 bp, 102 predicted proteins | sample TDP9_MG_FD_203631 | JGI IMG/M metagenome (GOLD analysis project Ga0315314, IMG submission 203631) | Freshwater sediment microbial communities from Lake Towuti, South Sulawesi, Indonesia - TDP9 | ecosystem: Environmental > Aquatic > Freshwater > Lake > Sediment | place: Indonesia: South...
TTTCTTTAAGCAAAGCGAGTGTTGATTTTTTCAAAAAGGAAGCGGAGAAAAATCGGACGTCGTACCAGAAAATGATCCGACGGGTGATAGATTTCTACACTTCGAAGTATCAAAAAAGCGCCTAACCGTTCCTTCAGGCGACCCGCCTCGGGCGGCTGAACTAAATCGTTAAAAATTTGGGTCACCCATTACGTTAGACGCCTCGATCAATCAGCGGAATGCTTGGGCCAAAGGAATGCAAAATATAACCACACCAACAAGGCAGTCGGGAAGTGCCATACTTAGATCATTTATCGTCGTTGGTGTAATCGCACTTCTGTGCACTAACGGAAATTGGGCTTTCTCAGGATCCTTTGTTTTCGAGCCGGATAAGATCGCCGCTGCGGAGACGCGTATGTGGCAGGCGTATTACGCCCGTGATTTGCCGAGACTCCACAGCGAAATGGCTGCTCTTCTTCGCGCTCAGTTCAGACTCTCCTCAGAGGACGCTGAGAGGATCGCCAAGAGCTTGGCTGTTGCGGCGATGAAGTTCGCGAGCAGCGGAGCAAACTACGAGCGGGTCGTCTTACCTGATCTCGAGGTGGCTTACCTCCAACTGAGGGTATTGCTGAAGCGCTCCTTTGACCCTCGAGAGGCGGCCCGAGCTGAGCTGGCTTGGTGGATCGCGCGAAGGACTCCGGGCCGAGACAATACGTACCAGGTAGGCAAGCTGATAGCCGAGCTTTATTCGGTCATTTATGGAGGCGAGCGACCCGAATTCTTGGAGGCGGGTGTTCTTCGCGCCCAAGCGGCCCAGCTCAGAGACCGTAGTGGAGATAACTGTGATTGGGCCAGGGTTGAGCGCCTACTGCGTCGGTCGTATCGAGTGCTTGCAGATGCAGTGCGATGAGGCGTTCTTTTCGCGAGCCGCCGAGGGCATTTGGCTTGCCTCGCATCTCGAAGATCTCGCGCGCCTCCTCCTCGTTCGCCACCTGCCGCCCCTCGGGCTTGAGCAAGGAGAAAAAGAAGTACCTCCTTAAATTGAGCTTGACAGCTGGTAGTGATTGGTATACATGTATACCGACTCAAGCCATTCCCGGTAAGCTCCTGAAAACAGGTGTCCTGAAAATGCTGCCTGTTGGGAACATCAAATTGGACCTATCAAAAGAAACCTTGGTTGACAGGATTGTGGATATTCTGGAAGATCGAATCCTAAAAGGAGATCTGCCCCCGAGCACGAAATTGAGTGAAACCCTCGTGGCTAAGGAGTTCGGGGTCAGTCGGATTCCGGCCCGAGAGGCACTGCAGCGCCTCCAGGAGATGAATCTGGTTCGAAGAACGCCCCTTGGTAGGGAGGTGGCACGATTCAGCCTGGAAGAGTTTCGCGAGATTTATGAATTAAAGAATGTGGTCGAGGCGTTTGGGGCTATGAAAGGAGCGCTTAGAGCTACAGATGAAGATTTAAAAAAAATTCAATCGGTTGTGGACAACATGCACAGGTGTCTAAATGGTGGGAAACTTAAAAGGCTAAATTATTTAAACCACCAATTTCATGACCTTTTAGTCCACTGCTCGGGAAACAGGAAGTTAATCGAAACCTATCTCGCCTTAGTAAAGCAGGTCCGATGGTCCGCATCCCTTTCGCTCCTTCAGTTCCCCGCCCGCCCCCAACAGGCTTTGAATGAACATAAGGCCATCTTTGAGGCCTTCAAGCACGGAAGAGCACGGGATGTCCGAGTCCTGTTGGAGACCCACTCCCAAAATAATATGGAGCGAATTTGCTCGCAACTTGAAGAGAAAGAAAAAAGCAGGAAGCAGATGGAAGCTCTTTAGCGGAGAGACCGGAAGGAGACAATTATTATGGCCGCAGAAATAAGGCTGCAGTATTTATCCAATTCCGGTTTCTTGCTCACAACCGAAGAGGGCAAGCGGGTTGTGATTGATCCCTTCCTGACGGATAATCCAAAAGCGCCCTTTGGCCCGGAGAAAATTCCTGCGGTCGACTTGGTCGTTGTGACCCATGCAGCCTTTGACCATTTAGGGGATTCCTTTTTCTTTTGCCAAAGAGACCAGGCCTTTCTAATTGGCGATTATCTGGTGCGCCAACTTGCCTTGGCCAATGGTCTTGCCCCGGAGCGGGTAAAAACTGGTGGCTATGGGGCTACCATCGAAAGAGCGGGAGTCACCCTGCGGGTGCTTATGGCGCACCATGTGAGTTATGTTTTGAATCGTTCGGGAGAACCTCTGGCAGGCATACCCCTGGCCTTCCTGATCACTACCCCAGGGGGACTCCGGATCTATGACGCGGGAGATACCTGTCTCTTTGAGGACATGAAACTAATCGGTCAACTCTATCGACCGCACATTGGCTTGATTCCGGTTGGGGCTGCAGGTCCCCAGTACGGCAAGGATTTGCCACCTGCGGAAGCGGCGCAGGCCGCCCAATGGATTGGCTGTGAACTCGCGGTGCCGATTCATTATTATGAGCCGCAGGACCCAGTTGATTTTGCTGCGGCTGTCAGGATCCTTGCGCCCTGGATGGAAGTCCGGAATATGGAACCCGGCGAAGAGCTCATATTGCAGATCATAAAGCAAGGGGCACGAGCCACTTTTGCTCTGAAGAATTGAAATGTAGAGTGTTAGGCCGGAAACTTAAGGAAGCAGAAGGGGGAAAATTCGAGTGATAAATCGATATCATCAGAAAGGAGGTCGGACCATGAAAAAATGGAAAGGCTTTAGCATCGGGGTTCTGGCACTGGTTCTGTTATTTCTATGGACCAATGAGGTTTTTTCGGCAGAGCAAAAGTTTCCCGCCAGACCTATCCAGGTTATTATTCCCTTTGCCCCCGGAGATACGGATAACCTTCTCCGCCCGTTTATCGAGAAAATGCCCGAGTATTTAGGCCAGCCGTTGACTTTTGTCTACAAACCCGGGGCTGCTGGCACTTTGGGAGCGGGATTTGTGGCCTCAGCCAAGCCCGATGGATATACTCTGTTAGGCATTTCCCAGTCTGCCCTAACCATCGTTCCTCATCTCCAGAAAGCAGACTACACCTTAGAATCCTTCATTCCGATAAGCTGCTTAGTGGAAAGTCCGATTTTGCTTGTCGGGCAACCCGATGCTCCATGGAAGAACCTTAAAGAGTTGGTGGCTGAGGCAAAGAATAACCCAGGAAAGATTAATCTTACCACTGCAGGAACTTTCAACATCGCTCACATTGCTTTTGAGGCCTTCGCTAAGAAAGCTTCGATAAAAGTTAATTATATTCCATCCCAGGGAAGCGGGCCAGCGATGACTGCGGTATTAGGAGGACATGTCCATTTGGCTTCTGGGGCAATCGTCCCAGCTCTTCCCCATATTAAGGCGGGCACCCTTCGCGCTCTTGCTGTTTATACCGCGAATCGGGTGAAAGATCTTCCCGATGTGCCTACCTTCACAGAAGCAGGGTACTCTGTAATTATCCCTGTATATTATGGATTTTTGGCGCCTAAAGATACCCCGAAGGAAGTAATAGAAACCCTTCATTTGAGCATAAAAAAGGTAGTAGAACATCACGGGGTTTTTGTGAATGAACGTTTAAGTAAATTGGGCGCAAAGGCTATCTACATAGAGCTTAAGGAATATGCTAACCTTCTTAAGAGCCAATATGAGTATTATGGCGAGCTGATAAAAGGCATTAAGCAATAGATTATCGTATAAGGTTGGAGGGAATTTTTAAAACAGGTCTCCTGTCGGAACGAAGAGAGAAATATGGAGAGAGAGAAATGGGCAGCTTGGTTCTGGCTGGGAGCAGGTATTCTCATCTGTATAGGCTCCCTGAACCTTTCCGTTGGAAGTTTCCGCAGTCCAGGCCCCGGACTCCTTCCTTTCATCTGCGGTGCCATCTTAGGAGGCCTATCTCTTATCGTTTATCTCCAAGCCCGGTGGAGTAGGCCATCGAAAGAATTGGAAAGGCCCTTCTGGAAAAATAAGAATCGGGTCTTAAAAGTCTTTCTCACATTTATTGCTCTTTTGGCCTATGCGATTGGCCTGGAGTATCTGGGGTTTCTGATAAACACAACGATTCTTATCGCTTTCCTGTTGGGGGCGATAGAACCGCAGCGGTGGTATGTGGTGATCTTTGGTTCACTCCTCACCTCCTCGGCGGCTTATACCATTTTTGAATTGCTGCTGAACTTGCCCATGCCGAAAGGGTTCCTAGAGTTTTAGAAGGCGCCAAAATTTTCTCTGTAGATCGTTATCCAGGCTAAAGAGACTGCAAAAAGACATGTCTGGCGACCTGATTTATGGATTCTCGATCATCCTGACTTTAAGTAACCTCTTTTACTGTTTCATGGGCGTGGTCATTGGAACGCTGGTAGGGGTTCTGCCGGGTTTGGGTCCTGTTGCGGCCATGTCTCTCCTTTTTCCCGTAACCCTTCATCTTCCTCCGGTTTCGGCCATTATTATGTTGGCTGGGATCTATTATGGGGCAATGTACGGCGGGTCTACCACGTCGATCCTGGTAAATATTCCCGGAGAAGCCGCTTCTGTGATCACCTGCATTGACGGTTACCAGATGGCCCGGCAGGGAAAGGCGGGTGTAGCCCTGGGGATCAGTGCCTTCGGGTCATTCATAGGGGGAACTCTGACGGTGATCGCCCTGCAAATGATCGCTCCCCCCCTGGCGCGAATCGCTTTGGCATTTGGCTTTCCTGAATACTTTGCCCTCATGTGTTGCGGGTTGGTGATCTTGACCTTCATGGTCAGGGGTTCCATGATCAAAGCTCTTATGATGGCGGTTGTGGGAATCTTTTTGGGAAGCGTCGGGACGGATCTTATCATGGGAACTCCCAGGTTCACCTTTGGAATCAAAATTTTCATGGACGGAATGGGAATTGTTCCTGTGATCATGGGACTTTTTGGAATATCCGAAGTTCTCATAAATATTGAAGAGGAAGTTTCCCGGGATGTCTTCAAAGCGAAGATATCCAATCTTCTTCCCACACTGAAGGATTGGGGGGAGTCCATCGGAGCAATCTTAAGGGGCACTTTAATCGGTTTTTTCTTCGGGATCCTGCCTGGAGCGGGAACAGTCGTCTCCGGGTTTACTTCCTATGCGGTAGAGAAAAAGATCTCGAAACATCCAAAGAAATTTGGCACGGGCATGATTCAGGCGGTCGCTGGACCTGAAACGGCGAATAATGCGGCCGTCGGAGGCGCATTTATTCCTCTCTTGTCTCTGGGGATTCCTCCCAGTCCCCCAATGGCTTTATTATTAGGGTGCTTTCTTTCTTACGGTGTGCAGGTTGGCCCGTTGCTCCTCAAACAACATGGGGATGTTTTCTGGGGCGTCGTCTCCAGCATGTACTTAGGAAACCTCATGCTTCTGATCTTGAACCTTCCGCTGATCGGGTTATGGGTAAAGATTTTGAGAGTCCCGTATGGTATCCTATTCCCACTCATCCTCCTCTTTTGCCTAATCGGTGCTTATAGCCTCAATAATACTTCGGCTGAAGTGATCCTCATGGTCGTATTCGGCGGCATCGGATACTGGATGAAAAAAATCGATTACGAGGCAGCTCCTTTGATTATGGCCATGGTCTTAAGCCCTATGATGGAAAATAGCTTTCGCCAATCGCTCTTACTTTCCCATGGAAGTTTTGGAATTTTTTTCACCAGGCCCCTGGCCTGCGCTTTCATGGTTACGGCCATCTCCTTGCTCGTTTTGCCGAATCTTCCCTGGTTTAAGGCAAGAAAGTGGACAGGCTTAGAAGCGAAAGCCAGATAAAATAATCGAGATTTCACGACGGGGATGAAATTCCTAAAGAATACTTCATTAAGGATAGAGTATAGATAACGTACCAGGCCCGGATGAGGTTTCCGTTCCCTGTCCAGAGAAACCCATTTTGATCCCCGGGGAGCCGGAGGCCCAGATCCAAAGGGTTCAAAAGGAAAAGGGGGTTCCCTTTGAACCCAGAATATTTGAGACCTTGAAAGGTATGGCCCAGGGGAATTATGATTACGAGATCCCGAGGTTATAAATGAAAAACTCCTTTTTCCGAGTGGTGATTACTGGCGATTCCCTCGCCCAGGAAGCCCTGGAGATTCTTTCGAAGAAATGCCAGGTCCAGTTTGCAGGTCCCTATCCCCAACCAGCGGTTTTGGCTGAAAAGCTTCGACAGGAAAGGGCCCACGCCCTGATCTTCCGAACAGGGAAAGCCCCGGCAGAGGTAATAGAAGCCTCCCCAAATCTGAAGGTCATCGCCAAACATGGGATTGGGGTCGATAATATCGATGTCCTGACCGCCACAGCCTTAAAAATTCCTGTTTTGGTTACAGCTTCAGCTAATTACCAGTCTGTGGCGGAGCATACTCTGGGGTTAATGTTATCTCTCGCCAAAGACATCCCCTGGCTCGATAGCCGGATTCGCCAAGGCTTTTGGGATAAAACCCAGTACCGAGGGGTGGAGCTCTTTGGAAAGAGTTTGGGTCTGATCGGGTTTGGCCGAATCGGGCGTCGGGTATATGAATTAGTCATGCCGCTTAAGATGAAGGTTCTGGTCTTCGATCCCTTCCTAAGCGAGGAGAACCTTCCTGCAGGGATAACCCACTTCCCTCATTTGGAGGAGTTGCTGAAATCTGCTGACATCGTAAGCCTTCACTGCCCTCTCACAGAAAAGACCAAGCATCTGATTGGAATGAGGGAGCTTAAGATGATGAAAAAAACAGCTTGGCTGATAAATACGGCGCGGGGCGAAGTGGTGGATGAAGATGCGCTCATTGCCGCCCTCCGAGAGGGGAAAATTGCCGCGGCAGGGATCGACACCTTTCGTAAAGAGCCACCAGAAAATCTGAATCTTCTCTGTGGCGCGGGTAAGGTTGTCCTAACCCCCCATATCGCCGCGGCCACCCAGGAAGCCTTCATTCGAATGGGAATCGAGGCAGCCCAGAACGCCCTAACCGTTCTGGAAGGGAAAAAACCGGATAAAGATTGTATAGTAAACCCAGAAGTTTATGAAAACGGATGAAAGGAGAAGAATCATGAAAAAACTATTATTCCTCTTAATCGGATTGCTCATCTTCCCAGTTTGCGTTCAAGCCACGAGTTATCCAGAAAAGTCCATTGATGTGATTGTGGCTTATGCCGCAGGGGGAGGAACAGACGTAGGGGCCAGAATATTGGCCAAGGTGGCCAAGAAATATATTCCCCAGCCGCTGGTGATCATCAATAAACCTGGAGCGGGCGGGGAGATTGGTTTTATAGGTCTTGCGCAGGCCAAGCCGGACGGATATACGATTGGGTTTATCAATCCTCCGACTATTGTGCTTTTGCCCTTTCAAAGAAAAGTCGGTTATAAGATGTCTGATTTCAAATATATAATCAACGTGATGGAAGACATAGGAGCCCTTTGCCTGAGGGCGGAAAGTCCTTTCCAAAGTTTAGGTGATTTTATAAAAGCAGCCAGGCAAAAACCGGGTGAATTGACCGTGGGCAATGCGGGCACTGGCTCAGACGCCCATATGACCGCGCTGGATTTTGCTAAAAAGGCCAACATCTCGATCAACCCCGTACCCTTTAAAGGGGCTTCAGATGCCAGAACAGCGGCTCTGGGTGGACATGTGGATGCAGTGGTAATGAAAGTGGGGGAGGCCAAACCCTATGTGCTGTCAAAGCAAGTCAGAATTTTGGCTATCGCGGCTGGCGAACGTTTGAAAGAATTTCCCGATGTCCCGACCTTCCAAGAAATGGGTATTAAAACAACCATGACGACTACTCGAGCCGTTGCCGGACCTGCGGGGATTCCAGATTATGCGGTTAAGTATCTTCATGACCGTCTTAAAAAGACCATAGAAGACCCAGAGTTCATCGAGCTGGCCGAAAAGACCGGTGTTTATGTTAAATATATGACTCCCGAAGAATATAAAAAGTATATCGAAGGACTGGAAGAAACTTTCGGACCCATGTGGAAAGAGATGGAGAAGAAATAGGGGATCTCATGGAGAAGAAAATATACGAAGAGATCTTGAAGATTTTTCCCGCTATAGGGAAATTTAAGGATTCAGACCTTAAAGAACGGGTTTTAAAATCCTGGACAAGGGCGCTAAAGGAGGGTTCATTCGAGCACTTGGAGGATATACCGTTCAGTGGGGAAATCCCTGAAACCAGTCTTCCGAGCCACATAAATTGGGTAATGGAAGTCGCCTTATTTATGGCGGATCTTGTGGAAGAAAGGATGGCTATTTCAGTTAATCGGGACCTCTTAATCGCCTCCGTTCTTTTGCATGATCTGGGAAAGGCTTTTGAATATGAGAAAAAGGGAGATGGGTACGTGAAATCGGAAATTGGAAAAAAATTTATGCATGGTTTCTGGGGAACCTATATCGCCCTGGACGAGGGGGTGCCCCGGGATTTAGCCCACCTGATTTCTACCCACAGTAAAGATTCACCGACTCATCCCCGGCTGATCGAAGGGATTATCCTTCATTATGCAGATTTTGCCCATGCTGATATCCTGCGTTTCCAGAAAGGGCTGGAGACTTTCTTGTCATTGAAGTAGGGAATGAATTTTGTATTTCTTCGTGCTCAGGAGGGAAAATGGGAAAAGCCTCCAATTATAATCGCCTGAGTGCAATCTTTTTTCTGGCGGTAGGAACCCTGTTTTCCCTTTACGCCCGGTCAGTGGAGATTGGGAGCTGGCATCAACCAGGGCCTGGATTTCTGCCCTTCTGGGCGGGCATTACCTTAAGCGTTATGTCTGCTGCCCTCTTTTTGCAAAGCTACGGCCAAAAGGCTCCGGCAACGTATTCCCCCTTCTTTTCCGCAAAGAACTCTTGGAAAAGAGTCCTGGTCACCTTCCTGGCTCTATTTGCCTATGTGCTCTTCCTTTCACCCCTTGGTTTTGCCTTGACGACCTTCCTTTTTTTGGGTTTTCTTCTTAAGTTTGTCTTCCCCCAGGCCTGGGGAAGGACTCTAATCGTAGCTCTGCTCGGGTCCGCCGTTGCCCGGGTGCTTTTCATCGATTTACTGGAGACCCAGCTACCGAAGGGGATTTTAGGATTTTAGATGCACCATGGATATACTGAATCACATTGTTCTTGGGGCTCAGGTTGTCTTCCAACCGATTAACCTTCTCTTTTGTTTCTTAGGGGTCCTGATGGGAACTCTGGTGGGGGTGCTTCCGGGTTTTGGCCCCACTGCCGCTATTGCCCTCCTTCTCCCCACCACCTTTTACACCTCGCCGGTTGCCTCCATTATCATGCTGGCTGGAATCTATTACGGAGCGATGTACGGCGGTTCGACCACGTCCATCCTGGTCAACATCCCGGGCGAAGCAGCCTCGGTTATTACTTGTCTCGATGGGTACCAGATGGCCCTGCAGGGAAGGGCGGGCCCGGCCCTGGGCATCGCCGCCTTTGGCTCTTTCATCGCCGGCACAATTTCGGTATTGGGGCTGATGGTGATCGCGCCGCCGCTGGCCAAGTTCGCCCTGGCCTTTGGTCCTCCAGAATATTTCAGTTTAATGCTCTTGGGGATTGTTATTCTCATCTATCTGGCCTCCGGCTCGATCCTCAAGGCCCTGATGATGGCCGTTTTCGGACTGCTTGTGGGCACGATCGGGCAGGATTCTATTTCCGGCACCCTGCGTTTAACCTTCGGCATCAAGGAGCTCTACGATGGGGTGGGCCTGATTCCGGCCATCATGGGCTTGTTTGGCGTTTCCGAAGTGATTGCCAACGTGGAGCAGGCCATAAGGAGGGAGGTCATCACCGCGAAAACGAAAAACCTCCTGCCGAATTTGTCAGATTGGCAGGCCTCTTTCTGGCCCATCATCCGCGGATCGGTGGCTGGATTTCTCATCGGTATTCTTCCGGGCCCCTCTTCGACGATTTCTTCCTTTGCCTCTTATGCCGTGGAAAAAAAGTTTTGCCGGCAGCCGGAGAAATTCGGGACCGGTGCCATCGAGGGTGTTGCCGGTCCAGAATCGGCGAACAATGCGGCTACCGGGGGTGCTTTTGTTCCCCTTCTAACTTTGGGCATTCCGTCCAACGCCGTAACGGCCCTTCTTCTGGGGGCCTTCATGATCCATGGTATCACCCCTGGGCCCATGCTTATTCCCCAGCATCCCGATCTCTTTTGGGGGACGGTCATGAGCATGTATCTGGGAAATGTCATGCTCTTGGCATTGAACCTCCCCATGATTGGCCTTTGGGTTCAGGTTTTAAAGGTTCCTTACCCCATTTTATTCCCTTTTATTCTCCTGTTCTGCCTAGTGGGCGTTTTCAGCCTCAATTTCAGCCAGGTAGAGATGGCCCTGATGATTGGTTTTGGAATCTTTGGTTATCTGGCCAGAAAGTTCCAGTTTGAGTTGGCCCCTCTGGTACTAGCCTTGGTCATCGGTCCCATGATGGAAAACAACCTGCGCCTCTCGCTGATCATCTCCCGGGGGAATCCTCTGATCTTCCTCCAACGTTCCATATCGGCGGCCTTCATTTTTGTTACCTTAGCCCTTTTGATTTCTCCCCTGGTTCCATGGATTGCCCGGCGACGCCGGAAACTACAGGAGAAAATCGAAAAAGCATAAAGGAGGGAGAGAGGAAAGAGATTCCAATTACAAGAGAACATTTTATAGGTTTATTCCCCAAGGAAAGGAGGAAGAATATGAAAAGAATGTATCTCATGGGTTTGTTCATTTTTTTCGTGTCATCGGCTTTAATGATTTTTGGCCTTACACCTGCGTCCGCGGCGGATCCCGAAACCCTGAAAAACGCCAAAGAAGAAGGAACCGTAGTCTGGTATACCACCATGCCCGGGGCTGCCCGCAAGGAAGTCAAAAAACTTTTTGAAAAAAAATACCCCGTGAAGTTGGAAATGTTCCAGGCAGGATCTCTCGACATCATCGGAAGGTATCAGGCCGAATTGAGTGCGGGGAAGGTCAAAGTGGACACCCTGCACATCACCGACATGGTCTTTTACCTGGATATGCTGGAGAAAGGCAATCTGCTTAAATATGATTCTCCCGAATTCGCGGCCTATTCCGGTCTCCCCTCCGGGTGGGTTTACCCGGGATATATTGTGCCCCTGCGGGCGATGCCCATCGCGGCCCTGGTGAATACGAAGCATGTGGATTGGAAATCAATTACCAGTTATAGCGATATGTTGATCCCCAAATTTAAAGGGAGAATTGGCGCGGGGGATGTAGCCGCAAGCACGAGGGCTTATTTAAATTATTACGGATTTCGGAACAAGTACGGTTTGGACTGGTATAAGAAACTGAAGGAACTCGATGCCCAATATTATGAATCCTCTGAGCAGGCCATGTCCAACTGCCTATCCGGCCAGTGGCCGATCCTTTTCGAGGCCTGGGCTTATGATGATTATGCCCTCAGGATTTTGAAAAAGGCTCCGGTTCACGGGGTGTACCCGAAAGAGGGTTGTGTGGTGGTTCCCTGCCCCAATGCCATCATGAAACAAGCGCCCCATCCGAATGCGGCCAAAGTCTTTCAGGATTTCCTGTACTCTAAAGAGACTCAGATCCTCCTGGGAGAGGTTCACGGCTTTCATTCCGGCCGGAGTGACCTGCCCGGACCTCCAGAGATGCCCAGGCTCAGCGAAATCAACGTGATCAACATTGATTTTAAAGATGCCCAGGCGAAGCGCAAAGAACTGATCGAGGAGTGGCGTAAAATCTCCGGCAGGTAAGGGAAGATCATCGGCGAGCCCGCAGGGGGGAATGGATGACCCCCTGCGGTTTCCCATCTTTATAAGGTTTAATTCAATAATGCCTAAACGAAGCTGGAACCTTCCCATAGTGGTCATGTTGGCTGCAGCCGCGGTGGCCAGTTTTCTGGTTCTCTATCCTCTGGGTTACCTTGTTTATGGGAGCCTGCGTACGTCGTTGCCCGGCGACCCTGGCGCCCTAACCTTGAACAACTTTATCGAAGCCTTCACTTCCCATAAGATATTACCTTCCATCCTGAATACCTTTATCATCATGTTGGGCACCACCTTGATTAGCTGCCCGGTGGGTCTTTTTTTGGCTTGGGTTACGACCCGAACGGATACTCCTTTTCGGCGTTTATTAGAAGTCTTAAACCTCGTCCCATTTTTACTGTGCCCTTATGTTGCCTCCGTGGCTTGGGGGCTCTTACTCTCTCCGCAAATCGGGCTCCTGAATAGGTTCCTGATGGAATTATTTCATCTATCAGAGGCTCCCTTCGACATTTTCTCCATTCCGGGAGTCATCTGGGTACTTTTCCTCTATTACACTCCTTACATGTATCTCTTTATCCTCGGTTCTTTTAAAGCCATGGACCCGAGTATGGAGGAAGCTGCCCAGATTTGTGGCTCAAGTGTGGGCAAGACCACTCTGAAAATTACCATTCCTCTAGCCACCCCGGCGATCCTATCCGGTTGCATAATCGTCTTTGTTCACTGCGCGGGAATATTCGGGGTCCCTGCACATTTGATCATGCCTAAAGGCGAATACGTTCTCACCACAACCATCATGAGATTTACCCAAGTCTACCCCCAGCAATACAGTGCGGCAGCAGCCGTTTCCATGTTTCTCCTGGCGATTTCTGCCCTGGGAATTTTTTTTCAACGAAGATGCATTCAGGGGAAGGAGTACATCACAGTCACGGGAAAAGCCTACCGGCCCCGTTTGATTCGCCTGGGAAAATGGAGATACTTAACCCTGGCGATCAACATCCTTTATCTCCTCCTGAGCATTTTACTCCCTTATGGGATTCTTCTGCTCGTTTCCTTTCTCAATTTCTGGTCGGGAGATATCAGCGCTGAACTTCTTACTCTGAATAACTATCATCAGGTCTTATTGGAGGACGAGGCCATTATTCGAGCCATTCGAAACAGCCTTTTCGTTTCCATCGCTGGGGGATTTTTATGTCTCTTGATGACGATGCTGGTCTCTTATCTTATAATCCGGACCAGGATAAAGGGACGGGGCTTTTTTGATTACCTCACAATGCTACCCGTGGGGATACCAGGGATGGTCATTGCGGTGGGACTTCTTTGGGCCTGGATCCGGGCGCCAATGCCGGTTTACGGAACGATCTGGATTATCATGATTGCCTATATCACCCGTTACCTGCCTTATGGAATGAGAGCTTTTTCTAACTCCCTCCTGCAGCTGGGTCCCGAACTGGAAGAATCGGCCCGGATATGTGGTTCTTCCTGGTTTGCCACTTTCCGGAAGATCCTGATTCCCCTCTTGAAGCCCGGCTTTATGGCTGGCTGGATTCTCCTCTTTATCCTTTTTATGCGGGAATTATCTACCGCGATTGTACTTTGGTATTCGGGCAATGAAGTGATCTCCGTACAGCTGTTTCAGCTTGTTCGCGATGGCAATTTCCCTTCCGTTGCGGCTCTTAGTATTGTTCAGGCCCTTATTATCATGGGAGGGATTCTTTTTTTCCGCTGGATCGTGAAAGAAGAATTTTCTGAAAAAATCCGCTAAGAAAATGTCCGGCTCCAACAGGAGAACCCCGTGACTTTCTTAAGGGTATTCAATCTGGTAAAAAGATTTGATTCGCTGGCTGCCGTGGATGGAATTAGCTTTGAAGCTGAAAAGGGAGAATTCCTGACCCTGCTGGGGCCGAGCGGTTGCGGAAAATCTACCACTTTGCGCTGTATCGCCGGCCTGGAAACCCCTGACGAGGGGGAGATATATATTGGAGATAAACTTGTGGTATCCCGCTCCCAGAATGTTTTTTGGGCCCCAGATAAACGCGACCTGGGGATGGTGTTCCAATCTTACGCCATTTGGCCCCATTTGACAGTTTTTGAAAATATTGCCTATCCTTTGAAGGAAAAAAAGTTAGAAAAAGAAAGCATTCGAGAAAAGGTCAAACAGGTACTGGAGATGGTCAAATTATCGGACTTCGCCGATCGATCGGCTACCAAACTCTCCGGAGGACAACAGCAACGGGTGGCTTTGGCCCGGGCCCTGGTCTATAATCCCCAGGTTCTGCTTTTTGACGAGCCCCTTTCCAATCTGGATGCCAAACTCCGGGTGGAAATGCGCAACGAGATTCGAAACCTGCAAAAAAAGTTGGGGATCACTTCTCTATATGTGACCCATGACCAGGAGGAAGCATTTGCCCTTTCGGACCGGATTATTGTGATGAATGAAGGGAAAATAGAACAGATTGGAAATCCTTTCAGTCTATATTTCAAGCCCCGGACTCGCTTTGTAGCCCAGTTTATCGGGCAAACCAATTTTATCGCCGGAATTGTCCAAACGAGTGATCCCCGGGGGACGCAAGTTATCGCCCTGGGCACATCGATCCACTTCGATCAGAAAACAGAAATGAAAGAAGGAGAGCAAGTGTTTATATCGATTCGGCCGGAATATGTACGCCTTAATCCCCAGGGAAAAATGCCCTACCAATTTCAGGGAAGAATCCAACACGCCCAGTATCTGGGCTCATCTGGTCTATTCTATACGTCAGTCCAAGATGTGCCCCTTTTTGTGGAGATCCACGATATCACCGAGAGGGATCTTCTCTTCTTGCCCAAGGAAGGGGATTGGGTTACTTTAGGATTCAAACCGCAGGATTGTATTCTAATTCGATAAGGGAGATACTGAATAGCTGATGTTCCCTTGAACGATGGCGCATTCTGCCAAATTTTTTTCTTTGCGTGGAAAAAGGAGGTTGGAAGATGCAAAGAGTGAATCGATTGAAGAAAGTCCTGGATGATGGCAAAGTGGCGGTAGGAACTTGCATTGACTCTTACAGCCCGGCAGTGGTGGAGATCGCTGGGTATAGTGGCTTAGACTTTTGCCGGATCGACACGGAATATTCCTGGCGGCGGGATGAATCGTTAGAGCATATGATGCGGGCGGCCGCTCTCGCCGGGATCACGCCGATGGTTCGGGTGGAGAAGGGCAACACCTACCTTGTTTCGAAGGCCTTGCAAATTGGGGCCGGGGCCATCCTGGTCTCCGACATATCCAGCTACCAGGAGGCCTTAGAGGTGGTGAAGGCTGCGAAATTCGCTCCGCAAGGGATTCGAGGAATGAGCAGCTTTTCCTTTTCCGGCGGCTGGGGGACCCGGGGTGGTGAGGATTGGGTGAACTGGAGCGACGCGGAATTATTGGTCGGCATCATGGTTGAAAACGAACACATCATCCCCCACCTCGAGCAGATCTTTGCCATCGAGGGACTGGATTATTGTCTCTTCGGCCCGTCTGATTACAGCATGTCCCTCGGTTTTCGCTCGACGAAAAAGAACCATCCCAAGGTCCAGGAGGCCATAAAAAAAACAGTTGAAGCTGCGGCCAAACACAAGAAGGCGGTAGGGATTGGAATCGGAGAACCATGGGAAGAAGAGGCGAAAAAATATATTCATATGGGGTGCCGCTTAATAGAGGTCGGTCACGAAATGAGCATTCTTAGCTCCGCGTGGAAATCCGTGGCCTCAAGCATAAGAGGGAGCTCTCAGAGCCCTGGTTGAAAAATCGTCCCTCCGCTTGGCTCCATGGCAGAGTTTGTCAAGGACTTTTGGGATGGCGCACTAAATATATTTTGAAATTCCTTCACAGGGAGGAAATAGCTTGAGAAGAGGGGTGACTTATAAGAGCGCGGGAGTAGATATTGATGCGGGCAGCCGGTTCGTAAATTTGATCCGGCCCCTGGTCAGAAAAACTTTTCGGCCGGAAGTCATTGCGGACATTGGGGGATTCGGAGGGCTCTTTTCCTTCAACCCCAGGAAGTATAAGAATCCAGTCCTTGTCTCCTCCACCGATGGGGTGGGAACAAAGCTCAAGGTCGCCTTCATGACGGGAAAGCATGATAGCGTTGGCATAGATCTGGTCGCCATGTGCGTCAACGATATTGTGGTCCAAGGGGCCGAACCCCTCTTCTTCCTCGATTATCTCGCCACGGGCAAGCTCTCTTTGGGAGTTTCCACTAAGGTCCTGGAGGGCATTGCCAAAGGATGCAGACTGGCTGGATGCGCATTGATTGGGGGAGAGACGGCAGAGCTGCCCGGTTTTTACAGGGAAGGGGAATACGATTTGGCGGGGTTTGCCGTGGGCGTGGTGGAAAGGAGCAGGGTAATTGATGGTTCTTCGGTTAGCGTGGGAGACCAGCTGATTGGCCTTTCGTCCAGTGGTTTGCACAGCAACGGGTACTCCCTGGCACGCAAGGTTTTATTCGAGCGGATGAAGTTGAAATCCAGCAGCCGAATCCCGGGCCTCAGAAGGACGGTGGGAGAAGAACTCCTGGTCCCCACCCGTATCTATGTCAAGACCATCCTGAATCTCCTGGCAGATTTCTCCATCCACGGGATCGCCCACATTACCGGTGGAGGATTCGTGGATAATTTGCCCAGGGTATTCCCCCGGGGGTGTAAGGCCATCATCCAGAAAGGGACTTGGCCCATTCCTCCCATCTTTCGAATCCTTAAGGAAGCAGGGCAAATCGAAGAGAAGGAAATGTTCCGGACGTTCAACAATGGTATCGGCATGGTTATGGTGGTAGCGCCCCAAAAGGTGGATGATATTCTGGCTCGCCTGTTGAGCATGAATGAAAGAGCCTATTGGATCGGGGAAATTGCCAGAGCCAAGGGGAAAGAGAGGCCGGTACAGATCCAGTAAGGAGAGAATATGGTCAATCTCGGAGTCCTGGTCTCGGGAAGCGGTTCGAATCTCCAAGCGATTATCGATAACATCGAAGCCGGCCGGCTGGATGCGAAAATCAAGATCGTCATCAGCAATGTTCCGGGAGTTTACGCCCTGGAGCGGGCAAGAAAGAATGCCATTCCCTCCATGGTCATTAGCCATAAGGAATACAAGAAGCGGGAGGATTTGGACCAAAAGCTAGTGGAGGTTTTAAAGGCCCAGGAAGTTGAGCTGGTTATCCTCGCCGGGTTCATGCGCGTCGTCACTCCTGTGCTTCTCAGAGCTTTCCCCATGCGGGTGATGAACATCCACCCCGCCCTGCTCCCTTCCTTTCCGGGGACGCACGTCTGGCAGACAGAGGTGGATTATGGGGTAAAATTTGCCGGCTGCACTGTTCACTTCGTGGATGAAGGCACAGACACTGGCCCGATCATCATCCAGGCAGTGGTGCCGGTCTACGATGACGACACGGCAGATACCTTGAATGCCCGGATCCTGAAGCAGGAGCACAAGATTTTTTCCCAAGCCATCCAGCTTTATGTGGAAGGGCGTCTGAAGGTTCAAGGTCGGCGCGTGCTGGCCGAGGGAATTCCTCAGGCCCCAGATTCCTTTATGATCAACCCGCCACTCACGATCTTCGAGCGATGAAGTACGAAACCACTCTGGTTAGCGCCTGCCTGCTGGGAGTGAGCTGCCGTCACGATGGGGGGCACGCCTATTGCCCGGAAGTTTTTGACGAGCTGTGGCGCAGTCATTTCATACCTGTCTGCCCGGAACAATTGGGAGGTCTACCGACGCCCAGATCCCCTGCGAACATGGAGGGAGGTGATGGATGGGATGTGCTCCGGAGCAGGGCCCGGGTGCTGAACAAGGAGGGGGAAGACATCACCGCATCCTTTTTGAAAGGGGCTCAGGAAACGCTGCGCATCGCTCAACTGGTAAAGGCCAGGAAAGCCATTCTCAAAGACCGCAGCCCATCCTGCGGATGTCAGGCCGTTTACCGAGAGGGAGGCTTGGTCAAAGGGGTGGGAGTTACAGCAGCCCTATTGGTAGAAAATGGGTTGGAAGTGATGTCCGAAGAGGGTGAGCCAGTTATTTGTCTTGAAAGAATAAAGGAGAATGAATAAAGGGCTTGCCTAATTCCTTGGTCTGTGGTATAAAAAAAATAAAGCAGGGAAGAAGGTCCTGCTATTTAATTTTCTTTACCGGAGAGGTTCGATGGCTCGGTCTTGTGAAATATGCGGGAAGGCACCCCAGGTGGGACATAACGTGAGCCACGCCAACAATCGCACCAAACGTCGCTGGTACCCGAATCTGCAGCGGGTTCATGCCATCCAGAATGGCACAACGCGTCGCCTGCGAGTATGTACGCGCTGCCTTCGTTCGGGATTGGTGGTCAAAGCAGTTTGAGAAAGTTTCAAGTTTAAATTTTAAACGTCCCCAACTTCCAACTCAAAACTCATAATTCTTAGGCTTCTGCCCCTTTTTCTTCCTTCTCTATCGTCGGTAATCCCCGCAGACGTTCAACTTTCAGCACATTCTTGAGCTTGGTCAGGGACCGGAAGGCATTCTGCAAGTGCTTAAGGTCGTTGACCTCTAATTCGAAGTTGCAGATGGCCTTCTTGTCCTCCGTAGTGGTCACATGCGCCCGGAGGATGTTGGCTTCCGAAGAGGCCAAAGAGGAACTGATCTCGGCGAGCAGCCCCTTTTTGTCAATGCAAACCACCCGGACGCGGACCGCGTGGACAGCCTTCTCTTGCAGATTCCAGGAAACCTGGATGGTTCGCTCCGGGTCGGCCCCCAGGATATTCAAACAGTCGGCAGTATGGACAGTGACCCCCCGTCCCCGGGTAATATAACCAGAGATGGGATCTCCGGGTAAGGGATTGCAGCACCTGCCAAAGCGGACCATCATATCCTGGATTCCACGGATCTGGATGCCGCTGGGTTCGCGGCGGATCTTTTGCGCCAGGCGTTTTAGGCGGGATTCTTCCTTCCTTTCCCTTTCGAGTTTTTCGGGGGGGACGAGCTTACTGATAATCTGCTTGAAAGAAACATTCCCATAGCCCACTTCCGCCATCAGGTCATCGACGGATTGCAGGGATAGGTCGCTGATGATCTTACTCATCTCTTCGGACTTGATGAGTTTGCCAAAGTCGAGATGGTATTTCTTGAACTCGCGCTCGCAGATCTCTTTGCCCAGGTCCACCGAACGTTCGCGCCCCTCGGCCTTGATCCACTGACGAATTTTTGTGCGGGCCCGGGAGGTCTTGACAAACTTTAGCCAATCTTTGCTCGGCTGATGGCCAGGGGCGGTGATGATTTCCACGATGTCGCCGTTTTTAAGTTGGTAACGGAGAGGAACGATCTTCGCGTTGACTTTTGCCCCCACACACTGGTGGCCGATTTGGGTGTGGATGGTGTAGGCAAAGTCCACAGGGGTGGAGCCAGCGGGGAGCTGCTTTACATCTCCCTTGGGGGTAAAGACATAGACTTCGTCGGGGAAGAGGTCGATCTTTACTGTTTCCAAGAATTCTCTCGGGTCGCGCAGATCCTGCTGCCATTCTAAGAGCTGACGGACCCAGGCGAACTGTTTGCTGTCCTTGGGAGCGATTACCTTTCCCTCTTTGTATTGCCAATGAGCGGCAATGCCCTCTTCGGCCGTGCGGTTCATCTCTTCGGTGCGAATCTGGATCTCCACCCGTTCCCCGTATGGGCCGATGACCGTCGTGTGCAGAGACTGGTAGCCATTGGCCTTGGGCATGGCGATATAGTCTTTGAAGCGACCGGGCACGGGCTTCCACAGGGAGTGGAGGATCCCCAGAGCCTCATAGCAGTCTTTGACCGTGTTGAGGATAATCCGGAAGGCGATCACATCATAGACCTGCTCAAATTCAACGCTCTGGGCTTTCATCTTCTTGTAGATACTGTAAAAATGTTTGGGCCGGCCGCTGACCTTTCCCACTAAGCCATAGGAGGACAGCTTCTCGGAGATGATGGAGCTGACCTCCCGAATGTATTTTTCTCTTTCTTCTTTCTTCCAGGCTACCTCTCGTGCCAGTTTGTTGAACTCTTCCGGGTGAAGGTAACGAAAGGAGAGGTCTTCGAGTTCCGTCTTGATTCGATCAATGCCCAGGCGGTTGGCCAAAGGAGCATAGATATCCAGTGTTTCCTGGGCGATTTTGACCTGATTTTCCGGGGAGAGGAAACCCAGAGTACGCATGTTATGCAGGCGGTCGGCGAGCTTAATGAGAACGATGCGGATGTCCTTGGCCATGGCCAGAAGCATCTTGCGGAAACTCTCAGCTTGCTGTTCTTCATGGCTGGTTAGGGTGATCTTACTTATTTTTGTCAGACCATCCACCAGAGTGCCGACCTCCAGGCCAAAAGTCTCTTTGATCTCATCCAAGGTAGCATAAGTGTCTTCCACGGTATCATGGAGCAGACCGGTGGCCACAGTGTAGATGTCCATTTTCATATCGGCTAAAATGGCCGCCACTTCCAGGGGGTGGGTGAGATAAGGCTCGCCTGAGAGTCTAACCTGTCCCTGGTGGACTTTGGCCGAAAAAACATAGGCCTTCTCGATGAGGCTGAGGTCAGACCCCGGAAGGTAACGATTGATTTTTTCGGCAATATCGTTGAGGCGAATCATACCCCTTACGCCTCGCGCCTAACGCCTCACGCGTTATTTTTCTTCTGAGAAGAAATCCAGTTTTTGACCCAGGAAATGGCCTGGTCCAGTTTAACCATTTGGATTTCTGCTGTCTTGCGGACTTTAACCTCCATGGCGTTTCCCTGTATGGTCCTGCTGCTGATCGTCAATCGCAGGGGAATGCCGATAAGGTCGGCATCTTTAAACTTCACTCCGGGAGCTTCCTCCCGGTCGTCAAAAAGTGTGTCAATACTGGCTTTGGATAAGCTTTGGTACAACTTTTCTGACGCCTTCCGGACCGTCTCCTGTTTGAGGTTAACCGGCAAAAGGTGGACATAAAAGGGGGTCAGGGGAAGAGGGAAAATGATTCCCTCTTGGTCATGGCTCTGCTCGATGGCGGCAGCGATGACGCGCGCTGGCCCGATCCCATAGCTTCCCATGACGATGGGTTTTTCCTGCCCCTGGCGGTCAAGGTAGAAAGCTTTCAGGGGGAGGGAGTATTTCGTTCCTAACTTGAAGATATTCCCGATTTCGATGGCTTTCTCCACCCTCAGGGGATGATGGCATGCGGGACAGAGATCACCCGCCATGGCTACATGGATGTCGGCAAAATTGGCCGAGAAGTGCTCCCCCGGAATAACGCCACGCAAATGGTAGCCCTCCCGGTTAGCTCCGGCGACATACACCCCCTGATGGAGCGAGATATCAGCAATCACCGGAAGCTTACGGTTGGGCGACAGCCCAACAGGCCCGAGAAAACCCGCTTCCACCCCCGCATGCTCTCGCACTTCCTCTCGATGGGCCGGTCGAAATTCCCCCACCAGCCGTCTGAACTTTTTCTCGTGCAATTTCTGGTCGCCGCGGACTAAGGCCAGAACGGGTCCATCCGTGCCCATCAGAAGCAGGGATTTGATGGTCAGGTGCGGCTCGATGCCGAGGAAGATGCAGACCTCCTCGATAGTCCGCGATTCTGGCGTAGCCACTTCTTCAAGCTTCCAGGAGGGGAAGGCTGGTACCAGAGGATTGGAGTTGGCTAACTGGATGTTGGCGGCATAACCGCAATTCTGGCACAAGGCTACCTCATCCTCCCCGGCCTGACTGGGGGCCATAAATTCGTGGGCCCCTGCTCCTCCCATCATTCCCGGGTCGCTTTCGACGGAGTAGTACTTCAGCCCGCATCTCTGAAAGATCTTACCGTAGGCCTGGTGATGGAGCTGATAGCTGTGGTTCAAACCTTCCGTGTCTAAGTCCAGGCTGTATGAGTCTTTCATTAAGAATTCCCGGGTGCGCAGAACGCCTCCTTTGGGCCGGGCCTCATCGCGCAGCTTGGTTTGGATTTGATACCAGATCTGGGGAAGGTCACGGTAAGAGCGGATTTCCCGGGCGGCCAGCCAGGCAATGACTTCCTCATGAGTCATCCCCAGGACCATATCCCTCTTCGTCCGATCTTTAAGGCGAAACATCTCATCCCCAACGTCATACCAGCGCCCCGACTGCTGCCAAATGTCCGCCGGCTGGAGCACGGGCATATTTATTTCCTGTCCCCCGATGGCGTTCATCTCCTCCCGGATGATGGCATTCACCTTTTCCAGGACCCGCAGGCCCAGGGGCAGGTATATATAAATCCCAGCAGCCAATTGCCGGACCATCCCAGCACGGATCATCAGCTTATGGCTAATGGTTTCAGCGTCTGCCGGGTCCTCTTTATAGGTTTGGAGGAGCGTTTTGGAATAGCGCATGAATTTTCCTTTTCCATGATTTTTCTTATCCCTTCCGCTTCTTCGATCAGCGCCGGAATCATTTCCTTCTCTTTGACTTTGCGGATGATTTTCCCTTTGCGGAAGAGCAGAGCCACCCCTTTTCCGGCAGCGATACCCACGTCAGCTTCCCGGGCTTCGCCAGGCCCATTCACCCAGCACCCCATGATGGCCACATGAATGGGTACCGTCCAATCGGCCAGGCGTTTTTCCACTTCCCGGACGACAGGTTCCAGGTTGATTTCACTCCGGCCACAAAGGGGGCAAGAGATGATCTCCGCGCCCCGATGTCGAAGGCCCAGCGCTCCTAAAATATGATAGGCAGCTTTCACTTCCATTGTTGGATCGCCAGTAAGGGATACGCGGATGGTATCTCCAATTCCCTGGTAGAGGAGAATTCCCAGGCCAACGGCCGATTTGATCCCTCCGGAAAATGGAAGACCAGCCTCAGTTATTCCGATGTGGAGAGGGTAATCGGTGAGAAGCGAGATCTTCTGGTAAGCGGAAATCGTGGATAAGGGGTCCGAAGCTTTCAGGGAAATCTTGATGAGGTTGAAACCCTGATCCTCTAACAGGCGCACGTGACTTAGAGCGCTCTCCACTAAGGCATCGGCAGTGGGATGCCCATATTTTCTGAGGATTGTTTTTTCCAAGGAGCCAGCATTAACACCTATGCGGATGGGGATTCTCCTTTCTTGGGCGGCTTTAGCAACCCGGGCGATGTGGTCCTTGTTGCTGATATTGCCCGGGTTTAGGCGCAGGCCATCCACACCCTGTTCGATGGCTTCCAGGGCCAGGCGATGGTCAAAATGGATGTCCCCTACCAGGGGAATGCCGATCCTTCTTTTAATTTCTCCCAGCTTTTCTGCGGCCTTTCGATCCGGTACAGCAACCCGGACGATCTCGCAGCCCCCTTTCTGCAAGAGAAGAATTTGGTCGACAGTTAAGGAAACATCTCGCGTATCGGTCTTGGTCATCGATTGCACAGCGATCGGCGCTGCCCCGCCCACGGGAACACGCCCGATGAAGATCTGGCGGGTTTTTCTTCGAGGTATGGAATCAGAAATTAGCAAGCCTACGTTCCAGAAATTTAAAGTTTGAAATTTATTGTTTTTTTAATAGTATCATAAAGAGAATTTGGGGAGAATGTCAAGATTGTCGGAAAATAGGGGGTGTCTCAGCGGTCTCCAGATGGTAAGGCATTTCCGGTCTTTTTCAGTTTTGGCTGAAGGGAAAAATCTACCGAAAGGGGAGAGGGTAGTTCAAGAACGGATGTTGACCTACCCCGTTTTCGGATCGAGGATGGAAACCTTTCGTTTGACCATCAGCGCCAGGACATCGTTGGGATGCTTATTTTCACGGATAAATTGCTCAATCTTCACCAAATCAGCTTCCTGGAAGTCCTTCTGACATCGGCGCAGCACATTTTCCCAACGGGCTTCTTTGAGGCTGGCATAGGCCAGGAGGGGGGTTTCTCCTTCGAGGGCGATCTCAACCTCCTCTTCGAACTTTTCGGGAGGGATAATCTGTACTTCTTCCTGGAAGGCTCGGATAAACTTTTGGATCTGGTCTTCTGTGAAAGGGGAGAAGCGGGTCCAGGAATAGATTTGTTTGCGCAGGTCACTCTCCTGAATTAGTAAAGAGACGTTGGAAATATGCAGCTGGCCGGGAATAAGCTCGTAGACAGCTGGCTGGCCCAGGCCTTCCTTCGTGCGTCTAATCAGAAACCTCTGCTTTCCATTGCTGGCCTCGAAGTAGCTGACTTTCGTCGATTCGTAGCAAGGTTTGTCGCTCACGTAAGTATCATAATCAACGATTAACTCTTCGGTAGGGTGTTCCCTGAGACATCGGAAGAACTCTCTTTGAATTTCGAGATCCTCAGAGGACCATTCCACGCCCGGAAGCATCGAAGCCTCACCAAAATCTCCAAAGTTTCCGAAAAGGGGGATTACTTGATTGCATCTTGAACAACGGATCAGCCTTTTGATCATCTTTCTACTCCAGAATCTATCTGTCTCTTTCAGTGGAGGCTGGTGGCCTGGTGAATCGGGGGGGTAAGGCCGCCATTTATGAAATGTTTTAAAAACAAAGGAACCATACAAGGGTCAAATTGCACTCCAGCGTTGCTTTCGATTTCTTCCTGCACCGTTTTGCTGGAGAGACCTATTCGATAGGGCCGGTCCGAGGCCATGGCATCATAGGAATCAGCCAGGGCAATGATGCGGGCTAGCAGAGGAATCTCCTCGCCGGAAAGACCATCCGGGTAGCCCTTTCCGTCCCAACGTTCATGATGGTGGCGAATGGCCGAGGTAATAGCATGGGAAAAGGCCAGAGGCTCAATGAGATGAACGGCTTTGACTGGGTGTTGCCGTATATCCAGGTATTCATCTTGGGTAAGACCGTTCTTTTTTAGAAGGCGATTGCTCAAGCCGATTTTGCCGATGTCATGGAGGAGGGTGGCAATTTGCAGATCCTGTTTTTGCTCCGGAGATAGCATCAGATCTTGGGCGATGATTCCCGAATAATAAGACACACGCTCAGAATGCCCATGGGTGTAGGGTTCTTTGCTTTCCAGGATGTATATGAGAACCTTAAGAAAATCCAGGTAATTCACCGAGACCTTTTGCATGCGGAAGTTTTCAAAATGCTGAATGGACTCTTTTAACTCTCTGCGAAACTCTTTGTCTTGTGGAGCCGAGTCTATGCTCGCTTCTAAGTTTAACAGAGCCTCTCCCTGTTCATCCTTGCCCAAAAGGTGGAGGTCTCTTATTTTCTGGATGAGATTCCTGATTTTCACGTTAAAATTCCGCCGCTCCACGGATTTGCTGACAATAGAGATAATTTCAGCCACGTTAAAAGGTTTGGAGATAAAATCCACGGCTCCATATCGGATGGCTTCTACGGCATTGGTTAGAGTTCCGTACCCGGTGATGATAATGACCTCGACGTCAGCCCTAAGCTTTTTAATCTCTCGTAGGACATCGATCCCTGAAATCCCGGGCATTTTTAAATCGAGAGTCACCAGATCGACCTGTTCCCTCTTGATAAGTTGGAGTGCTTCATATCCATTTGCAGCCGTATGTACATCGTAAATGGGTTTGAGAATCATGCGCAATGATTCCCTCGGACCAATTTCATCATCTACAATCAGGATAGATCCGCGCTGCGCCATCTTTTGCTCCCATAAGCAAATCTATAATTTTTGCTAATCATTCACGAAGTTATCAAGTATTCAGCAAATTCTATGCCTCGGCGGTTTTCGATCGGACAGATATTTTAAATCTTTGATTTTCTTGATTTTTTTTGTTTGGAGGGTGAAAAATTTGAAATGTCTGACCATTTTTGTACAGGTCAAATCACTTAATTGTTCAATCTTGTAACGTCGTTTGGGTTTGTAAAGTTCCTCCTAAATTAATGCTCAGAGGGTCCGTTGGAATTTCGGACACCTTTTTCTAAAATGGAGGGTAAACCACCTTCCTGCCCTTCCAAAGCTCGAAGCCCTTTAATTTGTTTGACAAGATTGCTAATCTTCTGGTTGTAGCTCCGCCGTTCAAAGGATTTACTAACGACAGCAATGATATCTGGGATATTGAATGGTTTAGAGATAAAGTCCCCAGCGCCATAGCGAATGGCTTCTCGAGCGTTTTTGAGTGTTCCATAACCGGTTATGATGATCACCTCGATATCAGATTTGATTTTCTTGATTCCTTGCAAAACATCAAACCCTGAAAGTCCGGGCATTTTCAAATCGAGGGTTACAACGTCAATGTCTTGATTCTGGATGCATTTCAGTGCTTCCTCTCCATCTGCTGCGGTATGGACTTCATAAAGAGGTTTAAAAATCATGCGTAATGATTCTCTCGGGCCAACCTCATCGTCGACGATTAAGATCGATCCTTTTTGTGCCATTTTTAACTCCTCAAATGATATCTCTCCTTGCGAGGAAAAGAGATTCATTTCTTTAATTCCATTTTCTTTTCGTCATACTGGTAAAAAAACTTTAAATCTTATTGCCAGAGGGGGCATTTTTTCCTAAATAGAATAATGGGGAAATAGACTCCTCCGTATTTATTCCAATAATTGATTTTTTATGGATTTCTTTTTAGAAATGGTTTTTATGCTTTCGAGGCTGAATAGCATCCAATTGGGGTTAAGAGAATTTCAGGGGAGCCATTTGGTCCAAGAACTATAATTTTCAAGGCTTGGAATCTCCTATGAAGATTTTTTTGTTATTTCTTATTTAAAAAGAAACTTTGGCAAAAAAATTGCATCAAAAGACTGAGAGCCGAAAATGAGCAGAAAATCACTCGTTATGGCCCATGGAAATAAAAGGAAAAGTTTGATGCGTTGCCAGCGATGCGGCGGAAGGATGATTTTTGAGAAGTTTTACGACGTCAATAACGTCTTCTTTGGGTGGCATTGCGTCATCTGCGGGGAAATTTTGGACCCGGTTATACTCCTCCATCGTCTAAGTCAAGATGCTGATCTTCATATTCCTGAAGAAGAAGAAGAGGTTATGCATTTATTGAAGAAATATCTCCATTCTAAACCCAAAGAGCTGAAAGGAGGCCAAAAGGGTAAAGAGGGCAATTTTCCAATTTCCTTGAAGCATAAAATTACCATGAATTGAAGGGGTTAGAGAGTTACTGACCAAGAACCTCAAAGAGAAAGTGGATTGTAAAAACTGCCTGGGGCAAGAAGGTCCCAGGCAGTTTTATTTTGAGGAATGGAGAATATGGATGAGGTAAAAAGAGCACATGTTTTTAATCCTTCTGGAAAAATTTCAACATCCATTAACAAATTTCTCATTTCTAATCTCCTCTTTAACCAGCAATTTTCCCCTTATTCTCTCCGGCTTTGGCAATTTATAAAAAGATAATTTAGGTTCAAAAATTTATAAAAAATGGATATGAATCGATATACAAGAGTTCAAAATACGCTTTCGCCTTGAAAAGGTGGGATGGGGGTGATATATTATCTTCCTTACGGGGACCATGGCTATTTTTCCTCCCATATCTTTTTGGAAAAATATTAAAGTCAGCTGATTTGAATAAAAAACCATTTGAAATTAAAGATGTTTTTTTGCCAAAGATTACGTTAAAAGCTATTGGCAGGGTGAAAAACTCTATCCGATGGATTAAGAGGGAGGGATGGGAGTCTGTAATTTCGGAAATTATCCTCGGGCCTAAATTTGAAGAAGCGCTGGAGGGGGTGGAAGATTATTCCCACCTTCTTATTCTTTTCTGGATTAGGCGGGTGCCGGGAAAAAAGATGATGAAAAAAATTCATCCCAAATCGCGCCCGGACCTTCCTTTAGTGGGGATATTTGCCACCCGTACCCAGTACCGGCCAAATCCCATAGGGCTTACCCTGGTCAAATTACTGGGGCGGAGAAAGAACATCCTCAAGGTGCAGGGGTTAGATGCGCTCGATGGCACTCCGGTGATCGACATTAAGCCGGTATCCCCGCAGCATGAATTTCCCAAAGACACAAAAGTGCCAAGCTGGTATCATCAGCTTTGGAAAGTGCCAAAGAAGAGTCAAAAATATGACATTCACTAAAATCTCTCCTGGGAATTTCATTGCTCTCCTTATGGAAAGTACATTGGAAGGATGATTTGGAGGGGCGAAAATAGGACCATGGGGTCCAGGCCAATTCTAAAGAGAATATGAGGTAAGCCATTTTAAGAACAGAAAGAATATGCTAAGAGGGAAGGAGGCATAGGGGATGGGGAAAATCGTGGAGGTAAAAGCCAGGGAGGTCTTAGATTCGCGCGGAAATCCCACGGTAGAAGTAGAAGTCCATCTCTCCGGAGGGGAGTGGGGAAGGGCCGCCGTTCCCTCTGGGGCTTCGACGGGAGAACGGGAAGCGTTGGAGCTTCGGGATGGCGATCCATCTCGTTTCTTGGGAAAAGGCGTGCAAAAAGCCGTTAAGAATGTGAGAGAAATTATAGCCCCCAGCATAAAAGGCATGGAGGCTGCTGACCAGGCGGCCCTGGACCATTATTTGATTGACCTTGATGGAACTGATAACAAATCGAAACTCGGAGCTAATGCCCTCCTCGGCGTCTCCATGGCCACCTGCCGGGCTGCGGCGCAGGCCTTGGGTATCCCGCTTTATGGATATATTGGGGGTCCAGGAGCCAGGGAAATCCCGGTTCCCCTGATGAATTTCATCAATGGGGGAGCCCATGCAGACAATGCTCTGGACATCCAGGAATTCATGATTGTACCCGCGGGAGCGAAGAATTTTTCTGGCGCCCTGCGCATGGGGGTGGAGATATTTCATCACCTACGCCAGCTGCTGAAGAGAAGGGGGTATAGTACCTCAGTTGGTGATGAAGGCGGATTCGCTCCCCGGTTAGGATCAAATGAAGAAGGTCTTAAGCTGCTTGTAGAGGGGATCACCCAGGCGGGTTATAGTCCAGGGAAGGATGTCTTTTTGGCCCTGGACTCAGCCGCCAGTACCTTTTATAAAGAAGGTGGCTATGTTTTTAAAACTGGCAAAGAGAAAAAGCTCTCCAGCGAGGAGATGATTGACTTTTATGCAGATTTGGTGGAACGCTATCCGGTCAAATCTCTGGAAGATGCCCTGGCTGAGGGCGACTGGGAGGGGTGGAGAAAGTTAACCAAACGATTGGGAGAACGTGTACAGATCGTAGGGGACGATATTTTTGTGACCAACCCCCGAATCTTTCGCCAAGGAATTGACACGGGTGTGGCCAATTCCATCCTAATCAAGCTTAACCAGATCGGAACGGTCACGGAAACGCTGGAGGCCATTGAGATGGCTAAACGGGCCAATTATACAGCCGTAGTCTCCCATCGATCCGGAGAGACAGAGGACTCCTTCATTGCTGACCTGGCGGTGGCTGCAAATGTGGGGCAGATCAAGTCAGGCTCTGCCTGCCGCAGCGAGCGGATAGCCAAATACAACCAGCTTTTGAGAATTGAGGAGGAATTGGGTGAAGCTGCGGTCTTCAGAGGGAAAGGGGTTTTCTTCAGCATCAGGGAGGTTTAATCCTTACGGAGAATAGCGGAACGGATAACGAAATGAGAAAGTGGGAATATCAGATTACCAGGTACCAGCTTAAGAGTCTGGCAAAGGGGGGAGAACTTTCAAGGGAGGCCTTCTATTGCGATGATAAGGGAAAGTGTTTCATCCACGACACATCCGAAGCAGCTACCGACATAATCCGGGAGGTCTTCAACGAGGAGGGAAAAAGTGGCTGGGAGCTGGCTCAGTTTGGGTACCACCGGGGTGAGTTATTGTGTGTATGGAAGCGAACGGTGGATTGAGATAAGAATCCTTTGGAATTTACATCCGGGAAAGGGAGCTTGAAGAGGACCGCGTCCATTGTTATCATCGTTTGCTCCATGGCGGTGGCCGGAGGAGGGTTGGTCTATTTTATCTCTAACTGGGGTCTAAGCGGCGTCTTGCTGAACGGAATGACAATCCATGGAAACATCGATCGCCTCAAATCTTTTATTCTTTCCTACGGCTTCTGGGCACCTTTGATTTCTGCCTTTCTTATGGTGGTCCAATCTGTAGTTCTTTTTCTCCCTGCTTTTCCCATCTTTGTCGTCAACGCCTTGGCCTTTGGCCTGGTTTGGGGAATGATTTTATCATGGAGTAGCGCGGTGTTGGGCTCAATCACCTGTTTTGGCATTGCCAAGATATTGGGGCGGCCAGTTGTCCAACGGTTAGTAAACAGAGTGCATCTGGAAACGGCAGATACTGCCCTCCGGCGATATGAAAAATACGTCATCCTCTTCTTTGGTTTTGTTCCGGTCATTTCTTTCGATGTCATCAGCTATGCCGCCGGGCTTACGCTTCTAACCTTATGGGAGTTCATCCCTTTGGTTTGCATTGCTCAGATCCCCAGTGCTCTGTTTTACTGCCTTTTGGTACACAAGATCGACCGGGGGACGCTGGATATCTACTGGGTGGTCGCCGCCGGCCTCTTCTTTCTCGTGGGAATTGGAAGCCTCGCCGTGAGAGCTTACCTGGGTCGGAGGCGGCGAAAAGAAATTGCCCACACGTCATCTTGAGCCCTCCTCCTTCCTCTTTCCCATGATAGGCTCACCCCCCGTATCGAAAAAGAGAATCCACCATGCCTGAGCTGCCTGAAGTCGAAACCATTGTTTGTGGCCTCAAGGATGAGTTGAGAGATCTGAAATTCTCCAAAGTGGAGGTGCACCTGGAAAAATGCTTGCTGGGATCGAAAGAATCGTTTATCAATTCCTTGAAGGGAAAGAAGATTCTCGACGTAGAACGGCGCGGGAAAAACATCGTCTTCCTTTTAAATGGCGGGATGGCCCTGGTGGTTCATCTCCGCATGACTGGAAAGTTAAGGTTTCTCCCAGCTCATACTCCGCAAGAAAAGCATACCCACGTAATCTTTTCTTTTAAAGGCCACCCCAAACAACTTCGGTTTGTAGACCAACGTCAATTTGGCAGGCTCTTCGTGGAAAAGAGGGAAGGTGGGGATAAGTTGGGTTCGCTGGCCGTATTGGGCCCGGAACCTTTGGAGGTCTCTGCCGAAGAATTTATCCGTCGAGCACGGGAAAAGCGCGGGGCTATCAAGTCCCTCCTCTTGGATCAGAGATTCCTGGCTGGGGTGGGAAATATTTACACTGACGAGGCTCTCCATCGGGCCGGCATCCATCCAAGGCGGACGGCTTCCTCCCTTAAGGAGAAGGACTTTCTCAGGCTCTACCATGCTCTACGGCGCATTTTGCGAGGGGCCATCCGAGCCGGAGGCACTTCTGTTCGTACCTATGTAGATGTCAGGGGAGCAACGGGAGGATTTCAAAAATCGTTGCGGGTTTATGGGCGGGAGGGAAAAGCCTGTCGGGTCTGCGGAGGACCCATCGTTCGGGAACGCGTGGGGGGGAGGGGCAGCTTTTTCTGTCGCCGCTGTCAGCCCGAGAAAAGGAGGTGAATAAGGTCGTTCTCTTAAAGGAAAATCTGTTGCATAAAAAGAGGCCCCGTTCTAAAATGAGGTCAAGATCAAATTTCCATTGGACGAGGGCGTATGGATCGGCTGGAGATACTTAAAAAATCGATTTTCTTCTCCTCTGTCTCGGAAGCCAGCCAGCAGCAAATCAGTCGGCTTTTTGCAGAAGAGAAATACCAAAAGGATGACTACATCTTCTTTGAGGGTGATGCCCCCGAGTGGTTCTATATCGTTAAAGAGGGGAAAGTAAAGCTGGTCAAGCACTCGGACACGGGCAAGGATGTCATCCTACAGGTCTTTGCTCCCGGGGATATGTTCGGGGAGGTTTCCCTCCTCGACCGAAAACCCTACGCTTCATCAGCCCAAGTCATGGAAGCTTCGACCATCCTGAAACTCGCCCGCCAAGACTTCCTCCTTTTTTTCGGCCGCCATCCTTTTGTGGCCACGGAGATGATTATGGAGCTGGGCCGGCAGTTACGAGAGGCTCACGCCACTATCAAGAGCCTGGCTGTAGACCGGGTGGAGCAGCGGATCGCCAATATTCTGCTGAAGCTGGCGGATAAGTTGGGGGCCCCGGAGAAAGGTGGGATCATGCTCAACCTCTCTCTCACCCGCCAAGATTTGGCAGACATGGCCGGAACCACGGTGGAGACAACCATCCGCGTCATGAGTCGGTTCACCAAAGCCAAGATCATCAAGCCCGTGAGCGGGAAGGTCTTCATTCTGGACCCACCAGCCTTACAGCGGATCTCCGAGGGGAAAGAGTACGCCTAATCCCCAAGACTATAAAAAAAGTAAAGAAAAAAAATTTCTTCTTGACAATTTTGATAGGTAAAATAGAATAGCATTCTATAATTTTCTTTGCCTCAGGGGGGAAGTGATTTTTTGTCCCGGGGAAGAGGAGCAAAAAAGAGGATGGAGAGAGGGGGTGGTGATGGAGCATTAAACGGGTAATCTGGAATCAACTTGCACCAGGTTCGTTGAAGGAATGAACGAAGGAGATGGATAGAATGGAAAGGCAAGTCAAGAAAAGGCGTTTTTGGAGAACCGGTGTTCTCATGCTCGCGGTTGCTGGGGTAATTCTGGCATTGACTCTGATTGCCCCACCAGAGAGCGGCGCCCAAACCCAGAGAGAGAAGATGGCGAGTGTGGAGGGAGCCACATACGTGGGCTCCAAGAATTGCGAGATCTGCCATAAGAAGATCTACCAGGGATGGGATGCCACGTTGCACCGGAGGAAGATCCAGCCGGCTGATGACGCAACGGTGGTGGGAGATTTCTACCGGAACAATAGTTTCAAGGTGGAAAAGGGGGGGAAGACTTATACGACCCGGATGTTTAAAAGAGGGAAGGAGTTCTTCATCGAAACCGCCGGGGCAGATGGCCAGATGCATACCTATAAAGTAGAGTGGGTGATCGGCACCACTTGGAAGCAGCGCTACGTGACCCGATTCCCCAACGGTGGAATGCACATCCTGCCCGTCGAATGGAGCGTAGCTGCCCAGGGTTGGTCGGACTACCACGGTTTAAAAAATTTGGACCCCAATAACCCGAGTTACTGGGCGGCCCCAGGGCGCACGTGGCAGGATAAGTGCGGCGGCTGTCACGTCACCGGCCTAACGTACGAGCATGACCCCAAGACCAATACCTACAAGAACACCAACTGGGTGGACAATGGTGCTGGCTGCGAAGCTTGCCACGGGCCGGGGAGCAAGCATATGGCGGCACCGACGGAGGAGGAACGCCGGTTGACGACCATCAACCCGGCCAACATGCCTCCCTTCATTGCTGCCCAGGTGTGCGGGCAGTGCCATACCCGGGGCTTTACGTGGGATGGGAAATACGAATATCCCAAGGGATATATTCCCGGTCGCCAGCTCTTCGAATTTTATCAGGATAAAGCGGGCATCTGGCCCGGGGGTGAAGCCCGTCAGCACCATCAGCAGTACCTCGATTGGATCAAAAGCAAGCATGCCAATGTAGGGATTACCTGCTGGACTTGCCATGCGGTGCATGATCGGGGAATGACAGCGCGGTTCGCCCTGAGGAAATCCGGAGATGCTCTCTGCATGGATTGTCATAAGGCATCTACCAAAACAGGGCAAAGAACGATCCACAGCATCCATGATTTCGGAGGCTGCATTGGCTGTCATATGCCCCGCACAGCCAGGAGTTCTGTCCTGGGAGATATTTCCCTGCACACCTTCAAGGTTGTTTATCCCTCGGCCTCCATCGCGAAGGGAGGCGCTGAAAAACAGCCCAACTCCTGCAACCTCTGTCATTACCACAAAGATGACCCGCCGGACAAACTCCAGATCTTCATGGACAAGGTCAAAGAATCCTATTACAGATGATCGGGAAGCATTCCTCTGAAGAGGCGGGAGAATAGGTCTCTTCTCTCGCCTCTTTGTCCCTTTTAGAGACAAAGGGTTTGGAGCGTTCCCTCACTGGCGACAATCCGTGAACAATTCTGGTGAACTTGGCTGGAGATCTGTGTTAAAATCTCTAAGTTGTGAGATGCATTAGGGTCATCATGAATCTTTGGGTAATTTAAAGGGGCGGAATGAAAACAAAAAATTTCATCTTTACGATGTCAGGATTGATCATCCTCGTTGCGGCTCTGTCCTTTGGTTTATTTACGCCATGGAAAAGCAAGCCTAAAAAGATCGAGTGTGTAGGAGAGGAACTGATGGCTCCTGCATTCAGCCGCTTGAGCCTCAAGGGGGAAAAGGTAGACTCTTCGGAGTTTAAAGGGAAAGTGATCCTCCTCAATCTTTGGGCAACTTGGTGCGCTCCCTGCCGGGAAGAGATCCCCTATCTCAATGAGCTCCATAATAAATATAAAAAAGATGGTTTGGTGGTCATCGGCGTAGCCTTGGATCAGGGTGGGCCGGAAAAAGTGCGAAAGTTTTTGGAGGAAAACAGGGTGGAATACATTAATCTCATGGGGGATGACGCCATGGTGGAGGCCTTTGATAAAATTCCGGGAGTTGGCCCGATTCAAGGGATCCCCACCACATTCATCATCGACCGGAAGGGTCAGATCTGCCGGCGTTTTGTCGGTTTAACGAAAAAACATGTTTTTGAGGAGATCCTCAAGCAGGTCCTTTAAGGGGAGACATGATTTAGATCATTTTTGTGGCCGTCCATAGTGATAGGGTAAGACAAAAAATGGCTGGGGGTCCTTAATTCTCCCGGCTTGATTTCAGAAGGGAAAGATGTCAGAAGAGAAGCCTCGAGGAGGTTGGAAAGTCATGGCTGCCGGGAAACGAAAGATCGATAAGGAGATGAACATCGGGGAGATCCTCGATAAGTATCCCGAGGCGCGAGAGGTGTTTCAGAAGCACTTCGGAGAGGGCTGTTTCAGCTGCCCAAGTTCGCGAATGGAGACGATTTCTTTCGGAGCCCTGATGCACAACAAAGATGCCAATGCCATTGTGGAAGATCTGATTAAAAAGATCAAACTGTAAAGGGAGCGGAGAGATGGCGCATAAGATTACCGATGATTGCATTATGTGCGGAACCTGCAAGGAAGAATGCCCGGCCGAGGCCATCAGTGAGGGAGACCCAAAATATTTAATCAATCCCGATTTGTGCACTGATTGTGCTACCTGTGCCGATGTATGCCCTGTGGAAGCATGCGTCCCAGAATAAAGGGAGCAGAAACGGTGGATCTGAGCCCATAAGGGGCGAGGTTTTAATCCCAAGAAATTTTAAAAGGAGTAAACGATGCGAGAAAAAGTAGAAAAGGCCATCGCCGAAATCCGCCCTTTTCTTCAGGGTGACGGCGGGAACATCGAGCTAATCGACGTTCAGGACGGAGTGGTCAAGGTAAAATTAGTGGGGGCGTGCGGATCTTGTCCCATGTCTCAGCTTACCTTGAAGCGGGGCGTGGAAGCCCGCCTCAAAGCCCAAGTCCCTGAAGTGAAGGAAGTCATCGCAGTTTAAAGAAGTGTCAGTGTGAGTGTCTTATCTTTTTTTACTCACATGGACACTCACACTGTTTTTATATAGTTCTTCCGACAGCCAGGCCTTCAGCTACTGCTTCCAGAGCTTTGCGGGGATTTTTCGCATCCCCGATGAGGTAGATTTCCTTGATGTGATCTCTTAAGTCTTCATAGAGACTATTAACTGCTTTTGCGCCAGTGGCAATAACCACCGTCCCCCCGCGGATGAGTTCTTCCTTGCCCTCCCGCTCGACGATCAAACCTTCGGCTGTTATCTCTTTGGCCAGAGTGTTCGTCATGGTCCTAACGCCCAACCGTGCCAAATCCTGAATGATGATCCACCGGGTGCTGGTGCCGATATCTTGTCCGAGTTTTTTGAGCATCTCCACCACGGTGATCTTTTTCAATCCCCGAAAGAGAAGGGCATTTAAGGTCTCCAAACTCTCGGCCTGGTTGAACATCAGAAAATGCAGGGTTTCAGCGTCGATGGTCCCTTTTCGGGCCAGGAAAAGGGCGGTCTCTAACCCCACGGCTCCACCACCGATGATGATCACTTCTTTTCCCGTATCTACTTTGCCGGAGAGTACGTCCCAGGCTGCGATGACGTTGGGTCTGTCCACTCCTTTGATGTCAGGCTGGAGGGGTTCTGCGCCCGTGGCTACAACGACGGCGTCAGGATTTTCCAGCTTGATATGCAAGGGCGTAACTTCAGTTCGGGTGTGCACGGCCACGTTCAGCTTTCTTAGTTGATTTTCTAAGTACCTCACGAAAGTCAGGAACTCGCCCCTCTCCGGAGGGACAGCAGCCAAGTGGAGCTGCCCACCCAGCTTTTCACCTTTTTCGTAGAGGCAAACCCTGTGGCCCCGCAGAGCAGCGACTCGAGCCGCTTCCAGGCCTGCCGGCCCTCCGCCGACGACCATAACTTTTTTCTTCCGGGTTGTTGGCTGGACAGTCAGCTTTCCCTCCGCACCCGCCCGGGCATTGACCAAACAGGTCACGGGCTTTTGGTCGAAGATGGGATCAAAGCATCCCTGGTTGCAGGCGATGCAGTAATTGATTTCGTCGAAACGCCCCCACATAGCTTTGTTGGGAAGTTCTGGGTCCGCGATCAACCCACGAGCGAAGCCGATGAGATCGGCTTGGCCATCCCGGAGGATCTGGTCAGCCAAGAGAGGATCGTTGATGCGGTTGCAGGCCATGACCGGAATGGAGACCACTTGTTTGATGCCCTGAGCCAGGTAGGCGAACCCGCCGCGGGGCAGACCCATAGTAATTTGAGGAACGCGGGTTTCATGCCAGCCACCGGTGACATTGATCATGTCCACTCCAGCCCTTTCCAGCTCCCGGCAAAAAACCTGCGCCTCTTTATTTTCCAATCCTCCCTCCATAAACTCATTTCCAGCCACCCGAAAGATAATCGGAAAGTCAGACCCCACCTCCTCGCGAATTTCCCGGGCCACTTCCAAGCCGAAGCGCATGCGATTTTCATAGTCCCCGCCGTATTCATCCTTTCGTTTATTCACAATGGGAGAAAGAAACTGGCTGATCAGGTAACCGGCCGAAGCGATGATCTCCACTGCATCGAAGCCAGCTCGTTTGACACGACCGGCGGCCAGGGCGTAATTTCTCTGGACTTGCTTGATCTCCGGGATAGATAGCTCCCGGGGAGTCTCGCCAGTGAATTTTGAACGCACAGACGAGGAAGAGATCGGCTGCTGGCCACCGATGAGCATGGAATGAGTGTACCGCCCGGCGTGGTAAAGCTGGGCGGCGATTTTGGCCCCGTGGCCTTGAACCGCTTTGGCCAGTGCGGATAGAGGGGGGATGAATTTGTCATCCCGGACGCTGATCATATTCGGAGCCCCGCTGTATTCGTCGATGGTGCAGCCCCCGATGATGATCATAGCTACGCCCCCTCTGGCGCGTTCTACAAAGTAATCGGTGTGGTGTGGCAGGAGCAACCCATCCCATGAAGGGAGGTAATGCATGGCGGGCATCACAATGCGATTTTTGAGTTCCATTTTCCCGACTTTTATGGGGGTAAAGAGCATCTTCAGCATTTTCAACCTCTCTTAAGATTGGTAGCTATTTAGAAAGTATCTATCAAATCCCCCCGACCCCCCCCTTTAATAAAGGGGGGCGAAAGAGGGGATTTTTCTGCCGCCCTCTTGGGAAACAACCCCGCGTTTCGCGGGGCTGACCTTACTTCTTTTTGCCGTCCGGTGTGTACTCATACCAACCGCGACCCGTCTTCCGTCCCAGATGGCCGGCCTTCACTTTGCGGAACATGAGTGCCGGTGGCCAGAATTTGGGATCTTTGGTTTCGTTATATATATTCAACGCAGCATTGAGGGAAACATCCAAGCCGGTCAGGTCATTGGTCTCGAAGGGGCCCATGGGCCGGCCAAATCCCAGGCGCATCCCCTTGTCAATGTCTTCTGGCGTGGCCACGCCCGCTTCCACCAGACGGATGGCCTCCAGAGTGGAAGGAATATTGATGCGGTTTAGGGCAAACCCCGCCACATCTTTTTGCACGGTAATATACTCTTTCCCCAAAGAGAGAACATACTTCTGAGCTGCGCCTAAGGTCTCTGCAGAAGTCAGAAGTCCCTTGACGATTTCAACGATACGCATCATGGGTACAGGACTGAAAAAATGTGTCCCAACCACTTTTTCTGGGCGTTTAGTAACCGCGGCCATCACGCTGATCGGAAGCGCAGAGGTATTCGTAGCCAGGATGGCTTCAGGTTTGCACAAAGCATCGAGTTCTTTAAAGACCTCCTCCTTTACATCGAGTCGTTCAAAAACCGCCTCGATGACAAGATCTGCGTCTTTCCCTGTTTTCATGTCCCGGGTGGTAGTGATCCGCCCGATGACAGTCTCCTCAGAGTCCTTGATGGTTCCTTTTTCGACAAACTTTTTCACGGACCAGCGGATGGAATCCATCCCCTTCTTCAGGGCCTCGTCCGCTATATCCCGCATGACCACGGTGTAACCAGCCTGAGCAGAAACCTGGGCAATCCCGCTACCCATAAGTCCTGCACCTACGACAAAAATTTTCTTGATCTCCATTCCTTTTTCTCCTCTCCTGAGTTATTCATTTTAAGGACTTCCAAGTTTTGACCCTTTAGGGCACTTCGCATTTTAGGCACTTAGATTCAGTGCTTTTTTTCCTGCCTGGATAATCCTGGCAATCTCTACAGCCCGCAGGACCACCTCTTTTGCTGAGGAGAGGCCGAAGGCATCTTCCATTACCATGTGCCGCACCCCTTTGGTCACCTTTCCTTTTCCGTCGAGGCTTGTTAAAGCCAACCCGCCTCGCCCTATGGGAATCATGTTGAAGAGGGCAAAAGTGCTGTTGAGAATGTTGAGGGTCATTTCCAAGCCTCCATGTCGAAGAAAGCCTACGACCAGCACTCCTCCGACCTTATCTTTTAGCTTTCCTCGATGCAAGTTGCCATAGACAAACACGCGCATCCGGTCAATCATATTGGCCATTAAACCAGACATCCGACCAATGTGCACAGGAGTGGCCAAGATGATTGCATCAGCCTCCTCCAAGGCAGGGTAGATCTCATCCATCCCATCGGATAGGGCACAGAATTTTTCCCGGGTTTGATTCTTGACACACCAATTGCAGTGTCGGCACCCTTCGATCTGCAAACCTGAAAGATTGAAGACCTCAGTCCGAACTTTTAGCTCTGATTCGACCGCCCGGAGAGCTTCCTTCAGAAGAGATTCCGTGTTACCTTCCCTAACGGGGCTTCCGGCAATCCCTACGATTCGGAGCATATAAATTCCCCTCCATGAGATTTCAGCAATCAGCAATAAAGCCCTTTAAATTATAATTCTGAAAGCTGATAGCTGATCGCCGAGCGCTTCTTTTTGTCCCTCAAACCCTAACCTGGACCAGGGTCCGAGTATTTCAAAATCAACAGCTTTTCCAGCAAAAACATCAAAAATGTTCCGGAAAAATAATGGGCAGGCTCAAGGTGATCCTGAAGAAAGGGTTACGGAAATAATCGGAAACGCCAACGGTACTCGGAAATCTTTTCCTCGATCCATAAGGGGGGCAAATAAAAAGAGGTCGTGGGCTATAGAACTCAGCCCTTATCTACCGGTCCGTCCCAAGCCGCCTTTCATCCTTCTTTTATGCTCATCTATATCCAGATGGCAGCGCTTATATTTCTTCCCGCTGCCACACCAACAGATCTCATTGCGACCCAATTCTGCCTTTTTAGCGTCTTTTTTATTGCTGAACCAGCGCTCGAGGATCTTCATTTAACCCTTCTCCACCTCCAGTTGTCATTATTCTTTTTTAATACCTGCGGCCACCTCTCCCCCGTCCTCCCCTGAAGCCACTGCCCCGGTTATCACGCCCCGGCCCTCCCTGGTCTCTTTTGGGCCGGGCTTCATTGACCGTAAGGGTTTTTCCATAAAGCTGGCCTCCGTTGAACTTCTGGATGGCCTCAGAAGCTTCCTTCTCGGTTTCCATCTCCACAAACCCGAACCCCCTGGTCAGGCCTGTGTACTTATCTCTGATGATGGTCACGGAGACGACCTTCCCTACTTCGGAGAAGTTGGCTTTCAGGTCCTCCTCCGTGACTTCATTGGACAAGTTTCCGACATACAGATTCTTATTCATGTCAACCTCCCTCCTCTTTTTAAGGATAATATAGACCCTGCGCGCTCCCATGAGCCTGGGAGCTGCGTTGAAGTAGGTTCCCCAGAAGCTTAATAAAAAAGCCACATAAGCTTTAAAGAGCTATGCGGCTTGCTTCTCGCCCCAAACCCAAACTCTTTAGAACTTGTGATCCTAAGCCTAAACCCTTTTCGCAATGATGTCAAGATATTTATCATAGAACATCTACACGGAAGACTATGAAATTCTTGACTTCCCTCGTAGAAAAAAATATATTGAGTCCATCGCCCTGTCCGGGGTAGCCGGAACCAAAAATGAACCAGAAATTTATGACATCTTGGCTATACTATCTCTTTTTTAGGGGAAAAATCAAATCGTGGCGAAGAGATTGCCCCATACGAGGTGAAAAAAGATGGCCCTGAACTTTGATCTGACCGAGGAGCAAAATTTGACGCGTCAGGCCGTTCGGGATTTTGCCGAAAGGGAAATTGCCCCCCTCGCAGATGAGTTAGACGAGAAAGAAGAATTTTCCGTCGAGTTGACCCTAAAAATGGGTGAACTGGGCCTCTTAGGCTGCTTTGTTTCGGAGAAATATGGTGGCTCCAACATGGGGTACATCTCTTACATCATTGCCGTGGAGGAACTGGCCAGGGTAGATGGGTCTCAGGCAGCCACCATCGCGGCGGGAAATTCCCTCGGAATCGGGCCTATTTATTATTATGGGAATGAAGAGCAAAAAAGAGAGTGGCTTCCCAAACTCTGTTCAGGAAAGATGCTGGCAGCGTTCGGCCTGACAGAATCACAGGCCGGCTCAGACGCAGGAAGCTCCCGGACCAAGGCTGAACTCCAGGGGGATCATTGGATGATTAGGGGATCCAAAATTTTCATTACCAACTCGGCCAATCCACTGACCGGGGTGATCATCGTCCAGGCCATCACTGGAATGAGAGAGGACGGGAAGAGAGAATTGAGCTGCCTGATCGTTCCTAAAGATGCCCCTGGTTTTACAGCCCGGGAGATGAAGAAGAAGATGATGTGGCGGGCCTCCAATACCGGTGAGCTTTTTTTCGAGGATTGCCTCGTACCCCGGGAAAATCTTTTGGGGCAAAGAGGGGATGGGTTTCACCAGATGCTCTCCACCCTGGATGGGGGGCGTTTATCCATAGCAGCCATGGGACTTGGGGGGGGCCAGGGTGCTTTTGAGATGGCCCTGAAGTATGCCAACAACAGGATCCAGTTTGGTCGGCCTATCAGTTCCTTCCAGGTCAATGCTTTTAAACTGGCGGACATGGCTCTGGAGATCGAACTCGCCAGGAACCTTCTCTACAAGGCTTGCTGGCTGCGGGAGAATGATCGTCCTTTTACCAAAGAGGCGGCCATGGCCAAATTATATTGCTCGGAGGTTATGGGCCGCTGCGTGAATCATGCTGTCCAGCTTCACGGGGGGTATGGGCTGATGAAAGAATATAGGATCGAACGTTTCTACCGCGATCAAAAGCTGCTGGAGATCGGAGAAGGGACATCGGAGATCCAGCGGATCGTCATCGCCCGTAATATCGGCGTGGCTGGACGGGCGCTTTAGATTCATTGGAGAACATAGGAATCCACAGAGAGCACGATGGCGGGTTTGTTGATACCTTTAAAAATCTTCAATTCCAAGAGGGATCATCCAGGGGACACAGAGTCTTTGACTTATTGAGAATTGGTAATTTCTCTGTGGCCTCTGTGGTCAGATTCCCTTTTTCCCAGGAGAAGAAAATGAAAAGGGCAAAAGAAGGGAAGTCTTCGAAGACAGCGGATAAGGGCAGAGAGCTCAAGCGGCGCCCCGAGGAGGCCCATGACTTCCTCACGGACTCCTCTCACCTTGAGCGTCCTTCACCTCCTTTGGAGGAGAAGGATAACCTGGGAGATCGAATTCGGAAGGCCCGGGAGATGCGCGGTCTAACCCTTCAGGATCTGAGCAGCCGCACCGGGATCAGCGTTGAAACCCTGGGACGGGTGGAGTCCAGTGAAATGATTCCTCCTCTGGGAGAACTGATCAAGCTGGGAAAAGCTGTGGAGATGAAGATGGGGTATTTTATTTCTCCCGGAGTTGAAAAACCCATGACTGTTGTTCGCTCGCACAGCCGCCCGCTGATCTCCCGTTACGGAAAGAGGCGCATGGAGCAATATGGCTACTTCTATGAATCATTAGCGCCGGAGAAAGCCAACCGCTTCATGGAGCCTTTCCTCATCACCATGGTGCCAACGGATGTGGAGGAGCTTTCCAGCCATGATGGCCAGGAATTTCTCTTTGTCCTGGAGGGGGAAATGAGAGCCCAGGTGGGGGATCAGGTGGAAATCCTGCGACCCGGGGATGCAGTTTACTACGACTCCAGCTATCCCCATCTGGTTAAGTGCGTGGGCGACAAGCCTGCCAAAATCCTGGCTGTTCTGTACCCTGGTTCAAAATAACCGTGATTAGCAAAGGGCATAGGGCCCAGAGGAGGAAAGAAGGTTTTGGCTCTTTGCTCTCAGCCCTTCAGTTTTCCTTATACATGGCCTCGATCAGGTCCTTGAAGGCTTCGTTGATGTACTTGCGTTTAACCTTCATGGTGGGAGTCACTTCTCCGTCTTCCTCGTAGAGCTTCTTGGGAAGAATGGTGAACCTCTTGATTGTCTCGACGCTGGCCAGCGTCTTATTCACCGCATCCACTTCTCTCTGGATCAATTTTCTAACCTCGGGGTGTTGGGTTAAGCTGGCGTAAGTGGTGTACTGGATTTTATTGTCCTGGGCAAATTTCACCACGTTGTCTTCATCGATGACGATGATGGCGGTTAGATATTTCCGGCGATCGCCGATGACCACCGCATCGTTAATGTAAGGGCTGAATTTAAGCTGGTTCTCGATGTTTTGGGGAGCGATGTTTTTCCCGCCGGCGGTGATAATCAGATCCTTTTTTCGGTCGGTAATCTTCAGGAAGCCTTCCGAGTCGAGTTCTCCCACGTCCCCGGAGTGCATCCATCCATCCTTCAGGACTTCCGCCGTGGCCTGGGGATTTTTGAAGTACCCCTGGAAAACATTCCCTCCCCGGAAAAGAATCTCTCCGTCTTCAGCGATCTTTACCTCCATCCCTGGGAGCGGCTGCCCCACCGTGCCGATCTTCACCCGTTCTCCCTGGGTAGCACAGGTCACCCCCGTTCCCTCTGTCATCCCATAACCTTCACGAAGAGGGATGCCGATGGCCTGGAAGAACCGCAGCACATCAGGGGATATGGGTGCGGCTCCGGAGAAGGCCAGGCGCACACGGTCAAAGCCCAGGCGTTCTTTCAGCTTGCGGAAGGTTAAAAAGTAGGCCAGGGCATAGGCCAGGCGCAACCAGAGCGAAACCGACCGCTGGCTGGTTTTGAGGTTGGCATATCTCTTACCGATTCCCAGGCTGATATGAAAAAACAGCCGTTTGAGCCAGGTGGCATCAGCCATCTTAATCATGATGCCGGAGAAATATTTTTCCCAGATACGGGGCACGCCATAGGCTACGGTCGGAGAGACCTCCCGCATGTTATCCGTCACTGTGTCCGTGCTCTCGATGAAGTTGACGATGGCTCCGTATTTGATATTCATGAAGATGGTGAAGAGTTGTTCGAAGATATGGCAAAGGGGGAGGAAGGATAAGAATTCATCCTGCTCCTCAATGGGATTGCCGTCGGCCATCGCTTTCGACATCCAGGTAATATTCCGATGAGTCAGCATGGCTCCCTTGGGCGGCCCCGTGGTTCCCGAGGTATAGATTAGGCGGGCTAGATCTTCTGGTTTGACCCGGCTCGCGTACCTCTCAAAAAGACCAGGATCTTTTTTCTCCATTTCTTTACCGATGGCTAAAAACTCCTCAAAGCTCATCACCATGGGGTCTTTGAAGTGTCTCAGTCCTTTGAGATCCCAGACGATGATCTTTTCCAGCTGGGGAACCTTCTCCCGGAAGCGCAGAGCCTTGTCCAGCTGCTCCTCATTCTCCACGAAGTAGAAACGGGAGTCGGAGTGGTCCACGACGTACTGGCACTGTTCCCAGCTATTGGTAGCATAGACCCCTACGGTTACTCCCCCGGCGTGCATCGTCCCCAGGTCGACGTAAACCCATTCCGGGCAGTTATCCCCAATAACTGAGACACACTCCCCGTGTTTCAAACCTAAGGAGAGCAACGCCAGGCATACGCCTCTCACTTTTTGGTTGTACTGGTTCCAGGTCACATCATGCCAGATACCCAATTTCTTATACCGGAGAGCCACTTTGTTTCCCGACAACTGAACGCGAGATTGAAAAATCTCGGGAACGGTCTCGCCTTTAGCAAAGGTCACTTTTTCCATATCCTTTCTCCCGTTGACCTTTCACCCTTCACCCCCACCGTTCGGCTGCCTTCGGCCATGAGCTCAGGCCGAATGGAGCTCACGGCCGAAGCCCTCGCCCTCCCCCATCAAGGGGGAGGGAGTTTCTTTGGGAGGAAAAGGGGAGGGATTGGATTACTTAACCGGTCCATGAAATTTACGCTCGCGCGGGTTGAATCGGATAGTAAAATTTTCAAAGGCAATCTCGATATGACCCCCATCGCCCAACAAAGGCTGTTTCTCCTTGCGCAAGCGGTAAAATTTCGTCACCCATTGCCCAGGGGAAACAGAATAACCCAGGGTTTCAATATCTCTGTAAACCTTAGGCTCCAGATAGGCCCGGATAGTCTTTACTTTCAACACTCCAGAACTGGCCTTCTCATTCTTAATCTTCACCTTGAGGGAGGACATTCTGATATCCCCCTTTTTCAAACTGCCCTTGCCGTTCATCTGAACTTCTAATTTGAAAGCATAGGGCTTTTCAGCAAAGACTCTTGTCTCGCTGATCGAGAAGGCCCAGAGGTTGGAAGGGGGCGCTATTGGCCAAAACAGGGTGAGCCCTAAGGAGAAGCATATGATCCCAAAAGACCGGCCCGGCTTAGATCGTTTGGGACTCTCCCCCTTGGAATTTTGACCGGGAAGAATCTGACCCCATTTTTTGCGGCGGTTATTCATCTCCTCGAGGATTATGAGAAATTCGCCAGAATTGTCAAGAGTGATCTCCATATTGCTGAGATTTTGGGCTGGCCGACCCAAATAGACTCTTCTCCCATTTGTAATAAAGGTGAGGCTGCTCGATGGTTACCACGGTATCTGCGGGGACGTCCTGGGTAATCCAGACATTGCCCCCGATGACCGAGCGGGCGCCGATGACGGTGGGGCCGAGGATTGTGGCATTTGAGTAAATGGTGACGTCGTCGCCGATAGTCGGATGGCGTTTGATTCCCCGGATCAGGTTTCCATGATCATCCGTGGGAAAACTCAACGCTCCCAGAGTCACCCCCTGGTAAATTTTTACTCGCTCACCGATTTCGGTGGTTTCTCCGATTACCACTCCAGTACCGTGATCGATGAAGAAATTTCTCCCAATCTGGGCCCCCGGATGAATGTCGATTCCCGTGACACTATGGGCATATTCGGTCATGATTCGGGGAAGTAGAGGGACTCCTTGAATGTGAAGCTCATGAGCTGCGCGATAGACCATGATCGCCAGGATGCATGGATAGCTGAAGATAATCTCATCCAGGCTCTTGGCGGCCGGGTCCCCGTCATAAGCTGCCTTTACATCGCTCGCCAGGATTTCCCGGAGAGCGGGCATTTTCTCTAAGAAGGCCAGGGCATCTTTTTGCCCTCGATCCAAACATTGGGTGCAGAGGCTATGGAGTCGGCGGCATTCGTGCCGGATCGATCGGGCAATTTGCGTAGCGAGTTTCTCGAAGACGCGGTTGGCCACATTTCCTACGTGATAGTTCAAGGAATGAGAATCAATTCCCTGTTGATGGAAATAACCGGGAAAAAAGAGGTCTTTGAGATCTTCGAGGATCTCGATGACCGATTCCTTCGAAGGAATCATGGCTGCGTCGTAATGGGCAATCGAGGTCTCGCGCTTGCAGCTTTCGACGATTTCATCGATGATCTGGGGGAGTTGGCTGCGGTATTCCTCGGTGAATTGAATATCCACCTGGCATTGATCCCCTGTTAATTGACTGATTTTCTCTTCCATGGTTTATTCCTTTCCTTTACTCCTTTTTTCTTTTCTGGCTGTAAGTTTTCGTGAAACCACGTTCCATTTGGCTAAAATCCTCTTTCTCCTGATGGCCGGCGATGGAATCGGGCGCCGAAGAAAATAAGGAACAAAAGCCCTGAGACCGAAACGATCGCTCCAGAGGATGGCCAATCTAAATAGAAAGCCATGATCAACCCGCTGACCGCTGAAATCCCCGCCAGGATTGCCGAGATGATCAGGGCTTCTTTAAAACTTCTGGCCACCTGGAGGGCCGCTGCTGCAGGGATGACCAGCAGGGCAGATACGAGAAGGATTCCCACCACCTTCATTCCCAAAACTACGGTCACGGCCGTCAGAATGGCCATCATGGCCTCCAGCCTTTTCACCCGCACGCCTGAGGTTTTTGCCGATTCGGTGTCAAAAGTGAGAAAAACAAATTCTTGATAAAAAAGGGCCACGGTAATTAAAACAGCGAAAGTCAGGATAAAAGCCATCCATACTTCCGACGGATCGATGGCCAGAATGTTACCAAAAAGGTATCCGAATAGGTCCACGTTGAAGCTCCCCGCCAGGGTGACTAAGAGGATCCCCAGGGCCATTCCCAAGCTGCTGATAATGCCAATGGCTGTGTCCCCATAAAGACCGGCTTTCTCTTTCAAATTCAGGATACCCAGAGCCGAGAAGACCGCCACCCCTAAGGCTACCAGAATGGGGGTGATATACAGTAAAAGTCCTAGAGCCACGCCCGCAAATGTAACATGGGCTAGGCCATGGCCAACCATTGCATCCCGTCTGAGGACTAAGAAAACTCCCAGGACGCCACAGGTGACGGAGATTAAAAAGCCAGCCAGAAATGCCCTTTGCATGAAGGCATATGAGAAAAGGTTTTCCATGGGTAGGTTCAGTGGCGGTGGCAGATGAGGTGGTGCTCCCCCTTAAGAAGTTCCTGCACCACCGCGGAGCTGCAAAAATCTTCGTGGGTCCCGTGAAAAAAAAGACGCTGGTTGAGGCAGGCGACCTTGTTGACGTGCCTGGTGATGATCCCGAAATCATGGGTGATGAGGACGATGGTCAAGTCTTCCTTGCGGTTGAGTTTGGCGAGCAGGTCGTAGAATCGGGCCTGCGTTTCTCCGTCCACGCCAGCCGTAGGCTCATCCAGAAAAAGTACATCTGGGCCATTCACGATAGCCCGGGCAATGAAGACCCGCTGCTGCTGTCCTCCAGAAAGCTCCCCAATCCGTCGCCCTTTCAGTTCTTTCATGTGTACCTGCTCCAGGGCCCCCTCGATGGCAGATTCATCCCGCCTGGACAGCAGGCGGGGGAAACGCTTCCTGGAAAGGAGGCCCATAGCCACGATCTCTCGCACGGAGGCCGGAAAGTAGGCATCTAAGTGGGTGGCTTTTTGGGGCACGTAGCCGATGCGGTGCCATTGAGTGAATTGATGGACATCCTGCCCCAGCAGCACAACGCGCCCGCTGGTAGGCTTGAGGATTCCCAGGATGATGCGGATCAGGGTGGTCTTGCCAGATCCATTGGGGCCGATCAGAGCCAGAAAGTCCCCCCGGGAAATGGAGAAAGACACATTCTGGAGTACTTCCATGCCATTATAGTTGAAAGAAATGTTCTCGACGGAAATGAGATGGTTAGGGGTTATCACTTTCTTACCCCACTGGCAATTTTTAGGTTCCAGCCCTGGAAAACTAAGGCGACAGAAAAAAGCTTAGATTTTTCTGGTCCTAAGATTATCCTATCGATTTCCCCGGGGACTTGCAAGCCATTTTTGGAAAGGGGTGGCGAAAAGGATAGACATAGAGGGGAATTTTATATAAGATATCTTCTAAATTTTTCTGCGGGAGGAGGTATCTTTCTTTTTCTCAGAGCACTGTATTTTCTGGCCCGAGAAGTTGGAGGGTAATCTTCATGGTTTCTTTAATGAGTTCGGCGGATATTTTTCTTTTTCATCTGATCAACGGGCAGGGAAAGAATTCCATTCTCGATTGGTTTATGCCTTTCATGACCGACCTGAAAAATTTCACCTATGTTCTCTTGTTGCTGGGGTTTTGGGTCCTCTGGAAGGAGAGAAAGGCCGGGGTGGTCTTTTTGGTTTTTGTCGGGATCACGTTAACCATAACAGATCAGTTTTCCAGCCACCTGCTTAAAGACTGGGTGGGACGAATCCGGCCCTGTCATGTGCTCAATGGGGTTCATCTTCTGACGGATTGCAACACCTCCTACTCCTTCCCTTCTTCCCATGCAGTGAATATCTTTGCCGCGGCTTTTTTCCTCTCCCAGCCACTGATCAGATTATCGCCCCTGCTCTATGGTATTGCTGCGGTGGTGGGATATTCCCGGGTCTACATGGGCCTCCATTATCCTTTCGACGTCGTCGGTGGGGCAGGCATTGGCCTGCTCATCGCCTGGCCGATGCGCTGGCTGAAAGATCGGATAGTTGTTAGATTGGCTCTTTCGCCCAGCCGTAAGTAGCGGACTTACTGCCATGAGCCCGAATTGAATCTTTAAGAGCTTTCATTAGACATATTGACAATATTTCTGCGGTTGTCTGCGATAATCTGCGTGCCAATAGACTTAAAGAAGAAAGGTTTAAGCGATGATAAGCAATGCGGAAATCGTCGTGGATGTGCTGGAACGGGTGGGAATCCGGTATGTTTTCGGATATCCCGGCGGGCAGAATGCCAGGTTTTTAGAAGCCATCCATGGAAGCCAGGTGGAGTTTGTCCTCGTGACCCATGAGGCCTGTGCAGGGTTCATGGCCGATGTCTACGGACGCCTGACAGGAAAACCTGGAGCCTGCCTTTCCACACTGGGGCCCGGAGCCACCAACTTGGCGACAGGCGTGGGGAATGCCTTTCTCGACAGAGTGCCACTATTAGCTTTTACAGCCCAGATGGGCAGGTTTTGGAAAGGGCGCAAGGTCCAGATGCATATTGATCATCAAAAGCTCTATGCCCCCATCAGCAAATGGAGCGCTGAGCTTCAGACCGGCAAGGTCTATCCCACAATGAAAAAAGCCGTTGAGGTGGCTCTGGCCGAGCAACCTGGTCCAGTGCATCTGGATTTCCCAGAAGATATGGCCGAAGAGCTATCCGGGGAGACTCCTGGAGAGTTTCTCCCTCTGCCTCCCTCTCTTCCTCCTTTTGATGAAAAATCATTTAAAACGGCTGAAGAGTTGATCCGCAGGGCCAGGTACCCTTTGGTGGCCATTGGTCTCACCATGAACCGGGCTCGGGCTACGAGAGAGCTCAGGGAGTTTACCAACAAACATCAACTTCCGGTTGTTACAACTCTGATGGCCAAGGGGCATGTAGAGGAAAAGGACTCTTTGCTTGTTGGAGTGGTAGGGCGGGCTCGGAGAGACATCGTCGCGGAATATTATAAGCCGGCGGACCTGGTCATTGCCATCGGTTATGACCCGGTGGAGTTCAATTACGAAGATTGGATGCGCAAGGACCTTCCCCTCATCCATATCGATACGGTTCCCGCAGACATTGCCAGCGATTACTCGGTCCCCTGCCAGGTGATCGGGGATATTCGGGAAATTCTGAAGAATCTCTCTAAAATGTCCAGATTGCAGCACCAGTGGGACCTGGAGGCGTTGCGGGTACACCGCCAGAAACTCTATCGAGCACTGACTCCGGCGCAAGCCAATTTTTCCCCTCATAATGCCCTCTTGGCCATGCGTGAGGTTCTTCGATCGGACGGCCTTCTGGTAGCAGACGTAGGAGCGCACACCCATATCATCGGGCAGCTTTGGGATTCCCGAGGGCCGGGGAATTTTTTAGTTTCCAACGGCTGGTCTTCCATGGGTTTTGGTATTCCGGCAGCCATCGCAGTAAAGCTTTTACTGCCGGAGCGGCCTGTAGTGGCTTGCGTTGGGGACGGTGGATTTCTGATGATGGTGGGGGAAATTAACACGGCCGTTCGACTGCGGTTGCCCGTAGTTTTCGTGGTCTTTCGAGATCGATTTCTCAGCCTTATCAAGGTAAAGCAAAGGCGTAAAGAATTTCACGAGTATGGCGTAGAGCTCTTCAGCTCAAACTACTGCTCGAGTGATAACTTTTTTGGCGCAAAGGTGGTCGTCGCCCGGGAGGAAGAAGACTTTCGTTCAGCCCTTAAACGAGGGTTGGAGGGCAGTGAGCCATTGATCATCGAAGCGGTAGTCGATCCATCAGAGTATGATGTGATTGTTTGAGATTTCCGGGAGACTAACTTTCCAGTAATAGCGAGAAGTTCCACGCATCGTGGGATGACGTAGCGATCTAACTCCCTTCTTACCCTTCCCCCTTTTGGGGGAGGTGGGGTTCTTCATCTCGCGAGGCGCGCTCGCTTTAATGGAAAAAGGGGGTTTCGAAGAATAACAAGAGGAAGATCACAAAAAGTTATCTCAAAAAAAATTATTGACAAAAAGCTAAGAGAGGTTTATATTAAAAAATAATTATCGTTCTCTAAAGGGATTTTCCGGGGAGCAAAAAATAATCAGGTCTTTGACCTGATTAATTTTTTTTATAAGGAGGTCAGATAATGGTTTGCGAAGTGATCAAGGTGGGGAAGGAGTGTGCCTTCATGACCAAGAAGGGGTGCTCCTTCAACGGGGGGAAGTGCTATCCGATTGTTGACCGCTGCCAGGGTTGTGAACGCGTAGCAGTATTCTCTGCTGGTGAATACTGCATGGCATGCCCGGACCCGGCAGCAAAATGGTCTGTTCGTGATTGCAACTTGGCTACGCACATTGTAAAAGAAAGAGCTCCTGAGGTTGTCAAATCTGTTGACCCTCTAAAGGCTTCCAAAAGAAAAGCGGCCGGCAGATAACCTTCCCGCGGCTATCGCTTTATCTTTTCGTTCCCCGAGAGTAATTTGAATTGCCAGCTTTGAACGTCGGGCTGCGTCTGCTGGCAAAAGGTCATCCTTTCCCTCCCCCTTGATGGGGGGAGGGACTGAGATTTTAGCAATTCAATTTTTGGCCCTTGGCCACTTGAAGGCTGGAGCCCTTTTTGTTAGGAAATTGGCCTTGACACTAATTTTTTAAAATCTTAGAATAAATTAGGAATTGACGCGGGGTGGAGCAGTCTGGTAGCTCGTCGGGCTCATAACCCGAAGGTCCTTGGTTCAAATCCAAGCCCCGCTACCAATGATTTCAAGGGGTTAGATGAAGAATCTGGCCCCTTTTTCTTTGGATCGGATCACCTTTTGTGCCACCATCCCCTTGATCCTGTCAAGGCCAGCACCTACTGATTGTCTCATTTTCCATCAATTCCATCCCGAACACTTTCTCTCTGACCTCATTTCACGCCGAAGTTCCCATCCTTCGCCAATTGAGCCTTGACAGGTCATTTTAATATGACTAGAATAGTCCTGAATTAGAGATTTGGGGGTGGATATGAAAACAGCAGCTGTATCAGAGCTAAAGGCGCGCCTGAGCAAGTACCTGAATCGCGTCAGGGCCGGTGAGGAGGTACTCATTACGGATCGTGGGAACCCGGTGGCTCGGTTATTGCCGATTTCCCGTCCTAGGACTATGAGAGAAACCATAGCGAGCATGGAAAAACGGGGGTTGATAAGGCTCGGGTCGGGCAAGCTCCCCAAGAATTTCTGGACGATGCCTAAGGCTGAAGATTCGGAGGGCTTGGTTTTGCGAGCACTTCTTGAAGAGCGGGAGGGGGGAAGGTGAGATTCTGGGATTCTTCGGCTATCATTCCTCTTTGTGTGAAAGAACCAGCGTCTGAGGGTGTTAAGAACCTGGCGAAAACAGATGAAGATATCGTTGTTTGGTGGACAACACGGGTAGAATGCATTTCCGCCATGGCGCGTCGACGCCGGGAGGGAATGCTTCCGATCCCTGCCCAACGACAGGCAAGGGCAGCGCTCACCGCGCTCGCTGGCGAGTGGTCAGAGATCCAGCCTACTGAATTTGTACGGCATCGGGCGGAGAGGCTTCTTATGGTCCATTCTTTAAGAGCGGCAGATGCCCTGCAACTCGCGGCTGCCCTGCTCTGGACAGAGGAGGCGACTTCGGGGGCCGAGTTCGTGTGTCTCGACCAAAATTTGCGGGAGGCAGCCATGAAAGAAGGGTTCACCATTCTCCCTCAAATTTGATCAAATCCTCATCAAAAACGACACTGACCACGGCTGTATTTCCGGTTCTAAATTTGAATCTTCTTTCCATTGTCTTCTATTTTGTGTGAGCCAATGGAGCTATCTCCAAGACTGAAGTGTCAGCTTCCTACCGCCATGTTTCCCTTAAGATTATGAACGAATTCCCGAAAGTGCTGGAGAATGTCTCTCTGGAACTGGGGAAGCAGAAAGATCGGTACAAGATTTCCATCGAAACCAAAGTGGATAATCCTCTGGTTACAATTGATAGCTTCAACCGGCAGTTCCAGCTGGGAGAGAAAGAGAGGGAGGCTGTAAAATTGGGATGGAACCAAGAAGCAGGAAATACTATGTTCCACGTCGTCAATGCTTACACTAGAGCGGCCCAATTTGAAGGATTACCGGCGGAGGCGAGTTACCGGCTTCAGAAGGTGGGAGGAGCGATATTGGGGATGGTGAAGTATAGCCCTATACCAAATAAAATAAAATCGCTGGTATCCTTGTCATGGTAAATGGATTTTTCAAGAGAATACCAGCTTTTCCTCAGCCATGAGCAGAACTTCACAAAATTTTAGACCCATACATTTATTCCGATTCCAAACCTCAATTTCCGATCCACTGCACAAGGGACTGCCCTATTTCTTCATAAAGAGAAAGTAAGTCAGTCTCTTCGATTTCCATGCCCATTATATTTAAAAAAGAAAGGTCCAATTCAAGCCTCAGTTTGTCAATTTTTCCGGTAGACCCATATTGCTCCGGTATTCTCAAAAATGGGGCATCTCTGAACTTTTCAAAAATGGATGCAAGGGCTCTAAGCTTACCACGGGGGAGAGTATTGACATTCAAAACAGGAAGTAGTTTCCATTGAGACATTTTCAGCTGTATGAACCCCCCATGTGTTTCTTCTCTGCTAGCTAGAACAGTCAGTATTCCCCAAGTTGTATTTAGCCATACACAAAGCGCCTTGAGTTTCTCTGGAGTCTCATTTTTCAACCGAATAATATAAAAAATATTTGATATAACCTTCTCGTCGCAGATCATCGAAATGACGTGGGCAGTGTTGATCCTGATTCTATCTGGAATGAGCAACGTTCCGCCAATCTTATCAAATATATTTTTTCCTCTCTCAATTATAGGAAGAACAAAGGCGTTGGAGGATGTTCTCAATGTTTTCCTTTGCTCTTCTTTGCCCCCTTTAAGCATCTTTAACGTTCCTGGCACGGATTCGTCCACATTCTGAAATGTATCCATGAAGCGATGCCGGTCAACCCCTATCGAAGACATTATTTCATTCAATCTTATTAAAGGAATCTTAACCTGTGATCTTCCAACCATCAAAGTGCCATGGAGAATATTCTCTATCCCCTCTAGTATTTTTATTTCAGGGAGAAAAATAAATCTGCCCCAGTTATCTATGTTCTCCAAAAGTTCGTGTCTTTCGACCCTGATAACAAATGCCTTACTATCTCCGGCCTCTACAAAATTGGCTCTTTTAGCCTCAATTTCATTTGACAAAGCAATGGCCTCAATGCTCGTTTTAGGTTTTTTCAATAAAATTACAAAATTAGTCTTCTCACTACTTGTGTGGTTCTGCTCCCCTTTAGCAATAATCATGCATTCACTCAAACTCGTAGATTTTGAAAAGTTATAAGCATCCGCCTCATAGCTCACAAGCACATATTCAACATGGTACTTCGAAGCCAAAAGTGTTCGAGCAAGAAACCAAGATACACCGGTCAGCAATCCTCTGGGCAACACAAAACAAAGTTTCCCTCCTGTTTTTAAATGGATATCCGCCAAATATATAAACAGCAATCCCTCGCCTGCCTGCCATATGTTCTTAAATGCGCGCAGTTCAGGGTCCCGGAAAATCATCTGCAGATTGGTGCCCTGAAGCAGCTTACTTGCTGTGAATTGCATATCATCTTGGATTTCATTTCTCAAATTTTCAAAATCCCTTTTAACTTTATCCCTTACATCCTTATCACCCATGAACCCAAATAAGCCACCTCCGCTTTTCCTTCCCCTCCCAGTTGTTCTGGAAAAGGGTGGATTCATCACAATCAAATCAAAAGGTTCCATATCCAAGAGCTTTTTTACATCATCCCGCTCTCGACCTTCTAACCCCATTCTAACAACCTTTTTGAAAATCCGATCTAATCTCCCTTCTTTCCTCATACATGCCCAAATAGACCAGCTATATAAACTATCTATCAAAAATCCCCAGCCCTCCAAGGACCTTGACTTGCCCTCGGAATGGTGGTAGCCTTCGCGTAGATTGTTTTTATAGGAGGAAGGGATGGCACTCCTTGATGATATCTTGGGCAAGCTCGTTGACATGAATCTCAATCTCCAAAGCGAACAGACGGGCATTTTCAACGTCAAAACGGTAAAGAACATTTACAACAATCCCTTGATTTTTACCACTCCAGAGGCGGCAAGAGCTTTCGCAGAGGTGATTGTGGCAGCCAACCAAACAAAAATTGTGGAGAATGCCGAAAAGCTACTGTCAGCCAATTCCACCACGCTCGAAGTCCTGCCTGAGGCAACTGCAGTGGAGGTTGCCAACGCAACCATCGTTGCGTCAGCCGCCGCTTCTTCAGGGGTGGAGGGCAAAGTCAGGATGGAGAAAATCCAAGTAGCAGAAACTCTTGGCGTCGGGGAAAAAGCTATTGTGAAGCTCGACCCCGAGTCGGACAAGTGATTCCCGTAACCTCCTCAGGACGGGGCAGAGATTTTTAGGCTTGGCCCTGTTCTTCCCCATGTCTCCCATAGCTCCCTATTCCTTTCCTGCTGTTCCACGAGTCCATAAAAATCCCTCAAAAGGAGCGGAATCAAATTGGCTTCATCGAGCCTCTCCATGTCGCGTCGGGTCTTGGCCACATGACACTCATGGCAGAGGGTTTGGAGATTTTTCATATCAAAATTGTCCCCTCCCATGCTGACGGGAACGATGTGGTCAACCTTCTGGTCGTTGTATTGGAGGTTTTGCTTCCCGCACTTCTGGCAAGTATAATCGTCCCTCTGGAGAACCCTTAACCTGACCTCTCCCCAAAAAACATGATGCGGAATCCCTACGTACCAATTGTCCCAGCAATTCCGACCGCAATATTTCCTCTGGCTCTTGGGCAAATCCTTCCCACAAATAATACAGTGCTTCCCATCTGGTTTGGGGAGCTGGGATTTGGCTCGGTTGTACGCGGAATTGTCATAGGTAATTCTCATGTTCATATTTAGATTTCTCTCCGCTTCTTTAAAAATCCCTTGGGAACCCAGCCGAACCTTCAATTTTTGAAATCCAGACCGTCAGATATTTAAGGATTCCAGCCAAAACCTATGCATGAAACCAAAATCCCTCACCTCCGCCTTCCTGAAGCTCTTCGGCGACACCCCAGCCAACAGGGTCTGGGACTTCCTCATCATGGGCACGAACCTCTTTGACCTCTCGATGACTGACATCTCTGAAGGGGCTGGGGTCTCCTGGAATATCCTCAAGAAGATTTTCCCCGTCTCTCTGGAGGAAAAGTTCGTTGCCGAGAGCAGGAAGGTCGGGAGGGCGACCATGTACAGGCTGGATACGGAGAACCCGAAGGTCTCATTTATGGTGAGGGTGCACGGGGAGGCGGACCGAATGCATGCTAGAAGAAAAAAAACCTCAACTCCACGGCAATCAGCTTGATGGCGGCAATCAATGCCAGAATAAGGATGGTGATTTTGACAATCAAGTATTCGAGCCGGTCGAAGAGGCTTTTCCTGCGCCAGACCATGGCACGGCTTCTTGCCAAGAACTTTGGGAAAGAATTCCAGCGACTTCTTTTGGCCTTGGTTTTGGGGATTTTTTTCTTGGGTCTGCGCTGATCCATGGCCAGACCCTCCCTCCTCGATTTAACGAGTTACCATCTGGAAACTACGCAGACATCAGTCCAGATGCTTAAGTTAGGTCCAGCCCATCTTCAGCGCCAGTTTATCCCCTGTCGGGGCTTTTGCTGAAAAGATTCTGGGTCGGGCTCGGGCGAGCCACGTGATTAATCTTAATATTATCCCCGGATTTTTGTCAAGGGGGGAATCCCCAGCCGCTTGACCTAAGGAGAGCTTCTAAAAATCCTCAGGCTTGCGCTTTCTTCGGGCCTTTGATGTTGAACGTCACCTTCGGGGGCTTTTCAGAATCAGGGACGTCTATCGTCACCTCAATCCCAATCCTTATCTCGCCGCTCAGTTTTTTCTTTTCCATATCTTATTCTTGTGTTCTGGCATTTAAAAATCTCAAGCTGGCCATAAGGGGCCTGAACTAGGATGGGAAGAGATGAGGGAGGCTGGCGGAATTCGAACCCGCGCTCGGATTGGGGAGTGGTTGGTGTCTTGAAAATGCAGGAACGAATATTCACCCCAAAAACGGCAATTAAGATACCGATAGCAGCCAGAATGTCTCGGCGGTACTTTCCGATGAAATGCCAAACCGAATTCCAACAGCTAGGTTTTATTCTACGGGAGTATTTTGGCTTGCTGCGCTGATCCATAGCCAGACCTTTTTCCCTCGATTAAACGAGTCCCTTAACAGAGGTTTTGGGTCCAGCTCACAGTATCAGCGCCTAGTAGGAAATCAAGCTTCCCTTACGCTGCTAAGTCGTGAGTTCTGGATGGGTTTCTAGGGTCCTCTGACCCCTTAACGGTTTGATAACATAATTATTTTCCATCATCTTCGGGTTTTTGTCAAAGAAAAAATTTCGAAATCCGGGTTAAATCCCCTCCCCCCAGAACCGGGCTCAAAACGAAGCCAAAAAAAGCTGCAACGCGGGGATTTCTATGATATATTGATATATACCGATAGGATAAATTAACGATGTTAACCTGGCACAGCATAATTTTTGGAATCGCGACGCTAGTAATCGGTTTCTTTCTCCGCATCCTCCAGGAGAGGATACACGAGAAGAAGGTCAGTCTTTCCCACAGGATGGATGGACCAGCTGTATTTTCAGATATTCCCCCGAAAGTCTGCTTTCAGACGCTCCGTATTTTTAACAAAGGGAAACTACCAGCCAAAAACGTCCGGGTATGTCTGGACGAGGAGTCCATCAAAAATTGCCATGCCGAATACAAGCCCCTCACTGAAGACGATTTCTCAGTAGAGACCAAAGAATCCGTGCGTATATTGAAATTCGAAAGGTTGCTGCCTGGTGATGGGCTGCCGATTTCATTTAAGTCATCTGCTCCCCTCCCGGAAAAGTTTGTTGCTTGGGTAAAAAGCGACGAGATGGTTTCTCAGGTCTCCCGAGGAGAGCCAGGAGTTTCTCCATCTCTAATCCCTTATGTGGCTTTAATATCTGCACTGGCTGCCTTTTCAATATTTCTCTATGTCATCTATACTCAAACCTCCCTTCGCATGATTCCAAGCGGCCCGGCCATTGAATCAAAAATCCCTGAAAAGGCTAAACCCTTTGTAAAAATTAATCTAATGACAGATAAACCGGTTTATTCAAAGAGAGAACAAATGGAGCTCATTTACAAGATAAGAAACGTCACTGGGCAATCTCTTAGGGATTTTTTTGTGATAACGGAAATTCCCGGATTCGATCTCGATTCTAAAGCAACATTTAAGGCAAAAAACTTCCTTGCTGCTGAAGAGGAGTTTTTCCAAAAAATTCCGTTACGGATACCTAATGACATCCCTCCCGGTAGATATAAAATCACGCTTTTAGTTAGGGCAGAAAGTATTGACAAAACTCTAAGCGATGAAGCCCAAACCTTCTTCGACATCAAATAAGTCGCTCCTTTTACCTTCTCCTTCCTACAAATCCGGATTCACCCTCACAAGCCCCCCTTCCTCAAGGATTAGGCTGTTCCTTTTAAGGGTGGCCATGTAGGTTGAGAAGCTGCCTCCTTTTGAGGACATGGGACATGCCAACCGCAAGGGCGACCTGAGACCGTGTAAACTTCATGCCGGATTTTTGTGAAAGGATCTTGAGAATCCTTGAGGCTCCGCTGTTCCCTAATTTTTCCAGCCACATGGACAGGTTGCTTTGAGACACCGCCCCTTGCGGGATGCCATTTGAGGGCACACCCACCAGCTTCCTTATGGAGTCCAAGAGGGAGTTCAGCTTCCTTATCTCGATGTCCTTCTGCATGAGCCTGCTTTCATAGTCGTTCCTCAGGGCGATTAGCTCCGGGTTGTCCTTTTTGGCAACCTCCACCAGCTGGATTTTCTTTGCCTTGACTTCCTCGGCTGATGACTGGAAAGCCTCTATGAAGGCTTGGATGTCGGTCTGGTCAAGGGTTGGCATCGCGAAGTGATCTCCGAGCTTCTCCCTGTCCGGGTGGAACGTGTGGCGCTCGCGAATCTTGATTTTCTCGAACACCTTCAGGAACTCCGGGGACCATATCCACCCCTCTCCGGTGGGAAGGAACGGCAGCGAAGCCATGAACTTCTCGAAGTCGCCCTCTGCCGCATGGTATTCCACCCATTCCTTGAGCGCTTTCCTGTCCTGGGGAGAGACGTTCCTGAACGCGAGAAGGGTGTCTATCTGGGTCAGGACATCCTTGTTGATTGTGGCTGCCCTCTGGTTGATTAGCGTCACTCCCAACCCCCGGTTTCTTCCCATGACCACCAAGTTGCTCACGGCGTTGAAAGTCTTTCCCATGGCATCGAATACCCTCTGGGGGACATATTCATGGGCTTCTTCAATGAAGATATGGCGCGGGGTTGTGCATCCGCCTCTTTGCCAAAGGAGTGGCATAGGTGTACCGCAGGTCGTGAAATGGGAAGCCCGTATCGAACACAATCCAGAGACCGGATCGGTGACCAAAATACCGGCTGAGATGGTGGGAGAGTTGTGGGAGTGAAAGCGGCTGGGGGAGGTGGATGATGACCGGAATAAAAAAGGGGTGGGAAGAAAAATAATCTGAAACCTAATCGGTAGATCCGGTTTCTGGTCACTTATGTGGGACTTTATGTGGGAATCGCGTCCAAAATTAGCCAAATTTTGGGTTTTTGCCTAAAATCTGCCAATTCAAAATTGAAACAAATCAAATACTTAAATGACATCAGGAGGTTAGGAAGCTCAGGGGTCTTGCCTGAAAATCCGCATGTCCCTTAGGGACGTGTCGGTTCGATTCCGACCGACAAGGGCAAGGCGAGAATGTGACTAAATTGTGACTGAACCAAGTAAAAAAGACCGGAACAGGCGGACTAGAATGGAATAGATGGAAATGAAATTTTTCCCTAAATTTCGGAAACTTACGGGAGACCAGAGAAAAATCAAGGAGTTAAGAATTTAACCTGAATCGTAATCATAACCCGAAGGTCCTTGGTTCAAATCCAAGCCCCGCTACCAATGATTTCAATGGGTTAGAAGATGCAGGAAGTGCTTCTAACCCCTTTTTTGTGTCATTTTCTAATGGGTTTTAAATTCGCGCCTTCAACCTTTCGACTGAAGTACAAAATGGAGCTTTCGAACGAGGGCGAGGTCGATTCCTTAGCCAATAACCTTTGCCCTTGATCCTTCAACCTGATGTCTGAAGGCTGGAAATCGAAATCTGGAACTCGAAACCTAATCTCATGACAGGCTCCTGTTAACGCGTGATTCCCTCTTTGTGAAAATGGCTCGGACCTGAGAAAATTCATAATTTCATGACCGTCCTTTATTTAACTTTTCGACCGCGAACTCATAGGAGACCATCATTTTATTGCCTATCATCCACGAAAAACGATCCTTTCTTAATAGATCTTTGGGCAATATTTTATTTCAAGCAATCCAGCATTGACACGAACTAATAAAAAAATTGACATTTCAAAAACCCTTGGTATAATCTCATGCCATCTAGCCAGGTATTTAATGAAAATAAAATGACTTTTTAAAAATCCCCTAAAAATCTATTTTAAGCCTCTCTATCCATGGGAGTAGGAGAATATTTATGGCTCAAACGATAATGCTCTTCGGTCTCGGAGACCTCGGAGGATGGGTCTTGGAATTTCTTGCGCGAGAGCAGGGTATAAGCACGATTATTACGGCCGACTCGAGGGAAGAATATGGAGCCCTAAAAACCCATGGTGCCGCAATCGGATCCGGGCACATGGGCTATTATAAAACAATTAAGTTCGAAAAGTGCGATGTGTATGATATCGACCGAACTGCTGAGTTAATTGATCGATATAAACCAGACCTCATCTACTCCAGCATGGGACTCCTTTCACCGCAAGTGCCCGCATTCCTTCCGCGCGAGCTTTATAAGAAACATCATAAGATAAGTGGAGGGCTCCTGATACCGATGCATTTGACCCTCATCATGAAACTGATGAGAGCGATCAAAAAATCCTCCATAAGTGCTCCTGTGGTGAACAACTCTTGGCCAGATATTGTAAATGCCATGTTATGGAGGAATAGTATGTACCCCCTTGTTGGGGCGGGTAATTTTGATATTCGTGTGGCCCAAATTCGAAGGCGAATAAGCCTCGAGAAAAATATACCTATACCGGAAATTAAAGTGTTTCTTATAGCTGAACATGCCCTCGGAATGCAGGGATCAAGGACAGGCATACCATACTTCATAAAGATTATGGTCGCTGACAAGGATATCACCAGGGAATTTGATACGGATTCTTTGGTATCGGATAATATTTTGTCTGGTTTTACTGCTGGCCAGGCAAGTTTTATTATTCGTCCCACAATCGCTTCTTGCGCTGTAAAGGTGATCATGGCTATTCTGAATGATACCAATGAGCTCACTCACGCCCCCGGCCCCAATGGACTGATCGGAGGATATCCCATCCGTGTGGGCGCCAAAGGTGTCCAGGTTGTCCTTCCAGATGGGATCACGATGGAAGAGGCAATAAAAATAAATACAGATTCCATCAGGTATGAAGGTGTAGAGGAAATGAGAGAAGATGGAACGCTGATTATTACTGACGAAGGATATGAGATCGGGAAAGAACTCCTCGGGATTAGTTGCCGGGAGATAAAGGTCTCGGAAACGGATTATTGGGCTAAGGAAATCCTTGCGGCTTATCAGAAGCTCGCCGAAAAATATAGCGCTCCAATCCATTATAATTATTAAGAATGTTGGCAAGCTGAGAATGGAAACCGAAGAGAGATCTTTTCAGGAGGGATTGGTTGCCGGAAAGAAGGTATAAGGATTGTCCATCAATATTTCAACTAAGGAGGGGAGGTTATGTATAGGATGACAAGAGTATTCTTCAACGTAGTTCTCGTCATGTTTTTCCTGTTATCTCTGTTTCCTGGTGCGGGTTTATCCAAAGAAACTTACCCCAATAAACCCGTCAGCGTAATCGTTACTTTTGGGGCGGGGATGATGGATACAATTACCAGAACCATTTGTAAAGTAGCCGAAAAGGAATTCGGCCAGCCCATGGTAGTCGAAAATAAACCTGGAGGAGCTGGATCCATCGGGATGATGTATGTGCTGAGGTCAAAACCAGACGGTTATATGATTGGAGTCACGGGCACTACAAATTTCCTTGTTAATCCTCACTTACAGAATCTTCCACTTAATATTCTAACAGATACTACGGATGTTATTGCGATTGGTAAATATAATTTTTTGCTCGCCGTGAGCGCAGATGCTCCCTGGAAGACGTTTGATGACCTTATTGATTTTGCGAAAAAGAACCCCGGTAAATTTTCTTATGCCGATCCAGGGGTGGCGACTGCGCAGCATATTTGTATGGAAAGGATCGCTTTGAAGGAAGGGATTAAATGGAATGCAGTCCCTTTCAAAGGAGGAGGGGAGGCGGTGACTGCGGTCTTAGGAGGCCACACCCAGGGAGTTGCCCTGTCTGCTCTGGAAACCTCACCTCATATAAGAGCTGGGAAATTGAAACCCTTGGTGATTCTAAGTGACAGCCGACTGCCAGATTTTCCCGATATCCCCTCAGTCATGGATAAGGGATATAATTTCGCAGCGATCGCCTACGTGTCTGTTTTTGGCCCCAAAGGTTTACCAGAACCCATCAGGCAAAAGCTTGAGGATGTCTTTAAGAGAGCAATGGGCGACCCATCTTATATCGAGATAACCAAGAAATTCCAGATTGAAATTCCCAAATTTAAAGGTGGAAAAGACTTTTCAGAATATTGGAAATCGAAATTTGATGAAATGGGAAAAGTGATCAAGACCCTTGGAATAACAGGAAATTAGATCATATGAATTGCCTTGGGATGTGCAAAAGATAAGAAGGCCTGAATGGAGAGGAGTCTTAGAAAAAGCGACCGAATTAGCAGCTTAATTTGGCTTATTGTGGGGATTAGTTTTTGCGCCGGGTCTATTCCCTTAAAGCTTTGGGATTTTCAAAAGCCCGGTCCGGGTTTCATGCCATTCTTGTCAGGAGCTTTGTTGGGCCTGTTTGGGTTGATTTTATTTTTTTCCTCCACTGCAGCAGAATCAGCAAAAGGAGAGAAAGCAAGGGGTAAAGGAATCCTGATAAAAAAAAGTAAGAGAAGACTCGTCCTTTCCTTCTCCATCTTGTTTGGTTATATCTTATTATTTGAGCCCTTGGGGTTTTTCTTTTCAACCTTACTCTTTTTCTTCTTTTTGTTTAAACTCACAGACCCCAAGAGGTGGCTGACACCTTTCTTTTCATCCGGTCTTGCAGTTATTGTAAGTTACCTTATTTTTTCCGTTTGGTTAAAAGTTTCGTTGCCCAGCGGGATATTGAAATTCTGAGAGAAAGATTTATGCCTGGTATTTTGGAAAATCTTTTCTTAGGTTGTCAAGTTGCATTTACAGTTGCTAACCTGCTCTATTGCTTTATAGGGATTTTGATCGGGACGATGATAGGGGTTCTTCCGGGTATTGGGCCCGTAGGGGCAATCTCTATGCTATTACCGGTTACTTTTGGGATGGAGCCGGTATCTGCCATCATCATGTTGGCAGGCATATACTATGGGAGCCAATACGGGGGATCAACTACGTCGATTCTAGTCAATATCCCGGGAGAAGCTACAACGGTGGTGACTTGTATAGATGGGTATGAAATGGCCCGTCAGGGCCGGGCAGGTCCCGCTTTAGGGATTGCTGCCTTTGGTTCTTTTATTGCAGGAACCGTCGGGATTATGATCCTGATGATTTTGGCCAAACCCCTATCAGATGTCGCCATTAAATTCGGGCCGCCTGAATTCTTTTCCCTGATGATTCTCGCGCTGACGATAGTGAGCTATCTCGCCCGGGGATCCATGATTAAAGCAATCATTATGGCCATATTGGGAATCGTTCTGAGCCAGATCGGTATGGATATCATTACAGGTAAATTTCGGTTCACTTTTGGAATGATGGATCTTTTGGACGGTTTGGGGTTGGTCCCGGTCGTGATGGGGCTTTTTGGTATTGCAGAAGTAATGGCTAACCTTGAGGAATCAGGCGATCTTGAAATTTTTAAAGAAGAAATAAAGGGGATTCTTCCAGACGTAAAGGACTGGAAAGATTCCATTGGCGCTATCTTTCGGGGGACTCTCTTGGGATTCTTTTTGGGGATCCTGCCTGGAGCCGGTATTGTATCGACTTTTATCTCCTATACATTGGAAAAGAGAATTTCGAAACACCCAGAACGATTCGGGAAAGGGACAATCGAAGGCATTGCAGGCCCGGAATCAGCCAATAATTCAGCGTCATCAGGCGCGTTTGTCCCACTTTTTGCATTAGGGATTCCATCTAATGCGATCATGGCTTTGCTGCTGGGATCCCTGATGATTCATGGGTTACAACCTGGCCCGCTCTTGATTAAAGAAAATCCAGGTCTATTCTGGGGAACAGTCGTCAGTATGTATGTTGGGAATGTTATGTTACTCGTTTTAAACCTCCCTTTGATCGGCCTCTGGGTGAGAGTATTAAAGATTCCTTACCGCATTCTTTTCCCCTTTATTTTATTCTTTTGCACTCTAGGATCTTACAGTATTAATAATAGTGTGTTTGATGTCCTCACGATGTTTGCTTTCGGAATAATCGGATATATCTTTCGAAAATTCCAATATGAACCTGCCCCCTTGATCATGGCCTTTATCTTGGGGCCCATTTTGGAAAACTCTCTGCGCCAATCTCTCATTATGTCGGGGGGAAACTTTTCGGTATTTATTATGCGCCCCATTTCCTTTACATGCCTGGGCATAGCGTTATTCCTCTTGGCCTTGCCAATCTTCTTGCGAAAGCGAAGCAGGATATTTAGTCGCTTGGAATAATCGTTTACCATCTTCGCTTGGAGCGGGCAAAAGGGGTTAGGACTTCTCTTAAGAGGAGATTCAGATGAATAAAGAAGAAATAGAAAGGGCCACAGCTATTCATAAGAAGTCAATCATTATCGATGGGTTAGAAGTTGCTCACCAACGAAGGTTTAGCGATCTTGAATACTTTGATAAAGCTATTAAAGCAGGTGTGACGGCTGCAAATTTCACTGTTTTTCCGACCTGCGCAACTCCTTTACAGGCTTTAAAAAGCCTGAAGAATTGGTTGGAATTATTTGAGAAGCATGGCGATAGAGTTGTGCTCGCTACTACGGGACGAGATATTGAAAAGGCGAAGCGGGAAGGCAAATTCGCAGTAATTATGGGTTCTCAAAATGCAGATATATTGGGGGATGATTTGGATTTATTACTGGTATACAAAAAGTTAGGGATACGAATTATTCAACTCAGTTATTATAGACAAAATTTACTTGGAGAAGGGTGCGGTGAAAGGACGGACGGGGGATTGAGTAATTTTGGCCTAGAGGTAGTCGAAGAGATGAATCGGTTGGGGCTTCTGATAGATGTTTCTCACTGTCGGGACCAGGTAACTCTGGATGCTATAAAGTACTCGCAAGCCCCTGTAATAGCATCGCATGCAAATCCTCGGGCCCTCGTGAATATCATTCGAAATAAGACTGATGAACAAATAAGGGCCTTAGCTGAGAAGGGTGGGGTTATAGGTCTGAATGCCTGGTCGCCAGTCGCGGAGGTGAGAGAGGATGCTCGTCCAACTGTTGACGATCTCATCACTATGGGGGATTATATCGTGAAAATAGTGGGGGTGGATCACCTGGGGATAGGGTTAGACCTCACTCCCTTCTCCATACAGAAACAATTTGAAGAGTGGGCCCAGAATTATCCCAATTTGCGCCCCAAGGGTGGATGGCTCGAAAGAAATATTTTTACAAATGAGGAAGGTATGGATGACCCAGCAGAGTTAATTGAAATTACAAAAGGATTGGTGGCTTATGGATATTCAGATGAAGATATTGAAAAAATTCTTGGGCTTAATTTCCTGAGAGTATTTAAAGAGGTTTGGGGAGCTTAGTTATGGGCAACAGGCGGGGCAATCTGCCTCTACCAAAGGCATTTCGCATCCCCCTTGGCTCCTAATCTAATAGCAATTGTCCGGCTAAACAAAGAAGAACCAATTATTTTGACAGTAACGTTCCGAGACCCAAAGGGTCCAGGGTTTCTTTCAACGGAACACCAGTTTCAATATCCCAGCCCATAGCCCTATAACCTTCTTCAAGCAAAGCATCGATCGGCACCGTGCTTCCCTTACGGGGACCTTCAGGCAGGGGATCTTCCAATAATCGTTTGGGGAGAATGTCATCCTGGCGGCCAAGCCCTTCCCGGATGTTGAATAAACGCTCCAGGTTAATCACCCGGAAACCAACTTTTTTCCAATCTTCTACAAGGTATCCTTTCCCGGTAAGGGAATTCAGCACCTTTGTAACAGTATCAAGACCGACAACGGATATGTTCAAAGCGCATAGGATAGCGGAATCATAAAGGACACGAGCAATGGCACTATTTTTTACCAAGCTCCCTTTGCCCTCCAATTGCGTTGGGGCCTGCAACTCTGCAGGAATTCTCGCTGGAAGGCCGAAGGCATGGTGACAAGCACCCCTAGAGCTCAGGGCAAATTGCAAGGCCTGCCCCCAGAGTCCTCGGCACTCGTAGCCGCCAAACTCGAGTCCTTTGACATGCATCGCAAAGCCAGATGAACCCGGAATTTTTTCGGAAGCTCTCCTCACTCCCTCACCAAGAAGGGCCCCAATCCCTTGGCCTTGCGCGATCCTCTTTACGGTTTCAACCATGCCCTCTGCATTCCCAAATCGCAAATCAATTCCTTCGGTATCCTTCTTGCTGATCAATCCCTTTTCAAAACACTCCATGGCAAAGGAAACCGATAGCCCGCAACTTATGGTGTCAATTCCGTATTGGTCACAAATTTCCTCGGCCGCCACGATGGCATCGAATTGATCCACGCCACAATTCGAGCCAAAAGCATAGATCGTTTCGTATTCCGGACCTTCGGTCTTGGCCCCTTTCCAAGGTCCGTGATCCAGCTCAATGGTATGAGAGCAGGGGTTAATACAATACGGGCCGCAGCTGACATTCTGGCGTGGCCAAGTTTCTTCAATCTCGGTGAGGGCGATGCCCGTGACGTTCTTAAATACCCCTGTCTGCCAGTTGCGGGTGGGAAGAATGCCAATTTCATTCATGACCATCATATCCGAACCGGTGCCAAAACGGCGGCGATTCTGTCGAAAGACCTGGTTGTTTTTAATCAGCTCTCTTATTATTGATTGGGCTTCGGCAAAAGAAGATTTATTAGCAATTCTTACCTTCTGGGAGCCAAATACAACAAGACCTTTCAAGTTCTTTGAACCCATGACGGCTCCGGGTCCACCGCGGGCAAACGTCCTGATCTTATCTCCCTCCGTGGCCACAACCGCCAACTTCATGAGTCTTTCCCCAGCCGGCCCAATGCAGACTGTGGAAGCTCCGTCTATCTTCGCATCCTCAAGCATCCCCGCTTGGGCTTCCTCGGTCATTTGTCCCCAAAACGGCTTGGCAGAACGGAATTCGACCTTTTCATCATTGATGATTAAGTAGACAGGATCTGCTGCTCGACCTGCGATCATGATCGCGGCATATCCGGCCCTTTTCATATCGTGCCCAAGTCGGCCACTGGCTATGCTATAGAGGTAAGCATCAGTCAATGGCGACTTGGTGGTTAATACTGCTCGCGAACTATAATAGGCGTTTGTTCCCTGGGCGGGACCGCAGCTAAAAATGATGATATTATCGGAGGAGATAGGATTGACCCTACCAGGAAGATTATGATATATGAGATAGGCCCCCAACCCCCGGCCTCCAAGATAGTCATCCAAGACGGATTGGGCAATTTGTTCGGCCCGATAACTTTTCTTTGTCAAATCGATGATCAACAATTTATTCATAATAACATAGCAAGCTGCGGGCCTGGACGGTCCGCTGACCCTTGCTCGAATCTATAACCTCTTCTGGGGTCATTTGAGCAGCAGGTGAAAGTGATTGGGCCTGAGGGCCCAGGCGTAACAGAGGGTCTTTGTCTCGATCAGAACATCGGCCAGTCGCTCTAAGAAGCGATCACCATCAGCCTCGTATATCATTGCCCCTACGAAATGTCAACTTATAAATTTTGTGTACGTCCCCTATTTGGGGGTTTCATCCATCTGGGGTTTGAAAAAACGGCAGCCAGGATGCTGCAAGCGGCAATCAGGATTAGGGGAACTTTGTAGGAACCGAGCAGGGTGACGAAATAACCGCTTAACCAGCCAGAAATTAAACCCGCCCAGGCTTTGGCCGTGTAGGTAATCCCATAATTCACGGTGGAATATTTGGCGCCGTAATAATCGCCAATGGTTGCAGGGTACAAGGCAAAAGGAGAACCTCCCAAAAGAGCAGCGACAAAAACAATGATGAGAAAGAGCAGGGGACTATCTCCGAATCTCAACAATAGGATAATGGATAACCCCAAAAGTGAATAAAATATCATCATAGTTATTTCTCTCCCCAATTTATCCGAGAGTGTTCCCGATATCACCCTGCTCAATCCGTTGCCCAGAGGGAAGACGATTAAAAGAAGATCGAAATAGTTCTGGGGCAAATTATATTCTTTGGCTAACATTTTCAACTGGGCGCCGAAAAGCAAGACAATGGAAACCGTGAAAGCAAAACAAAAATATATCAAATACCATTGGTACGTTTGGACCATCTCGAGAGGCTTGCACTCGGCAGGAGGAAGAGTGTCGCTTTTGGCGGGGGTTTTGAAAGTGCCTGTCCATTGGGGCTGGGGGTACTTATAGAAAAACGTGGCCGGGACCAAGATGAGCAACATGATAAGGCCCAAATATTGGAAGGTGGGGCGAAATCCATGGGTATCCAGCGACCTCTGGATCACCCAGTTGAAAAGAGCAGTCCCGGCGCCGAATCCAAAGACGACCAAACCCGTCGCCGCCCCCCTTTTTTCCGGAAACCATTTAATGGCGCTGGCCGTGGAAACCCCATAGAGGATCCCCACACCGATCCCACCCAACCCATAGTATAGATACAATTCTGTTGGAGAGGTAGCAAACGATGAGAGGAAGAATCCTAAACCAACCAAAACGGCTGCCAAGAAGGAAACTTTTCTCGGACCGAAAGAATCGGCCAAATATCCGGAAAGGGGTTGGATAAATGTAGCGGTATAGGCGAATATGGTAAACGTCAAACCCACGGTGGCCAGATCCCATTTGAGCTCTTGGGCAATGATAAAAGCGAAGAGTGACCAAGAGTACTGGTAGATGCTGATGATCATCATCACAAAAAGGGCCACGAGAATCAATATACGGCGGAACTGAAAATATCGCGTCAGATCCTCCTGCATTTATGCCTCCCATTCCGTCGGGTCTTCATATCGCATCCAGACATCTTACTATTACCCTTCTTGGCTGGGAATGTGGGGGGAGTTCGCCGCAATCTGCCCAATGGTAAGGTTATGGATAAAACTTTGGAGGAAATTCCCTCAACTAAATGCGACCTGATTTTGACAGATATACCTTAGATTATCTTTTTTGGTTTCACCATGAGAAACTGGTAGCGGTCGGCAGAATGCACGGTGATATTCTGGATCTGGATTCCCCGGAGAATACTGAGAGGAACATCAACGCCAGCATTGCCCAGGGCCCAAATTTTCCGGTAAAAATCGGTAAGTCCTTTCACAGCCTTTCCGTTCACTGCCAGAATGAGGTCGCCAGGTTGCAGGCCAGCACGTTCCGCAGGCGCACCTGCCGTAACCCGAGTGACGAAAACGCGCCCATGGGCCTCCTCCGAATAGACCCCCAGCCAGGGCCTTGGCGCCTTACTCGAACGACCTGTGGTCATCAGGTCTGATAGAATCGGACTCAGGTAGTCGATGGGAACAAACATATTACAGGGAATGGAACCCAATCCCGGGATGAGTACCTGAGTGAAGAGAGACCCGATACCCAGGAGCCGGCCATCACGGCCGATCAGCGCTGCTCCGCCAAAATTGGCATAAGGCGGGGCAGTAAATATGGCATCCTCGAGGAAATACTCCCAGTAGCCAGCAAACTCCTTACGGGAAATAACCCGGGCACCTATGACCGATTCTTTGCCCCCGTGGCCTGCCACCAGAACCGGGTCACCTTCATTGACCTTGGAGGATTGGCCCAGCTTCATGGGCACTACATCGAGAGGTTTATCTGTCCGCAATAGGCCAAAACCAGTATTGTAGTCATAACCAACAAAAGCTGCCGGAATTGGCTTGCCTTCAGGCCCAGATACTTCGATGGTCTCGGCCTCTACGATAAGGTATCCGATCGTCAGGATATAACCTTGGGCATCAATGACCACGCCGTGCCCTTCCCGCTCTGTCCCGAGTGTCCTGGCTGTGTGGGCATCCTTTGGAATAATCGCGCGGATCTTAACGATGGCTTTAAGGATCTCCTCTGCGGTCTCACTGGCGGATGCCGGTCCACTGAAGGCCAGGAAAATGAATAAAATCACCAAAAGGCAACCCTTTTTCATAACTCCCCCTTTCCTGATGCTCCGTATTGTCAAAAACTAACCACAGAGGCCTCAGAGAAATTATTCATTTTGTAACACAGAAGGGGCTTCGAGAGCACAGGATCTTATTCTTTCAGTTATCTCCTATAAAGGAAACTCTTTTTGAAAACGCAGAGGATTTCTCTGTGAGCTCTGTGGTTTCGTATTTTATTTACGGTAACTTAGGTCCATCAACTTGTCAATAACATGGATTCAGGAAGGTTAATATTTCAGATCACGCAGTAGCCGCTGGAATTCGGCAGACTCTCGCAGTATCCGGCGGGAAGCCGCGCGCAGTCGATCCACAGCTTCAGGGGATAAATGGAATGATGCAGGTAATTTCTTGAGATAGGAGCGTTCGGACTTATCTGACAGGGCATCGAAATCAACTTCCACCAGGTAGAATTTGATATCGGCACAGGGATCAGACTCTGAACCTGGTTTGTTTGATCCAATCAAATTTGGAGCATTCCGGCATCTTTGCGAATGGATTTCCTTCGTCCATTTTAAGAAGAGGATTGGCCGGATAGTGAGCGCATGCGCCGGCAATCAGGAATGCCAGGAAAATCCCGATGTACAAGGCGAGAAGTCCAACGTTCTCTCTCTTCTTTCCCTTTTGGGTATCCACTTTCTTATTCAGTATCCGATGGTATGGGCCCTACGAGCATCGGGTTATACTCTCACTAATTTACGGAAGCTGCACAGCTCTCTGGGGGGTTTGAGTTTGCTGCCGGTAAAGGTCCACGAGACTTCTCCCACATACAGATTCCCGTGCGAGTCTGTCGCCAAGCCGTGAGGGGCCCAGAACTGATGCGGTTCCTCACCTGGCCGTATATCTCCAAGTCTGGTCAGGCGTCTCCCTTCCAGATTGTAGATGCTGATCCGGGGGCCCAGATTGGGGAAGTTCTCATTGACTGTTAGGCTGGGGGCGAGTTCTCCCACATAGCACAGTTGCTCGCTCTGGAGGCTGATGTGCAGACCGCATGGACGGTGCATGTTGTTCCACTGGGCAATGTAACGACCGTGGGAGTCAAATATCTGAACTCGGTGATTCTCCCGGTCCGCCACATATACATGTCCTTCTTTATCAGTGCAAACACTATGGACTAGATTGAACTCTCCGGGGTCGGAGCCTGGCTGACCCCAGGAAAAAAGGTGCCTACCTTCGGGGGAGAATTTATGAACCCTGGAATTGCCGTACCCATCGGCCGCATATAAATCTCCAGTCTTGGGATCTATGGCCATTTTTGTCGGCCGATTGAAGGGTAATCCTCCCTGGAAGGAAGATGCTTGCCCGGGTGTTCCGAGAGTCATAAGCAGTTTTCCCTCAAGGGTGTATTTCCGCACTGCATGGGCCCCATCATCCACGCAGTACAGGCTGCCATCCGGGCTCAGAGTAAGCCCATGGGGCCGCTTGAATTGGCCTTCTCCCCAGGAATTCAGGAAATTCCCCCCCTGGTCAAATACGATCAAAGGGTGTTCGCCCCGGCAGAATACGTATACTCTGTCCTTATTGTCCACCGCTATGTCCGTCACTTCAAGAAAAGACCATCCTGCAGGCAGTTTGGCCCAGTCCAGTAGAACCTCATACGTCAGCTTGCCACTACCGATCCGGGTCGTCATGCTCGACATCCTTTCTAATGGATTCATTTGCTTCACCCATCCCCATATATTTCTCGCAGAATTCATACCCTTTTAGGGGCGATTGGTTGAAAAAGGGAAATAGGAGTTCGGAGATAGTGGGATTTTATTAAACTGAGCGGGAAGAATCAAGAACAAATGAACTCGAGATCTAAGATCGTTTATTCTTGACAGAGGTGGCATTTCTTGTTAAGGGTTATTTAAAGAAGGATTCATCGATGCCCAAACGAGCCTTGATCACAGGGATTACGGGTCAGGATGGAAGTTATTTGGCAGAGCTTCTCCTGCCCAAAGGTTATGAAGTTCACGGGCTCATCCGCCGGTCCAGCACTTTTAATACGGAAAGAATCGATCATATCTATTCTGATCCGCATGATCGCAGGGTCAAACTCTTCCTCCATTATGGGGACCTGAATGATAGCGGCCAATTTGGCAACCTTATCTATAACCTACAGCCGGATGAGATTTACCATCTGGGCGCTCAGAGCCATGTACGCGTGAGCTTTGACATGCCCGAATACACCGGCAATATAACAGGTCTGGGAACCATCCGCCTTCTGGAAGCCATCCGCAGGAGCGGCATAAAAACTCGCTTTTACCAGGCCTCCTCCAGTGAAATGTTTGGGTCTTCTCCACCCCCGCAGAATGAGGAGACTCCCTTCCGGCCCAGGAGTCCTTACGGAGCAGCTAAACTCTATGCCTACTGGCTGGTGAAAAACTACCGGGACGGTTACGGGCTGTTTGCCGTCAACGGGATTCTTTTTAATCATGAATCACCGCGGCGTGGCGAAACCTTCGTGACCAGGAAAATCACCAGAGCAATTGCCAGGATGAGGTATGGGCTTCAGGATAAACTCTACTTGGGAAACTTAGAAGCCCGAAGGGACTGGGGCTATGCAGGGGATTTTGTCGAGGCCATGTGGCTGATGCTACAGGAGGATGAACCAGATGATTATGTCATCGCCACAGGAGAAAGCCACTCGGTAAGACAATTTTCGCATCTCGCCTTCGCCCATGCAGGAATTGAATTGGAATGGAAGGGTGAAGGAATTCAGGAAAAAGGAATTGTGCGCTCTTTATCTCCAATTATTGCCTCAGCCCTGAGAGTAGGAGACACTGTTATCGAGATTGATCCACGGTATTTCCGTCCCACGGAGGTTGAACGTCTTTTAGGGGATTATTCAAAGGCCAGGCGAAAATTGGGCTGGGAACCAAAGGTGAGGTTTGATGAGCTAATCAAGATGATGGTGGACGCGGACATTAAGGCCCTGGAAGAGTTGAAGCGCGCCCAAGACATAATAAGAAAATTATCCAATGAGCAGAAGGTTTAGGTCAAAGTGGGCGCCCCAATTGTATCAATAGTCAAGGCCGGGGAGGATGTGGAGCTTGCCGTTCGCGAAGCGGTGTCCTTAGCAGGTGGGCTGGATGGGATCGTGACTCCGCAGTCCTCAGTTCTGGTGAAGCCCAACATTGCTACGCTGGCCAAGTCTGGAACTGGCAAGATTACCGATGCCCGGGTAACCAGGGCCATCACTAAGATCATCCTGGAAAGGAAACCAAAAAGTGTGATCATCGGGGAAGGATCGGCGGTAGGATACGATTTTCCTGACCTTCAGGATACCATGAAATGTCTGGAAGAGTCGGGAACAAGAGAGGTGGCCGAGGAGCTGGGAGTGCCGCTGGTAGACCTTAACACAGACCAGCATCGGGAAATGGAGATCCCCCATCCCTTGGTGATGAAATCCGTAAAGATCGCCCAGACCGTCCTGGGCAGTGATGTGATCATAAGCGTTCCCGTGATGAAAACCCACATTCGATCTGCGGTTACCCTGAGCCTTAAGAATATGAAAGGGGTTATGCCGGGGGCGGAGAAGAAAAAGACTCACCGTTTGGGGCTGGAGCTGGCCATTGCAGATTTGAATTCGGTCGTGAAACCCCACTTTGCGGTGGTGGATGGGCTGATGGGCATGGAGGGGCTCTGGGAGTATCCGGATGACTGCATTCCCATGGGCATGGTCGGTGCTGGAAGGGATGCGGTGGCGGTGGACAGCGTTTTTGCCCAGGTCATGGGGGTATCGCCAGCAGAGATTATGCATCTTGCATATTGTCAGAAAAAGGGGGTAGGGGTTTTTGAGGCAGAGGCGATCGAAACGGCCGGGGTTCCCATCCCTGAGGTTCGCCGGCCATTCCGTCCGGCCTTCGAAGTCCTGCGGAACCGTTACCCGGGGCTGGCCATTAAAGCAGAAAAAGCATGTACGGGATGCACCGGGGAGCTGATCAGCACCTTGATTTACATCCGGGAAGCAAATTGCGTGGAAAGGTTGAGAGATCTGACCGTGGTCATGGGAGAGGCTCCGGAAAATCTGGAAGGGGAGAAAGTGGTGGTCATCGGAGTCTGCGTTCAGGAGCTAAGAAATCAGCATCCCTTTGTTCCTGGATGCCCGCCAGCGGTTGACGATATTACCGAGAGAGTCTGTGAAGTTTGCGAGATCGATGCGCAAATGGTTCTAAAAAAGCGGGATGAATTACACCGGATCACCCACGGGAAGAGTCTGCATTTCTGACCCCGCAAGTGCAGATCAGCGAAATCGTGAGCTGAGCACGTCGGAAGCCTGCGTCAGTGAATGGCGGACCGCGCCCCGTTTAACAATCATACCGAGATTCTTTTAGCCGGGCGCATGACCTCCGAAATTAGAGAAGATCTGGCGCAGGAATCTTCTAAAAGGCGACTTTATCGAGGCCCTTCAATCCGAGCATCTTCCGGGCTTCTGCCGGTGTCGCTGGCTCGACGCCGAACTCTTTGGCGAGGCGAATGATCTTGGCCACGAGTTCGGCATTGCTCTTGGCCAGGACGCCCTTCTCCAGCCATAAAGCGTCCTCCAATCCCACCCGCGCATTCCCCCCCATCAGGAGGGCGTGCGTGCACATAGGAATCTCATTCCTCCCGGCTGCACACACCGACCAGAAAAAATTCTTTTCCCCGATCTGCCGGCAGGCAGATTCATAGAGGAAGACCAAATTTTCAATGGTGGCGGCCATCCCTCCCAGGATGCCCAGGACAAATTGGATATAAACCGGGGTCTTGAAGAGGCCCCGTTCGATCATGAAAGCCACGTTGTTGACCATTCCGGCGTCGTAGACTTCCAGCTCTGGTTTGGTTCCATTTTCATTGAAGATGTTGCTAAAAATCCTCATGGATTTGAAGGTGTTCGGGAAAATCAAGTCTTCGGTGAACTCCAGATACTGCTTCTCCCAGGGGAATTTGAATTCTTTCATTCTTTCCAACAGGGGGAAAAGGGCAAAATTCATGGAACCCATGTTGAAGGAAGCCAACTCCGGTTTGAAAGTCGATACCACGGCCACCCTCTGCTCCGGAGTCATACCCAAACCGCCGCCAGTGGTAGTACAGATGATCATGTCACATTTGCTCTTCACCTTGGTGAGCACTTTTCTAAAGAGCTCCATATCGGGGGAGGGTTGACCAGTCTCGGGATTACGCACATGAATATGGGCCACGGCAGCTCCGGCCTCGTAAGCCTGAATAGCATTTTCCGCTATTTGATCTGGCGTGATTGGCAGGTAGGGGGTCATGGTGGGAGTATGAATGGACCCTGTGATAGCTGCTGTGAATATCGCTTTGCTCATGAAAAACTCCTCCTTTTCGCTGTTTTTTAAATTTTTCCTTCAGATGGAGAAAGAATCCTTTTCTGCGCCCTTACCGCGATAAACCTTGATGATTTTCTTGATTAGTCCCGTGCTGGAAGCCCCAGGGATCAGAGGGACGCGCCCAACTCGCCCTCCCATCTTTTCCACAAATTCCCGGCCAATGATCTGGGATTTGGGCCAGTCTGCTCCTTTGACGAGTACATCCGGTTTTAAGGCTTGGATCAGGCGTAGAGGATCAGGTTCATCGAAGAAGACCACATAATCGACCGACTCCAATGCAGCCAGAACCTCAGCCCGTTCCCTTTCGGGCACCACCGGCCGTTTTTCTCCCTTGATCAGTCTCACCGAGCGATCGGTATTCAGGCCCACAACCAGGACATCCCCGTAGCTCTTGGCCTTCAGGAGGTAGCGGACATGTCCCACATGGAGGATGTCAAAACAGCCATTGGTGAATACGACTTTCTCGCCCCGGGCTTTGATCTGGGTAACGATGGCTTTCATTTGCGCCAGGGTTTTAATTTTTCTATTCGCCATCTATGGGCCATCCTTCTTGTTTCTTCTTTTTAGCCCTTTCCCCTTTTCCCCGTTTCACCGCTTCTTCCTTTCCCTCCTTTTTTACGGCGATCGAATCTTACCATCCCCCTGAAGGGTTTTCAACCTCAAAAGTCCCTGAGATTCTCCCATAAAAGGGTTGACATCTTTTCGACATTTGTGATAACTGAGAAACAAGATGAATTTTAGTAAGGTCGGCGTCATGTAGCGAGGTTTGAGATCGAGACTGGGAAGAGAGAATTAGCCCTTTCTGGGAAGGCGGAAATAGCTGCAATTTATTGAAAAGAAAGATGATTCTAATCATTCCATTTATGCATAAAAAAAGGGGAAAATATAAACATGATCGAAGTCCGATTTCATGGTCGCGGGGGGCAGGGAGCTGTAACCTCGGCTGAGATCATCGCCCTTGCGGCCATTGAAGAAGGGAAATATGCTCAGGGGTTTCCCAGTTTTGGCCCGGAACGAAGGGGGGCACCAGTTGTTTCATTTGCCAGGGTAGATGATAGGCCCATTCGTCTGCGTTCCAAGATTTATCAGCCCGACGTGGCGGTGGTCCTGGACCCGAGCTTATTGAAAATTCTGGACCCTTCGCAAGGCTTGAAGCCCGGCGGCCTACTGATCATCAACACCAATAAATCGATCGAACAGATCAGGTCGGAATGCAGCTTTAAAGTTCGCTTAGGTACTGTCGATGCTGATCAGATCGCTCGAGAAGAATTAGGCCTTCCCATAACCAACACGACAATGCTGGGCGCCCTGGTTCGGGGAACCGGCATTGTGCAGTTGGATTCTTTGATTCCGCCCATAAAAGCACGTTTTGGCAGGGGAGCGGAAAGGAACCTAAGGGCACTCCGTCGAGCTTACAACGAAACCAACCTGAACAACTAAAAGGGAAAACGCTTGCTGTCCTTTCGAGACCATAGGGTCCACAGCACGGGCCCGAGATGGAGGATGTGAGCGTCCGATGCAAGCGAACAAAGGAGAATAAAAGTGGCTAAACCCATGGAGCAATACACCTGGAGGGATATCCCCATCGGCTGTGTGGTGGAGGAGCCGGGAAACGCCCGGGAGTACAAGACCGGCGATTGGAAGTCGCAAAGGCCGATAGTGGAAACGGCCAAATGCATCAAGTGCGGGGTCTGTTGGGTTTTCTGCCCGGACGCAGCCATCTACAGAAATGAAGAAGGCTTTTATCTGGCCAATCTGGATTATTGTAAAGGCTGCGGCATCTGCGCCCGGGAATGCTGGACAGGCTGCATCACCATGGTGGAGGAAGAAAAATGACGTCCAAGCGTGTCGGAATGGAAGTTTCCATCGCCCTCTCCGAGGCTGTAAAGATGGCCAATGTGGACAGCATTTCTGCCTATCCTATTACGCCCCAGACCCATATCGTGGAGCACCTCTCGGAGTTGGTGGCGGATGGAGAACTGGATGCCGAATTTATCCCGGTGGAGTCTGAGCACTCGGCCTTATCGGTTTGCGCCGGCACTTCCGCAGTGGGGGCGCGGACCTTCACTGCTACAAGCTCTCAGGGGCTGGCCTTGATGCATGAGATTCTCTTCATCGTCTCGGCCATGCGGCTGCCCATCGTTATGGCTGTGGCCAACCGCGCGCTCTCGGCCCCTCTGAGTATCTGGAATGACCATAGCGATGTCATGGCTTCCCGGGATTGTGGCTGGATTCAAATCTTCACCGAGAATGGTCAGGAAGTTTTCGATCAAACCCTGTGCGCCTTTCGCATCGCCGAAGATCATCGGGTGCTCATGCCCACGATTATCAACCTCGATGGTTTCACCCTGAGCCATGTGGTTGAATCCCTTTACCTGTTAAGCCAGGAGCTGGTAGATAAATTCCTCCCTCCCTACAAACCTCTCTACGTTCTTCACCCGGATAGACCCTTAACCATGGGCGCTTTCGGTGTGCCAGAGATTTATGCCGAAGCTAAAAAGGCTCAAGAGGTAGCCCTGAGGAATTCGTATCCGGTAATTTTGGAAGTCTGGGAAGAATGGAAGGAGCTCACCGGTAGGCCCTATCATCCCATAGAAGCTTATAGGATGGAAGGCGCAAAGATTGCTCTGCTGACCATGGGAAGCTTTGGGGAGATCGCCATGGGCGCGGTGGACCGCATGCAGGAAAAGGGGATTCCCGTAGGATTGCTGAAGCTTCGGCTCTGGAGACCCTTTCCCTTCGAGGAAATTCGCCAGTCCGTTCAAGGGCTGGAGACGTTGGTAGTCATGGACCGCGCCATTTCCTTCGGGGGCATTGGGGGTCCGGTCTGCTCAGAGATTAGATCTGCCCTCTACCAGCAACCAAGACGGCCCAAAGTATTTAGCTTCATAGCCGGTCTGGGAGGCCGCGATGTACCGCCGGAGCAGTTCGAAGAGATGATCCAGCAGGCCTTGAAGATGAAGAGGAAACGGCAGGTGGAAGAATTTACCATGATTGGAGTGAGAGAATAAAACAGATAGGGAGATAGGGAGATAGGGAGATAAGGAGATAGGGAGAAAGAAATCTCCCCATCTCCCCAACTCCACAATTCTTTATTATTTGACGGAGTTAATGATGGATAAATATCAGGTCTATGTTCCCAAATTGATCAATCAGAAGGAACCCATTGTCCCAGGCCATCGCGCTTGCCAAGGATGCGCCGAGGTTCTGGCTGTGCGGTACGTGCTCAAGGCCCTGGGGCGAAATATCATCATTGCCAATGCCACGGGTTGCATGGAGATTATTTCTTCGGCCTTCCCCACCACAGCCTGGGAAGTTCCCTGGATCCACGTAGCCTTTGAGAATGCGGCCGCGGTCGCTTCTGGAGTGGAAGCAGGGTTGAAGGTACTGATGCGTAAGGGCCGGATTCCTCGAAAGCCCATCAAGGCCGTCGCCATGGGTGGTGATGGGGGCACTTCGGACATAGGGCTCCAGGCCTTATCCGGAGCTCTGGAGCGGGGGCATGATATGCTCTACGTCTGCTTCGATAATGAGGCATATATGAATACTGGCATCCAGCGCTCCAGTGCCACACCCTTTGGGGCCATGACCACAACCTCTCCACCTGGCAAGGTGAGCTTCGGGCAGATGACCTGGAAGAAGAACATGGCAGCTATTGCGGCGGCCCATGATATTCCCTATGTGGCCACAGCCTGTTCCAGTTACCCCTTCGACCTCATCGAAAAGGTCCAGAAAGCCAAGGCCATCCAGGGGCCCTCGTACATTCACATCCTTTCTGTCTGTCCCACGGGATGGAGGATTCCTTCTGACCAGGCTATCCGCTACGGCCGGTTGGCCGTGGAGACAGGCTTCTTTCCCCTCTATGAAGTGGAACGCGGGAAGTACAGGATGACCATCGACTTTCCGAAGCTCAGGCCGGTGGCTGATTACTTGCAAGGCCAGGGGCGCTTCCGCCACCTGACTCCTGACCTGATCGCCAAGATCCAGGGGCGAGTAAGCGAAGAATATGCTGCCTTGAAGGCCAAGGCCAGAAACGGCAGTTAAATGCGCAATGCGGCCCCCACCCCCGGCCCTCGAGGGGGGAGGGTATGGGAGGGGGTGGCGAGTGGACAAAGGTTAATTTCAACAAAAATCTGGAGAATAAAATGGATTTGAAGAAGGTCGATGAAATCATCGACACATACAACGCGGATAAGAGTTGGCTCATCGGCATCTTTCAGGACATCCAGCAAGAGTATCGTTACCTTCCGCGAGAAGCAATATCCCGCGTGATCGAGCGTCTGGGCATCCCCATCACCCGGGCTTACGCAGTGGCCACGTTTTACAAGTCCTTCAGTTTATTGCCGAGAGGGGAACATGAGATCTATGTCTGCTTGGGTACGGCCTGCCATCTGCGGGGTGGTCAACGGCTGGTGGAGAATTTTGAACGCGTCCTCAACACCAAGGCTGGGGGAACAACAGAGGACATGAAGTTTACCCTGGAAACCGTGAACTGTCTGGGGGCTTGTGCCTTGGCTCCTTTAGTGCGGGTGGACCGGAAAAATTATGGGAAGATGACCGCGGATAAGATTTCCAGGATCATCAGAGAATACCGACCAGATGGGGAAGGGAAGTCCCATGGAGAAAATTAGAACTCCTCGAGAGCTGGAAAAATCGCGCCAGTCTATTCTTGCCGAGCAGAAGCCCGACCGCCTGCAAATCACCGTGTGTGGGGGAACGGGCTGCCTTTCCAATGGGAGCGAGCAGGTCGTTGCGGCTTTCCTGGAGGAAATGAGAAGACAGGGGTTGAACGGAAAGGTGAACCTGAAGAAGACCGGGTGCCATGGGTTTTGCGAACGCGGGCCCCTGGTTATCGTCCATCCCCAGGATATTTTCTACCAGCGAGTAGCCGAGAAAGATACGGCTGAAATCGTTGCCGAGACCTTGATCAAGGGCCAGCCGGTGGAGCGACTTCTCTATATTGACCCGCACACGGAGAAGAAGATCACCCGGCATGATGAGATCCCTTTTTACAAACACCAGATGCGCATCGCCCTGAGAAACAACGGGCGGATCGATCCCACAGACATCCGGGATTACATTGCCCATGGGGGATATGCGGCTCTGGCCAAGACCGTAACCTCCATGACCAGCGAAGAGATTATAGGGGAGATCGAGAAATCTGGGTTGCGGGGCCGCGGCGGGGGTGGTTTCCCTGCTGGAAGAAAGTGGAGGTCCTGCCGTGATGCCCATGGCGATGTGCGTTACGTGGTTTGTAATGGCGATGAAGGAGACCCGGGAGCCTTCATGGACCGCTCCATCATGGAAGGAGACCCGCACAGCGTGATCGAAGGTATGATCATCGGGGCCTTCGCCATTGGTTCCAATCAAGGGTTCATATACGTGCGCAACGAGTACCCTCTGGCCGTGAAGCACTTAACCATCGCCCTGGAGCAAACCCGGGAGTACGGCTTTCTGGGGAAGAATATCTTCAACTCTGGCTTCGACTTTGACGTGCGCATCAACCGTGGCGGCGGCGCTTTCGTTTGTGGCGAGTCTTCGGCCTTGATGGCCTCTCTGGAAGGTCGAGCGGGAGAGCCGCGGGCTAAGTATATTCATACAGTGGAACGGGGGCTCTACGATAAACCAACGAACCTGAATAACGTGGAGACCTGGGCCAACGTTCCCGTGATCATCACCCGCGGAGCAGAATGGTTCGCCTCCTTGGGCACAGAAGGGAGTAAAGGAACCAAGGTGTTCTCTTTGGTGGGAAAGGTCAAGAACACAGGGCTGGTCGAAGTGCCCATGGGGATCACTCTGCGAGAGATCATCTATAACATCGGGGGAGGAATCCTCAAAGACCGGGATTTCAAGGCTGTGCAGACCGGAGGCCCTTCGGGTGGCTGTATCCCCAAATCCCTGATCGATATGCCCGTGGACTTTGATAAACTTACTGAAGCCGGCTCCATGATGGGTTCGGGTGGCATGATCGTCATGGATGATACTGACTGCATGGTAGACGTGGCCAGGTATTTTACTAAGTTTCTGGAGGAAGAGTCCTGCGGCAAGTGCACGCCCTGTCGGGAAGGGGTGCGGCGGATGAAAGAAGTTTTGACCGACATCACGGAAGGGCGAGGAAAAGAAGGGTCTATCGCTTTACTCGAAGAGCTTTCTGAGGCCATCGCTCTGGGTTCTCTCTGCGCCCTGGGTGGCACCGCTCCCAACCCTGTGCTCTCTACCTTGCGTTACTTCCGCGAGGAATATGAAGCCCACATCAAGGAAAAAAGATGTCCGGCCGGGGTCTGTAAGGAATTGATTCTCTACTCCATCCTGGAAGATCTGTGCAATGGTTGCCACCGCTGCTTCCGGGAATGCCCGCAGCAGGCCATCTCCGGCGAGGTTAAAAAGGCGCACCAGATTGACCCGGCCAAGTGTATCAAGTGTGGAATCTGCTATGACGTTTGCAAATTCGACGCCGTGGTAAAGAAATAGGAAATTTGCCACAGAGAACACAGAGATCACAGAGAAGTTAAATGGAAAAACAAATTGGAAAAACGCGAATCTGGAGCAAAGAAGAAGATTTGGGATCGTCATTTGGGGGTTTAATATTTGGCTTTTTGGCTCTGTGGGCTCTGTGATCTCTGTGGCTATATAGGAGAATTAATGGTCAATATCACGATCGATGGAATTAGGCTTCAGGCCAACAGAGAGGCAACTGTTTTGCAGGCGGCCCGGGAGAACGGGATTGACATCCCGACTCTCTGCTACAATGAATCCCTCGGGCCTGAGGGGAGATGCCGCCTGTGCATGGTGGAAGTGAGCAGAGGGAATCGTACACGTATAGTGACTTCCTGCCTTTACCCGGTGGAAGAGGGTTTGAAAGTTCAGACCGAGACTGAGAAGGTTTTGCTCATTCGCCGGATGGTTTTAGAGCTTCTTCTGGCGCGCTGCCCGGACTCGGAGGTCATCCAGGCAATGGCCGTGAAGATGGGCGTGGAGAGGCCGCGTTTCCAACTGGACGAGGGAAACTGGAAGTGCATCCTCTGCGGACTCTGCGTCAAGACCTGCGAAGAAGCAGTCGGAGTGAGCGCCATTGGCCTTTCCCAGCGAGGTTCCCATAAAAAGGTAGGTACGCCCTTCCTCGAGCCCACCATGGTCTGCATCGGCTGCGGAGCCTGCCACTTTATCTGTCCTACTGGGGCCATCAAGATGACTGAGCAGGACGGCATCCGGCGCATCTGGGGGCGGGACTTCAAACTCCAGGCTTGTAATGTCTGCGGTAACTTCTTTGCTCCGGAGTATCAGTTGGAGTGGATGTCCAAGAAGGCTGGCGTTCCCCTGGAATTTTTCCAGACCTGCCAGAACTGCCGGAAATAAAATCGCCGGCACCTAATAAGGATTGGGTACGCATTCATTTAATTCGTTTAGATATGAACCGAGCAAAGGAAATGGCCACATTCAGCCCTTCCTCAGTTTTATCCTGGATAATAATCCGCACATAGAACTGCTTCTGAATAAACTCCACCCCATAGTAAAAAAGGGTACTCTCATCTATGCGGGCTTTTTCTCCAATATTAGTTATCTCTTTACTACGGCTTGGTTTGGTGAACGGATCCTCATACAGATCCTGGGCATTTTGCGGGGTTCCTTGATTAAAAATGTACGCTTCCAGCTCTACCCCTTTAAGGCCCTTATAACTCTGTCCCACATACCACTGAAAACCATATTTGGTGTAAAGCCCTGCCCCCCCATTAAAGATTCTATAAAGTTCTTGGTCGTTAGAGGCCTTGAGAAGCTTTTCAGAACGTTTCCATCCCCGGATGTCATCATCCATAGGAAGAAGGCTCATCGCTCCAAGAAGCTTCTCAGGCCCCTCTGAGACCTGATCCCCCCGAGCAATTCCCAAAAGAAGGATTGAAATCCCAAAAATCAGAAGCCCATTAAGTGGTCTTCTCATTTAGCAAACTCTCATCCTTTCTTTGTCCGGGTCACAGGGATAACCTGGATTTCATCGAGAGGAGCCCCCAGCCCTAACTTTACGGCATGATCAATGTGCAAAGAGGGGACGAATGGCAAGTTTCTTTTTTTCCTTTCACCCTCGATGATCAGCCGGACCTGATGATCCGTGGCCACAGGATCTGTCCCGACGATTAAACCATTGTAGACAAATTCTGGCTCCCCGATTGGTCCTCTCATGTATACTCCAAACAGGGCATCTCCGACGATCAAACGAGTCTTATTCTTGATATCGGGGGCTGTGTTGATCAGGGCAATGCGTTCGGCGATGGGAGCCCCACGCCCCAGCACTTTATGGATAGGATTTTTTTCATCGATAGGATGGTGAAACAAATTCTGGCGGTATTTGTTGTCCTTCCCCACCACGCCCACATTATTTTTCAAAGCAAAGGTAACCCCGGCTTCAAAATGATTTTTCAACACCGGAACATTAATGAGGTGGTCAACCCCAGTCAAAAGTCGGCTCAGGTGAGTCGGATTCCCCTGGATATCCATTGTCTTACTTTGATCAAAGGCGTCACTCAATTGGTCTGTGGCTACCACGCGCACCCCGCTGAATTCCATACGGACTAAATACATCGCAGAATAGAATAAGGCGGTCCCCTCGGCATCCCAAACGACAATCTTATCCTTTGGAATTCCCATCTTCACCAATTCATTGACGATGGCCGCCACCACCTTGGGCTGGGTCGGCACTCGCGGCCACTGGCAATTCACCTTGATCCCCACTGTTTCTCCGGTTTTGTATGAAGAAAATAGAGACGGCCATCCACCGCCGTTCGTGAGGACTTTGATGGATTCTTCCAACATTTCCCGGACAACTTTACTGTTGATATTCGGCCCGTCAGTGGCACTCTCATCTCGAATCACCACCGCCTTGCCCCAATGAGGGTATTTCTGCACCGCCTCGCTTTTCCCAGAAGGCAAACCCATTAGGGCTAAACCAGCGACTCCGGCCGCGGCGGTTTTGACAAATTCCCTCCGGCTCATCTCCGAGTAAATCTTATGATTCAATCCAGACATCGCTCTTTCCTCCTTTCTGTGGACTCGAGCTTACGGCGAATTGCGAGAACAAAAATAAAAAGGCTCCAACATGAGCCACCCCCAGTATCAACCGGAAGATCAGAAGAAAGTACGTCGCTCCTAATTATAGGGATTGCTGAGTTCGGGTGTCAACGGGAAATAGATCACGGGCCAAAGTCAAAGAGGAAGCCCAAAAGGAAACATTTGAAAGAATTGTTCGATCCGTATATAATTGGCTTGGATTCCCTCAGGAGGCAGGAGGTTCTTTTCATACCGAAGACTCAGTCATTATCTAAAAGATGCCCGATAGTGAAGAACTATCAGAGAGGAGGGATGAGAACACATGGGAAATGATAGAAAAGGCGGACGGGTAGGGGTGATCATTTTGGCTGCGATAGGAATCGGCTTGGGGATCTATTACTATTTTTTCTACGCTCAGCCTGCAAAAGAGCCTGTCCCTGTGAGGAAGCCTGAAATAAAAGTCCCCCTTCCACCTCCCCCGGAAAAAGTGGTTGTGATAGAGGAGAAGAAAGTTCCCCCCCAGCCCCTCGTAAAGCTCAGTGAAAGTGACGGCCTTGTTCGCGAACGAGCTAAGGATCTTTCTTCTCACTCCAGACTTTTGGCCTGGCTTAAGATTAAGAATATTATCCGCCGGGTCACGGCCACAGTGGACAGTATCGCAGAAGGCTCGAGTCCGCGGGCTCATCTTGGTTTTTTAGCACCTAAGGCGGGGTTAACAGTTAAGAAGGTGGAGAAAAAAATTTTTCTCAATCCTAAAAGCTACCAGCGATATAATCTGGTGGCGGATGTATTTCAATCCCTGAACGCGGAGGCCAGCATAAGGGTTTACAAAGAATTAAAGCCCCTCTTTCAGGAGGCCTACCGGGAGCAGGGTTATCCGGATCGGGATTTTCAGGATGCCCTGATGAGGGCCATAAAAGAATTGCTACGAGTCCCCGTGGTAGAGGGGGATATTCCAGTGGAGGAAATAGTACTCTCTTATGTAATGCTGGACGAAAAATTGGAGGGGCTGAGTGATGCCCAGAAGCATCTCCTGCGCATGGGACCGGTCAATACTCGCAAGATACAGGGCAAATTGCGAGAGATGGCTCAGGCCTTGGGAGTTTCAGAGAATGAGCTTCCAAAATCTCGGGTGTATTCTTTAAAGGTGAAGTAATTCTCAGCTTATTATATCGCAGCTTTTTGGTGAAATAAGACTATTCTCAGTTGTCGGGCTGAGGTTTGCCAGAGGGAAAAGTTTGCGGGAGAAGAAATCCCCCCATGGGTCAGGGACCCGGCAGAAAGTGCGAGCGATTTTTGAAGCCCTCTTTAGAAAAACAGAGGAGGGGAAATAGGATCTTATTTCACAAAAAATCTCAGGGTGTTCGCCATTACCTCTAAGTTGAATTCCCAGAATAAGGAGGATTCAACCACTCCAGAATCTACACAAGAGGAGCAGGATTCGGCTTTCTTCTGTAGCCGTTTTAGCCGCAGGGATTCGAGAATGGAGGATAATTCTTGCTGATACACATTGCCGAGAGGATGGGCTCGATCCAGGCAATTGGTGACACTTCCATCTGGTTCCACCCGGAGGCAAATCTTCGGGGCATGACAGCGATAGCTAACGTTTCCTCCCTGAAATAAGCGCAAGTAACTTTCCGAGTTGTTGATAGAGGGGTGATCCTTCTTTAATCGTTCGACTAAACCAAAAATCTGTTTTTCCCTTTCCAGGGGAAGTCGTAAAGCCACCACCGTCTGCCCCTCCTTCCGTGGAAACTCCACCAATCCTTGATTTACTGATTCAAAAGTAATGGCGGTAGAAAGATCTTCTGCTAAGTGGACAAGTTCTCTTACATAAGCGTGGTTTAACTGGCTGATGACAGAATTAATGAACACTTTCAGGCGGGGATTTTCATATTTTACCTGCCGGACACCCAGGATGATATTCTCATACATTCCTTCCACGCCACGCAATCGATCGTGTTCTTCACTGGGGATGTCGATAGAAACGATTAGAAAGCCCAGATGCCGGGCCAGGAGGTGGGCATATTGGGGCAGTAAGTAGCCATTGGTGATTAAACCAGTTACGAATCCCAAATTTTGGCAGGCTCGGAGAATTTCGAATATATCTCCCCGTAGCAGAGGTTCGCCACCCCAGAAGGTAGTGGAAACAAACCCCAACTTTTTGGCCTGACGATAAAAGTCGATCACTTTGGCAGTATCGTTCTCTTCCGGAGAGTCCCCTCGCCATAAACAGGTGGGACATTTAGCGAAACAACGGGTGGTAATTAAATGGGAGATAAAAAAGGGTCTTTTGATAATAAATCTTGAGCGGATGACTGTTTTCAACCCGGCTAAGAATAACCAGGCGCGATGTAATTTTTCAGCGTTCATTTAAATCCCCGCTGCGGGCCAATTCCATAAAAACATTTTAGCATATTCTTTCATCCCATCAAACTTACTCCCCCCTCGATCGCCCGGGCAGGGCAGAGGTCCGAACATGTGCCGCAATCTGTACAAAGATCAGGATCAATCCGAGGTTTTCTTTCTTCGGAGGTAATAGCCTCGAGAGGACAAACGGTGAGGCAATCTCCGCAGTTCGTACAACGATCTGTGATTTGATAAGCCAAATTGAGAAACTCATTTTAGGGTTCCAGGATTTCAGGGTCCGCGGGTAATATAATTTTGTGGATTCCCCTCGACCCCTTGAACCCTCGGACCCTCGAACCCTTTAAAAGTTTCGCCACATATCTTCATCTGTGTAGATTTTCTCTTTCTGGGCGTCGATGCCCATGGCATCCATTTCGACATTGCGCCGGTCGCTCAATTCACCCAGGAACTCCGCGAAGGTTTCGTGCTGGATGAGGGTGTCCATGATCTGGTTGGTTCCGGTCCAGATGAGTCCCAACCGACAGTCGCGTAAATATCGTTCCAGAGGATAAACGTTCGTGTAGCCAATTCCCCCTAATACCTGCATAGCTGTATTGACGATGGACCAGGTAGCCTCGGTGGCGAATTTCTTAGCTTCACTCACCAGCCGGCGGTGGGGCATACCTTTGTCTACTGTTTTCGCAGCCCCATAAGTCAATCCCCGTGCGGCATCCAGCCGGGTCATGGCATCAGCGATCATGAAGTTCACTGCCTGAAATTTCCGGATCTTCTGGCCAAACGCAATTCGCCGGTCGCTGTACCGGATGGCTATCTCCAAAGCCGCTCGAGCTCCCCCGATGGAAGCGGCAGCCGAAGTGAGGCGCTCCGGGATCATCATCCGATCGAAGATAATGGCCCCATCCCCTAACTTTCCCACAAGGTTTTCCTTGGGCACTCGACAGTTGCGAAAAACCAGTCTCCCCACGCCTGTGCCCCGACACCCTAAAAGGCCGTAAACATGTTGCACCTCCACCCCTGGGCCTTTATCAACGATAAACATCGATATTCGCTCGTGAGGAGGGGCTTTGGGGTCGGTGTTGCAGTATACGGTAAAGAAGTCTGCGGCTTCCGCTCCCACGACAAAACGTTTCTGACCGTTTAGAATGAAGAAACCTCCATCAGGAACCGCTCGCGTAGTAGCCCCGAAGAAATCAGAGCCCCCCCTCGGCTCAGTGAGAGCTTCTTCCGGGATTTTCGTGCCGGTGACCATGGGTTTCAGATAGCGTTCTTTCTGGTCTTCTGTGCCAAAGGTATTGATGGCCTCCCCAACGATGGAAGTCATCACGAAGGCACATCCGAGAGCCATCCCGAGAATTCCCACCTCCTCTTCGGCCACAACCTCTGCGGTCCAGGGTAATTCCCGGCCGCCCCATTTCTTGGGAAATCTTATTCCCCGGAGCCCATGCTTGGCCAGCTTGTCGATGAACTCGTAAGGGAACTTGGTCTCCTCCCGGTCCATGGCCCGCAGAAGATCTGCCGGTACTTCATCGCGGACGAATTTCCGGACTTCATCCCGTAGCGCCTTTTCTTCCTCTGTGAGCAGGGCATCATAAAGCATGGTGACCTCCTTACTATTGGCTGATCGTCAAGGAATTCCTGGAAAGGAACAATAGGTTAAACGACCCGGCCCACCCGATTTCCGTCGTGGATGGCCTGCATGATCTTTCCAGTCTGCCGGCAATCGCCAATGGTGTAGATTTGGGGCCTCGGTTTTATCTTTTCTATTCCCTTGAAGGCGATTGGATTGGGCAAAGCGCCCACCGCCCCAACGACAACATCAGCCTGAAGCTCCAACATTTCTCCCTTTTCATTAACTACCGTAGCCCTGTTCCCCTCAATATCCCGCACTCGCGAGCGAGTGTAGATGGCCACCTTCTTCTCGGCCAGCCTTTGAGTCAAGAGTTTTCGGACGTTGGATTCAGCATCGGAGGCGATCTGGTCCAGGATTTCCACCAGCGAAGCCTTCTTCCCCTTTTCTGCTAAATATTCAGCGAGCTCGCAACCGAGGTTTCCACCCCCGACGATCAAAAAGTTTTCCCCTTTGGGCAACTTTTTTCCCAGGATTTCATGGCTGGTCAAAACCTTTATCTTGCCACCAAAAGAAGGTAAGAGAGGCTTTGACCCAGTGGCGACGATAACCACATCCGGCCTGGTTCTTTGGACCAACTTTAAATCCACGTTGACTCCGAGGTTCACCGGGATTTTAAGGGTTTTCATCTGGTTGGAAAGGTATTCGAGGATGTTTCCCAGCTCCTCCTTGTGGGGGGGAGCAATGGCCAGGGATAGTTGCCCTCCCAGTTTTTTCTCTCGTTCGTATACTGTAACCCGATGCCCGCGTAGCCTGGCAACCCGGGCCGCTTCCATGCCTGCTGGGCCTCCCCCGATAACCATGACTTTTTTTGCTTTCATCGCCGGGAGCAGGGCGGTGTCTCCTTCCCTTCCCAGGTCTGCATTTATGGAGCACTTTATCTTCCACCCAAAGTCCACGACCCTCATCCGGCAATCCGTACAGGCCGTGCATTTACGCATCTCATCAAATCTCCCCTGGAAGGCTTTTTGGATCAGGTAGGGGTCAGCGAGGAGAGCTCTTCCAAAGGCCACCATGTCTGCTTTTCCCTCGCAGATGATCTGGTCCGCCATGCGGGGATCGTTGATTCTTCCAACCGTAATCACCGGTATGCCTACACATTTCTTCAGCCTTTCTGCCAGGCGAACCAAGGCCCCTTGTGGGAAGGCCATGGGCAGACCAGTCCATTCCCGCGTAAATGGACCCCCGCCGGAGACATGGAGAAGATCTATTCCAGCTTTTTCAAAGAGCGGAACGAGCTGTTCGGTCTCTTCAACGGTCCTTCCACCCTCGATGAACTCATCGCCGCTAATCCGGAGGGATATGGGAAAATCTTTTCCAACTTTTTCTCGCACGCGACGGATGACCGAGATGGCAAGGTTAGCCCTCCTTTCCCAGCTCCCTCCCCATTCATCATTTCGCCGGTTCGTGCGCGGGGAAAGGAATTGAGCAAAAAGGTAGCTATGGGCGCCGTGAATCTCTACCAGGTCAAAACCTGCGATTTTTGCCCTCAGGGCCGCGGAAGCGAAATCTTCAATTAGACGGAAGATCTGATCCGGGGTAAGAAGATTGGGATCATTAGACCCGGGCCGCACTCCCCAATGATGAAGCTGGATGCTAGCTCCTGCTCCCCATCCTTTGATGGATTCAGCCAGGTCATTGAGCCCCGGGATGGAAGCATCGGAGTGAATCTTTAACATGCTGGAAACAGGCTCATCTTGAACCAGAGCATTCTCAACGATTTGCAGCCCCACTCCTCCCTTGGCCCTCTCCACATGATAATCGATCAGTTGCTTGGTCACAGCTCCATTCTCTGAGGCAAAGCGAGTTGCCATGGGTGGCAAGACTGCGCGGTTGCGAACCATCAGGTTTCGAATCATGATCGGTTGTCTTAACGCATCGAGCATTTTCCTCCTCCCCAACGGATTCCCCGGAATTTCTTTCAAGAATTAAAATTCCGAGAGAATTCTGTTACGCACCCAAGTTGGATGCAGATCCTAAATTAAGTTTAACAGCAGACATCCTAATGAGCAAGGGAGAAGATCACGCCGTCCCCTTCACTTTTCATTTCCATTCATGAATTCGGAATGATTTGCCTGGGAACGGAAGGAATTGCCAGACCCACAAGCCCGGGTGCTGATGGAACAAGGAGAAAATTTATTGACAGAATCTTCGATTTAGGCTTGGTATAAAATCGATTCCATTTTGTAGCCGAAAAAACTAGAAATCCTCATATTTTTTTTCAGGCTAAATATTTAACCACCTTTATAGAGCCACTTTTCAGAGGAAGAGCAGGTGGAAAGAGAGTTAAAAAGCCTGGCATTCGAAATGGCGAAGGCGGGCTTTATTTTTTTACAATTCTTATCATGGGCTGGAGAAGGCCATCGTAAACTTTTGGACAGCGTCTATATTTATTAATGGTAAGAATGATGACCTAACAAGTTTAATGGCTCTGATTCATTAAGTCGCTTGGGGTGTTAGGCAGGCGATCATGTTGCAGCTAGTGAAAAAGACCCTCAGCAAGTTGAGGCAGAAAATCTACTTGGGCAGATAAGCCCCCAACCGCCCGCAAATCCTCTCCAATTCCCAGATATTTTTAAAACAATTATCCTCTCTGTAATCGAGTAATGGAGCAATCCGGCTATGGAAGAGGTATTTAGGCAGCGTCTCACGGAAATTGCGGGAACAGAGAATTCGTGGCTAAGGTCATGATGTCCCGGTCTCTCCTGTATGCGGAAACCACCTCAGGAAGCTGTTTCTCCCTTAGGGCCTGAAAGCCACCTAGAGGGAGGGTCCTGCAACTAGTCTTTAATGCCTATAATTTCCTTTGCCATCTTCTTGCGAGACTCTACATCATACTGGGTAGTGATAGCGATTGCTTCCATAATTGGGGAACCACCACCGTGATAGTTTCCGATCAACTGAATTCCCCCGTATGCGGAGGCCAGCAGATCGCCTACATACCGCCAAAGTTGGGCGGCGTTTTCCGGCGAGACCTCGGGATTACGCATGATGTACTTGTTGAGAAGGTCTTTTGTTTCGGGGTTGAGAAAATCGCCTTCATGTGGGAAGGTTGCCGGAATGCCTCCGGAAATGTCGCAAAGAATCTCAGCTTCGCGAAAAACCGCTTCTCCTGTCAGGCAGCGACCCACATTGCAGTAAATGGAATTAGGAATAAAGCTTCCAGGCCCGTAAGGCACGAACCCTACCCCTGGCATATAGACTTCGGGTTTTCCAAGTTCAGAAGCCGTAAAACCTGCTGCGTATCCTAATTCTGCCGTAAGAATGATTTCGGCCAATTTTTCCCTCGCGTGGGGTGCCTTGTGTATGCCGTTGTATTCTGCCGCAAGTGCAGTTGTTCCCAGCATGAGATCCCCAAGTGCAGGTTTACAGCCGGAGTAGCTGTGTCGGTGAAAAAGTGCGAAGAGAAGCGCCAATACTCCACCATGATTGTGCTCGCCACAAAGAAAAACCCTTTCCCAAGGAATGAATGCATCATCAAAGATCGTGTAGGAATCCACTGCACCCAAAGTGAATCCGCGCTTAAAGTGTTTGCGCTCGCGATAATTGTGTGCCGTCACCACCTGTTTTACGCCTTCCCAGTCACCAGGGATGGCAAAGGAGACGGCCCAATCCTTTTCCTCCGGTAATAGGTTTCTTGTCGGGACTACCAGAATCTCATCTGCCACAGAGGCTTCGGAATTATGAACCTTGGAACCCCGCACCACGATTCCATTGCTTTTTCGCTCCACCACCCTGACGTATAAATCCGGATCCTTTTGCTGACAAGGCCGCTTCATACGATCGCCCTTCACATCCGTCTGAGCACAGCAACCCACCAGATCTTCCCTCTGAAACCGAACCAGCCATTTCAGAAAATTTTTGTGGTACTCAGTGGCACCGTTATTCTGTTTGTCCGCCTCGTAAGAAACCGCATAAATGGCATTGGCCCCATCGATCCCCATGCAACGCTGAATACAACCGCCTGTTTTCTGACAAAGGAAACGAGTCATATCCTGCTTTTTGTGAAGATCATTAGTGCTATGGTGGATATGACAGAATCGATTGATCCGTTCTCCATTTAAGTGCGAAATGGCCGTGCACAGATCTTGATATTTTGGATCAGCTGCACAATCAAATGTCAATCCAATGACGTTGAGGGTAGGCATCTGAAGCTCATCATCTCGATCGATTTTGTTCCCATCCACATAAATGTTTCGCCGCATCTTTCTCAATCCTTCAATGTACTGTTCTTGGGTTCTCATGCTATTTCTCTCCTTTTTTGCCTCCCCTTAAATTAGAGGGAGAGGATGGTCATGGCTTAGATAGCCCATTACGAGATCGTTGCTCAGCAGTCTCTACGAACCGATCTTGCTTCATAGCATAGGTGGGATCCATGGCGCGCCCACAATCGAAAATTCATTGGAAATGACGCTTGCTGGAAGGGCATGGATCTTTTTAACACCTTAGTCCCTTCGAAGAGAAGGCTAATCTTTGCAACCATCTTGGGCCGATGACTCTGCTGGGTGTCTGCATGGTCATATTATTCCAAGAAGATTTCAATTCTTTCCCCGGTGATAAACTGTCCCTCCTAGTGCATCTTGCTCACCTTTTCAAGGCCGGCCATCTGAAGAGCCTTCTCCTTTTTTTAAAGGACCCTTTCAGTTCATTTTATAATTTTTCTCTTCTATTTCTTAAGGCTTTAACTATGCAAAGACGGCGAGGGAAGTCAATCTCGCTCGGGGGTATGCCGGCGCGGCGCTATCTCCCTTTCTCGAAGAACTCTCTTCAGCACCTTACCAGAGGCTGTCTTTGGCAATTCTTGCACAAACTCCACGATTCTTGGATACTTATAGGCTGCCATCTTGTCCTTGGCCCAGCCAATGACCTCCTCCTCTTTGATTTTTTGCTTATATTCAGGCTTTAAAACGATAAAAGCCTTAATATTCTCACCTCGATATGGATCGGGCACTCCAATAACCGCTACCTCCTTCACTGCGGGGTGAAGATAAAGATATTTCTCTACCTCTGCGGGGAAGACGCTGTATCCTGAAGCCTTTATGAGATCCTTTTTACGACCTACAATATAGAAATACCCATCCTTATCCATCTTAGCGATGTCCCCAGTGGCTAACCAACCATCTCTTAGGATTTCCTGCGTCTCCTCGGGCCGGTTCCAGTAACCTTTCATTACCATTGGGCCCTTCATTAATAACTCCCCCTCTTCTTCTAATGGTTGCTCCTTTCCAGTTTCAGGATCAATAATTCGACAGTCCAAACCAAACTGAGGGAGGCCAACGGATCCATACCTTGGCCTTAAGATAGGATTAAAGTGAGTTTGGGCAATTGTCTCGCTAAGGCCATATCCTTCAATCAATTCTGTCCCAACTATTTCCCGCCATTTCTTCAAGATTTCCTCAGGAACAGGGGCTCCACCCGAAACGCATCGTCTGAGGGATTTGAGATCAAATTTGCCGATATCTGGATAGTTGACTACCGCCACATTCATGGTGGTTATCGTTTGCCACATTGTGCAGCGATACTTTTGGATTGCTTCCATCGTTGTTTGTGGGTCGAAGCGAGAAAGCAAGACAATTGTGCCCCTGGTATAGATAGGCATATTCATGCTTGTGATCATTCCTGAGACGTGGAAAAAGGGCAATATGGATAGATGAATATCACTCTCTTGCATTCTAAGCCAAACAGCAGATCCAACTGTGTTGGAAATGAGGTTGTAATGGGTAATCATCGCTCCTTTTGGGAGCCCTGTCGTCCCAGAAGTATATTGCAATAAAGCCAAATCTTCTTGTATGTTGAATTCCAACCGAGGCGGCTCGGGCCCATATGCCTCCATGAGATCAAGGAGCTCTTCGGTTTGAGGATATCGTTCCTTGGGTGCTTGCAGGGATGGATGAATGGAAAGTGAAGGGCATGCAGGAGTGTAATCCCAGTAACTCGTCAAGATCACATGGGAGAGGCTAGTATCAGTTCTTATATTCCTCACCTTAGGGTACGAGACATCCTGAGCGATTATAATTTGTGTCCCCGAATCATTAATCTCATACTTCAGTTCTTCTTCTTGAAACATGGGGTTGGTCGCAACCACAACACCACCCGCCTTGAGGATGGCAAAATAGCCGATAACAAATTGGGGAGAATTTCCCAGAAATAGACACACTCGGCCCCCCTTTTTTAACCCCAAATTGCACAGCGCATTGGCCAACTTATCCGTGTTGGTATCGAGCTCCTGAAAGGTGATCTCCCTTCCGTAAAAGTTGATGGCGACTTTATTTGGGGCAATGCGGGCGTTATTTCTCACAAATTCGTGGAGAGGTTTCTGAGGGAAATCCAAAATTCGTGGCATATTTTCCGGCCACGATTTAAACCATTTCTTTTCCATTTTATCGACCTCCCTCTAGGCAGACTCGCCTGAGGGGTGATACTCGACTCTTGCCTTTGCCTTCGTGGCTGTCAGCTATGAACTCCTAACCGATGCGCCTTGGGTATTGACCCCGAAGTAAGATCCGGTGGCAAATGACGACGTGATCGTTAAGATCAAAGAGGTCTTGTTGGTTCATCGACTCATCCCTTGAAAAGGGCCTAAAATTTTTCTGAAAGTGGGTTATTGTCCTAGCGATCTCTGACGCAAAGCACTAAATTTACCCCCGCTCCTTTCAAAAATATCGTGGAATATGCATAATGCATAAATTGAATTCACATAAGCAAGGATGATCAAGCGTTCCCCTTTTTTTATCCTGAAGGCAGAAATTATATTCCTAAGTAAGCTTCTCTTACCTGAGAATTGTTTAAGAGTTCCCTTCCACCTCCCTCGAGGACAATCCCACCATTTTCGAGCACGTAAGCTCGATCCGCCAAAGAAAGGGAATGAAAAACGTTTTGCTCCACTAAAAGGACTGTGATCCCATGGGCATTGATTTCCCTCACGGTCGCAAAGACCTGCTTGACCAAAAGAGGAGCTAAACCAAGGGAAGGCTCATCTAGCATCAATAGTCTAGGCTTAGCCATAAGTCCCCGGGCGATGGCCAACATCTGTTGTTCCCCCCCACTCAAAGTTCCAGCCAGCTGACTCTTTCTTTCTTTTAAGATCGGGAAAAGCCCAAAAACTACATTAAGATTCTCTCCCCTTTCTTTTCTAGCTTTCGGAGTAAAAGCACCCAATTCCAGATTTTCCAATACCGTCATATAAGGAAAAAGAAGTCTGCCCTCGGGAATTTGAACGAGTCCGAGTTCGACGATTTGATGGGGAGGAAGATTCTCGATCCTCCTGCCGATGAATTCGATTATTCCCGATGAACACAACAAAACGCCCGATATCGTATTCAGGGTCGTGCTTTTACCGGCACCATTTGAGCCAATCATGGAAACGATCTGGCCTTCTTTTATTTCAATGGATACATTCCGCAGGGCTTGAACATCCCCATAATGGGCACTTATGTTCTCTAATTTAAGCAAGATACTCCTCCCCCAGATAGGCATCGATGACCCTCTTGTCCTTGGATATCTCCGCTGGGATGCCCTCGGCGATCTTTTCTCCATGATGAAGAACGATGATCCTATGGGAAAGAGTCATAACGGCCTTCATGACATGTTCAATCATTAACAGAGTAATCCCCCGGTTAGAAATTGCTTTGATGATGCCGATGATTTCTTCGGTCTCCCGCGGATTTAAACCCGCTACTACCTCATCTAACAATAGAAGTTCAGGCTGAGTAGCCAAGGCCCTCCCTAACTCAAGTCTTTTGCGATCGGCAGTGGTCAAACTGGAGGCCAGCGAATCGCTATGCCTCGACAAGCCGATAAAATCGAGTATTTTCATTGCTTCTTGCTGAGTTTCTTTTGCTTTCTTAAACTGGGCAAATGCCCCGACCATTACATTCTCCAGAACGCTCATATCTTTAAAAGGTTTCACCAGTTGAAAAGTTCTTCCGATGTGTTTTAGACAAACCTGGTGAGGTGGTTTCAGTCCGGTGATCCTTTCTCCCTTAAATTCAACTTTTCCTGAGTCGGGTGGCAAGAATCCGGTAATTAAGTTGAAAATCGTGGTTTTCCCAGCCCCATTCGGGCCAAGTAAGCCAAGAATCTCCCCTCTTCTAACCCAAAAACTAACATCTCTTACGGCCACTAATCCCCCAAAGCGTTTGTTTAAAGATTGAACCTGAAAGAAAGGGGATTGGATCTCTTCTTTCTCAGGGTTTGAAGGTTCCGATGTAGCCGCAGAAGCAGAAACAGAAACAGATTTCGCCTTTACCAGAGATCGCTGGGCACCTGGAAGAGCCCTTAAAAATGGCTCATACCAAGTTCTCAACCAGCCAGCGATTCCTCGGGGAAAATACACCACCGCCACGATCAAGACAACCCCGTACACAATGAAATTCAGTCCAGCAGAAACGCCTCCGAGCCATCCCCGCAGAAACACATCTAAAGGGGTTAATAAGAATGCCCCCAGGATAGGCCCAATCACAGTGCCCAAACCTCCAATGATCGTGAAAAGGGCGAGTTCAATAGAAAAAGGCAAAGAAAAAACGGTAAAGGGATCAATAAACAGGAGGTACTGGGCGTAAAATGTACCTGCAATTGAGGTGAAGAAAACGCTGATCATTAAAGCAATAAGTTTACAGCGGGATGTCTTGACTCCCAAACTCTCCGCTGCATCCTGATCCTCTCGCAGGCTAATCAGGTAGAATCCAAATCTGGAATTCCTGATTAAATAAGAAACAAGAATCATCAACAGCATTAAGGCTAGAGCAATATAGGCATAAGGGAGTTTGCTGCGGAACATAAAATTCTCTATCTCGGGCTTGAAGGGAATCAGTAAACCCACCCCCCCTTGGGTTAATTCTCTCCAATAGGAGGCCACAAAACGCAGGACCTCAGCAAAAGCGATGGTAGCTAAGGCAAAGAAATGGCTTTTCAGTCTAAAACAGGGGACTCCAATCCCTATGGCGACGAGGACGGAGAGGCATGCCCCGGCTAACATACCAAGCCAGGGCGAGAGAGCAAATTTTAGGTATAGAAGCGTTGAAGTATAAGCCCCGATCCCAAAGAAGGCAGTGTGACCCAAAGAAATTTGACCGGCGAATCCGCCCAATAAATTCCAGGCAGCTGCCAAAGTCCCATAGAAAAAGCTCGTAACAATAAGATCTTCATAAAAGGGATTTCGAGGCAGGGTAGGGAGAATGGCCAACAGAACCAGCAGAACCAAAGGAAAGTAGAACTTAGGGTAAAACAAATCATGAGTAATTTTCTCGGAAATGGAAGTCATTTTTATACCTTTTATCGCCTATAGATTCATGCTCGACCGAAAAGGCCAGTGGGCCGAAAAAGGAGGATGAGGATGAAGATCACAAAGTAAATCGCCTCCTTCAGGTGAGGGGAAATGAAAAATCCACTGAAAGCCTCTACGACTCCGATAATCAGACCGCCAATGAGGGCGCCGGTTAGACTGTTATATCCTCCCAGGACCACCACTACGAAGGCGATTAAAACGAAAAGTCCCCCCACGGTGGGAAATACATAATAAACCGGGATTAGCATGGCCCCAGCTGCTCCCACGCAAGCAATCCCAATACCAAAGGCAATCTGATAGGTCCGGTAAACATTAATCCCCATCAACATGGCTGCCCTTCTTTCCTGGGCAAGTGCCCGGATCGCCTTCCCCGTATAGGTTCGCTTAAGAAATATCAGGAGGCCAGCAATTACTCCCATAGCTAGGAAAAAAGCGACCAAACGCGGGAAACTAATCATTAAGCCACTGGTCTTTAAAGTTACGGCAGAGTACGCAGTTTTCACTGTTCGATAATCCGCCTTCCAAAAAAAAAGGGCAACATTTTGCAAGACCAGTGATAGTCCTACAGTCATAAATATCTGATTCAGAGGAGGGGCGTTAAGGATGGGTTGAATAGTGACTCTTTGGACAGCCAGGCCGATGAGGAAGAAGGCAGGCAGGATAATCAATAAGCTAAGATAAGGGTCGACCCCGTATAGCTGAAACAACCAGTAGGATCCATACATACTGAGCATCAGGAACTCACCGTGGGCGAAATTGATGATCTCAAGTACCCCAAAGATTAAGGTAAGCCCAATGCTGATCAGCGCATACATTCCCCCCAATAACAGCCCGTTAATGATTAACTGAGCGATCGTGATGAACATTCTTGTTTACCTGCTGAAATAAGTTCAGAAAAAAAATGGAAAGAAGGGGGAAAAAACCCCCTTCTTCGTTTGCCTTCTTTCAATCCTTCCCTCTATCTTTACTCCACAAAGCGGGTGATTCCTTTGCGTCGCTCCTCCCAGGTGGGCATGGGAAGTAGAAGGTTTCTTACAGCAAAATTTGCCGGATGAACGACCCACAGCTTTTGTTCCTGCCACTGGGTCATAACTGAATGAGACCTAACATTCTGTCCAGCATCCGGATGTTCAGGAGGAGCAAACTTCAAGCCAAAGCCGAACAGGGTGCCTCCTTGGGGTATGTCCAGCGAAAGGGCAGCCTTGCGGATTGCCTCGGGGTCGAGTGAACCAGCCCGGGGAAGAACTTCCTCGAACAGAATTCGAGCAGATTCGAAACCCATGGTAGCATTGGTAATGGGAACGTGTGCGAACTTCTTGTAGAATCTCTCCTGATATTCCTTCCTGATGGCATTAATTTTGTTGCTCAAAGCCTTCGGGTTTACTCCAATGGATGGATCATCGGAGTTGAAGATGTAATTCCCTTCATCCCCAAAGGTTTTTGCCCAATCTGGCATACTGTGACAGGCCCCAGTGCCAATGAAGGCTTTCACGTTGAGATCCAAATCCTTTGCCTGTCTCCAGAACAGCAGTCCGTCTTCGGGGTAATTGGTAGCGATAATCACATCAGGGTTTCGGGCCTTTAATATCATCACCACGGGAGAAAGATCTACCGTCCTGTGGCTGTAGCTCTCGGTGGCTACCACCTTCATCCCCAGTTTCAATGCTTGGTTGGCCGCATTACTCCCCACCGTGGTTCCATAGAGAGAATCCTCGAACACGATGGCGACCCTCATTTTTTTGGGATCGATCCTCAATTTTGGCGCTATCACTTCATTCGCAAAGTCCGCTCCAATAATGCCATGTCTGCTGGCTTTGGTACATATTCGGAAAAGATATTTGAAGCCTCTCGCAGTAATGGGATCTGCAATGGCCCCCTGTTCCCAGTAGATGACTTTGTTTCTTTCAGCCACCTCACTAGCCGCATAGGATAGAGAACTGGAATAGGTTCCAAAAATGAGCTTCAATTTCTCAATAGAAATGAGCCGCTCACATTCGGTCATAGCCTTCTTGGGGTCAACTCCATCTCCTTTGACCCATTCGATTTTTTTCCCCCAGAGCCCACCCGTATCGTTTACCATATCTGCTGCGATGGTAGCCCCGTTAAATGACTCGTTACCCAACAATGCTAGAGTACCGGTAAAGGGGAACAAGGCTCCTATCCTGACAGTCTCGGCGGCCATCGCTGAAGGAGAAATACATATCGCCAAAGATACCAGCGACACCATTAAAATTCTATTGATCCCCTTCTTCATTTCTTGACCTCCTTTCAATCCATGTGAGTTTCTGTTTGATAGCTCCCAACTTCACGAGCTAGCCGCCTTAATTAGAGTCCCACCATTCTCTTAAAGTAAAAAACGTAAAACTTTCTCACCTCCTTTTCGATGAAATTTTTAGCCCTCAATCCAGCCATAAATTCTGGAAAGAGTCGAGTTTTGTTCTTCTAAAAAGGGGGTTTGGCCTCCTTTAAATAACTGCTTTCTCTTCTCCACAAAGGCCGTTAAACCTTCTTTTGTATCACTTGCGTCAAAGCAGATATGACGATCAAGTGGCCTCATATTCATCATCTCCCTGATATCTGATCCTGACACAAAGGTCTTATCCCCATTGCCCGTAATGATTAAAACCTTGATATTTGAGTCCTGTTTGATCATCTCAACTGCTTTTTCTATTTCGACCAGTGTTATGGGATACCTCCAGAAACCTCTAACACTTGGCCAGTCAGATATTTTGAGGTGCCGGAAATCAAGAAACTGACGGCTTCCAGGACATCCGGGATCTCCCCGAGATAACCAAAAGGAATCTTGCCCATCAACCCAGCCCCTTGTTCTTTTTCTATCTTTGATGGTCGAATCGCCCGAATAAATCCCGGAATGATACAATTCACATTTATCTTCGAAGGCGCCATTATATTGGACATATTTTTAGTTAGGGCAATGGTTCCCGCTTTTACTGCTTCATAACGGAAAGGATCAGCATACTTGTCCCAGGCCCATGGCGCCAAATAGACGATCCGCCCAGAGTTCCTTTTGGTCCTCTCAGCTTCAAAGAATGCGGCCAAGTCCTGGGCGCAACGGAGGTTTGCTTCTAACTTCTGCCCGGCTAGGATTTTATTTCTTCTATTAGTGGGGGTGCCTTTATAGCCTATCCCTAAGTCGTGAATGATGATATCAATTTGTTGGAAGTCATTTTCTATTTGCTTGAATAAATCGGCAGTCATCAATTTATAATCCTTTGCGGAGTAAAGCCTTGTTTCTTTAGAACCCTCCGGAAAGGAAACAGGAAATCCACCATCTCCCTTGGGACCATCATCGTGGTATATGGCTAGCCTAACTTCCTTAGAAAGGAGGAAGGAGGCGATTGCCTGTCCAAGAATGGTTCCCGCATTGATAACCATTGCCGATTTACCATCCAGTGCCTCTTTATCCTGCAGGAGTCTCGGTCGAGAACCGCTTTCCTTTAGTAGCCCGTGAACGATCAGGTCAAGGACGCATCTTTCCATCTCTGTTTGAGTAACATACCCTTTTAGGTCCCATCCTTTAAGAACCCAGGTGTCCACCATGGACTTGATAAGGTGGGCGACTGCCCGGGCATTAAAATCACGGAAGAGCCCCTTCTTAATGCAATCTTCAAGGGCGATTTCATATTGTTCCATATGCGCCCTCTCTTTTTTGAGCAAACTCTTCAAGAGGGGCTTCTTTAGGACGTGGGACTCTTGGTAAATTACAAGGATGGCCTCCGACCACTGGTACATAACTTGAAAAGCGCACCGGACTATTCGACGAAGTTTTTCCAAAGGGTCGACGATATTTTTTATACTTTCGTTGATGCGCCCGGTGATAACATCATGCATATATTTATGGAGTAGAAAGAAGATATCTTCTTTCGTTCCCACATAGTCATATATATTACCGTGACTTATTCCTGCACTTTCTGCCAAATCCCTAAGGGTCGTTTCATGAAATCCTTTTTCCGGGAAAAGCTTCATAGCTGAAAGGATGATTTGTTTTCGGCGCTCTTCTACTAATTTCTTATTTTTTACAGTCGTTTGTATCACAGTCATTGTCTGGGCCCTATCTTACGAAAAATTTCCGACTGGTTGGTCACCTGATGACCAGTAATTTACATAGAAGATTTAAAGCTTGTCAAGTAAAAAATCGGAGAAAACTTCCCGCTTCATCAATTCTCTATTAGATGGAAAAAGAATTGGCCTGAATAAATATTGGGAACAGAAAGGGCAGAAAGCTCCTGTCCTTTTCTCCTTCGCGACCTGGTGTAAGCCCTACAAGGAAGAGCTCAAATATCTTCAAAGGTTCCAGGACTTAGAGGGTGCCCTGGTGGCTTCAGGTGGTATGCGTACTCACCCAGGATTGCTTCAAGGAGGAGGCGGTAAGGAAATTTATGCAGGATCTTGGCGTCGATCTGCCAGTGCTTTAGGATCAGTGTTGTTATAGTGGGCAAGAGCAACGGGATCATCGGGCTTCCCTGTAATTGGTGATTGCGGCTGCGCCACCCGCGAATCCCGCCTGGGCGGGGGAAATCCCCCCCTCATCCCCCTTTCTCCCGGCCACCCGAATTCCCCTCCTGGATCGCCTGGATAACTTTTTGGGTGCTGATCGATAATCGGCCGGGCAAATTTCATCCATTCTTCTCCTATGATTCCCGGCTTTGGTTTATTCGCCCCACCCCCATTGTCTAAAACTGCGGGTTTGGCTTCAGGGAAACTGCGGGTCGGGTCACCCTTCCAGATAATCTCTGGCCCGGATGAGGTCTTCTGGGGTATTGATGTTCAAGAAAGAGGCGAGCTTTGGGTCAAAAAGGAGGATTTCTTCCGTGGGAACTTCTCTCTTTTTGACTCTGTGAAAGAAGTCGATGATCTTGAGGTCATCCTTTTTGAGCAGGTCTTCCATAAAGGGTAGGCATTTCTGGGAGTAAATGGCATCCAGGGGTTGGAGACCATCTTCTGTTTTGGGAATGACGATATCATAACTGGGGGAAAGGTCAATCAAATGGCTGATGAGAGCTCTGTTAAGGAAGGGCATGTCGCAGGCCGCCACGAAGGCATGGGAATGGGAGGCATGAAAAAGTCCGGTGTAGATTCCCCCGAGCGCTCCCTTTCCCGGAGTAAGATCTGCCACCATCCGCAGGTTGAGGTCCAGGTATTCCAGGGGAGAGTTGGTCACCAGCAGAATTTCGTCAAAAAGGTCGGAGAAGAGATTTCTTGTACGGTCGATGATTCGTTCGCCATTGACCTTAAGAAAGGCCTTATTTTCGCCCATCCGGAGGTTTCTTCCCCCAGCAAGGATAATACCGGTTATCTTCATGGAAAATCACTGATCTCTACTATACCTATATTCAATCTTTCGAATAATGTCAATTGGCGTTAAGAGTTTAGAGTTTTGGGTGGCGGACTTTCTGGAGGTAGTCGGGATAATTGAATTTTGGGCTATTCGATGGATTATGGCATTTGAAGCATTGGTTTTCGCCAATCTTGAGCAGGCTTTTTCTTGGTTCCGGGTGTCCCTCTCCCGGACCGTGGCAGGCTTCACACTGGACATTCTCTAAACTAATTCCTGGGGGATTTCTGGATTCTCCGTAACCGGTCGTGTGGCAGGCCAGGCAAGTGGGGTCGGAAGATTTGCCCTGTTCTGCCAAGGTCTGGTAAGCTCGGGCGTGGGAGGTGGCAAGCCAGCTTACGTGTTCCTGCTGATGACAGTCCGAGCAAACCCTTTCACCCACAAATGATGGGATTGCAGGGACGGCCGTCTCTCGGGGGGGAACTTCGGGTCTAAAGCGAAAGCCCACTTGGGGCGAAGTTTTGAGAAGTTCCTGAAGGGCAGCCTTATACTGATTGAGCATTTCCTGTACCTGGGGATGGTCATCGTATTTTGACGTCAGGGCGACAAGTTGGTAGTGAGAGTGCAGGTTCTTCTGCTCGATCAGAAAATCCACTTTTCCCAGGTTCTCACCCCGGGCGCCGGCAATAAAAATTTTCGAATTGTTAGCTTGAATCGCCTCCAGATAATAGTTGGAGTTATGGCCGCTCAAGATGAAATGAATTCCCGGTACAGCCCTGGCGAGTAATTCTTTTTCATCATCCTCCATATGGCCAAGGACAGCGATCACCTGACAATTCCTATTTTTTAATTGCCGGACAATTCCTCGGGCTGTCTCGATGGGATCGGCCAGGGAGTATTTTTCTTTTTCCTCCGGGGGGCCCAGTTGATATCGTCCGGAGATCAAGCCCAAGAGACCGACTTTGATCCCGGACATCTTCTTAATAACGTAAGGCTTGAATACAGGTTTGCCGGATTTTTTATCAATGAGATTTGCAGCCAGGAAGGGGAAATTCGCCTGCTTGCTCATCTGCACGACGTAGTCCACGCCGAAGAAAAAGTCGAGCTCTCCCGGGGTGAAAGCATCGTATCCCATGAGATTGTAGGTCTTCATGTAGAGGTCCATCTTCAGATCAGCCATTTTCTTAGTGTGGGGGGCCCGCAGGGGAGGACGGGAAAAAAGCATATCTCCCGTATCTACGAGGATGACACTTTTTCTTTCTCGCCGCAGCTGGTCGATGAAGGTTGCTCGCCTGGGCAGACCGCCGAGCAAATAATCCTTTCAACCACAGGGTTCAACCTCGCCGTAAACGTTGGAAGAAAAGACCAGGGCAATGGACCGATCAGGGTTGAGAGCTGGGGATTGAGCCCACAGGGAAAACGGAAAGATAAGGATCAGAAGGGTGCTGGAAAGATATTTCCGCAAAATCGCCTCCTCAAAAAAGGGTTTCCAAAGCCTCTTCCACTGAGCCGATGCCTACTAACTCTATTCCATCGAATCCCGACTTTATCCGGGAGAGATTACTCTTGGGCAAGAGGCACCGCTTAAACCCCAACTTGAAGGCCTCTTTCAACCGCACTTCCGCCTGATGGATGCCCCGCACTTCGCCTGCCAAGCCTACTTCTCCGATGACCACGGTCTTGGAAGGGATGGGTTTATCGAGAAATGAAGAAGCCACGGCTGAGACGATGCCGAGGTCCACAGCCGGCTCCTCTACCCGAACGCCGCCAGCGACGTTGACAAAAATATCCTGCTGGGCCAGGTTCATTCCTACCTTCTTCTCCAGAACAGCCACCAGCAAAGAAACCCGGTTAGGGTCAACGCCGATTGCCGTACGCCGGGGCATTCCATAAGAAGTGGAGCTCACCAGGGCCTGGAGTTCAACGAGGATGGGCCGGGAGCCTTCCAGACTGGAGATTACCACAGAACCAGCTACGTCGATGGGGCGCTCGGCGAGAAAGAGCTCTGAGGGATTGGCCACCTCTTCCAGCCCGCCATCTTTCATTTCAAATACTCCGATTTCATTGGTGGAACCGAAACGGTTCTTCACTGCCCGCAGGATACGATACGGATGGCCCCTGTCTCCCTCGAAGTAAAGGACCGTATCTACCATATGTTCTAAAACGCGCGGCCCGGCGATGGCCCCTTCTTTGGTCACGTGGCCTATGAGAAGGGAGGAGAGGCCCGTGGACTTAGAGAGAAGCATGAGTCTGCCAGCGCACTCTCGAACCTGGCCGATGGAGCCGGGAGCAGATTGGAGCTGCGAGGTGAAGGTGGTCTGGATGGAGTCGATGACCGCCACCTTCGGTTTGAGTTTTTGAATGTCTTCGATGATCTTTTCCAGGGAGTTTTCGGCCAGGACATAGAGAGGCTTCGAAGAGATACCGATACGGTCGGCACGCATCTTGATCTGGCGGAGCGATTCTTCGCCGGACACGTAGAGGACGCTGGTTCCTTTCCTGGCCAATCTATCCAGGGCCTGTAAGAGGAGGGTAGATTTGCCAATTCCGGGATCGCCGCCTATGAGAACGATTGAGCCAGCGACCAAGCCACCGCCCAGGACGCGATCGAATTCGCTGATCTCAGTTTTTGCCCTTCCCCCCTCAGAGGTTTCGATGGTGAGTATGGATTGGGGGGGAATGTCTTGGCCAGGAATGGAGATTGAAGGGGCGGAGCGTTCAGGAGTTTTTGAAAACTGTTCTTCGACAAAAGTATTCCACGAACCGCAGTCCGGGCATTTGCCCAGCCACTTGGGGGACTGATAACCGCAGTTTTGACACCCGAAGACGGTCCTGACTTTTGTCATGGCCAATCCGTAAAAAATTTTAAATAATTATATCACAGCGCGGCCAAGCCGCAACCAAATAAATTCACCGCAGAGACCGCAGAGAGCGCGGAGAAATTAGCAAAAAACAACCAATAAAATTGTAAATGTACATAAAACTCGATACAAACTGCTTGCCAAAATTTCCAGACTTTGAAGGCAAGTAGTACCGAGCAGCATAGCCGCAACTAAAAGAAATTTTTTAATTTGAAACTAATGTTTGCCGGCTGGCCATCCTCGGACCATTAAAATCCCCCCTGCCATGTACCAGAACGGTTCATGGCCTGCCCCCCTTTCGCAAAGGGGGGTGGGAGGGATTTAAGGGGCATTTTCTAAATAAGTTTTGCCTAACAAAATTTCGAGAGTTAGCAAGTTAGTAGTATAGGGTCCGCAGAGGAAATTATCATTTTTTTGTGGTTTCCCCGTATCCTTTTTGTTATTCTTAGATGGCCATTTTTAAGAAAAAATTTGAATTCAATGAAATTGCTTTCAAGAGGGATATGCAGAAAAAGTGGGATAAAGTTCTTTTCGTAACCTCTTTCTTCCCTGTAGCCACCTTCAAGATCATCGCCCGGGTGGGTGAGGCCACCTGGGGGCAGGCCAAAGTAGCTGTGGTGATCGGCTTCATCCTGGCCGTGATTCAGTACTTGGGCGCCCGAAAAATTCTCAAATACAACACCTATCTGGAGAAAGCTTTCCTGGGGTTTCTTTTGGCTGGCACAGTCTGGGTATATGCCCTGCCGGACCACCTGGCGCACATCTTCGTGGATCATTCCGTGGCCCTCCTCTATTTCACGCTCTTCCTGATGACCCTTCTACCACAACTCATGGGCTATGAGCCCTTTACGTACGCGGTCGCTAAGCAGTGGTATCCTGAGACAGTATGGGGCACACCTGATTTTCGCCTCCTCAATTACCGAATCACCTATGTCTGGTCTGGGCTCTTTTTCGCCTGTTTCCTTTCCAGTTACCTGGGGAGGGGTAAACCGCTCTATTCCATCATCATTCCATTCGCTCTGTGTATCGGAATCGGAGTGGTCTTTTCCAAAAAGTATCCGGATTATTATCTGAAGCAAAAATATCGAGTCAGTCCAGAGGCAGCAGCGGCCGTACCCGATACGGCGGAAAAATTGATTGAGGGGATGCCCAGTGCTTTCGATCCGATTGCTGCGCAAGATCTAAGGGCAGAAATCCAATTCGATATCTCCGGGGAGGGGGGAGGGAAATGGGTGGTTTCAATCGACGGGGGACGGTGTGAAGTGCGCAAGGGAGAGACCAATACTCCCACCTTGACCATAGAGGCGCCGGCGGAGGTATGGTTAAAAATAGCCCGGGGAGAGATCGATCGGCCAAAAGCGTTAATGGAAGGCCTGTATAAGGTAAAAGGAGATATGAAAGTCCTAATCCAAATGTCCCAGATCTTCGGGGCCCGTAAGAAATCAACGGATATAAGGATCGATCAAGGGAGGGGGACATGAAAATTTTGGTCCTACAAGGAAGCCCGAGGCCCAAAGGGTTTACTCAGATGGTTCTGGAAAGATTCCTGGCAGGAGCGGCCAGTAAGGGAGCAGAGAATGAGGTTATCCCCCTGGCCAGTAAAAAGATTGAACCCTGCCGCGGTTGTTATAATTGTTGGTTCAAGA
>Ga0315314_1000117_pt1 | contig 105188 bp, 90 predicted proteins | sample TDP9_MG_FD_203631 | JGI IMG/M metagenome (GOLD analysis project Ga0315314, IMG submission 203631) | Freshwater sediment microbial communities from Lake Towuti, South Sulawesi, Indonesia - TDP9 | ecosystem: Environmental > Aquatic > Freshwater > Lake > Sediment | place: Indonesia: South Sulawesi...
CTCAACGAAAAAGGTTTCGGGGATGGCATACAGTCTATTTCGGGATTTAAGACCAGATGAAGAGGAGGAATTATTAAAATATCTTGAATTTATTAGAGGAAGGAAAAAGACTAGGAAAAGAAAACATCGCTAAGAAATACTTTATTACAACAGAGTTCTGAAGAAATTAGGAAACAAGTTAGATATTCCATTCTTTCGATTTCTCGATTTTATTATTTTCCTTTGAAAAAAGCTCTATAATCTCAGGAGGTATTATTTTATCTCTATTTGCACTACTTGACGTTTTCATTGTTGACTTTATAATTATTCGCTAAAGATACTAAAATTTTATCTTCTCTACCGCCTTATCCACATGCTCATCCGTAACCTGGCAATAGGCCTTTGTAGTTTCTGCGTGCCATAAAGATTGATACTATTGAAAGGCTTGCCAAAGCATTGAAGGTAAAGCCTGCCGAGTCGCTGGAGTATTAATCCTTTAAGTTATAGAAGACGTTAAGAATATTATTAGATAGAATATGTCGCTGCCGTAACCCCAAACTATGCTTTACATCCTCTAAGGTATTATCCCATTCTTCCTTACTTGTAGGACCGTGTTGTTCGCGATCGTTTCCAAAATAAAGAAAGACAAGCCATGTTGGAATTTTTTGAGTTACCAACAGAAAATAAAGATGCGCTAGGCGATTGGCATATTGATAATATTTGCCAAGCCAGTCTTCTACATCTATCGAACTTCCAAGGGCATTTTGTACCTTTTCTAACGTCCTTTTGATATGTTCTCTGCTTTCACCTTGAGCGTCACATCCACCACCTTCTATCTCTTTAAGGCGACTTTTTGCCTCTAGAATAATAACACCATTTCTATTCTCACCTTTTAAAGGAACTACTCCAAGAGCATCCCAAACAGGACCACCATTAGGCCAGAATTCCAATAACACACTGCTTAACTGTGGATATCCAACAGCCTCCAGAAATTCCTCATCCTGATATTCCAGATAATTTTCTTTCTCAAGCGGAGATACCCACTTAATAGCTCCAGATAATGCACTTTTTAAGGTTGGACTTACATTAAGTATCCTTTTATTCAGTGAATCAGGATTTTTATTAATTAAATTCTGAAGATGATATTGACTACCCTTTTCAGCCTTGCCTGATCTTCTTTCTCTGCTTAATTTCATCGGAATCCTCCATTTATCCTTCAAAAAGAGAGATTTTACCCTGACATCTTGACCCCTTAATAGAAATATACCGAAATATACCCCATTATTTCCAGTCACATTTCCAGATTGCCTTTTTCGAACTTTTTTGTGCTCTGTTTACTCCTCTTGCTGAAAGTTTACTTAAGTATAGCAAATTTATTTTACAGCAAAATTATTTCCATGAGGTCAGTAACTTATTCTATTCAGAACAATCCCGGCTTCTTTTCCCTCCAGAATTTGTTACCATTTTGTCAGCACTTTTTCCCAAAAATGCGACAAATTACCATAAATGCCCATAAAATAGAAAATCCTAAATCTCGTCGATTTATCTTACCTTTTTCCCGGGTTTTGGTTTAGACGACATTAAGGTTTCGGTTCATTTGGTTGGAATCAGGTATTTAATACTTCCCTGGAAAAAAGGGCCCACAGAAAGAACAAGATGAAGAACAAGCAGTACGATTCCCACTAACAAACATAATCCTAAAATCCAAGCTCGCGCTTTTGTTTGCCTCGCAATGGCGTAAGTAACTGCTACTGCGACCGCAGCAGACCAGCCGCGCCTAATCCCCACTAGAATGAAAAAAGCTCCAAGCACCAAAGGGTAAAGCGTAAGAAAAGTCAGCTCAACCCTTTGTCTTTCCTTGCTTAAATACCTTTCAAATTCTGCTATTGCCCCCATAACAGCAAATATCAACTTCTCGTGATTCGTAGAAGTATCAATACTGTCCTCATAAGAACAGAAATCAATACCCAGGTCCTCCAATTCCTCTAATGTGGTAGCCAAATGTGTTGTAGAGCGGGCAAACTTGTCAAACTTCCAGACTAGGAGAATATCAAACTTTCTATTCTTTGCATCTTTCATTAGCCTAGCTAACGCCGGTCCACTTTTCCCTACTTCAATTATATGACGGTCCAGATACTCTTGATGAACTTCCCAACCTCTAAGCTTGGCATAATTTCTTAACTCCGACAGCTGACTTTCTAGGGTCTTATCCTTAGCGCTAGCCATTCCATAGATCGCTGCCTTTTTCATAACCGTTCGCCTCGACTTCCAAGCGAATCGCGAAAGCTTCCCAAATTTGTTACCATTTTGTTACCACATTTCCGCCAAAATGCGATAAATTGTGATAAACTCCGATAAAGTAAGAAATCCCAAACTGCATTGATTTTTCAGGTACTTTTGGGATTTTCGTCTATCTTTTTGCGACCCTTCTTTTTGCCCCTTTTCGGTTTACGAAACCGTTGCTCTACCAACTGAGCTACGTCGGCTTGTTGAATTTGCCTTTTATTTCCTACTAATTCTAAAGGGATGACTTTTTCTGGTTTCTGCCTGTTACCAATTTGTAACCGTTTTATTATTACTCCTAATTCACTGTTGAGCATTTGGATCGCTTGTTCTTTGGCTCCCGGTGACAGGTGAGCGTATCTGAGCGTTACCGATAAATCTCTATGCCCAAGTAGTTCCTGAACCACTTTCAGATTTACATTTGCCTTTACCAGGTCACTGGTAAAGGTATGCCTGAGTGTATGAAACGTGCAATCCTTTATTCCGGCATCCTTAACGGCCTTGTCAAACCAAAACCTTGGTGTCTTTAAAGGCTTCCCTTCCCTGTCCACAAAAACGTGCTCACTTTTCGATTTCCTTTTTAATTACCAAAGAATATCCTTAACAACTTTCGCCATTGGGATTTCTCTTATTTTATTGGTTTTGGTATGTTCCACGTAAATCAGACCCAGGTCCCAACGAACATTAGTCCATTTCAAATTTAGAATTTCGCCTCGCCTCATTCCGGTGAATACGGCAACTATCAGAATCGGTTTTAAGGCCTCGGGAGAGCACCATTTAGCTAACTCTTCACCATAATTGTCTGATGTCATAAGGTAGTCCACTTTATCTTGATATTCATAGGAAACAAATTCAATTCCCAAATCATACACACCTGCTTCATATAATTTAGGTATAAGATTTTGGGTTAATTCAACGTCATGTTTATTTCGACCATATTCACCTATAAATACAATATCATTTTCTGAAAATTTGCTTGTAACATATTCTTCCGGTGGATTCCAATTATTTTCAAGATATTGGATCAATGCCTACTGAAGGGGCTTGTCGACTTCAACCGGGAAGGGAGCCCGTCCTAGTTCCTCGATCGCCTCATAATCCGCGTCTGTGCATTTACTCTTTGGCGGGAACCAACAGCGGGTTCTTACTTTTGGAGCTCCGCCAAAGCCCCATTCCACCCATGCAACTTTATCTCCATTGCTTGCACAGGCAAAGCATTTTGTATAGAAAAAAAAGACTACTTTAGACCACATATCAACGCCACGCACAAATGTCTGATGAAGAGGTACATTTAGAGGGTAATTGCCTAAGGTAAGATTTATTGTAAGGTCATCTCTTAATCTATGATTCTCGTTGACACCAGAGTCCTTTAGATGAACCCAATTTTGGCTAGCTTCCCACTGCCCACCATCACACCAACCTTCCACTCGGGCAGATACTCTGATAAAAATATCCGGACGCCATATAGTCCACCAATGAGCCGCTGTATCCCAATGTTTTCCCTCGTAGTGAATTTCATAATATCCAGCCGAGTCTGTCATCGTTTGGCCCATTAGGTCATCTGGATTGGGCCAGGCATCGTCGTCGAAAGCTTTGACGCGTACATTAGCCGCAGGATTTCCATTCTTATCGGTTATAATTCCCTTTACAGTTCGTTCAGCGAATGAGTTGGTAGAATTTAAAAGAAGTAAGCCCAAAATGCATACTAATATGTTGAACCTATTTTTAAATATTTGTGACACAAACATGGCTAACCTCCCGAATTCATAATGAAGGAAATTTCCTTTGTTCAATTTCAGTGTCAAATTTTTCTTTTCCATTTTATCCTCCTTAATTTAAAGTGAGGTTATGATTACAAGAAATATTAGTAACGTCCGATATCCTTCCAAATTGGTGATATATCCGAACCGAATTCGGATGTATTACCCAGCTTTCTCAATTATTATTTGACCTTCTTTCTCTGATTCAAAGGGTTCCTCAAATTGCTTTCATGGTCAATAAACTGAGGACCTTTTGTAATCTCACCTCCACTTAATTTTTGTCGTAGATAAATCACTTAAGAGATTTCCCATCTTTGCCTATTTTTGATGCTATTCTTAAGAGGTGGACATGAGAAATTAATTTCACACCTTACCACCAATTAGTTTTGCCCAACCCTTCTGATTTATATTTAAGTCATCCAACGGACTCTTGATTCTGCCTATATCCTTGCTACTAACATTGGTATAGATTTCAGTGGGTTTACTGCTCTTATGGCCTAACATTTCGTGAATATACCTCAATCCAGTTCCCGCCTAAAATTATCATCACCTTATTATTAACTTTCCATGCTTCCACGCCCATCTTAGTCCTATCAATCGTCTCCACTGCAGTCATATGGAGCTGGAGATCTTTGCGAATGATTACTATTTCATTCTCAATTTGACTATTTTTTAAATGGCAGCAAAGGTTCTATAAATGGCGAGCCCAGAGCCATTCCTGCAAGTTTCCCAAAATAAAAAGCAGGCACCGGTTCAGCTCCCAGTAACTTACCGAAAGTTCATTATTAATAATCAGCACCTTTGTCACCTTTTCAGTTCCTTCACTGCCCTCTCAAAGCACTTGACAAGCTTTCTCTCCATTTCCTCTTCACTTCTGCACTCGCGAATTTTCGCCTTTTTTATACCTGTCAGGGTTTTGGTCAACACCTTGATATCCTTGAGCGCGATATCTTCTTATCTCCTTGCTTTCCTATTTTTAGACAAATCCCTCAAGAAGTCGATTTTTCTTCCCGGCAATACGGACGTCCGGTTAGCGCTATCGACATGATGCTCGTTATACTGGATAGAATTATTGAAATCTACAATTCGGAAAGCAAAAAAAATCACCGTCCCTATCTAGAAAACGGTGTTTAAGAACTGCCTAGAAGAAGTCTATTTTGCGGATTTTTGGACTGTCCATTGAGATGTCCAAAGCCAAGACAAATTAGAAAAAATTTACAAAAATGTCAAGTGAAATTTTTGTCCTTTTTGTGGTCGGTAATTTGCTTTTCAGACAGAAAACCCTAGGAAGGCTCTTCAGATATACAGAAACGTCAATCTATTAACTTAGATAAAACGCTCCCTTGTTTGACGAACTGGTATGCGTAGGCCTTTTCATAGGGTGTAACTGTTGCGCCACAATGCAACAAATGTTTGAAGAAAGAAAAATGCTTATTCTTTTCTAAGTAAGACTTGTGACCAAATTGTGACCATTAAAGTATCAATTCCCATTGAATCCCATAAATTCTCATAAGTAGCAACCGCGAAGAATATTGAAATTATTGATTCCTCTTAAATTCTAAGGGTTTTCCCTATTACCCTTTTTCGCCTTGCGAAACCGGGGTTAGGTTATATCTTAAATATTCCCAAAAGTGAAGTAAGAATTATCGCTTAGGCAACAGTTGCGGGATTGCCGAAATCGCCGACCGAAAGGAAGCCATTGGGATAAAGCGCAGGGAAATCGGCAACCCCCGTCTTAGGCACCGGCTTGGCCTGGCGGTGCAATCTCCAACGCAAACGCCGCCTGGTCAAATCGGTCATATTCCGATAACCGTCTACTTCCATTGGTATGTTTGGCATACACCCACAAATTAAGTGCAAAGGTGCATTTGGCACCGATTGTCTTAGTTCCCAACATATCCTCAAAGGTTTGTTCAGAGGACTCGGCAGGGTCACCTGCATCTAAAGTTGACGGTGTATTCCGCCCACATGTTTCAATAGCCACGTCTGGGCCATCAAGTCCACGATGGTGCCAAATAGTGTAATGCCACATGAAGGTTTCCGGTGGTGTCATTGAATTTTGTGTTGCATGGAAGGCGCGGAAACCTGCAGAGAACCGGCTTTTTGCTTTCCCTGTTAAAAACTGGCATTCCTCGTAAGAGGGGCTATGGTCTTTACGTAAATCAATAATATCTGCATAACAGGGCAGATTGTCGACCCAGATTAAATGGACGAGCTTAGGAAATGGCACCTTACCAACACTGTCAGGTCCTGTTTCTTCGAGCCATCTCAGGTAGTCGAAGTCTATCTCTCTACCTGTGCCGCTAGAGCCTGTAGGCTTTAATCTTCGACCCGTTGAATCAAAGACCTCCAATGTAACAAGATATTTGCCATTCGCATTAAGTCTTGTGTCCCAATATTGGTGGTACTGTCCATCCAACCACAGGGCATCTTCGCGGAATGGGATTCGATACAGACCTGTCTCAACATTTCCTTCGACAGTTTTAGTTTCAGGCCCTAAACTTTCTCCCCGAACCTGTACTTCAGTATCTACATAGTCAAATTTAAGCCAGGAGATGGGATTTGTTAAGTGAATTGGGGTTGCATCTGGCACAGGATTTCCATCTGCCCCTGCCTGAACAATGCTTATTCTGTAATAGTGAGCACCAAGGGCCTTCATGTCAGGATGGAAGAAAATTCTGAAGGATAGCACTTCGCCCCATGGTTGATTGACAAGCCATGGATTAGGGTCCGTTGTCCTGAAGCCGGGAGTCGGAGTAGTTACAGGATAGGCAGGAATAGGGCTCGGCCCAGGGGAAGGTGGGTTAACCAGTCCACCGTTAGCTGGTGGATTTGCTACACTGTTTTCCCCATCCTGGGTTAAGTCATTGCCTGTAGTAGCATCTTTCCCAAGCCAGTGGCTGACTAACCTCCAACTATGAGTTGAACCAATGTCCTGTAACATCACAAGAGGCTTGTCAACTGGAATATCCGGGTCATCACCAGGACAAGCACGCCCCAACCATGTCCTCAGATCGGCAAATTGGTCTGCTGTAAAATACTGATGTGCAGTAGAACCATCGTAGATGTAGACCCATTGGTTTTCCTGCCATTGCTTCACTTTGTAGAAGTAACTTATCCTGCAGACCATCCCCCTTCTGAAAAGCCGGAAGAGAGGGGTGTAACAGAAAGTAAAGTGTCCGTCAGCGCCGAGGATTGCCTCGCCTAACTTGCGGTCACTGCAGGTTCCCAAAAAATGCCACAGGAGCGGTGTTTCCCGGACATACTTGATAGCCTCAGCCTGAGGCAAGGTTTCCAATGCCTTAATGTGTTGAGATAAATGCAATGGTGACTCGAACATCAAGGGTCTCATACCGAAGGATTCGGCCCGCTTCAAACTCCTGAGCTCCGCCTTGTGAATGGGCACTGGGTCCGGACCAGGTATAGGACCGATTCCATAAGGTGGAGGAGGTGGTGGTGGCCAAGGCTTTGGTGGCCATTCTCTAATCAAATCTTTCAGCTTCTCCAGTATGAGACGGATATCTGGAATAATCCACTGTGACCAACAACATTTCCTCTCGTAGACTTCAACTACACCGCTACAAATCGGGCTACACCGTGGAAACAAGGGAGGACGTATAGCTTGCCGGTACACGCCGAGATGCCAATAGGGCCATGGGTATATCATTGGCCAGCATTTCCTTACCCTTCCAGACACACATACCTTGAATATCCGCCAATCAATCCACCAGTCTCTTGGAATTTCAACAACCTTTGTCTTCTCCCATATCGACCATTGGTCCCGAATTCTAAACTGCAAAAGAGTATCGGGGCGGATTTGCTTTAAGTCTTCCACATCTCGGCCGAGGGCGAGAATTTTTTGCACATCCTTTGTTAGTATTGGGTCCAAAGTCAGCTTACCTTCGACAACAGATGCCACCTTTTCTTGGACTCTTCCAGTGGCATCAAGGAGATACATAGCAACTTTTGGTATTTCTTCGCCAGGCTTTAGACGGTGAAATTGAACCTCCAATATAAGCTTCCTTCTCTCTTGTTCTTCCATAATAAATTACCCCCTTTCCGTTGATTAGGCTTTATAGGTTTTTTCTCTACCACTACGAGTATTGCGTGTCCTCCTCCCTATCATCCAAGCAAAATGTCGCCTAACGTTTAAATCAGCGGCGCGGCTTTTTGCGTCCACCGAATTTTATAGTTGGGCTGGATTCCTCCCAAAAAAGGTAGCGTTCCATTTTCTTAAGCTACCAAGCATTCCCTTCCAAGACATGTGTTTCATAAGCTTGTATCTGTCCTTCGACTGCTTCCGGTCCACTGATGCTGGTTCGACTAGTGGTTCGTACCGCAAAAGTTTTAACCGGAATGGACCTCATATTATCGGGTCTGTTGGCGGACGGAACAGCGAGGGAAACAGTTATTATGTGCGAGTCTGGGGCTTCCTCCAGAACCACAGATGGTATAAAGCCGAGTTGTATTTCCTCTCGATATATCGCTGGCCCTGAGAACTTACGCTCACCCTGTTTATCTTCGTATACAAGCTCAAGCTCATCGGGATCCTCCATAGAAAATACGATATTTGATGTGTGACTCAGCGCATGTCTGAGTTCGCTCTTGATTCTGTTTCACCTCCTTTCTTTGTACTTACCCCCCTTTTTCGGAACTGCCCGATAAAGCGTACGCGACCCTCTTCCATATCCGAGGAATAAAAAAGCGGGAACCGGCACGGACAGATATAGACTCTTATAATAATGAAGGACTATGCCGTGGATATGGAACAGCGTGGGTAAATTCTTTCCACTTATTCAAGATTTTCTTCCAGCAACAGGATTGTCTGTTTCATTCTGCTGGAGACGATGCTCGTTGCGCCGAGCTGCAATTCGCTCATGGAGATTCAACAAATCTTTGCCAGTTACAACAATCCGAAGGGTAACGCTGATACTGAGCGAGTCATGCACACGATTAAGCAAGATTTCGTCTGGGTGCAGGAATTTACTACGCCCAATGAACTCACAGAAGGCTTCACAGAATGGGTCGAGTGGTACAACACTGATTACCCGCATTCATCGCTTAACTACCAGCCACCTTGTGAGTTTGAGAAAGAATAGTTGCTGCTTATTACTAAAACTTAACCTTGACTAATGCGGAGCATTACAATATAGCCACTAGTGTTCAAGGCTAAAAGAAGTGCAAAGCATTTGTCTATTTGTATTTTGTCCTTTAGCCTGCTGTTAGGCAAGTGTTTTGCCTGGCGATTTTTTATTATGCTTCTTTTGACTCTAAACTCTTTCCGTAAATAGCAGCGATAGCAATTCCGCCTAACGTACCAACAATAAGACCATGGAGCCAGCCTGCAATCACCAACATAAATGAAATAGAGCTCATGGCGTAAAAGAAAAGACCGTTCAGCCTTGAAGCTATCCACCAGCGAGAATTCACCGTTCTTCTTGAGGTACGAAATTCCCGAAGATATGTCTCTTCTCTCTTTCTATCTTTGCCATCTTGGCAGCACGTTGAGCATGAGATAGACCCTCGAGTTCCTTTTCGGCAGATTGAAGCTGCCTCTGATATTGTTCGAACGCGGCAGCAAACTCCGGGGGTACCGGGATGTGGGGCGCACCAAGCCGATTAATATCGTCTTTGCTGAGGATACTATCTCGTAATTTCATCACTCTTGTCTCCCGCTCGTTGTGAGATAATTTTTCCAGAGAGGGCTTTTCCTTTATCAGTTCGGTCTGGAACTTCGCTATCTTCTCGCTGATGATTATTTTAGGGTCATCCATTGCCTGTTGCCCGCCAGGGTTGACGAAATAGCTTTTGTAATGATTTCCGAGCCAAGTTACTCCTTGACTGTAGCTTGAATATGACCCAACTACAACTGTACCATATGACTCGTAGCCAGGCCTGATGCTGGAACACAGGCCGTCACCGCTATCATCATCACTCAACATGGTGTTCCCGTGAATGATGTACAAATATGTATCCCCAATTGCGTTCAATGTTAGGATTGTCTCATCGGCTTTCCAATGTGCGTAGACCGGATACCCACCGAAGATGACATCATTGTCAATCTTAGTTGGAGAGCCGCCTCCAACACTCTGGTAAACATCACACGTGCCAAGACTGTATTTACTAAAGCCGCGGATTATTAGACGGTAATCACCAGTTACCGAAGGTACATAAGCAATCAGAGACGCACGTCCATTATAGTCGTCATTTGATGCAATAATCGTATTCCCCCGAACTAGATACATATAAGTATCAGGATACGTACCGCGGAGGTCTCTAGTCTCCCAAATGTATTGGACACCACTGTTTAACCTAAGCCACCTTCGGTACACATAAGTGTGTGGAATACCCTCTAAATAAAATGTAGCCATTTTTACTACCTCCTTTATTTTTTAATTTTTGGCGGTAACTTTTTCTTGAAGTGAAGTAAGGCATCTACCACCTATCAAAAAACCTCACTTCTTTAATCATCCCACCCTATCACCTCCTTCCTAACCGCCAAGCAAAATGTCGCCTAACGTTTCGAGTGCTTGAGAAGGGCGCAGCCTTTGGGTGGTAACCTCAGGCACTCGGTTAGCCGTCCGTTGCAGCCAGTTATCTCTTAAATAGAAAACCGTCCCGCAACCATTAGATACCCCTTAAATCAACCATGTAAGAAATTCCGTCATCTGTTAAAGTTTCCAGTCAAGGTCTCTCCACGCATGTCCTTCTGCAACTATTTCAGCATAAATTCCAACCCTGGCGATACGGTAGATGTCTGCATTGTCAGGGTCTGAAATGACACGAAAATAAACAGATAAGATGGGGGATCTACCACCTGGTCCCAGCACCTCTGTCCATTTTGGACTATTTACCTGCTGCCCAACCTCGATAGTATACTGGTCGTTGCTATAGAATTTAACTCGAACGGCTCGCGGGTCACCATAGTCCTTCGTTGCGCATCTAATATTTACGTTTTTGACATAAGTCTCTGATCCGATGTTCATCACTCCGAGATCAAGGCGGTAGTCTATTCCAATATCGAGGTCATGTATAGAAGAGACTTCTTTCCAAACTGTTCCTTCGTGGCGCCAAATTTTTTTCCTTAGCTCAAGGTTTTTATAGATGAAATCATCCATTTGGTCTTCAAAAACGCTCATAGCTCAACTCCTTTCTGTTAATTATAAGTTTGCACATCAGGGGGTTGAAAAAGGAAAGGTTCTTCTATTGTCTCAATAATTCTTTCCCTTTCCCTGCCTGCAATGACCGGCTAACTTCTTCATATCGGAACCGGGTCCCGATATCCTTCCAATTCGGTGGCATATCTGAAGCAAGTTCGGACCTACTAGTCGGCTCTCCCAACTATCATTTCACCTCCTTTCTTTCTATTTGTCTCTCTTTTGCTTAACTAGTAGATAAAGCGCCCGGGTTGCTCTTCCATATCAAAGGAACCAAAAATCGCAATCAGCGGGCAGAGCCATAAAATCTTAAAATAATGAGGAACGATACCGTAAATAAAGAGCGGTTTGACTAGATTTCTTTCTACTTATTCAACATTTTGTTCCGGCAATAGGGCTGCTTGTTTCGTGCTGCTGGAGATGGTACTCGGTGGTGTGCTTTATAGTCTTGATTTCTATACTTCAAGCAAATAAAAAAATTTGCAATCGCTTCAAAGCTATTGGTAGTTTTTGGCAGCTTCTAATATTCTTCCTTCCAATCCCTCCTCTGGCCTGACGCCTTTCAGAGCCTTCATCGAAACGGTTATGGTAACTTTGCATAAACCCTTTTCTACCTCTACCACCACATGTAAGGCCTCACATTTCCCTCGTGATTTTACTGAGATTTGCCTCTTATTGCAATAGGCAACAGGTACTCTTTTTCAAAATTTTTTGTCGAAAAAAAGACCCACAAGATAGCACATTCTTGGCAAATAATCCGAGTATTAGCTAAAAAACAAAATCGGTCAATACCTGCTACCTACCCGGCAATTTTGATAATTCAAATTTTTTACCACAAGTCCATCAAACCCACTTAAAATCCCATAAAACAAAAAATCCTAAACCTCTCTGAATTTAGAGAAACTTAGGATTTTCCTATATCTTTTCTATCTTTGTGTTTTTTCGTTTATGAAGGTGGAGGGATCCGAACCCCAACCAACGGTCTCAAAACCCTTATTATTCCCTTTAACTTAGCCCAGGGGGCCGGTCATCCCACTTAGTTTACGCCTATCGTCTCCAAGGTTGCGCCCGTTTGGCAGCTGAATCTTTTCAGTATCTTCGCTCTGCGGAGATTTCCCGTAAAGGTGCAGACCGTTCCTTCGGCATTAGCTATGAAGCCCACCTTCTCAAAGCTTCAATTCGCTAAATAGCCAGAGTTAACTAACGGGGATTTGAAGCCATCCTCACGCCGACCTCATGGGAGGAAAAGTGCGGAGGACGACAGTGAGGATGGCCGGCTCTTTCGCCGAGGGAGCTCGGGAAGAGGTGAAAGAGAAATCCCCCCTTCGGCATCTAACATTATGGGGAAAGAATATAACGCTAAAATCCCCTCGCCTTTGTCTGCAAAAATTTTTATTCCATAACTCTAAGTATCGCTCTTCTCTGCACGCCCTTGATTTTTACAGGCTTTCTTCCCACCAGCCCCAAAAGCCAATTAAGCATTTTTGCTTAGTAATCGGCGAGGGTTTAAATATTTTATGCAGAGTCTATTTAGTCTTCAATTTTTTCTTCCGACATTTTCTTAACAACCTCGCGGTCCGAAACTGTGGCAATAGCACAATATTTAACATTCGTGTATTCCAGGTCATTACCCTCTGTTTCATGATGTAACCAAAGCCTCATCTCCACATTCCCTTTAATCCAGGCATAAATCAATACAGGAGAGGCTTCTTCGAATGAAGAAACAGTAATTTTTTTCAATGAAAAATTCTCTTTGGAGTAATCAGGGTCGCCGAACTTTTCATAGAAGGAATAATAAAGATTTGCAAATTGCTTGCGAATCTCTGTCTCAATCAAGTCTTCGGAAACCGCTTCCGGCCCAAATTGTATCTGGCATAATCTTTGCTCATGAAAGAAGAAACTTACCCAATATTTGGACTTCCACATGACTGTCGTTGCCTTGACTATTCCTTCAAGCGGGCATTCCACGGGAGTTAGAGATTTGCTTTTTTCGATTACTCCTTTCACTTCTGCCACAGTCATTCCCAGTTTTACCCCTTTGAATTTGCCTTCTTTGCCGGGCAAAATTGTGTCTATTGCCGCACTCGTTGCGGCATCAAATACGGGTAGAACCAAATCTTCAACAAGAAACATTCTCGTCAATTCACTCATTCCGCAACCCATTATGACGGATCCAATGAATAAGCAAGCCAAGATAATCAAGATGTCTTTTTTCATAATATCACCTCCTCTCCCATAACCAAAGGTATGGGTTTCTGTTACAATGGCAAAAATAGAGGTGTTTTCGCGTCCTGTCAGAAATTACTGCTGCGCCTGCCTTCCCCAAAAGAACTTCTGTGTCTCTTTGGCAATCTCTTTGGCTTTCTTGTTAGCTTTGACTTGCTCCTTGAGATTGCTGCATGCCCTCTGGGCGCACTTGTCATATTCGCCCTTTGGCAACTTAACAAACGCATAAGTCCGCCAGTAGTCCTTGAGAACGGTCTTGCAATGGCCTGTCCAGAACAAGCTTTAAGCCGTTTCCGCTTAAGTCAACGACCTTTCCGAAGAATTCAGGAGGTATGCGAATCGGAAGCTCGACCGTTATTCTTGGGAATTTTCTTTTGTCTTTCTTTGCGGTTGAAACCTGCACAGATTTTTTTATTTCAAGAGGAGTATATTTTATTTTGATGGTCTTCCTTTGTTTTGCGGGCCAAAAGGCCCAGACAAGATGGCAGGTTGCCTAGGCCTTTTGAACTACTGACTTCAATCCTTCACAATTATATCCAGTTTTGCGAAAAGCGTCAACAAGGAAATTTCTTGGGAATATTTCACCCTCTTTTTGTCATTTATATGGTGAAGGAAGAAAATACACCAGGGCGATGGAAATGAAAAATGAAAAGAAAAAGAAAACCAGATACTTCAGCATGTTCACGGGAGTCGGAGGGTTCGAGCTCGGAATACAAAGAGCCACGAATGGAGAGCGGCAATGTGGCGGCTTCTCCGAAATCGACAAGTATTGCAACCAGCTCCTCGCAGACAAGTTCCCAGGCATCAGGAACTACGGAGACGCAGCAAAGATTGACCCAAGAGAGTTTCCAGACTTTGACATGCTCTGCGCTGGATTCCCTTGCCAGGCTTTCTCGATTGCCGGGAAGAGAGGGGGGTTTCAAAGATACTCACAGAACTCTGTTCTTCGAGATTTGCAGGATTGCGAAAGAAAAGAAAGCTCGATTTCTATTCCTTGAGAACGTTAAGGGGCTGCTCAATCACCAAGCGGGGAAAAGCTTCAAAGTCATCATTAAGACGCTGGCAGAATTGGGGTATGACATTCAATGGCAAATTCTTAATTCAAAGCACTTTGGAGTCCCACAAAACTGCGAGAGGGTGTTCATTGCCGGACATCTTAGAGGAAAACCCAGACCAAAAGTATTTCCTCTCCGAGAGGATGCAGCAGAGGTTCTAGAAGTATCTAAAAGAGAAACAAAAGTCTTCAGAGGAAGACCAAGGTATGATAAAAAAAGGAAGAGAGGACCGAAATTCTACGAATACGACGAAATGGCGACCTTGTCGCGGAATTGGGTGGCTGGGGACCAGCAGAACATAATTTACACTCAAGAGAGAAAAGGTCGGAGAAAGGATAAAGATGCGTCTCGAACATTAAAACGAAGGACGGTGACTGGCGGCAACAATGTCCCGATGGTTGCCAATGCTTTAAGGACAGGTGGTTTCAAGAATACAAATCCAAAGTATTGCATTGATAAGAAAATGGGAAACTTGGTTAACGTAATGAATTTGCAGCCGAGAAGCAAGGACAGACCAAGCTTTAGGAAGGCAATAAAGGAAGAAAAGCCATCGCCAGGAGGATACGGGGGTAACACATCCCAGGTTCTTTTGCAAAGAAGCCCTTCATTGGTCAAGTATATCTTCTTCCATGGGAATTTAAAAAGCTTCGTTACTTTCTCGTTCTCAATTAAAGCTTCGCGGACGGCACGCGGAATTTTAATCTCTTCCACTTTTGCTGTCTCCTTTTAACAATTCTTGTAATAGATCATAACAGGTTCTTGATTCCGTCAACCAGAAAAAACCGCCTTAATATGAATTTGAATTAAAACAAAAATAGGAGAGCGAGAAGTGAAAGGAATTTTATTCGCGGGCTTTGTAAAGCCATTTCATAAAATCATCGAGGGCTTTCTTTGCACTTTCATAATCTTCCGTCTTGTATTTTTGATGCTCTAACCTGGTTCCCCACAATCGCAGATGGATTTTTTCACGCTTCTTATGGACTTTTTTCAGGGGCTCGATGATGCTTCTTGGAACATGTTTTTGTTCCAGCTTTTCAAGATTTTTCCCTGATTCTTTCTCTTTGGGTTGCACTGCGGGATACCGTTTTAGGTAGTTATAGACAATGCCCTCTATGATTGAGTTGACTGCAACTATCCCATACTTTATGGTTTGCTCTTTAGCGATTAAACCAATGTTGGTGCGGTACAGTAGCCAGTCTATGAAATCTATAAACTGGAAAGTGTAGGCAACATTCCTCCATAATGTCGGGTCGTCAACTATGACAGACAATTTGCATGAGTCTATGATTTTGTTTACGGTTCTGATTATGCCGGTAGGAATGATAATCTTTTCCAATGTTTGCCGTCACCCTACTCAATATAGCAAAGACTGCCGGAAAAGGCAATAGAAAAACCGCCCTGTCGTAAGGCGGTTCCAAGAAATGTATTGTTCCTATTAATTCATTGCGGGCTTATCTTATTTTGAATCTTTTCATTATCTTTGCTCTGCGGGAATTTCCCGTAAAGGTGCAGACCGTTCCTTCGGCATCACCTGTGAAATTTATCATTCTGCAAGAACCCGGAAAAACGGGCTCAATAAATTGAGCCCCTACACCCCTCACCCCTGGCCGTGGCTCGGGCAGGCCTTACCCTCTCCCCGAGGGGAGAGGATAGAAGGATTTACTGTTACCCTCACCCCCGAACAGGAGAGGATAGAAAGATTTGGTGTAGGGGTTCGATTCATCGAACCCGAAAAAGCGAAGGGCGCTGTCCCGATGAATAAATCGGGACGTGATAGCGACGGGCGCGAGATGGTGAGCACCCCGGGTCCGAAGGACCGCGTCAATTTAGTACACTTCTCTTCTATGGCCTATCTTGTGGATTTCAACAACCTTTTCGCTTTTCAGAATCTTATAAACAATTCTGTAATCCCCAACACGATAAGACATTTTGCCCTCGTATTCACCCTTTAGGCATTTACCTAAATATGGATTTTCTCCGATCGTTTCCAATTCAACAAAGATCCGGCTTTTAACGCGAACCGGCAATTTCCTATATTGCCGAGCAGCTATAGGCAGAAACTCTATTTTATAGATCATTTACTGTTTAAATTCCTCTCTGCTTCCTGCCTGTAACTTGTTCAAAGGAAAGCCTTTTGCCTTTCTTTGATTCTTTCTCAGCTTTTCGGAGATCTCTCCTCCATTGAGGGTTAGCGGCAATCTCTAAAGTTTCAAGCCAACCCTCATATTCATCGAGACTCATAAGTACAGCCTCCCCCTTCCCCCTATGTGTAATTATGTACCGGGTATAACTCTTGTCAGCCGTTCTCACAAACTCCAGAAATTTTTGTTTTGCCTCCGTGACCGATAAAGTCTTTTCAGACATCTATCCCTCCTTTTCCGTTCATTTTTCTATCTGGTCATTTTTATGGTTATATTATATACCAATCTCTGAAATCTGTCAAGCCTTTTATTTGAGAGTTTCCCAAATTTGTAGTAATTAGGAAAGTACTGAAGGTCTGCAGAAACTTTCTCACGTGGTGGGGTGGTTTTAAAAATGGGAGGTAAACCGTGGAGAAAAAACGGGCTCAATAAATTGAGCCCCTACAATTAGTGTAGGGCTTCAATTCATCGAACCCGTAAAAGCAAGCTCTTTCGCCGAAGGAGTTCAGGGAGAGGTGAAAGAGAAATCCCGCCATCGGACTCGAATTTCGCCTAACGGTTTGGGGTTGCCGAAGTCGCTGGTTAAAAGGAGGCGTTTGGATGAAGCCAAGGGAAGTCGGCAACCCCGTGTTAGACCATCTGATGACAACCGTCTTTGACCATTCCTAACCTACCTTAACGGAAAGGTAGGCTACAGGGATTACTCCCCGCCCTACTTCATCGGGGGGATCACGCCGAGCTGTTGCAATGGGCCCAGACTATCCACATACTCCCACTGTTCGACCATTTTGCCGTCGACCCAGTGACCGTAGCAACCTACCGTGAATGTCACTTGCTTGCCGGTAGGCGGAAAGGGATAGAGTGGCGATTTTCCGGTATGTGTGCCCCGAGCGGTCAACCGTGCAGCATGTGTGTTCCCTTCGACGATTACCTCGTGGAGCGTCATATGCCAGTCTGGGTAAGCGGCGAGGACGGCTGCGGCAAATTGTTTATAAGCTTCAAGTCCTTTGATATCGGGATAGGGAGATTCGTGGAAGACAAAGTCGGGAGCGTACACTTCGCTAAATACGTCGAAGTTGTGCGTATTCCAGGCTTCAATGATCCGACGGACGTTGGCCCTGATTTGTTCTTCTTTTGCCCTTTCCCGTCTCCCAGCTCCAGTCATAAATACCACCAAGACCGCCAGGGCAATGACCGGAAGTAAAAACCTGAAGATTTTTCCAATTCTACGCATGTTTGGTCTCCTTGTTTGATGTGTGACTCAGCACATGTCTGAGTCTGCTCTTGATTCTGTTTCACCTCCTTTCGCTTCGCTTCTCGTGGTCACCCTAAAGGGCGACCCCGATGTATCGGGGGCACTCTTCAGAGTGCCAGAACGCAAAGTTCCGCTACTCCATTCGTCCCGATTCATCGGGACCCTCCTTTCTTTGTATTTGTCTCCGTTTTGCCTAACCAGTCGATGAAGCGCTCGGGTTCCTCTTTCCATATCCGAGGAATAAAAAAGTGGCAAGCACAGACACGGGTATAGAGTCTTATGATAATAAGGGATTATGGCGTGGATATAGAGCAGCGCGAGTAAATTCTCTCTACTTATTCAAGATTTTGTTCCAGCAATAGGGATGTTTGTTTCATTCTGCTGGAGATGATGTTAAGTGTTGTGGTTTGTAACATTGATGTATTTACTTCAAGAAAAGAAAAAAAACCACCAATCGCTTTAAGCAATTGCTAGTTAGACCTTGTTATTTTCCATCAGCTTCCTTAGTTTGCAAAACCAATCAAGAACCTCATCTGAAACGGTTATGGCTACTTTATCTGAACCCTTTTCTACCCCGGATGTAAGACACTCGTAATCCTTCATTAGGTCAAATAATGGCATAAAAAGCCAAATTTGTCAAGGAGATTATCTATTTATCTTGAGTACTATTTATGACCTGTGCATACAAGCCACTACTCTTAGAAATAGCTCCCACAAGTCCACCAAACCGACATAAAATCCCATAAAATAAAAAATCCTAAATCTGTCTATCTGGAACTCCCGGGGCTGATATCGGTCATTCCAGTTTGAATTTAAGGGTAATTGTCCCCCACTGGACTATTTGCTTCTCCTGTGGGGAGAGAGGCTCGAAGAGCCATTTCTTCATTGCCTGGCTGGCAACCTGGTCCAACTCAGTATGTCCTGTAGTCTGCGTTACCTCTACCTTATTGACCAATCCGTCGGGCAAGACCCAGAACTTTAGGCGGACTTCGCCACTTATCCCTGCCTCCTCCGCCCACCCCGGGTATTTAGGGTAGACGCGCCGAATGATTCCTCTGCGAGAGACCGGACCGGCTATGGCGAAATCCTGGGCTTCACCTTTTCCGACGAAGATGCCGCCTCTCTCATGAACTCCTGGGGTAATCTTAACTCCCTCAACGGTAAACCTATCCTCACCCGGCAGCATCGATATCTTCTCTCCAAATTCGGGCTCAGGGGCAGGGGTTTCCGTCACAGTAATCTTCGTTTCAGGTCCCAGAATAGCTAATGGTTCTCCTTCTCCGGGTGTCCACACATCGACTCCCGGAGCAGGACTAACCTGAGTCCTGGGTTCAGCAAGGGCGAAAGACTTTGGATAGCCAGGTTCACTGGGTGTTACGGCTGGCAATGAAATCAAAGAGACCTCCACAAATCTAACCGGGGGTCTATGCCGCTGGGTTATAGGAATATATATCAACATTACCAGGTGTAAAATAAACGAGATAAGTAGTGAAACTCTGAAGTTGCGATCTCCAAACATTCCTGTCTCCCGGTGGTCATAACAGTTTTGGCTCTGTGGCAATTGCTAACCTATCAGCTCCACTTAATTTTGCGATATCCATTACATGCACTACAAGGCCGTGTTTAACTTCCTGGTCGGCTTTGATAATTAATAATCTATCTTCCCTCTGGGCAAAAGCAGCCTGCAGTGCTTCACCTAGCCCATCAAGAGTAACTGGCTCTTCGTTTAAGAAAAGTATGTTCTCAGTAGTAATCGTTAAGATAAGGTCTTTCTTCAACTGAATTTCAGAGGTAACTGCTTTTGGCAACCTAACCTGGATGCCTGGCTGAACGACGAAAGAAGTGGATAACATAAAGAAAATCAGGAGTAGAAAGACGACATCGGCCATAGGTGTAGCATCGAGACGCGTGCCAAGAGTTTTTGGTCTTCTAAATTGCATTTTATTTACCTCCTTATCTGGTTCGCTACTCCCAAGAATCCCAAAACGCGAAGCTTTGCTTCGCTACTCCTGGTCAACCTGAAGGTGGTTAACCTAACTGGGAACCAAAATTCTGACCAATTCCTTACAGTATCTCTCAATCTCAGTAACAAACATATACACACGGTGGACAAAATATCGGTAGAAAAGAAGAGTGGGAATGGCAATAAGCAAACCGGCTGCGGTGGTAATCAGCGCCTCGGAAATCCCTGAGGCTACAATTGCCGGGGAGGTGGCGCTGGCAGCAGCGATGGAATCGAAAGCGCGAATCATTCCTGTAACTGTGCCAGTAAACCCCATCAAAGTGGATACTGCGGCAATAGTGGCTAGAGCAGGGAGATAACTTTCCAGGTGAGGAACCTCTTCCAGGGCTTGAGCTTCAAATGCATCTTCCATTGCTTTTTGTCCATTACCATATTGGGACAAGCCAGCCTTCAATATGGAAGCAACCGGTCCCTTCGAATTCTTACAGACGACCACTGCTTGCTCCACCATTTTTCGATTCACTAACTCTCTGATTTTGTTCATTAACTCCTTCTCATTGCTTACTGCTCGAGAAAGAACATAAAGCTTATTGATGACTATCGCCAGCGCCAATACTGAAGCGAGAAAAAGAGGGTACATCATTATTCCCCCCCGTAAGAAATAATTGAGCATTTTTACCTCCCTTTATGGTACTCTATTTGGTCGGGCACTCTTCAGAGTGCCACCATACGTCACCCTAAAGGGTGACCCACCAGCCTACCCTTCACCCTAAAGGTGACCAATCAGTCTGGTACCGTTAAAATTTTACTTTGAATCCTCCCAGATATTTAGTGTGTTCAAGGGGATAGCCAAATCTCTCAGCATACTTCTCTTGAAGTAAATTCTCTGCTTGAAAAAAGAGGAGAAACCCCTTTCCTATCCGCCAGTACTCCCACAAGTCCCAATAGATTTCTGTTCCCAGAGTCCAGTAAGTGGGTAATGAATGGGAGCGGTCATAGTATCTCTTGCTCTGCATTAGAACTGACACCTCTATCATCCCCAAATATGATGAAAGTCTAAGCGAATGGGAAGGTCTATATGGCACTTTCTCATCGGGTCGGTCTTCATCCTCTATTCCCTCATATACATATCGCAGACTTTGAGTGAGATACTCTCCCAGATTGTAAACAAGCGATGCTTCTACACCTTGCGAGAATACATTGGAGATATTTTGCCAGTTTCCTATTGTGCCATCATCGGAAAGAGCAATGAAATTTTTGAATTTCCTCTGAAAGAAGGAGATGCTGCCTGAGAGATTCTGGTTAACCTTATACTCCATACCTTCTTCCAGGGAAAATCTTCTCTTCTGTGGAAGGAGGTCTAAGTTGACAGCTGTATAATCATTTTTTATATAAAGTTCGTCAAACGGAGGAACTGACATTTCTGGTTTATATTTTACCCAGAGGTTAAAATTGGAAACCAACTCATAAGAAAGTCCGCCCGCAGGAGAGAGGAAGTATGTAAAGGGCTTACTCTTTTCTTTGTACTCCACTCCCAAGTTGACCCATAGTCTATCGAATAGAAGAAATTCGTCGCTCAGGGAAATGGAACTAATTAAATGACGCCTTCTATCTCCACCCAATTTAAGTTCCTCCTGATAGACTCCACCCTCGAGGCTCAATGAGTTCTTCTCCGCCAGACCAATGCTTGCACGTAACAGGGCTCCCCCTATCTCACTTTTGGCTTTATAATTATTCTTTACCTCCGCTATTTGCCCGAATAACTGGCAGCCTAAACTGCTTCCCTCTTTCACTCTCCCTTCAAATCCCAGCTCCACGTTAAATAGGTCTACCTTTTGAGTATCGGGAGAATTGGCCAGCCGATAGTCTTTAAACAAACCATTAGCAGCAACTTTTAAATCGAGGTTTTCACCAGGTTTGAAACCTAATTCCAAAAATGCGCTATCCTCGTTATATCGCCGGCCGGGAAATTCTCCATCGGTCTTGGACTTTCCAATACCGAGGAGATAGTAACCTTTATCCCTGATTTGTCTGCCATGACTGAGGCTACTCTTTATCGTGTTGAAACTTCCATATCCAAAACTAAATTCAGTAATGTTTTCTTTCCTCGGAGGGAGAAAAGATAGGGGAGAGAGTTTCCCTACCGGTTCCACACCACCCTCAACCTTTTCCAAGAAGGGCTGGTCGATTAGCGGCTGCCTTTTTCCACCTATAATTACTCTGGATTGGTCTTCCCCGATAATTACCACTTCGGGGAGTTCGAAGGCAGGCCTCTCCTCGGCCGGCTCCTCTTCTTCAGCCCATACGCATGTGTTCCAGGAAAAGAGAAGAATTAAAATTCCTATAAAAAAGATGTTTTTCCTTACCAGCATGTTACTTATCGGCTATTTTCTCCAACTCTATTTGAGCTTTCCTCGCCCACTCGGTCTCCGGGTAATTTTCTATTACCTTGGTGTAGGCTTTCCTCGCCTCGGCCCAGTACCTTTGTTTCCCGTTACACTCTCCGGCCATATATTGCGCCGAGGCAGCAAAATATGGGTATTTATCATAAAGATATACTACCTTCAAATATTCAACTACAGCCGTGTTGTAATCCTTCCTTAAATAGTAACAGTCACCTATCCTTTTTTGTGCTTCCGCTCCTACCTCGTTACGGGCTAAACTTGTAGCTAACTTATACTCTTCTATTGCCTTCTTGTAATCTTTCTTATCCTCGTGCGAAATCCCGTACCTCAAATGGACTCTGGCCGCAGCTATAGACTGTGGATGCTTCTGGAGTGTCTTCTGAAAAGCTTCCTCAGCAAGTCCTTTCTGACCCATCTTCTCATAACTTTCTCCAATCCTGTATTGGGACTCACTGATGAAAGTATCTTCCGGTAAACTGGCGAGCTTTTTCTCATATTCCGCTATTGCCTCAACATACCTCCCTTGCACAAAGTAGCACTCTCCGATGCGGAACTGAGCCTCACTGGCAAGGTCGCTATCTGCATAGCTAATTATTAACTTCCTGTAAGTATCGGCTGCTTCATCATATTTGCCGGCCTTGTAGTAACTCCATGCTAACCAATAACTGCAATCGTCAGCAAGAGCCGATTGGGGATAGTTGTCCACTACTGAGCGGTAAATCTTTGCCGCTTCGTCAAAATTATCCCCGCTATAGTAGTATTCCCCAAGGCGATACCTCACCTCCACATTCAAACGGCTCTGCGGGTACCTCTCAATAAAATCCTTATACACTTTGATTGCATTTCCGTCGTCGCCTTGAGCGTGATAACTCCAGCCAATAGCATAATAGGCAAGCTCCGCTATCTCCTTTTGAGGATACTGCTCGATGACCTTCTGATAATTCTTTATTGCTTGCTCATACTGCTTTTGATTATAAAGCGCATCCCCGATTCTAAATAAAGAATCCCCTGCAATCATACTTTCAGGATAATTGGCTACTACACTATTAAAGTGGAGGATTGCTTCGTCGTAGTTTTTCTTTTTGAAGTACGACCAGCCAATATAATAGAGAACTCTGTCAAGAAGTTCGCTGTCTTTGAATTCCTCTCTCAAACTGCTAAGAGATTCGATTGCCTTTTCATATTTACCTTCTTTATAATAAGCCAGACCAATCTGGAACTTTATCCGGTCTTCAATGCCGCTGGAGGGATAGTTCCTGAGAGCGAGGTTATAAGCAGCATATGCTTCACTATATTTTTTCTGGTTTAGAAGGCAATTACCTATTTCCATCTGCGCCTGCGCAGCGAGCTCACTTTTGGGATAAGCGCTGAGCATTGCCCGATAGGCGTTAACAGCAGAAACGAAATCACCCTTTTCGTAAGAAGACCTACCCACTCCAAGATAGGCATCGTCAGCCAGCTTACTCTGGGGATGACGGTCGATGACTTCCTGGTAAGTCTTCGCCGCAAAATCAAAATCTTTCTTTCGAAATAAAGATTCTGCAATCTGAAACTTCGCTTCCACAATCAACTTGCTATCAGGATATTTCTTCTCAATTTCTCTATAGGTGTCGATGGCATCATCGTATCGACCTTCCTTATAGTAACACCAACCTTTCCAGTAAACAGCATCGTCGGCCAGATTGCTTGCAGGAAAGCTCCCTACTAATACTTCGTATTCTTTAATTGCATTTTGGTACTTTCTCTCATAGTAGAATAAATTGCCAATCATATAGCGTGCCGAGGGGACCAGGTCGGATTGAGCATACTTGGTCACCACCTCTGAAAAAGCCTTCCTGCCTTCACCAAACTTTCCTTGCTTTAAGTAGCTCCAGCCAATAGACTGTTGGGCCTTTACTGCGTGGTTGGAACTGGGATAGATCTTGATGACTTCCTGGTAAGCTATAATTGCTTCAGGGTATTGCCCTTCTCGATAGAAAGCCTCGCCAATCTCATACAGCGCTGCTCCTCGCAGGTCATCAGACCGCGCAATAGTTAATACCTTCTGGTACGCCTGTCTAGCAGAAGAGAACTGTCCCAGTTGGAGCAGAGATTCTCCAATCTTAAACTGAGCTTGAGGAAGATAGGTAGATTGGGGATAGTTGTCAAACAATTTCTGGTATTCAGGTATGGCTGACTTGTAATTCCCCTGGTAAAACCAGGATTCCGCTATGAAAAATTGGCAGGCGTCAGCCAGACTACTCTTTGGAAAGGATTTAATAACTATTGAGAATTCAGACAAAGCCTGAGAGTATTTTTCTTGCTTAAAGTAAGAGAAGCCTTTAGAATAGTAAGCGTAGTCGATATTCTTAAATTGAGGATAGTTTTTGATAACCTCCTCGTAAACTGAAATGGCCTGTCCATAGTTTCCTTGACTGAAATAGCATTCACCAGTATAGTATTTTGCTTCTGCCACCAGGTCACTCTTAGGATATTTTCGGATAAAATCCTGATAGAGTCCTATCGCTTCAGAGTAGCTTCTTACCATATATTTACAGTCGGCCAGACGAATCGCACTCCTTAGGGCGAAATCTGTCCCGGAATACGAACTTATGACCTTGCCATATGCACCAAATGCTCTTACATAATCTCCCTCCTTGAACGTAGCCTCCGCCTTATAAAATCTCACCTCAGCGAGTTTCTTGCTTTCCGGGTAATTCCTCTCAAATTTCTCAAGTTGCTCTGCAGCCAGTTTATACATTCCATCCCGATAGAGACCCATGCCAAAATTGTACAGGTCTTCTTCCTCGCGAGAAGGAACCTCGGCAAAAACACTGCTTATTGAGAAAATAGATAGTAATAAAAAAGTTATCAGTAACCTTTTCATCATGGAAATTTACTCCGCCTTAGCGAAATTATAGCATATAATTGTCTACAGGTCAAATTATGCTATCTAGTCTACATTATCCTCCCTTTCCCGAGGACTCCAATTCTACCCACATCTATTATTGCCTCACCAACTCCAAGTATTTTACCAAAAATCAACCCCTGTCAATTTCCCGATTAACAGGGGTTAATATTTTTTGCCTCTATAACTCAGGATCACCATTCAAAGTCCATTCCCAAAAGGCGTTATTTCTTTTCCCTCGCCTTCTTCACTTCCTCCAGAAACTGCCTGGCTTTCTGGGTCAAAACTTCAAATTTCCCCTCTGCGACTGCCTTCTTATCAACTAATGCTGTGCCTACGGCAATGGCGCACGAGCCAGCCTTAATGAATTCACCGGCATTCTCTAAGTCTACTCCGCCTGTAGGGAGAAGTAGAATATGCGGAAGTGGACCCTTAATCGCCCTAATATACTTAGGACCTCCCAACTCCCCGGCAGGAAAAATTTTCACAATGTCTGCTCCCATCTCCCAGGCATGGACAACCTCCGTGGGAGTCATCGTCCCTGGAATTGCAATTTTGGTGTACCTCTTACATATTTTGATGACTTCCTCATTTAACGACGGCCCCACAACAAACTCTGCACCTGCCAGAATGGACGCTCTGGCTGTTTCTCCATCGAGGACAGTGCCAGCTCCTAAAAGTACGTCTTTCCCAAACTTGGCTGCTACCTTTTCCATTACTCCAATGGCATTGGGAACAGTCATGGTGATTTCGATAGTCTTAATTCCACCTTCCCTGATGGCATCTACTATCTTCATAGCCTGTTCAGCAGATTCAGCTCTGATTACAGGCATGACCCCACCCTCCAGCATAAGTTCAAGATTCTCCGATTTCTTATCCACAAGCTCACCCCCTCACCCCAACCCTCTCCCCCGAGGGGAGAGGATCTTAAAATTGTAGCGGCAAAGCCCAAGCTTTGCTTCTTGGCGGAGCTTCGCTCTGCAGCTACAGGCATTTTGGCTGTGCTCAAAGACCAAAAAATTGTCAGTGAGCAAAGCAAATCCCGAGCACATATTCCTCAGCGACGAGCAAACTAACTTTGAATCCCTATCTTTGAATTTTATAACCAACTGCCTTAATCTGCTTCTTAACTTCATCTTCTGTAAACCAGCTCAAATCGCCGGGAACAGAATGTTCCAGCGCAGCCAGAGCATCTCCATAAGCAACAGCCTTCTCCACATCGCCTGTTAGATAGCCATAGATGAAACCAGCGGTGTAAGCGTCTCCACTGCCCACCCTGTCGACTATTTCTACATCGTAAGTTTTACCTCTATAAAGTTTATCAGCCAGGGCAATACTGGTCCATCCGCCGGTCAGAACAGTGCGGACCTCTCTTAAAGTGATGGCAACCACTGAACAGCCAAACGTATCCTTCAATTGTTTCGCTATGTCTTCGTAGGAACCCTTATAGCCAAAAACATCTTCGGTGTCATATTGCGTGGTCACAAGGATATCAACTTTATCCAGTATCTTAGACAGGCAGTTCTTCGCCTCCTCGGCTGACCACAGCTTTGCTCTATAATTTATGTCAAAACAGATCTTGCAGCCCTGCCTCTTTGCCTCGTTTATAGCCTCGATTGCAGCTTCTCGACAAGTCGGGCTGAGTGCAGTGGTAATTCCACTAGTAAGAAAAAGCTTACTATCCTTCAAGATGGCGGGCCAGTTTACTTCACCCGGCACCAGTTTACTTATAGCCGAGTCTTTGCGGTCATAAAAGACCTCACTCGCCCGGGGTGTGCTTCCCAATTCCAGATAGTATATTCCCACTCTACCCTGGTCAGTCCACACTATGTGGGAAGTATCTACACCATGTTCTCTGGCCTTGTTAGCTACCAACCGCCCCAGAGGGCTCTTGAGCAGCTTCGTAACCCACGCCGTTTTCAAGCCAAATCTACCAAGTCCCACAGTTGTATTCAACTCTGTCCCACCAACATTAACATCAAAACTATTTGCCTGTTCCAACCGCATATAGTTGGGCGGCGAAAGTCTCAACATTGCCTCTCCTAAACTGACAACATCGTACATTCGACTCACCTCCTTTCGCTTCGCTTCAGTCGGTGACCTGCCTGCTCACCGACTCGCAGGCGTCGCTAACCCGTTCCTCCTTATTCGTCGGAACAGCGACCCTCCTTTCGCTTCGCTTCAGTCGGTGACCTGCCTGCTCACCGACTCGCAGGCGGAGATCCCTTCGCCACTCCATTTGAAGATTGGAGTAGCGAAGCAGAGCTTTGCAATTCTGACGCGGAACTTCGTTCCGCTACTCCATTCGTCCCGATGAAATCGGGACCCTCCTTAAAAAGGAAACAGTCCCCATTTTCCTTTTTCAGAAATATGGCCAGGACTTTCCAAACAATCTGTTCATATATTCAATACTTGACCTTATCGCCTCGCGGCATCCCTTTGCTGCTCTGGGTTCCAGACATAAGATGCCTTCGTATCCCATACTATTGAGCCTGCCCAGCAATTCTTTAATATTGATATCTCCCTGAGAGATATATGTCTGAGGCTCACCATTTATTGTCTGCTTGAGATGAACTAATTTTATCTCAGAAACTTCTAAGAAATCTAAAGCTTTTAGCGGGTCCTCCCTTTCTATAGCAATTGAAGTGAGGTTGCCCGGGTCGAAAGTCACTCCCAGTAAAGGCGAACCTACCTGGTCAATCAGGTATTTTATATCTTCCATAGGTTCTCTGGCATTTTCAAGACCCAACATTACCCCACGACGAGTAGCCATATCAGTATATTTCTTCAATTTATTGACTATCTTTGTCTTTTCTTCAAAAGCGTATCTCCTCTTCTCATTCTTGATAATTTCACCATCAGCAACCAGCCTGAGAATAGGCTCTCTACTAAGTGAGGCAGCCAGTTCAATCCCCTCTCTAACTTTCTCTTCATCTCTTTCATCAAGGCAGTTATTCTTAATTGCGTAGGTAAAATGAATATTCTCATTGCCCTCGGCAAGTTGGCGCAGTGCCTCACTCTCATAATCTTCCACGCACCCTTCCCTCAACTCAATAGCCTCAATTCCATTCTCTTTAGCAAATGCAACAATATCTTGGAGGCTAACCTCCTTGTCTTTTAGCTCTTTCTCAAAGATGGCAGTGGTAAAACCCAACTTCATAATTTCCCCTCCTTCTTTCCACGCGGAGCTACGCTCCGCTACTCCTCCTTGCCTTAAAGGTCGACCAGCCTAATCCGGTCGAGCCTGTTCAGAGTGCCACAACGCGAAGCTCCGCTACTCCATTCCCTGTAGACCTTAAATTTCCTGACAATCAATAATTTTTCTCTAACAGAAGTAAGCTCTATTTTAATATCCTCGTATTTTCCTAAAATCTTTTCCAGCGTAAAAATAAGGTCTTCTCACTAACCTTTCTCTCTACCAGCTTCCCATAGAAGTTCATAGAATGTTTGAAATCCCTTTCGGTCAGTGCAAATCAAATACTGAGGAGAAACACGAACGGAAAGGAGAGAAGAATCGAGATATGTCTCTTTGGCAATTTTGTCCCAGGCTCAAATGACATCGTTTTCAGTATATTATAGTTTTCAAACCCAGTCAAGTAAAAAGATGGAAAAGGTGGAGAATCTCTTGGGAAGGATTCCTACAGGTAGGCAGTGCAAATTTCCATTGCAAGTTATTTTAGATTTGGTATAATCTTGCATATAAAAGGCGGGGCTGCGGCTCTGGAGAAATGAACAGAGAGAACATCAAAAATTATGTCTCTATTGCAACAAATATGGGGCTGTTCCCTATCATTTTCTATTTTATCTTTTTTTGTATTCTCACCTATCCTTTGATTCTACTATTTTCCACCCACTTTTTTGCAGACCAGGGCGATGGATTACAACATATTTGGAATATCTGGTGGGTAAACAAGGCAGTAACTGAGCTGCATCAACCACTTTGGCAAACCCATTACGTTCATTATCCATATGGTGTCTCACTCCTTGGTCATGCTTTAGATCCATTTAATGGCCTTATGGGAATATTGTTGTTAAAATTTTTGACGCTAATAGAGACTTATAATTTTATCCTTGTCTTTACTTTCGTTGGTAGTGGACTTACCGCCTTTTTATTAGGTTACTATCTTACTAAGTCATACTGGAGCAGTATAATCGCAGGCTTTATATTCACTTTCTCAAATTACCATTTTGCTCATGCCCAGGCGCATTTAGAACTGGCGTCTTTAGAATGGATTCCCCTGTTTGTTCTTTTCTGGTATATGCTGGTTGCTAAGCCAAGGATTGTTACCGGTATATCTTCAGCCATAGCACTTTTCGCAGTCCTTCTTTGTAGTTACTACTATTTTCTTTACTGTGTAATGATAGCGTGCCTGATAGTTGCCTGGTACGGTATCCAGAAAAAGGATATTTTTTTCTTCCTCAGAAAAGAACATTTGGTTCCTCTTACATCTTTTTTTGTAAGTTCTATCGTAACAGCAGGACCATTAATAGTTTCCTCCCTAATCTTATATACGAAAGATCCCTTTTGGGGTCACCCGCCACAGGAATATTCCTTAGATCTCCTGGCTCCCTTTATTCCCGGAGGACACTGGCGCTTTGCTTATCTAACACATTCTTATTGGTCTAACCTTATTCCTCGCAATATCGATGAAAGCAGTGTTCATATAGGCCTGGCGGTGCTCTATGTTCTTGTCTTTACGTGGGTTAAGAGAAGAACATTCTCTGCTCAAAGTCTCAGTCTATGGTATCTTATACTCATTTTCTTTACTGTTCTGGGTTTGGGGCCGGTATTGCATATATGGGGAAGGGAAATTCCTTTCATAATATTGCCTTACGCATCCCTTGAAAAATTCTTTCCTTATCTAAAGGCTTCAGGTGTTCCGGTGCGGATGATGGCAATGACAATGCTTAGTGCAGCAGTTATCTCGGCAATGGGATTTAAGGTGCTTTTTCAAAAGTCACGAGGAAAACGATTGCTGGCAGGACTATTACTCATAATGCTTTTTATAGAATATTTACCGAGACCCAGACTAGCTTCTAAAATTGCCATACCACCATATGTTATTCTCTTAAAAGATTTACCTGATACCAAAGGCATCGTGGATATGACAGCCAGCCCCGGATTGGCATTATACTATCAAACTATCCACGAAAAGCCTATGGCATTCGGTTATTTATCTCGAATCCCAGAAAGTGTAGCCATAAAAGACCAAAAGCTAAGGCAAGTTATTCACGACAGACAATATGTTTCACTCTATCGTGATTACGGTATTAGATATTTGGTCACCGATGCTGATACGCACATCGTAAACGAATATCCGTCGATAAGAACGCTCTACCAGGATACCAAAGTCAAATTGTTCGACTTGGCCGCGGGAAAAGCATGTGAGCGATAGCACAAGTCCCAGCAGCGGAGCCCCTATGGATTCGCAGTCAAATTCCCAACTCCTCACCTCCCTTTCTCCCTGTAGTACTTAAACTCCCTTCCATTACAGAAAAATCCTGAGAGAAGAACCGGGTTATCTCTTTTTATCAATTTTGTACTTTAACTAATGTCGATTTTGGTATATCATAAATTTTGGAATTGTCCAACAAGATAGGTAAGGTGGGGTTAGCTTCAGGGAGAGGAAAGACATTTCTCAATCTTTGAGACCAGTTCTATAAAGGTAAAAGGCTTGTGTAAGCAATCCCTTCTATCCATATAATTTACAAGGAAACTTCCTGTCATTAGAAGAGTCCTGCAATGAAGGTGCCTCTTCTTTATTTCTCTGATCAGTTCCAATCCATTGACTCCGGGCAGATTCAAATCCGTGAGTACGAGGTCGTAATCTTTTTCCTTATCCAGGAGTTCAAGAGCCTCTTGTGCGTTCCGGGACACATTCACCAGGTATCCAGCCCGATGAAGCGCACTCTTGACCATATCTCCAATTTCCTGTTCATCATCGACCACAAGTATCTTATGCCTGTTCATATTCTGATAGAATTCTTAGATATAATATGGCTCTTCTCCAAAATTTGTCAGTAGTGTGAGCCATATACAAATTTCAAATTACGGGCATAAAGCCCTACACTACCAGAACCATACACGGTAGTGTAGCCCTTTCAGAAATTTCAAATTCCAAATGCCAAATTACTGGGATAGGCCCCTACACTATTTTTGATAATAATACGTAAATATTGCCTGATTGTCAATAAAAAAATATTGCCTGTTAGGCTATTCATAGGTCCAGTAAAAAAACATATAATTTATTTCAAGAGGCACCTTATGGAAACTATTTACAGGACCATCGGCAAGAGGATTCGGCAGGAGAGAAGAAGATTAAAATTAACTCAAGAGGAATTGGCAGAAAGAGCCGATATTAGTGCTAACTTTCTGGGGCATATTGAGAGGGGAACAAAGAGACCCACCTTAAATACTTTAACGAAAATTGCTGATGTACTGCAAGTATCAATGGGAACACTGTTTGTCTCTGAGACAACCTACAAGTTACCCACAGATGATCTTTTTGTTAAAAGATTTATGTCATTAGTCAGGGATAAGAAAAGGGAAGAAAAAGAGCTGATACTCAAGGTCGCGGAGATGGTTCTTAAAAAGCCCCGTCGAAAATAGGAGCCAATCTATTTAAGAAATTTTCTTAAGTACCTTCCCGTATACGATTTTTTACATTGGTAAAGCTCTTCTGGAAAGCCTGTTGCTACCACTTCACCACCCTGTTCCCCGCCTTCGGGACCCAGGTCAATAATATAGTCCGCAGTCTTGATCACATCCAGATTATGCTCGATAACTAGAACCGTGTTCCCCTTGTCTACCAGGCGATGCAGGACACTCAATAATTTCTCTATGTCCGCAAAATGTAACCCTGTAGTGGGCTCATCCAATAGATATAGTGTGCTTCCTGTACTCCTTTTGGAAAGTTCCTTGGCCAGCTTTACCCTCTGAGCCTCTCCGCCCGAGAGAGTGGTCGCCGATTGTCCCAGCTTTATATAGTCGAGTCCCACATCGGATAGAGTCTGAAGTTTCTCTCTAATCCTGGGTATATTCTTGAAGAATTTCAGGGCTTCGTCCACGCTCATTGACAGGACATCGGCAATATTCTTGCCCTTATATTTGACTTCGAGAGTTTCTTCATTGAACCTTTTCTCCTTACAGACTTCACAAGGAACATAAACATCAGGCAGAAATTGCATCTCTATCTTTATTAATCCATCACCCATGCAAGCTTCACACCTTCCTCCCCTAACATTAAAACTGAACCTCCCTGGTCTGTAACCTCGAATCCTCGCCTCAGGAAGTTCGGAAAAGAGCTGGCGGATAGGAGTAAACAGGTCTGTATAAGTCGCCGGATTGGAACGGGGCGTGCGGCCGATTGGCGATTGGTCAATATTGATGACCTTATCAATGTTTCCCACGCCGAGGATCTCTTTGTACTTCCCTGGTTTCTCTTTGGAGTGGTATATTTTCTGTGCCAGCGCTTTATATAGAATCTCCTGAATCAATGTGCTTTTACCCGAGCCGGAAACGCCAGTAACGCAAATAAAAACCCCCAACGGGATTTTCACATCAATACCTTTTAAATTGAACTGGGCAGCGCCCCGTATCTCCAGAACCTTATTGAAGTCTACCCCCCTCCTCTCTGCAGGGAGCGGCACTTTCAGTTTACCCGACATATACGCACCGGTCAAAGAGTCAGGATTAGCCATTACGCTGGATAGGGGGCCATTAACCACGACCCTGCCTCCCTTTTCGCCTGCTCCCGGGCCCAAATCAATAATGTGGTCGGCAGCTAAGATTGTTGCCGGGTCGTGCTCCACAACAAGAACCGTATTGGCCAAATCTCTCAAGTCCTTCAAGGTAGAGATTAATCTGGATACATCGCGCGGGTGAAGGCCAATAGTTGGCTCATCCAGAATATAGATTACGCCCACCAGGGAAGAGCCGATTTGCGTTGCCAGGTGAATTCTCTCTGCTTCACCCCCGGCCAAAGTAGCCGCCGGTCGGTCAATTGTAATGTAGTCCAATCCCACATTAACGAGGAAAGAGAGTCTCTTCTTAATCTCTTTCAGTACTTCCCGGGCAATAAGGGCCTCGGTCGGGGAAAGAGAAATGTTATTGAAAAATTCTTGAGCCTCCCTAACAGAGAACGCAGCCACGTCTGCAATAGACTTCCCCTGCACGGTAACGGCTAAACTTTCCTTTTTGAGCCTTTTACCCTGACATTCAAGGCAGACCCTTGTAGTCATATACTTATTGAAAATTTCTTCTCGGACAAAATCGGATTCGGTATGATGGTAGCGCCTCTCCAGTTGGGTAACCACTCCCTCAAAAGGCTCTCCCGACTCATAGATTTCATCTGGAGAGCCGTAAAGAAGCACATTTTGATACTTTTCGGAAAGTCTTTTGAAAGGTGTGTCCAAACTGAAGCCATAATATTCACTGACATCTTCGAGCATCCCCTGATAATAGTTCCTGGCAGCCCATTTCCAGCGGTGGCGCCGTGTTGTAATTGGGCTACTCCAGGGAACCAGTGCTCCTTCATTTACGGAAAGGCTCTTATCCGGCACGACAAGGTCAGGATCTACTTCAGTCCTTGTTCCTAACCCGGAGCAACTGGGGCAGGCACCATATGGAGAATTAAAAGAGAAAGTGCGGGGAGATATTTCACCCAGACTTATGCCACAATGTGGACAAGCGTTGTGTATGCTGAAAAGAGTGGAACGCTCTCCAATAGAATCTACCAGTACTACTCCCTGAGCAAGTTTTAAGGCGGTTTCGATAGAATCGTTAAGCCTCGTCTTCACCTCTGGTCTAATTACAAGCCGGTCAATAACGACTTCAATATTATGCTTCTTATTCTTGTCTAATCTAATTTCCTCTTCCAGCCCATAGATTTTCCCGTCAACTCTTACCCTCACATATCCTTCCAGGCGAAGCCTATCGAAGAGCTCTCTATAGACTCCCTTCCTTCCTCTTACAAGAGGCGCCAACACCTGAATCCTGGAACCTTCAGGAAAGTTCAAAACTTGTTCCACTATCTGTTGAGAGGTCTGGGGAAGGATTTCCCTTCCACATTTAGGACAATGCGGATGACCAATCCTGGCAAACAATAGCCTCAGATAATCATAAATTTCGGTAAGTGTCCCCACAGTAGAACGTGGGTTTCGACTGAGCCCTTTCTGCTGGATAGCCACAGCAGGAGAAAGGCCTGTAATCTGCTCAACGTCTGGCTTCTGCATTTGACCGAGGAACTGGCGGGCATAAGCGGAAAGAGACTCTACATATCTCCTCTGCCCTTCGGCATAGATGGTGTCGAAAGCGAGGGAAGACTTTCCCGAACCCGACAACCCGGTTATGACCACAAGTTTATTGCGGGGAATTTCCAGGTCTATATTCTTTAAGTTGTGCTCTCGTGCACCCCTGATTATTATCTTGTCTTGTGCCATAACCTTCTACCTTCTCTCTAACAAAAAATATTAAAATTCTGTTCCACGACGCGTAGGGGGGATTCCGATATATCGGGACGGCCGCCCAGCCGAGAGGGATGCAAAGCTTACGCTTTGCCGCTACAAGTTTGAAAATCGTCTCCCCTTGGGGGAGGGTTCAGGCGAGGGGAAACAAAGCTTACGCTTTGCTATTACATAAAGGACTCAGGCTTCCATCATGGAGGTTTCGCTATTTAGGTGGCTTCTTTTGAACGATCGTGTCCTTTTTCCAGCTGAGGTCATCTTTAGATGGGTAGTCGAGATTATAGTGGAGGCCACGACTTTCTCTGCGCTGAATAGCAGAGTCAATAATTAGCTGTCCCACCGTAGCAATATTCCTCAGCTCAATGAGGTCGCTGGTAATAATAAAGTCCCAATAGTATTCCTGGATTTCTTTCTGCAGAAGTTCGATGCGCCGCTTAGCCCGCTCCAGCCGCTTATTAGACCGAACTATCCCCACATAATTCCACATTAACCTCCTGATTTCGTCCCAGTTATGGCTTACCATTACAGTTTCATAACTGTCCACAGCATGTCCTATATCCCAGGGCAAAACTGAGGGAAATGTGATTTCTTCCTGGGCCGCAGATTTTGCGTGCTGACTGGCTCTATCAGCAAAGACCAATGCCTCCAAAAGAGAATTCGAAGCCAAGCGATTAGCACCATGCAAGCCACTACAGGCAACTTCTCCCACGGCGTAGAGTCTTTTGAGGCTCGTCCTCCCATCCCTATCAGTTAAGACTCCACCACAAATGTAATGTGCTGCAGGAACTACGGGAAGTGGTTCCCTGGTGATATCGAAACCGAAAGAGCGACATTTCCTGTAGATATGGGGGAATCTCTTCTTTATGAATTCCGGGCTCTTATGGGTGATATCCAGAAAGACACAATCATCTCCTCTCTCCTTCATTTCGCGGTCAATTGCGCGGGCAACTATATCTCGAGGGGCAAGTTCCTTCTGCGGGTGGTATTTATGCATAAAAGAAGAGCCGTCCCTCAATCTCAAAATCCCCCCTTCTCCCCTTACAGCCTCTGAAATGAGGAAAGACTTAGCTTCTGGATGGTAGAGGCAAGTGGGATGAAACTGCATAAATTCCATGTTCCCGATCTTAGCCCCTGCCCTGAATGCCATAGCTATTCCATCTCCTGTAGCTATATCCGAATTACTGGTATATAAGTATACTTTTCCCGCACCACCAGTGGCAAGGAGAGTGACCTTAGCCAGGAAAGTGTGGACCACTTTTTTCTTAGTGTCCAGAACATAAGCTCCCCAACATTCTTCCTCTCTCACAATAAGGTTTACTGCGATTAGGTTCTCGTATACATTTATATTACTGTTTTCTCTAACTCGCTTAGCCAGGGTCTTTTCTACCTCTTCCCCGGTCAGGTCTGCAGCATGGATTATTCTTCTTTTGGAATGTCCCCCTTCCTTGGCGAGGTCGTATTTTGTCTTGTCCTTCTCCCACAAAGTAAAATTTACTCCCCACTTGATCAAATCTCTGATTCTATCCGGCCCATTTTTGACTACCATTTCCACTACGTCAGGATGACAGAGACCATCGCCAGCAACCAAAGTGTCTTGAACGTGTGCGTCAAATGAGTCTTCTTGACTCCAAACTGAAGCTATTCCACCCTGAGCGTACTTCGTGTTACACTCCTCAATCTCCCTTTTGGTTACCACTGCCACTTTTCCCCATGCGGAAACTTTAAGGGCAAAACTCAAGCCAGCTACACCGCTTCCTATGACCAAAAAATCGATCTTGGTTTCCACAATTCCCCTCCAAAACCCGGACACTGTTCAGAGTGCCGTCTGGTCGGGCACCATTTATGGTGCCGATGCCGTCACCCTAAAGGGTGACCGACCAAAACTGGCCCTACAATAATCTCTTCTTCAATCCTTACTGCCAACCTTCAGGTCTAACATCTTCTTTATACTCTGATAAGCCTTCACTCTAATTTCCTCAGGGACTTTAATAAGATGAACCATCTCTTTGAGGCAATCGCGAATCTTTTCTAAAGTGTGGTATTTCATATTAGGACATACCATCTTTTCGCTCGCAGGATAGAATCTCTTATCCGGATTTTCCTTTCTCAGACGGTGTAACATGCCAATTTCCGTGCCAATTATTAACTCCCTGGCAGAAGTTTCGCGGGCGAAACTTAGTATTCCACTGGTGGAGGCAACCTCGTCAGCCAAATCTAATACTTCCTCCAGACATTCAGGGTGAGCAACAAACTTTGCCTGGGGATGAGCTTTCTTTACTTCCAGGACATCTTCCTTTGTTAATAATTCATGCGTGGGGCAAAACCCTTCCCAGCAGATTAGCTCTTTATCAGTGGAGCGATTCACCCAGTGGCAAAGATTTCTATCAGGGACAAAAATGACCTTTTCCTGGGAAAGAGAATTGACCACTTTTACCGCATTGGCTGAAGTGCAACAGATATCGCTTTCTGCCTTTACTTCTGCAGAAGAGTTAACATAAGAGACCACTGGCGCTTGGGGATGATCCTCCTTTAACATCTTCAATGTCTCTCGGGAAATCATATCAGCCAGCGGACATCCAGCCCTCAAGTCGGGGAGAAGAACTCTCTTTTCCGGTGAGAGAATAGCCGCCGTTTCTGCCATAAACAGTACGCCACAAAAGACTATAGTGTCTGCGTCAGTAGCAGCCGCTTTCCGGCTTAGTTCCAGAGAATCGCCAACGAAATCGGCATTATCTTGAATCTCCCCTATCTGATAATTATGGGCGAGAATAACCGCGTTTCGCCTCAGTTTAAGGTCTTCTATTTCTCTTAAAACTTCCTTTCTAATTTCCACTTCTCTTCCTTTGGGCGGCCATCCCCATACATCGGGACCGCCCCTACATTGAAGCAGAGCTTCGCTCTGCTGCTACATTCGTTTCACAACTATATTATCAATCAATCTTGCCTTGCCAATCCACACAGCCAGAGCAACCAGAACTTTTCCACCCGGTCTTACTTTTCCTACGTCTTCCAGGGTCTCAGGGTCAACAATCTTTATGTAATCTACTTTGGCGTGGGATTCTCTGCGGATAATTCTATGCATTTGAGAAATTACATCTGGAATAGAACTTCCCGCCTTCACCATTGACCTCGCACACTTCAGTGCTTTATTTAATGAGAGAGCCTCCTTCCTTTCCTGAGAAGAGAGGTAGTAATTTCGGGAACTCATGGCTAATCCATCTGGCTCACGGACAGTAGGACATTCTCTAATTTCCACCCCCATATTTAAATCTTCCACTATTCGTCTTATAATTTTCAGCTGCTGGTAATCCTTCTGTCCAAAATAGGCAGTGCGGGGCTTCACAATATTGAACAGTTTGCAGACCACTGAGGCCACACCCTTGAAATGTCCTGGCCGGAAAAGCCCACAAAGTTTATTCGATAGACCCTCTACTTCCACATAAGTAGAATATCCCTTCTCATACATTTCGGAAACAGAAGGGCAAAAAATTATGTCTACACCTTCTTTTTGAGCAAGGAACCTATCCTTCTCGAAAGGCCGAGGATACCTCCTGTAATCTTCTTCAGGCCCGAACTGGGTAGGGTTAACAAATATACTTATGACCAGAACATCATTTTCTCTCTTTGCCCTTTGCATCAGAGAGAGGTGACCCTCGTGCAGTGCTCCCATTGTGGGAACGAAACCAATAGACTTGCCTTCCTCTCTCAGCTTGTCAGCAACTCTTTGCATTGTGGAAATTTTTCTTATTATTCTCATTTTTCTATTTATTCAGGTACCACTCCTTTAGTTCGCATCTGGTTTCTCCGACGCGCGTTCTTCGCCCAAATTCAATAAATCAAGTGCATACATTGCCCTTGTTTAGCAGGCGGGATAATTGCCGTCGCAGGTACCACGCGGTCGCACTCGAGCTACATCTTTTTAGGGGTGGCTGAATAATCCCTTCAACAGTTGAACTTGTGAATTATCCTCTAAGTCCCTTAATAACTCCAAAACAGTCTTCTTGAAAACAGGGTGAACCAATCTTGGCGCGATTTCTGCAAGAGGAACCAAAACAAATCTCCTCTTATGTAATTCAGGATGGGGAATCTGTAACTGTCTCCCGTTCAAAATCTTATTTCCATAAAAGAGTATGTCCAGATCAATTATTCTGGGTCCCCACTTGATTTCCCTTTCCCTCCCCATCGACTTTTCTATCCTCTCCAGCTTTTTCCAGAGTCTTCCGGGAGAAAGTTCCGTCCTCGCTTTGACCACAGAATTCAAGAACCACCCCTGTTCTTTATATCCGAAAGGCTCGGCCTCATATATGGAAGCCCCGCCTATAATTTCTATCTCCGCCTCCTTCATCAATTCAATGGCCTTTCTTATGTTTGCTAATCGGTCTCCAAGATTAGAACCAATGCCAACGTAGATTTCCTGTTTTACCATTTTATTCTACCAAGCCTTTCCACTCCCTCTTCTATTCTCTCTTCATCCACGGTGAGAGAAAATCGGACATAGCCTTCTCCAGATGGACCGAGTGCATTCCCTGGAGTGGAGAGAATCCCTTCTTCCAGGAGCTTCTCCACACATTGTACTGAAGAGTATCCTTCGGGAACCCTTGCCCAGACATAGAACGTCGCCTCTGGTCTTTTCGCTTTCCAGCCAGCTCTATTTAACCCTTCGGTCAAGACATCCCGACGCCTCTCGTATATGCGACGCATTTCATCAACACAGTCCTGGGGGCCATTCAAAGCCTCAACGGATGCAACTTGAATAGCACCAAAAACTCCGGAATCGATATTTTCCTTAACCATAGATAGACCCTTGATTATGCTCTGGTTTCCGCAAGCCCACCCGATTCGCCAGCCTGTCATATTGTAAGTCTTGGATAAAGAATGGAATTCAATCCCCACTTCCTTTGCACCTGGAAGTTCCAGAAAACTTATCGGCTTTTTTCCCTCATAATATATTTCCGAATAGGCTGCGTCATTTACAACAACGATACTATATTTTCTCGCAAATCCGATTACTCTCTTGAAAAAATCTCTATTAGCACAGACGGCAGTGGGATTGTTCGGATAGTTAATAAACATCATCTTCGTCTTTTTTCTTATCCTCTCCGGAATTGAATCCAAATCCGGCAAAAAACTGTTTTCTTCCACTAAGGGCATAAAGTAAGGAATACCACCGGCATAGATTGTGCCTATCCTGTAAACAGGATAGGCTGGTTCCGGGCAGAGAACTATATCACCCGGATTCACAAATGCCAGGTGAATGTGGCCGATCCCTTCCTTGGAACCGATTAGAGCGTGGATTTCCGTATCGACATCCAATTCCACGCCAAAACGGACTTTATACCAGCTCGTAACTGCTTTGCGAAACTCTAATAGTCCCGGTCCAAAGGGGTATCTGTGGTATTTCGGCTCTTCTATAGCCTTCTTCATAGCATCTCTGATATGTTGAGGGGTAGCCAGGTCTGGGTCTCCAACACCTAAATCTATGATATCTATCCCACGCCGAATAGCATCTTTTTTCTTCCGGTCAATCTCTACGAAAACATAAGGAGGCAACTGGGATAACCGCTGGGAATAATCGAACTTCATAAATTACTTCCTTTCAAACCTAAGAAGTCCTGCATATCGTAAAATCCTGGTGGTTGCCTGACAATCCATTTTGAAGCCTCTATCGCACCCCTGGCAAAGCAATCTCGGTTATGCGCCCGATGGGTCAGTTCTAACCTTTCGCCCGTGCCAGCAAAAATGACAACGTGCTCACCCACGATATCCCCAGCCCTCACTGCATGAACTCCAATTTCCCGGGGTTTTCTTGGACCTACTATGCCCTTCCGTCCATAAACTCCTCTTTCCTCAAAATTTGAGTTTAGCGCCTGAGAAATAGTCTCTCCCAATTTCACTGCCGTGCCTGAAGGGGCATCCTTCTTCTGATTATGGTGAGCTTCAATAATTTCTATATCATATCCTTTAAGAACTCTGGCCACACCATCAACCAATCTAAATAGAAGATTCACTCCCAGACTCATATTGGGAGCCATAAGAAGGGGAATGGTTTTTGCTCTGTTCATAATCAATTTCTTCTCTTCATCTGTGTGGCCAGTGGTGCCTATGACCATAGGTTTTTTAAACCGCGAGGCGACTTCTAAATTCTCTAAACTTGCCTGTGGATTCGTAAAGTCAATTACCACTTCCGACCTATCAATAATTTTCTCCAGATCATCAGTCACCTTAACTTTTGGCGTGACCTGAGTTCCTAAATCCTTGCAACCTTTTGCCTCAATAGCTCCCACCAGTTCTGTATTCTTATCCCCGCTAAGAATATCGATAACCCTTTTGCCCATTTTGCCACAAGCGCCACAGACAATCACTTTAACCATAATCCCCCCAAAAATACCAATCTCAAATTTCAAATTCCAAATTACGGGCATAAAGCCCTACACTACCATACAGATTCCAGATTTCAAATTTCAAATTAGGGGCACAAGGCCCTAGACTACAACACAATATCTCACTTAAATAAGCTTGTACTCTTTGAGCGTGGTGTTTAATTTTGCCAGATTTTCCTCAGCCATCTTACATAGAGGTAGCCTGATCTCGTCAGAAATCATGCCCATAAGATTCATCGCTGTCTTCACAGGAATAGGGTTTGTCTCATAAAACATAGCTTCAAAGAGAGGAAGCATCTTCAGGTGTAGCTCTCTGGCTTTCTTAGTATTCCCTGCGTTGAAAGCCGCCACAAGACTCGCCATCTCCTGGGGCACAATATTGGCAGCTACAGAAATTACCCCTTTACCCCCCACAGCCATGATAGGGAAAGTCATAGCGTCATCTCCAGAGAGGACATCGAACTCCTCTCCACAATCCCTCACAATGTGGCTTATCTGAGTAATATTCCCACTGGCTTCTTTCAAACCCACGATATTCTCAATCTTAGCCAATTTCGCCACTGTGGAAGGAAGCATATTGACGCCAGTTCGTCCTGGAACATTGTACATAACAATAGGAATATCCACGGTCTCAGCAATCTCTTTGAAATGTAAATAGAGGCCATTCTGGGTTGGCTTATTGTAATATGGCGTAATCACCAGACATCCATCAACTCCCACTTCCTTGGCAAATCGGGTTAGTTCGATTGCCTCGGTCGTGTTATTGGAACCTGTGCCGGCAATAACTTTCATACGTCCGTTGACTGCTTCCACCACAGTCTCAATGACCACCCTGTGCTCCTCGTGCGAAAGAGTTGCCGATTCCCCCGTAGTCCCACAAGGAGCAACGCCCGAACTGCCCTTCTTAATATGAAAATCAACCAGTTCCTTAAGCTTCTCCTTATCAACTCGATTATTCCTAAAAGGTGTTACCAGCGCCACAAAAGAGCCTGAAAACATGCTCCCACCTCCCTATCAAAATTCCAAATTTCAAATTCCAAATTTCAAATTTCTAATTTCTAATTTTAAACTTCTATTTGCCCTTCATAAACTACTCTGACGCCTCCCTCAAGCCAAACATTTCTGAATTTTTCTACTCCTCTTTTATCTTTCTTTATTTCATATTCCACTTTCAAGACCTCTCCGCCTCGTGTATGAACTTCAACAGGAGAAGATACCTCTCCTTGTAAGCCGGAGATCAAAGCCGAAGCAACAGCCCCCGTCCCACAGGCAAGGGTCTCACCTTCTACACCCCGCTCGTATGTCCTGATATAGATCGAGTTCCTCCCTTTTAAGGTAACGAAATCGACATTCGCCCCGGAAGGAGCAAATCTCCGATGGTAACGAATCATCCGTCCCAAACCTTCCACATCGACCCTGCCCAGAGCAGGAACAAAAACCACCACATGGGGAACCCCAACGTTAATAAAGTTAACTTTTTGAGCACATCGAGGCCTTAGCCTAATTTCAAAATTTGTCTTTATATCGAAGGGTGTGCTCAATCTCACCTTCACCTTCTTGTCTTTAACCTGTGCCCCCACATACCCGGCTTTGGTCTCCATGACTACCTTTGGAGAAGCAATTCCGTTAACAAATGTGAACCTGGCAAGGCACCTGGCACCGTTACCACACATTTCCGGCTCGCTGCCATCTGGATTGAAAATTCGCATTCTGTAGTCCGCCTTATCTGCTCTCTCCAGAAGTATTAATCCATCCGCCCCAATTGAAGAGCGCCGCCGACAAAGATTAATAGCGAGATTGGACAGGCCGCGACGCAATACCTTTTTTCTATTATCAACAATTATAAAGTCATTGCCGCCGCTTTCCATCTTTGTAAAAGAAATGAGACGTGTTCTCAATGCCATTCCCTCTTTTCATTCCTTAAGTCAATCAAAATAACTGTAGCAGCAAAGCGTAAGCTTTGCTTTCGCTCTAGTGGACGGACTCAGCGCCGTCCCTTCTATTGGGCGGCCAAGGAGTGCCGCCCCTACATTCCCCTAACTAAATCCTGATAGGTCTCACGCTGCCGAATAATATCATATCTTTCTTTACTCACCAGAATCTCAGCGGGTCGACAACGCGAATTGTAATTGGAGGACATGGTAAATCCATAAGCACCAGCACAGAATACGGCCAAAAGGTCCCCGGGAGATACTTTAGGTAGAGGCCTGTCCTTGGCAAAAAAGTCACCCGACTCGCAAATAGGACCTACTACATCGGCCACCATTACCCTTCTGGTAGCTGGAGGCCAAACAGACGGCCTTCCCAATTGCCATCTGCCTTTCGCCCCTTCTTCAAGTTTAACCGGTTTTATCTCGTGGTAAGCATTATAAAGGGTTGGCCTAATAAAATCGGACATCCCCGAATCAACGACAACAAATTTTTTCGAGAACATCTCTTTTATGTAGAGAACTTTGGTTACCAGAATCCCCGCATTGCCCACTATAGCTCTTCCTGGTTCAAAAATGGCTTTTGCACCAATCTTTTTTATCAAGGGTAGCAAAGCACGAGCGTAAATGGCCGGCGTAGGCGGCCTCTCATTCCAATAAGTTATTCCTAAACCTCCCCCCACATTAACATACTCAAGTCTTATTCCAATCTGTCTCAAATTATCTGAAATGGTAATAAGCCTTTTCATCCCTCTAACAAAAGGTTCAATCCTTGTGATCTGTGAACCTATATGCATATGAATGCCACAGATTTCCAGATTTCCTAACCTTTTCGCCATCTTATACCCTTCAACTGCCCTGTCCAATTCGAAACCAAACTTGGTCTTCTTTATGCCCGTGGCGATATAAGGATGTGTATGAGGTTCGATACCTGGATTAATCCTTAAAGCAATTCTCGCTTTTTTTCCCAATGTGACGGCAACCCGGTTGAGTACAGCCAATTCCTCGAATGAATCTACATTAATCATCAGAATATCCGACTCAAGTGCCAGCTCCATTTCTTCCCTTGTCTTGCCGTTTCCGTTGAAGACAATCTTTTGACCCGGAATTCCCAGCTCCAAGGCTTGCTTCAGTTCCCCCCATGAAGCAACCTCAGCGCCGCTGCCGGCCTTAGCCAAAATCTTGCACAGGGTAGAGTTGGAGTTTGCCTTAAAGGCGTAACATACAAGGTGTCTTTTCTTTCCCAGACCCTTCTCAAAACTTCGGTAATTCTCCAGAAGAGTCCTCTGGCTGTACAGGTAGAAAGGCGTTCCAACTTCGTCAGCCACCTTCTCAAAGGGAATTTCCTCGCAATAGAGATGCCCATTTCTGTAACTAAAATGTCCCATTATTGTTCCTTAATTTTTGATTTTCTTATTTGGTTCTTTACTCTCTCAGGAGCAGTACCCCCCTGAGATTTCCGCGACTCAACGCATGTCCTTATATCAATAACAGAGAAAAAATCCTCAGAAAATAGAGGCGAAAATGATTTCAATTCCTTGAGATTTAGCTGTTCAAGACGCTTATTCCTTTTCATAGCATACAGGATAATCTTCCTCAACACCTGATGAGCCTTTCTGAAGGGAATACCTTTTCCAACTAAATAATCGGCTGCATCTGTGGCATTCAAATATCCTTCTCTGGCTAGGGAGACCATTCTTTCTGAATTTAGTTTAAGCGAGGATATAAGTGGCTCCAATACTTCCAGAATATTTTTCAGAGTATCCACAGTATCAAATAACCTTTCTTTATCTTCCTGCATGTCCCGATTATAAGAAAGCGGAAGGCCCTTCATTACTGTAAGAATCGCCTGGAGATTCCCATAAATCCTGCCAGTCTTTCCCCGGATGAGCTCAGCAACATCGGGATTCTTCTTCTGCGGCATAATGGAAGAGCCCGTGCAGAAATCTTCATCTATCTCAATAAAAGAGAATTCTGGCGAGCACCAGATAACCAATTCCTCTGCCAGCCTGGAAAGGTGCATGATCAGGATTGCCGCAATCGACAAAAACTCGATTACGAAATCTCGGTCTGAGACCGTATCTATGCTATTTTCACTAACCGAGGAGAAGCCTAATTCCTTGGCAATAAACTCCCGATCAATTGAAAAACCTGTGCCTGCTAAAGCCCCAGCGCCCAGAGGCAGTATATTCACTCTCTTCAAACAATCTTCAAATCTCTCCCTGTCCCGTTTCAGCATAAAGAAGTATGCCATTAAGTGATGGGAAAAAAGAACCGGCTGAGCATGTTGAAGATGAGTAAATCCTGGCATTACTACTTCCAGATTTTTCTCAGACAATTCAACTATAGAGCTCTGCAAATTTTTTATGAGGCCCGAAATCTTCCCTGTCTCATCTCTCAAATACATTCTCATATCGAGAGAAATCTGGTCGTTGCGGCTCCTGGCAGTGTGAAGTCTACCTCCTGCCTCTCCGACTTTTTCAATCAATCTTCGTTCAATAGCCATATGTATATCTTCATCTTTAGCCAGAAATCTAAATTTTCCCTTAACGATTTCTTCCTCGATTTCCGCCAATCCTTTAAGAATTTTCTCTCCTTCGCTCCCGGAGATAATTTCACACTTTACCAGCATCTTACAATGGGCAATACTTCCAGCAATATCGTAAGACGCCAATCTCCTGTCGAAAAATATGGAAGCAGTAAAACCAGAAGTATCAAGCTTTCTTGACTTCTTATTTTTCATAAAGCCTCCTATTTTACTTTAAGCGAAGGGATTTGGTGTAGTGCGCATTATAACCTTTAGCCAAAAATCAAAAAATGTAGGGGCTCAATTTATTGAGCCCGTGTATGCCGGATTCCGATTTATCGGAACCCCTACGAGAAAAAAATTCTCAGCGAGCGAACCAAATCTCGAGCTACCTCCGTTCTCTATCTATCAATGCCTTCACTTCCAGGGGCAACCCTAAAAGGTCAATAAATCCTTTGGCAGCAGTGCGGTCAAACTTATCTTCCACTCCGTAAGTAGCCAGTCGCTTCTGGTAAAGGGAGAAAGGAGATTTCCTGCCCACAATCCACAGATTTCCTTTGTACATTTTAACTCTCACCGTTCCCGTAACCTTCTTCTGGGTCGAAGCAATAAAGGCATCCATTGTCTTCTTAAGCGCTGACTCCCAAAGCCCACAATAGACTAATTCTGCGTACCGCGGAGCGACTAATTCCTTATAATGTAAAGTATCCCGATCGAGGACCAAGCTCTCCAGTTCCCGATGGGCTAAATATAGAATCGTTGCTGCAGGAGCTTCGTAAATTTCCCTGGACTTGATTCCCACCACTCTATTCTCCACCAGGTCAACGCGACCAATCCCATGGGATGCTCCAACTCGATTCAGTTTTTTGATTAACTCCACTGGAGAGAATAATTTCCCATTTATCCTGGTGGGAATTCCCCGTTCAAAATATATATCTAGATAGACAGGCTTTGCAGGCGCCTTTTCCGGCGAGATAGTTATCTGATACGCGTCCTGCGGAGGCTCCTTCCATGGGTCCTCTAACGCTCCGCATTCGATGGAGACCCCCCACAGATTCCTGTCAATGCTATACGGCTTATCCTTGCCTGCAGAAACGGGAATCCCGTACCTCCTGGCATATTCGACCTCTTCTTCACGGGATGCCATCTCCCATTCTCTTAAAGGAGCCAGTATTTTCAGTTCAGGATTTAACGCTTTAAAGGTTAACTCAAATCTTACCTGGTCGTTCCCTTTTCCTGTACATCCATGTGCAACTGCGTCTGCCTTCTCTCTTTTAGCGACTTCTACCAATTTTTTGGCGATTAGAGGGCGGGAAAGCGCCGCGGAAAGAAGATACCTCCCTTCGTAAACGGCATTGGCCTGTAGAGTTGGAAATACATAGTCCCGGACAAATTCTTCTTTCAAATCCTGAATATAGACCCTGGAAGCACCGGCACTTACAGCTTTTCGCTTCAAATCTGAAACCTTCTCCACGGTCTTTCCAGTAAGCTCAAACTGACCAACGTCGGCAACGAAAGCGATTACCTGGCAGTCATAGTTTTCCCTAAGCCAGTGAATTATTACAGAAGTGTCCAGCCCTCCTGAATAGGCCAAGACAACCTTTCCTACCTTTTCCATCACCCCTCCTTACGCTTCGCTTCAGTCGGTGACCTGCCTGCTCACCGACTCGCAGGCGTCGCTAACCCGTTCCTCCTTATTCGTCGGAACAGCGACCCTCCTTACGCTTCGCTTCAGTCGGCCGGGGTTCTCACCATCTCGAACCCGTCGCCAGACCTGTCGCTCCTTACTCGTCGCGACGGCGACCCTTACGCTATAGCAAAAACTAAATATCTGAGCAAAAGATAGTTTTGAAGAGCTTTAAGGAATTTTAGCCAAAAAACGAGGACAACTACTTCGCTCCAGAAGCAAATCGTTGTCTGATCCCGATTTATCGGGAGAGTTTCGATTTGCGCCATGCAAAGTCCGAAGTTTTTTGGCGTTAAGAAATTCCTTTAGCGAGGAAAAACTATCTTTTGTGAATCAGCCTTACTGAAAAATGGTCGCTGTCCCCATTTTCTATTTTACAGAATTTTGTCCAGGGTACCTACCAATTTATCTATGTCACTATTATTAATTATCAGCGGAGGCAAAAATCTGAGAACCTTCTCCTGAGTACAATTAATGAGGACTCCTTCTTCAAAGCACCTGTCCACAATTTTCTCTCCTTCTCCATTCAACTCCATCCCCACCATTAAGCCTAATCCCCGCACTTGTTTAATCTTCTTGGGATATTTGGCTTTTAATTCATTGAGCCGCCTTATGAGATAGTTGCCGACCACTTCCACATTCTCCAACAACTTCTCATCCAGAAGTCTAACTGCCGCCAACCCTGCAGCGACGGAGACAGGGTTACCTCCAAAGGTTGAGCCGTGATTGCCATATCCGAAAAGGTTGGCTATTTCATTCTTAGCGATAGCTGCGCTCAGGGGCAGGCCGCCGCCCACTCCCTTAGCCACAGTCAGGATATCGGGAGCTACCCCGTAGTGCTGATATGCAAACATTTTTCCCGTTCGACCCATTCCTGACTGTATCTCGTCGAAGATTAGGAGGAGTCTAAACTTATTGCATAAACTGCGTAATCCTGTAAGGAACTCCCGGGTTGCGACCCGAACGCCTCCCTCTCCCTGAATAGGCTCCACCATTATAGCGCAGGTACTATCGCTAATCGCTTTTTCGACCGTGGCGAGGTCGTTGAACTTTGCCTGCTTAAATCCAGGTAATAGAGGAGTAAAACCCCTTTGAAACTTTTTCTGCCTTGTAGCCGTGAGGGTAGCCAGCGTTCTCCCGTGGAAAGAGTTGTCGAAAACGATAATCTTGTATCTATCTTTCCTCTTCCCTCCCTGGAGATGACCGTACTTCCGGGCAAGTTTCATAGCACATTCATTGGCTTCCGCTCCACTATTTGAAAAAAAGACCTTGCCTGGAATAGACAGTTTTACCAACCTCTCCGCCAGTTCTACCTGGAGAGAATCATAGTACATATTTGAAATATGTAGATGTCTTCCCAATTGCTGCCTTATTGCCTTCAAAATCTGGGGATGGCAATGGCCTAAATTGTTCACAGAGAGACCACTGAAAAAGTCGAGATATCTTCTGCCCGCCTCGGACCAGATGTACTTACCTTTAGCCTTCTTGACTTTTAAGGGGTAGCGTTTATAGGTCCCCATAATAAATTTATTATCAGAAACTATCAAGTTTTCCACCAATTCCACCCATAATAATAATTACTTTAGCAGTATACCAAAAAAAGAAAAAAATAGCAATAATGCGGGGAGTAGCGTAGTGTAGCCCTCTTACAAATCCTAAATCCCAAATTACGGGCATAAAGCCCTACACTACCAAAACCCTGGACCGTAGTGTAGCCCCTTGTGGGCGTAATTCCTAATAATGTAGGGGCTCAATTCATTGAGCCCGACAATAACGGGTTCGATAAATCGAACCCCTACAATATGAATTCCAAATTACGGGCATAAAGCCCTACACTACCAATAAACAAGAGGGCTCGTGCGGCCACCCCACTTTGGCCGGGCCCTACAGCTCTTTCCTATTCGTTAATACATAAAAGTATTCTCTATATTTACGCAAAAAAGAGTTCAATTTACCTTCCCGAATTGCACTAAGAATTTCCTTTGAATCCTTCTTTCCTTTTAAATCATAGGCAAAGCTACCTCCCTTTAGGCGATAATCTTGTCTTAAGTTCCCGGGAAGTCTCTCGTACTCTGAAGCAGGCAATATAATAAAGAGAGTCTCTGGCGAGGCCTTTTCCTTTTCTAAATAGTCCCACGCCGAATCTATCTCGTCTCCATAGTAGATTCCATCTAACAAGCGGGAACTGTATATGGTCAACCAAACCCTTTGCCCTCTATCAATTCCCAGAGTTATAACCTTGTCTTTGGCACCTATTCCTTTGAGGTATTTTAAGCCAATCTCCTTCCAGGGCACGGGAACAATTGAAGGGATAATTCCTCCAATAAAGATGAAAGCAACTGTTGCTATTGTGCAAGCTATTGTCGGCGGAATCGGGGCGAATATTTCATTCTTATAGAATCTTCCCAGAAGAATACTCGCTCCCACTAAAACTACCAACGCAAATAAAGAAAACATAAAAGCGTAATTCCCGAAGGAATAGACACTAAAAGTTAAAAAGAGCATACCGAGAGCTATTACTATGAACAACATCATAATGGACAGGACAATTAACTTGAAAATTCTATTTTTGAAAGCGCCCTGTCTCTCAATTCTCACCAGATACTCTCCACTGAGAAGCGCTAGCGCTGGGGAGAGGGGAAGTAAGTATCTGGAATGGCGAGAGGAGACGAAAAAGGTAAACATCCCGAACGTCACAGCTATCCAGAACAATAGAAATGAGATTTTATTTCCATCATTCTCATCCTTTTTAGTTGATAGAATACCAAACAGAAGGAGAATAGACCAGGGAAAAAAATGTCTCACCATAGTACCCAAATAGTAACTAATGTTGGAAAATAAATTTATCGAGGATCTGTCCACCCTGCCAAATAACTCCGATACAAAGAAACTATTTATGAATCTATCCCCGTGCAGCACATACATTGCCAGAGGCCAGGGCGCTACTACTAACAGGAAAAAAATGAATGGCCAGGGACTCAAAAAATCTCTTAAAGCCACTCTATTCTTTGGAAAAGCCAAAAGAAATATCGCCACAGATATGAAGGGAATCAAAAAGCCAGCAGGACCTTTGGTCATAGTAGCCAACCCCATGGCTACAAAGGAGAAAATAAAGTACACTAGCCGCTTCTTTATTTCAAAAAAGCCTTTAGCAAAAAAGAGCATTGACAGGGCTATAAAAAAAGTGAACACCATGTCAGTTCTTGCAGCTCGCGCATTCAGGAAATATAGCGAACTGGAAAAAAGAGCAAGCGAAGAGAAAAGTGCTCCTTTGTAATTGCCGAAAAGAGTCAGTGAGAGATAGTAAACAAGTAAAATACCCCAAGTCGCAAAAATAACAGATGGCAACCGGCCGGAAAATATGTTAACTCCAAAAACCTTAAAAGAAAGAGCGACAAGCCAGTAGAATAATATGGGCTTCTGAAACCTGACCTCCCGGCCCTCAAATACTGGCGTTGTCCAGTCACCAGTTTTAACCATGTTCAAGGCTGAACTAAGGTAGTAAGTCTCATCACTTTGATGGGTAGTTATCTCTGAAAGGCCTGAACAGAATAGAACAAAAGATGCCAGTCCAAGGACAAAATATATCTCTCTCTTTTTGATAAATCTGAATAAATTTATTTTTCCGTTCATTGCCATCTATATCCTGGAGAACTTTCCTGACACCGAGTAAACAGGTAGGCCGGAAGGGTAACCTCTAAATCTATCACCATAAATTGGGGCGGTTATCTTCCTTCTACATTCCCTCCCGGACCTGTTTCGCTTTCTTCCCATAAATGAGAACTATATTTCTGAGGTAAATAAATGAACCAAGTGACTGTCCCAGAATAAATACAGGGTCCTTTCTGTGGATAGCGTAAGCCAGGAGGAGAAGGCCGCCGCAAACGCTGAAGAACCAGAAGACATTTGGTATGTAGCTCTCTTTTCTTATTTCCGATGCAATCCACTGAAAAAGAAACCTCATAAAAAATAGCGCTTGGGCAAAAAATCCCAATACTAACCAGAAGTCCATGTCTACTCCTTAATTTTATAATTTAGTTTCCTCTTCTTCATCCACGCCACCGCTAACAGGTCAATAAATGCCTTAAACACTCGATTCCACACGCCAAACTTTGTCTTCCCGTAAAGGCGGGGGTGGTGGCTCACTTCAACTTCTAAAACTTTAGCCCCCTCCCATTTGAGAAGAGTGGGAAGGAACCTGTGCATTCCATCAAATAGCTTAAGTCTCGATAAGAACTTCCTCTTATAGACTCTTAGCGTGCAACCTACATCAGCGATATTTTCCCTGGTTACTCTATTTCGAACATAATTGGCTATTCTGGAAGATATAATTCTTAAGGGGGGGTCTTGCCTTCTGCTTCGCACCCCGCAGACCACATCGCAATCTTCCATCTCTTTAAGAAGCCTGGGAATATCCTGGGGGTCGTTCTGCATATCCGCATCTATAGTAATTACAATATCTCCTTTAGCCATTGAGAATCCTGCGTCCAGAGCAGCTGTTAGCCCGCAATTTCTTTCAAATTCTATCACCTTAAGCTGTCCGTATTTTCTCTCTAAATCTCTGAGGACTTCATCGCTGCCATCCCTGCTCCCGTCATTCACGCAGATTATCTCATACTCTTTTCCAAGCAAATCCATAACGGTAGCGAGGGACTCAAGTAAAATACTCAGATTATCCCTCTCGTTATAAACAGGAATCACAACCGAATAGTCCATCACATACCACCAAAAATTTAGTGGAGTCCCCCGATTTCATCGGGGGTTATCCCTTCCTTTCGGAGGGACTCCTCACCTCCCTTTCGGGAGGACTCCAGTGCACAAACTATCTTCTAATTTTCGTTCCTCTAAATTTCATCTGTTTATCAATTAGAGGCAAAAGAGCGTCTCTATTTCGACCGTCCAGAATATCTATTTCTTTTACACCCTTGTTGACCGCCTCAACACAGGAATCTATCTTGGGAATCATTCCTTCAGTAATCGTGCCCTTTCTTAATAGTTCCTCAACTTTTTTTATTCCTATCTCCTTAATTACAGACTTTTCATCTTCGGGATTTTCCAGGACGCCTGCCACGTCAGTTAAGAACGCCAACCTTTCCGCTCCAATAGCAGCTGAAAACTGGGCGGCAAAGACATCTGCATTGATGTTATAAGTAACCCCTTTCCTATCCATAGCCATGGGAGAGATAACCGGGATAAAGCCGTTTTCCAAAAGGATGTAGAGAATTTCAGGATTTACTTTCTCTACTTCGGCGACATATCCAAGGTCATATTTTCCTTCCAGCTTCTTCGCTTCCACCAAAAAAGCGTCCTTCCCTGAAATCCCTATAGCCTTCCCTCCCAGAACATTAATCCTTCCTACTATTCTCCGATTTATCCCTGCCAGAACCATTTCCACAATTTCGAGACTTTCCCTATCTGTGTACCTCTGTCCTCCCACAAATCTCGTCTTCCTACCTAAAACATCCAACTTTTCAGTAATTTCCTGCCCGCCGCCATGGACAATGACCGGATGTTTTGCTCCCTTTGCCAGCGAGATAACATTTCTCAGATGGCTATCCATCGCTGGCCCCTTCAAAAGCTTCCCGCCAATCTTTATTACTAACAGTTGTTTCAACGTTTCCCCTCTCTCATTGGTTCTATCTGGAATGATTTCCCATCCGTCCTTATAACAATAGCACCGTTTTTAGCAGTCGAAAAAAATCTTATCTTACTATACTTCTCTTCTAATTTTCTATCCTGGAATTTAGTTGATATTATACCATATTTTGGTGCCATTTTATATAGTAATTTTGGAGATATCTTCCCTTTTCCATGGCCTGGTATTTGGAAAATATCGCATTTCAACTCTTCTGTTGTCAACTCTTCCTGGATTTTGTAATCTATATCTCCAGTAAATAAGATATCAAAATCGCCATAGCTCAAGCTAATAACTAAAGAATTACTATCAACATTTCCACTCAGTATTCTGGGATTATGGATGCCAAATTTGACACGATTGTATTCGAGTTTTTCACCACAAGAAATGTTTTTCAAGGGGATACTATTGTTCAAGATGGTTTGAAGGAACTCATCAAAAATGTCATCATTGTAATATTGACCATTATAATAGACTCTTCCTACTTTGAATCTTTTCAGGATGGGAACTAAGCCCCCTATATGGTTATAGTGGGGGTGAGTCAAAAAGATAGTATCTATCCTGGAGACACCATTTTTCAATAAATAAGGAATTACCACTTTATCTCCTATATCAAATTTTCCCAATACACCGCCCCCATCTATCAATATGTCTCGCCTGTCAGGCAGTCTGAGATGGATAGCATCTCCCTGCCCCACATCCAGAAAAGTAATCGATAGTTTGTCCGAAGGGAGTATTTTCAAGGCCGCTGCCGAAAATATAATGAGAAGCGGGAAAAAGAGAATGACTCTACGTACTGAACGGGAAGATTCTATTTTCGGTAAAAAAGAGAAGAAAAGATAGTAAGATAAAATAAATATGCAGGAAGGAGTCACGACATATCTTACTGAGAACGGCAACCAAGCAAAAAATTGAATAGATTTGAATAGAACTATTACAAATAACCTGTTGACTGTGTTAACCGCCTGGGCGAGCCCCTGGGAGAAAAGGCCCAATATCGATGAGGCAAACCCCAGGGCTGTGATTACACCAACTTGAGGAACAACCACAATGTTGGAGATTAGGGCAATTAAAGAAATTTTATTAAAGTATAAGGCGGTTATGGGATAAACACCGACTAATGCTCCAGCCGAGACTGCCAGTGAGCCCAAAACGTAAGTAACGAGCTTGTGCCGTTTAGTTAAACGAAAATAAGTCTGAAAATGGGGAGTAAGATAGAGAATCCCTAAAGTTGCCATAAATGAGAGCTGAAATCCCACATCAAAGAGAGTAAAGGGATTCCAGATTAAGATAATCAGGGCAGCTAGTGCTAAGCTATTATAAAGATGTTTGTCCCTATCGAGGATGAATGCCACTAACCCACAGATAGCCATAATTGATGCCCTTGCCGCGGAAGGAGGATTGCCGACTACCTGAGCAAATATTATGACTACGAGTATCGTTAAGAGATAGGATACCCTTTTGGGAATCCCGATTCCCCGAAAGAACCCGTAAAATATGAACAGAACCAAGCCTACATTTAGCCCGCTTACTGCAAGTATATGGAGCACTCTGGCATCAGCAAACATCTCTTGAATATCCCTGGGCAGGTCGCACCTCTCTCCCAATATCAGTCCTGCGAGAATCGAAGATTCCAATTGGGGAAGGGTGTTCTTGATAACAGAGTCTATTCTTCGCCGAATTCTTGCAATAACCGAACGGAAAATTCCCACTCTTCCTCGCTTCAATATTTCAATATCTTCACTCCTGTAAATGGAAAAGGTCGAATGGATATTCTGATAGCTCAAATACTTCCTATAGTCGAACAGCCCTGGATTAGTTGAAGCGGGAGGGGAGGAAAGTCTACCTGATATGCTCAGCCTATCTCCAAAATTTATTTCCGTTGGTTTAGAACTATAGAGAAAAACCTGTGTTTTCCCTGTTACTACTATTTCTTTCCCCTCACTGGTTAATCTCTCGCAAGATAGAACAAAATCGGCTCTTTCCGGCAACCTCCTCGGAATTGAAACTACAATCCCAGTAAGGCGGCTTATCTTTTGATTTGGAAAAGAAATGTACCGGCTCACCTCATGAGGAGGGAGAGAGTGGGCTCTTAAATGGCGAGCAATTCCCAGGAAGAGCAACGCAAAAACAAAAGAGATTAAAGCAATGTTTCCAGGATTTCGCTTAACGATAAAATACAAAACCGAAGCCAGAGCAAGGAGAAATAAAGAGATTCTAAGAAAAAAGAAATATTCTTCCCATACGAAGAAATTACCGAGAAGAACCCCGAGAATATATGCGATTACAGCCAGGATAAGCGGAGTGAAACCAAATTTCCTCATTCACTAGTCCTTGTGAGAGGCAATCTGGTTGATACGAAGTTCTGAGATAGGGAAAAAGTGGTGAGATTTACTATTCAGCGGGCTTCCCTTGTAACTATTTTTCCATGATAACCGGATTTCTTAAATTAACTATCCCTTCAGCAATAGACTCAATCACATCGCCCGGTTGAAGCCCCTCTTCAGGACCTGCTGGAGGGCTTGCCGTGGAGAATATGTCTCCAGGCTCTAAAGTCATAATATCGCTTAAGAATTCGAGGATTTCCGGTATCTTAAAGATTAAATTCTTTGTGCTCGATTCGCACTCTACCTTGCCATTTCTCCTTCTTATCATTTTTACATTATGCGGGTCAGGAACCTCATCCTTGGTGACAATCCAGGGACCTATAGGGCAAAAAGAGTCGAATGCTTTGCACCGCTGTTGATACATTACATGCCCGGGCTGAATCATCTCTATATCGTGAGCGGTCACATCCACAATCATAGTGTACCCAAAAATATAATCATAAGCTTTCTCTTTGGGAATATGTTTACCCTTCTTTCCAATTACTACGGTGAATTCCCACTCCTGGAAAAGACATTTAGAACTCGTTCCCGGCCATTTCCCGCCTTTGGGTATGACGATAGGCTCATCAGGGCCTATCACCGTAGACTGAGCTCTTATGAAAAATACTGGAACCTGTGGCTTGGGATAACCCAATTGTTGGCGGTAATCCTCATAGTTTATGCCAATGCAGACTATCTTGGGGGGTCTGGGAATAGGGGCTTTCAATTTCACTTTTCCCAGCGGAAAAATAGCCTCCGGCAAGTTGAACTTTTTACCCTCAACATAAGTAATTATTTCTCTGGCGGCTTTAAGTGCCGGCTTTCCCGCCGCAATAAATTCCACCATAGAGATAGGAACAGTCTGGCAGGCAACCTCTTCCGCATTTCTAACCTTCTTAACCTTGGATAAATAGCTGACATAGGCTGAATTCAGGTCTATAACATTTTTTTCCACAACCACTCCCACTCTTAACTTTCCCTTCTTTTCAAAAGTTACAAATTTCATAATAACCCTCCCCTTTCAGAATGAATTTATTTAACCTAAATTTAGCAAACCAGCCTATGAAAAGTCAAGTACTCTTTTGAACTTTTGCTTCTGCCCGGAGAGAACTCCAGTCTGCAATCTTGCCACTTTTGTATGCTAAGGCACATTGCCTATTAATGTTGAACTCTTATGGCTACCAGTATTCTCGTTATTGTCTCATCTATTCTCTGACGCTGTTCAAAGAAGGCAGCGTCTCCATAATAATTCCGTTTGCCAAACTCTGCGGCAAAATCCATACAGAGTGTACTACTAAATCTATATCCCAGTCCTCCAGTAAAGGAGGCCATCTGAAACTGCTTTCCGCCATAGAAGGGTTGGAAATAGAAGCCGTACCTTAAACAAAGAGCATCTGCCAGATAGTGCTCTGCACCAATACGAAATTCAAAGATATCACCGTAATCAAAACTGTTCAGGCGTTCTCCCGATTCAAATTTCGACCATTCACTAAAGAGAAACTCAGCCGCTATTGTGGAAGAGATTTCACTAAATAAAGTGTAGGCGGCCCCACAGCCGTAAGATATTGGAAATTTCAGCTCTCTCCTGCCTCTCTCCGTCGAGGCCGGGTACTCCGCTTTCCATTTATCTTTGACCTTTCCCCCTGTCTTAATAATAAATCCAGCCCTAAACTCCTCGGTGAAGTAGAGCATTCCTCCCAGGGTAAAGTCGAAACCCGAAATCTTTGATTCCAGCTCCGTAACGGCAGCTGGAGGAGAAGCGTAAACAGTGGAACTGCTGTTGAGACTGCTCTTTCCATTGAAGAGGTTAATGGCTCCTCCTACACATAAATATGGAGTGATCTTCAATGCTCCTCCCAAACTATAGCCGTAGAAAGTTCCTTCCCCTCTAATACTGGCAGAGCCGACCTTCTCACCCGGCAAACCCACATCAAAAATGGCTTTCTCGTGCTGGTAATTATTGTCGTATATTGGAGCAAGTCCTAAAGCTAGCCTCAATTTTCTTTTGACCGGAAAAGTAATTGCGGCACTATTAAGTTGAAAATAGCATTGAGAATTAAGATAGGTCAATTCATCTTGTGTAACCACCTTTTCTACAATCGGCACTATTCCCATTGCTAATGAAAATTCCTTCCCCTCTAAACTCCCCAGACATGAAGGATTTACAAAGATGGTAGAAGAATCAGTTCCACTGGCTATCGATGTGCCTCCCATTCCCAGAGACCGAGCTCCAATTCCAGAAATATAATCCCCTAAATGGGAAATCCCCAGATAAGTAAGCCCGTCAACTCTCGAAGCCAGAAAACAAAAAATACTGGCAAACAATAAAACGATTCTTTTTACCTTCATCTTCTCTCCTTAGCCCACGACTTCCAACCTTTCCATCCCTTTCACCATTTCACATCCCATTGTAATCTAAACACATGGCTTCTGCCTCTAATTATCTTATCTAACTCTTCCTTATTTTCAGGCCTAGTTATTCCATAATCATTGAAGTAGAATGTATTTTCATATTTGACCCATAGATTGGTGTTCTTGGTAACTTCTTGTGCTACCACTAAATAGTATCTTACACCTTTACCGTAAGTCCACCAATGGAAAGGAGTCAAGGCCATAGGCCATAAGAATTCAGATTCGCTTACAGCGACTCCTGGGTCGGCTGCGAAGAAAATAAGTCTGCCTTCAAGTTTCAACCTGGCCGCCGGAATGTACTTAAGGTCGCTTAAAACCAGGTATCCTCTATCCACCTGGTTAAGCTCATAAATCCTGTTCTTTCTCCCATCCCACCGTACTTTAAGTGTCACCCTGCCAGTCGGGCTCCAGGTAACCTGCGCTCTCAACTTGTTCCAACTCTGGCACAAATCTCTATTTTCTATCTTCTTTTCATACGAGTGGTTCCACTGTCTGAAATACAATTCCACCCTTCGTGATACTCTCTGTTTAATGTCAAACCAGAACTCTTTGTCCCTTGTCGGCATTAAGTTATTTTCTCTCCAGGGATGGTGAACGGGTCTAAAATAAATCTGCACTTCCCTTTCCCTATCCTCATACTTTCCGCCCAGGAATACGCCGTTCTCGTTCCAGTCTTCATCTTTACGTCCAACTATAGTCGTTGCGCTACTATGCTCGTTATAATAATCTGGATCGTATTCATAAATAGTCATCCACAAGGTAAAGCCACTTAATTTGAGCATGGGCTGAATTAGCCAGGCCCCACCATGACCTACGCATCTGGCGTATTCGGCACAGACGTTCAGTTTTCTGTACCACGTATCAAAATCGAAACCGAAAACCCTGTTTCTCTTTCCGCGAAATAGATAGTATCCTTCCTCTTCCGGGGGATTAATCCCAGGGCGATATTTGTTCTGGTAACCCAAGAAACCAACCTGCGAATTCGGTAAGAAATTGCACGCTATCCTTCCGCCAATCAATTCCTCACTCAAACTGTCGTTTCTTTCCAGTTCTCTTTCGCTAGTAATATATCCCATATCGTTTCTAATAGCGATCAAACTCTGCTTCACCGTACCATCTGGATTCAGGGTGGCATCGAGCTTCTTATTGGAATAGAAGAAATCCAGATGGAACTGTTCAATTCTTTTCTTTACCGCCACTCCTCTAAAATAGACATTTGGTGCCGTCCCTCTGTCTTCAGCGATACCCTTGGCTTCAATCCTAACTGGTCTGGCTAACTCTGTTGCCAGTGGAGAATAAAAAATTAATCCCTGGTTATACTGAAGCTTGTAATCGCCGATTACTATTTTATCGAAGGAATAGATTTCTCGCATCAAAAGCCAGTATTTCGTTAAATAATATTTCCAGAGGTTATAAAAATTAATCTCAGGTTCCGAACCGCTATCTGCCTGGGCACCACTGTGACGGAGTACCCAACCGGCCTCACAGCGGTTGCCATACCTTAACCTGGTTCGATTATAAAGATACAGAGGATTCTGAAACTCGGGAGCAGCATTAAGATAAGCCTCGCTATCTGGCTTGGCCATTTCTATTCTCCAGCGGAAATCACCGTGGATGGGTACCGGGATTCTTTTGGGTTCGAGTTTAATATAGCGAGCCACTCCCTTAAATATTTCATCACTCATTCCTGGCACTTCCATAAGTTCTTCGATATCCGAAAATCCCCTTTGTTCACGATATAGAATAATCTCTTTTGCCAGGGGAGGATTAATTTGAGGAAGATTTAACAATTGGTCAACAGAGACAGCATTCAAGTCGAGTGGATGGTCTTTCAAATCGGCAAGTTCTTCCTTATCCACTGCCCCTGGAGATACTGTCTCCGCCTCATCCTCTTCAAATTCGACCTGAGCTAGCACCCACCTACCAGAATCTACTATCAAAATTATAGACAAGGCAAGCAGAATAGCGACAGTTATTACCGTCATCATCCCTCTGACACTATTCTGTAGTAGCAAAGCGCAAGCTTTGCCTTCCATTTTACTCCTCAGAGTTCCGATTAATTCTGAATAGTCCCGTGGTCTAAGCGGAGAGTGAAGGAAAACAGATGCTGGCTACTTAGGAAAGGATGGCCCAAGAATGCGTAATCGAATCCGAATATTTTCCAGCGTAGGCCTAAACCCCCAGTAAATCGCGCTGGATCGTTTTGCACACCAACCCGCAAAGAAAAATTTCTATTCAGGATGACCTCAAACCCGCCTCTTATGTCAGGCTCAGCCGTTACTAAACTCATTGGTAGATGTAAATCGAGAGAGGCAGTATAGCTGGAAAGAAACCGAAAAGATGCCCCTACCATCACCATCTGGGCCGAACTCTCCGGGCAGTTGCCGAGCCGAGGTGCATTCAAATTTATTGCCATAACTCCCAGTCTGAACTTGGAACTTATATCGGCGAGGGTTGCCACATCCACGCCGAAGGCCGAAGCCTCACCATAATCAGAACCTGTGCTGGCTCCTTTAATCTTCAAACTCATAATTTTCATATTGAGACCAAAATATACCCCTGGACTCAAGCTCTGACCATAGGAAAGAATGGTCTGGCTTTCTCTATATTCTGAATATCCAAACTGCGAATAGGATAATCCAAGAACTCCCAACTTCTTAGCAGGAACCACTCCACTAAACAGATAATATGCCAAATCTTTCAAACCGAAAAGTTTAGTGTTCATGCCCATAACCTCTACTTCCCTGATCAGTTTCAATCCCGCCGGGTTCCAGTAAATAGCATTGACATCATCAGCTACACCTGTAAACGCTCCCGCCATTCCCATCGGACCGGCTCCTGCTCCTTTCTCTTCAAAAGCCCCGTAACCGGGTAAAAGTGTAGAAAAATATAAAACCAAAAAAACAAAAAATAAGGGAAAAACTTTTCTTATCATGTCCCTACCTAAGCCTTCTTCCTACCACTATCGTATCTGTGCCTTTGCTTACCTTCCCTGTATTCTCGCTTAAAGCCTCGATGTAACAGATGTATATTCCAACAGGGACAAGTGTTTCCCCAGAATTATCGGTGCCATCCCAGGTTACAGAACCTTCCCCATCGGTGTCCACCTCCTGATCAATCAGAACCCTAACTAACCTCCCCCTGACATCAAAAACTCTCAAGGTAATTCTTGAGCCGTCCGGGACATTATATCTTATCTTTCCTAAGAGTGGCCCACCACTTACGTCACCGCAAGGGAAAAATGGCGAATTGCTAACTTCGATTGTCTTTGTAGTAGAGCTTTCTTCATAATCTTGTTTGGGAACTACAAGAAGGAAAGATACATCATCCACGTAAAAGGTCCTCTCCCCGCAAGGACCGGTACCAGAAGCCCAAACTCTCACATTGGCAGAGTTAGCATTTCTGGGTGCGGTAATTTCTCCTGTGGCCAGTTCTTGATAGGCAGAACTATCAATAGAAGGTAGAGATTCTCTTTTGTCAATAGAACTTCCACCACCGTCATAAGAAGCATACCAGTATACTCTAATAGTGACCTCGCCATCCGGGTCGTTGTCGTATACCCAGAGGGAAGCACTATAGGTTTCCCCGGGCAAGATTGTTATTCCTTCCTGCTGAATGTATCCATAACCCGAGCCAGCATAATCAACGACCTTGGCCACAAATGCCCCGCTTCGTACAGGTGAATCAACTACGCACCACTCTTTCAACCCCCATTCAATCCAGTAGTTGGTAGTCCCGGATTCCAGTCCTCCATCAATAATTAATTGACCGCCCCATGCAGAAGAGATGGATAAAAAAAGAATCCCAATCGATTTTAAGATAACAAGTTTTCTCATAGGATTCTAATCAATTCCCAATTTTATTCGCTTTATTTTTTAACTACCACTCCTCACCTTCTTCTTGCAACATCGCCCGGTATTTGGTCAACAATAACTCTTCAACAGCCTTCTTAACTCCTTCATCATAAATATAAATCTGTTTTGCCCAGCCACCTCTCCCCTTTTCAGCTGGCCTCGATGGCCAGGCAACCCAGAGCCCCCTTTTACTTTCCATTATTCCGCAGGAGACAGCCACTGCCTTGTTAAAGGTAATTTCTGCGTTGACTTTCCTTTTCCCAGTTTTCCTCAGCCTGAACCAATCTGTAACCTCGAAAGAGACATCTTTGACCTTCTCTCTGGATGGTTTTCCCGTCTTGATTGCTTCGGCTACTGCATCTTTTGCCTGTTCTGTTAGAAACTTTATTTGAGGATAGACAATTCCCCTCTTGCTTGTATATTCGGGAAACTTCAATACCGTTATCTTACCAACCTTCTTCACCTTGATTTCTCGTACTACGATGCATTCATTGAGCATCACCTTAGCCACTCCAACTACTCCTTCATCACTATCTTTTGTCTCTACTTTGACTCTAGTGACGCTGATGGTTTGCAAAGCCTCTTTACTCTTTTCTACTCCTCCCGCTGCCGGAGTTAAGAAAATTATGGCAAAGCCAGCGATGGTCAATGCCATCCACCCTTTCACAAGTCTTGGATAGAACATTCTGTTACCTCTTTTTGAAAATTCGCTCTCGAATTTAAATTTCTACGCTTATGGATCTCAGTATTATTTATTGATTGGGGAACTCTCAGATTTGATTCTGTTAAACTCTTCAAGGAAGAATTTGGCAAGTGGGACGGAATCTATTAGGACGGAAGCTTCATTATTCTTCTCTAATGCATGGTAGCCCCAGTTGGTGCTGCCAATTACAGTGTATCTTTCGTCTATTATGATGAGCTTATCGTGAGTGGTTGTGGTGAGGGAATCGAAGTATACTTTGATACCAGCCCGGGAGAGCATAAACCCTCCCTCTCTTTTGTTTCTTCTGGTAATTTTTCCAAAGGTGCCCTGTTCTAAGATTACTTCTACATTTACCCCTTTTTTATGAGCGTCTATTAAATCTTGAACTAACTGGTTCTCAAGGCTTTCCGGATACTTTTGATAGTAAAACATTTCAAACATTACAATATGGATGGATTTTTTCGCTGCACTTAACAGTTTATGGACTGCTGGATAGTATAATCTGTTGGGAATTGGCTGTACATGTTTTGCAGGGAAGGCTAAGACAATCTGTAAAGATAATGAAAATATGAAAATAGCAATTAGTGTGCATCTTTTGACTTTGGTAATTTTAAACCCTCCTTCTCGTTAAATCATAAACCTTAACAACACCAAAATCCGCTAGAATTAATTAAGTACTTATTGTTTCTATTTTCTATACTTGGGCAAAACTTTTTGTCGCACTGTCTATTTTCTTTATCAGATAATCAAGCTTGTTATCTATATAATATTTTCTAACATCCGATTCTAAGGTTGAGCCTAATGTTACCTTATAATCTTTTTCTTTGAAACTATTTATGAGTTTTCTTAATTCAATAAATCTACTATGCGTAGATTCAATGCCAACTCCTTGTCTTAGCAAAAATTCTATATCGAAGCAATCTCTGATATCTTTTCTATGTAAAGCTGCATCAATTTTATTTTTCATCATTTGCGGAAGGGTACAGACTTTTAAGAGGACCTGTTTCGTACTATATTTTGAAAAAGCTATTTTTTCTTGAAAATCACAGTTCCTTATTCCTTTTCTTATTTCTATTTTTAATCTCTTTGGGTACCCCATGGAACGGATTTCAAACAAAAGAGTATAGAATTTCATTTGGGCGTCAGTTACTTCGTATAGCCGATCTAAATATTTCTTCAATCTCCTAAAATAAGATTTGGGGCCGACTTTTTTGATGAACCAGAAATCGAGATCGGTTGAATATCTGTTCAACTCGAAACATAGTCTCAACATTGTTCCTCCACAGAATACCAGAGGTTCGAGAAAGCCGCCATTTTTTAGATTCTGTAATGTTTCTATTTCAAAGATTTCATGCTTTCTTAAAATATTCATATCTCCCCAATAATTCTTGCGTTCTTCTAGGAAACCTCTTTACAATTGTTTTTATTCTTGCCACGTCCAATTTAGCAAAATCAATTGAAGTTAAATCAAAACTATATCTTTTAATAGACATTAAATATAGCGCATCCAAAAAAGCCTTCTCGGGAGTAGCAATGAAAAATTCTCTTTCCCTTGAAAAGTCGAAATATAGCTTCTCATCTATCTTGGTGTAGTTAAAGATAGTTTTTTCAATTTCCACTTCCTTAGTCCTATGTATGCAAATCGACTCTACAAAATCACGTTGGACTTGTGTTGTTATCTCAAAATATCCCATAGCTGTCATCAGAGATATATACGAGGGAACTTGTATCAAATTTGCCAGAATAAATTTCCCTTCATTCTCTAGAACATCCCATTTCTCCTTTAGAACATAAAGGTTCCTTTTAATTTTCACAAGGAATCCTTTTTTCACCCACCTGGTGGCAGAAACTCTCGCCGAGGCCAAGGTAATATTCAAGGCTTTAGAAAGTTCTTCATATCCAAAATATAATTTTTTTATTTCCCTAAATTTTGTGTAATTCATTCAGGTATAGTTGATTAACATTTTTGTTAACTAAATATACTTGATAATTTTTGCTTTGTCAAGGACCAATTTGGCAGAAAAATTCCATTCTCCCAATATCCCTTCAATTACCAGATTATATATAAATCTTTCTGGGAGCTCCAGAAGTTTATGGACTGCTGGATAGTATAATCTGTTGGGAATTGGCTGTACATGTTTTGCAGGGAAGGCTAAGACAATCTGTAAAGATAAAGAAAATATCAAAACAGCAAATAGTATGCATCTCATGACTTTCATGATTTAGACCCCCCTTTCTTTTCTTAATGGCAATGCCAATTGATTCGCTCTATGTTCCATTTGTGGATTGGTATGATTAAGTGGAAAATAATAATGAAAGTCATTAAAATATAACTACAGGGTATTTCTTTTGTAGAAATTTTTTTCTTGATAAAGTATCATATTGTGGTATAATAATATTGAAGTTTAAAGGTACCCACCTGATGAAAGAGTTTCGGCTCTGCCCAAAGGCTAGTTAGGTGGGTCGTTTTTTAATAATAAGAAGTTTCACCCCCCTTAAAAATCTCGTACTCACTTCTAATTTTATCTTCAATTTCTCTATGAGTTCTCTATGAGGCCTTTCTTCGTTTGATGTCCATTTCTTATATATTGCCCAAGCACAATAATCAACTGCCTGGAGATATACATTTGACTTAGAGTCATGATGTCGGAGGTGAAAAACAATCTTGTGTTCTTTTAGAAGTTCTTTAATTGACGATTTAATGCCTTTTTCTACCGCTTCTCTCTTTCTCTTGACAGGGATTATATCAGTATAAATATTAATAGATTCTAATGAACTAAAATCATATCTTCGAAAAATATAGCTGAGTAGAACTCTATAAATCTTGGAATAGAATATTTCCGGTTCCCTTATAGAAGGATTTACTTTTGCTTTTTCAACGACTTCTGAATCAATAGTGAAATTGTAATCTTTACTTAAAATCTCAAATACTTTATCTCTTACCAATTGTAAATCTTCAGTAGCATGGAATCTTTCAAAGTTCAGTCTTTCGTTTATCTTTTCGATACTGACTCCTTTTTTGGCTAATTTTCTTCTTATCTCAAACTCATTCCTAATAAGATAATCTCTTAATCGACAAAATTCATCTATAATCTCAAAAGGATTTATTGTTGTTAGAGTTGTAAATATCAAATATTTAGTGCCTTCTTTTGAAAAATCAAAATTACCAGCTTCGTCTAAGAAAATATAGAGATTCTCCATTCTCAGTTACTTCTAAGGTGACTTGTATTTCTCATTTTCTTTTCTAACGATGTCTACGAGTTCCAGAATATCATTAAGGTCGTAATCTGCTCCCGAATCTTTGGTGCCAAACCTATCGCCATAGCGAGCAAAGGCAGTCTTCATTCCCATCTGCTTTGCTCCCACCACATCGCGTTCAGCCCAGTCTCCAACCATTAATGCTTCTTCGGGTTTGACCTTCAGGATGTCCAGCGCCATCTGGAAGGGTTTGGGGGAAGGTTTCTTTGCTCGGGTGTCTTCGTAGGTGAGGACATGCTCGAAGTAGTGCTGCAATCCCAGGGCAGAAATTCTCATCCACACGGGAAGCCGTGGAGCATCGGTAACAATTATCATCTTTATTCCCATTTTTACTAAGCTGGTCAGGGTGAGATGTACGTGGGGATAGAGACTCATTGTCCCTTCTTTTGCTTTGCGATACCCGATGATGCCTGAGGCGAGGATTCTGTAGTCAATGTGTCCAAATTCCCTCTCTAAAACCTTATCAAATATGTGCTGGTCTTCAATCCCTTCCTCGCCATATGCCTTATAAATCTTATCTACCATTTCTTCTTTAGGCATCCTTAATCCAGCATCAATCATCGCATCTACCGCCGCTTCTACTGCTACGCCCTTTACTTTCATAAAGTCCATTAGAGTGTTATCTAAATCGAAAATAATTGCTTTAATCATTCTAGGCCTTTTTGGACGCCAGAGTGTCGGCCAGGCGTTGGCTGGGGTTTGAAAGATAGTTTGTAAGGAGCTTTCGGAATTTCAGCCAAAAAATGAGGACGGCTCCTTCTCTTCCAAGCAAATCACTGTCCGACGACTCCCCGATTTATCGGGGAGGAGGAGTTCTGATTTGCGCCCTGGATAGTCCGAAGTTTTTTGACGTTAAGAAATTCCTGAGCGATGAACAAACTATCTTTTAAATCCGAAAATCTTGACATAGTTACAGAGCAAAAAATCTAAAAATAGCCGGGTTCGACAAATCCAGCTTCAATTCCTTCAGGGGTCACCTTCAGGGAGCCAAACTGGATTGTTCTAATCTTCTCCTTTTCTCTTACTGGAGTGAATATTCTTATTTTTCTTCCTTTATAATCTATTCCATCAACAATTCCTATGCCCAGAACTTCACCCGCCGAATCCAAAAGTCCCACCATAAGATTCTTTTCATTCCCGGCGAGGATATTTTTTAGATTGTAGACGCCCTCCTCTTTCTTTACCATAATGAATTCTTCCTCGGATAATGGCTCTTCTGTTACTACCAGAAGTCCTTCCAGTGCCGAAAGTCTCTCTGCCCAGAGGTATTGTATACCTTGTAACTTGATTTCTTTGCCTGTCTTGAAATAGGCGCGGTCTGTCTGGATTTCGTCGAGGCCCAATTCTATGTAACTGGCTCCTTTAAAATACTTCTTATACATCATTTCCCGTAGCCCCTTCCTCTCTTCATGGTTTCTCGATAGAGGGCCTTTCTGCACAGGCAAACGCACGACTTTCTCCTGGGGATAATTCTTGATTAGATGTTCCAGCTCGTCGCTTCTCTGGAGTAAAATTATTACATCCGGGCTCAGCATCTCTATTTCCGAGCGGTGTAAAGCTCGGGCTCTATCTCCATGCACCCAACCCGGTGTATCAATGATGAGTATATCAGCAACAGTGAGTCCCCGGTCAACTAATCTCTTAAGCCCAACCAGTGAAGGCATAAAATGGAAGGCAGGAGAGTTGGAGCCAGTAAAATATAGGGCGGTTGGCTCCACTTCGCTGGGGAAGACTATCTGTCTATCCAGAACTGCCAGCCCTATTGTACCAGGAGGGCCGATGTCACTCTGACCTGTATCGCAATCAATAATTCCTACTTTTAATCCATAACTTAGAAGCTTATTAGCTAAGTAACTGCAAAAGAAGGTCTTACCGGTATCTGTCTGTCCCAGAATTAGAACTATTGTCACTCGCCGTTTGCTTAATTGCTCGGCTATCCTGCCCCAGGAATCCGGGATTGTGCGGCCAGATAGGTGCTCCCTTTCTCCGCCTTCCCCGAATTCTGACAGGAGCTCTCCATCTGTTAGTGTCTCAACCGGGATAGACTTTCCTTTTGGAATTCGAACCTCGTCAGGACTTTCCAGAATTTTCCCCACTGCCTCGAATCTGCCTCTATTAATTCTAAGGAGGCAGGGCCCTTTGAATAAGTAGATGTCCCCTTTGCTTAATTTCAGGTTCATGACAGTTGCGTCAATTGTAGCAGCAAAGGTAAGCTTTGCCTTCCTAAAGCAGAGCTTCGCTCTGCTACTCTCTAAAGAATTCGCAACCTAAAGGTTGCGGCTACCAAGTAAACGGGTAGGCGGAAAAAATTACTCTCCTCCCTTTTTCTTTAAATATTTACCTATCAACAAATCGAGTTTCCTGGCTGTTCTCCTGTTTATTGCCCACTCGCGCGTCTGGATTGCATACCTGAGAGCTGAAGCGCACTCGCACTTTCTCTCGCGTTCCAATTTAGGAATGGCAGCCTTGATTAACTTCTTTACCCTGTCAATATTAGCAAGCAGATTCTCGATGACCGTCTCCACGGTGACTTCTTCTCCCTCTTTCCAAACATCATAGTCTGTAACTAACCCTAAAGTAGCGTAACAGATTTCTGCTTCCCGGGCAAGTTTTGCCTCCGGGATATTGGTCATTCCAATGATAGAGAATCCTGAAGAGCGAAAGACTTTAGATTCTGCTTTGGTGGAAAACTGTGGCCCCTCGATACAAACGTAAGTGCCACCCAGGTGTACTGGAAAACCCAGGTCTTTTGCCACTTCATAGAGAATCCGACTCAATTCAGGGCAGTAGGGGTTAGCAAAGCCGATGTGGGCGACAATGCCCTCGCCAAAGAAGGTATAAGGTCTCTGGCGAGTGCGGTCGAAAAGCTGGTCTGGAATTACTATATCTCTGGGTTTCAGTTCCTCTTTGAGACTACCGCATGCTGATATAGAAATTATCTGCTCTACCCCCAAAGTTTTAAGAGCAAAGATGTTTGCTTTTGAATTGAGTTCTGACGGCATTATTGAATGTCCCCTGCCGTGCCTGGGTAGGAAGGCAACAGGAATTCCTTCCAGATTACCAATGACAATCTTATCAGAAGGGTCACCAAAAGGAGTCCTTATTCTCACCTCGCGTGTCCCAGTAATTCCCTCAACTTCATAAATTCCGCTGCCCCCTATTACCCCAATTTTAGCTTCCCGCATTATCCTACCTCCCCGGTAATAATACTATGAAATTTTGCCGAACTACTTTTTTAGCGCTCCTTAATTACTTCAATTATTTTCTGGGCTACGGAAATGAATTCCTGGAGAGATTCTTCGGATACCGTGATGAAGTTTCTCTTGAACTTTTCTTCTCCCAGAGGAATCGACTCGGTAATCTTTACAAACTTTCCATTCTCGTTTTCTTTCACATCGAAAAAGAAAGTCTTGCCCCTCCCAGTTCTAAAACGCTCGCTGTGAATTTCTCGGTCCGCCATTTACCCCTCCTCCTTCCTTCCCGTTATAGTTTATATCCCTTTCAATACTTCCTTCAATAGTGTGGAGAACTTTGCCCTGGCCCCATCTGCTACTTTCAAAGCTTGCCCATGGCTTATTGGTTCTCTGGAGCTTACTCCTGCCTTATTTGTCACACAGGAGATACCCAGAATCTTTAGTCCCAGGTGCTTACCAACAATTGCCTCGGGTACGACCGACATCCCCACTAAGTCCGCGCCCATTCTGCGAGCCATCTCTATTTCTGCCGGCGTCTCGTAAGAAGGCCCTGCAACACCGATATAAACTCCCTGATGAAGTTTAATCTTTAAGTGTTTAGCACATTTTAGAGCAAGAGTAATCAAGGTTCTGTCGTATACACTTCTCATATCCGTGAAAGTGATTGTCTCGTCCCCAATCCTATCTCCTATTAGAGGATTACTTCCCATAAAATTTATATGGTCGGTAATCAACGCCAGGTCTCCAGGCTTTAACTTTTCATTAATTCCCCCCGCTGCGCCGGTGATGATTAGAATTTCTATTCCCATACCAGCCATTACCCTCACCGGGTACGTAACTTCTCTCATAGTGTAGCCCTCATATAGGTGGGGCCTTCCCTTCAGCGCGCAGACATCTTTCCCTTCCAATTTGCCGAGAACCATCTCTCCCGCATGGCCTTCTACAGTGGGATGGACAAAATGGGGAATTTGAGTGTAAGGAATAATACAGGGTTCTCCAACCTCATCAGCAATCCCTCCCCAACCCGAACCTAAAATCAAGCCAATGCCGGGCTCACCCAGTGACCTGGACCACTTGGCGTTTACAATCTCATGTAATGTCTTCAGAGTCTCCGTAACCATCTCTAAGTAATCTTTACTACAATATCACCGATAATATTGGCAGCTTCGTCTCCCCTGTCTGCAGCATTTGACAGGTGCCTGTAAATTTCGCGCAATTTTAATATGTAGATAAAATCTTTACTCTGGAACAATTCTGCCAGCGCTTCATGATAGAGATGCTCCACATAATTTTCCACTTTCTTTGCTCTCATAAGATGTTGGAGGCAAGATTTCTGTTTTTTCTTTAACTCCTCTACAGCTAAACTTAGATGTTCGGCAGATTCATAAAGAGCTTGAGCCATCTTCTTCAAGTGCTCATTCGTTTCCACTTTGAACATGAGCATTTCGTTAACCGTACTCTTGGCATAATCCACCATATCATCGATTGCCCGGGAAAGAGCGAAGATATCCTCTCTGTCTATCGGCGTGACAAATGATTTGGTCAATTCTTCGACCAGGATGCGTCTCGCTTCATCAGCCTCTTTCTCAATCTCTTTGACCCTATTACCTTTCTCCTCTGTTACCTCGTGAATGAAGTCTCTCAGAGCAACCATTCCTTCCTGGGTCTTTCGTGCCTGGTGGGCAAGCATCCTGAAGAAGTCTCTCTTTTTAGGAAACAACCCCATAAAGATCTCTCCCTCAAAAAAATCTATTTATAAAAAGGTAGACGAATATGGACAGTATGGCAGCAACTGGAATTGTTACTAACCACGTAATCAAAATTTCCCTGAGCGCATCCCATCTGACGCCCTTTGGCCTCTCTGCCGAACCAGCACCCATAATTGTGGAAGTGACTACCTGCGTTGTGGACACAGGAAAGCCGAAAAGTGCTGCAGCATAGATAATAATGGCTGAAGAGCTCTGTGCAGTGAACCCGTGGATAGCACGAATTCTGTATAACTTCACTCCCAGAGTCTTGATAATTCGCCAACCTCCGTTCAAGATTCCTAAGGCAATAGTGCCCGCACAGGCAACAACTACCCAGCGAGGAATAGGTAAGCTGCCTGACGGTGGGTGGTAAAGTCCCAATACGACCAGAGAAAATGTAATTACTCCCATTGTCTTCTGAGCGTCATTTGTTCCATGGGAGAGAGCAAGGAGAACCGAAGCGCCAACCTGCAACCTGTCAAATAGAGCGGTGGCTTTGGGAGAAGACCACTGAGAAAAGAAGTAGGCGACTTTGGTAAGTAGAAAGCCCAGAACTAAGCCCACTATTGGAGAAGCTACCAGAACTAAGAAAATGCCTGCGACCCTATTCCAGTTAACCACCAAAAATCCTCTGGCGACTACAAAAGCACCCAAAAGACCACCGATTAAGGCATGGGATGAGCTGGTGGGAATTCCAAAATACCAGGTAAAGAGGTTCCAGCTAATTGCGGCTATTAAAGCAGCAAAAACTATTATAATTCCATTAGGTATGACCTTAATAATTTCCGGATTAACAATTCCTTTACCTATCGTCTCGGCCACTGCTGTTCCCAGAAAATATGCTCCAGTAAACTCAAATAGCGCGGCGATAATCAGAGCCGCTATGGGCGATATTGCGCGAGAAGAGACCATAGTAGCAACAATGTTTGAAGAATCATGAGCTCCATTACTGTAGTCGAAAAACAGTGCCATAGCGACCAGCAATATGGCTATTGAAAACGGACCCAAATATACCCCTTATATAAGGCAAAGATTTTTCTTTTATTAGAATTGTCGCTCTGGTCCTACGTCCATTCTTGTAGCAGCAAAGCGTAAGCTTTGCTCCCTCTTGCCAGTGGGCAAGGAGAGTTCTTTGGCAGTGCTCGAAGAGCAAAAAATTGTCAGCGAGCGAACCAAATCTCGAGCATACTTCTTAAGCGCTGAACAAACTATCTTTTAATCAGCGAACTTAATTCCGAAGCAAACCTATTTTCTTTTCAGTACTCTCTCTACTGCCCTTACTATATCAAACCGTGTCAAACCAAAATCCTGCATTAATTCCTGGGGGCTCCCGGATTCGCCAAAGCGGTCCTTAATTCCCACCATTTCCACTGGCACGGGAAACTCCTTCCCCACCACCTCCGCCACCGCACTACCAAATCCACCGCAAAGTTGATGCTCTTCAGCGGTAACTATAGCGCCAGTCTCTCTTGCTGCCTCAAAAATTTTCTCCTCATCAATTGGCTTCACTGTATGCACGTTAATTACCCGTGCCGAAATTCCTTTCTTGTCCAGGTCATTTGCCGCTTCCAAAGCTTCATACACCATAATTCCGCAGGCCAAAATTGCCACATCTTTCCCCTCGCGCATACTTATTGCCTTGCCCAGAATAAATGGGGTATCTTCTTTGGTAATTGTCGGGATCGAGGGTCTGCCAAATCTTATATAGACCGGACCTACCACTTCGGCCGCATTAATAGTAGCCTTTCTTGTCTCAATGGCGTCACAGGGTACGACGACCCTCATATTTGGTAAAACTCGCATAAGAGTAATATCCTCAAGGGATTGATGGCTCGCTCCGTCTTCGCCAACTGTAATTCCTCCGTGACTTCCACCTATCTTTACATTTAGATTGCTATAGCAAATTGTGACTCTTACTTGGTCCCAGACGCGGCCAGAAGCAAAAACTCCAAAGGTGCAACAGAACGGGATTTTGCCCACTAAGGATAATCCGCCCGCAGTGCCAATCATATCTGCTTCGGCAACTCCCATCGTAAAGAACCTTTCTGGAAATCTCTCCTTGAACATCGATGCTCTCGTGGAATCGGTAAGGTCGGCTGACAAAACAACCACCTGGGAATTCTTTTCTCCCAGAGCTACCAATCCCTCCCCGTAACCATCTCTTGTTGATTTCATCTCAAACATTGCGATTGTATTCTCTCTCCACGGCAGTTTATATATGCTGAAATCCCGATTATTGAACTCAGGAACTCTCTAACTCCTTCAAAGCAACTTTCGCTTGTTCTTTCGAAGGTGCTTTCCCATGCCAGTCAACCACATTCTCCATAAAGGAGACACCCTTCCCTTTTATTGTTTTTGCAATAATAACTGTTGGTTTTCCTTTAATTCTTTTCGCTTCAGCAAATGCCTCAAGAATCTCTTCCATGTTGTGCCCATCAATTTTTATAGTATTCCAGCCAAAAGCCTTCCATTTTTCAGCGATGGGATTTGGACTCATTATCTCATCGATTGGCCCGTCTATCTGCAATCCATTATTGTCGACAATCCCACAAAGGTTGTCTAAATGGTAATGGGAAGCTGCCATAGCCGCTTCCCAGATTTGTCCTTCATCTATCTCGCCATCGCCCATCAAGCAGTACACGCGCGCCCCTATTCTGTCCAGCCTGAGTCCCAAAGCAACACCATTTGCGATAGAAAGACCCTGCCCCAGTGACCCGGTGGAAACTTCTATCCCCGGTAAACCATTCGCTTTGGAAGGATGGCCCTGGAGCCGACTGCCAAATTTTCTCAGGGTCTTAAGCTCTTCCAGAGGAAAGTATCCAGCTCGGGCTAAACAAGCGTACATCGCAGGACAGCTATGCCCCTTGGAAAGAATAAACCTGTCCCTCTCTATCCATTGGGGATTTTGAGCCTCATGCCTCATCACAGAAAAATAGAGAGCTACCACAATATCGCATGCCGAAAGAGACCCACCCGAATGGCCCGACCCCGCCTCTGCAAGCATTTCAATGATATCCTTCCTTACCTCTCTTGCCATCCGTTCCAGTCTCTCAATCTCCTCACTTCTTTTCATCTTCTTTTCTCTTTTCGATTAAATAACTAACGCGTTTCAGTAAGTGTTGGGCCTCGAAAGGCTTGGTTATGTACCAGTCAGCTTTTTTCTCCAAGGCCTTTTCAAAATCCGCACCGCTATCAAGAGCGGTCAATACCAAAACTGGTATCTCTTTGGTATTCGCGTCATTCTTCAAAGCTTCACACACCCGATAACCATCCATACCCGGAAGCATCAAATCGAGAATGACCAGGTCGGGCTTCTTCTCTCGCGCAATTCTCAATCCTTGCTCACCATCATTTGCTAAAATGGTGGAATAGTTATTCTTCTCCAGAATAAACCTAACTAATTTCACCGTCTGAGGGTCGTCTTCGACAATTAAAATATTTTTTTTCGACATCTTCCCTCCTGGTCTCTAACAACTCTTTTCCGGCCCACTCCCGTGCCCAGTCCCTACCGACTTTCATGAAGCCTAGTCTCGATTAATCGGGAACAGGTGATGCTCCAAGCAAAAAATGACTCTGACCCCTGTTTTGACCTCTTTTCTACTTTCTTGCCAATTTTGCGTTTATTTCCTCCAGTAACTCCTTGGGACTAAAGGGTTTAACTATATAGCCCGAAGCTCCCGCCTGTAACCCCTTCATCACATCCATCTCTTGTCCTAAAGCTGAAAGAATTACAATCGGAATATCCTGGGTATTCTCATCCTCCTGCAATTTCCCAATAGCCTCAATTCCGTCCATTCTGGGCATTATAACATCCATCAATATCAAATCCGGTTTCTCTTTTCGGGTCATCTGCAAAGCTTCCACTCCATCATAAGCAATAAGAACTTCGAAATTGTTCTTCTCTAAGAGAAATTTAACCAGTTGGACAGTATTAGGGTCGTCTTCTACTATCAATACCTTGGGCATCTCTTTTTCCTTTCGAGTAGCCCTCACCATGGTGCCAAAGTGGGATGTTTTCAAATGCTACCTCGAGGAAATTTCCTCATGTCCTACCATTGCGATATCGAGGAGCATGTTTAGATATTTATACCTCTTTTTTACGTCATCAAATGGAATGAAATGGAGAGAAATATTTGCGTCACCTAAGATTGCTCCTAGCATTCTCGAAAACTCATCTGTTGATAGACTACTTCCTGCCGGAGGCCCAAGCACTACAGCAATTCTCACTTTACCTGTTCTGCAAAGTTCCACAAACATCCCATAATTTATTTTCTTCTCAGTTTTATATTCTTTCTCGAAAACTCCCTCTAAACGGAATTTCAAATTATGTTTCTTTAATACCCGATCAAATTGCTCCTTAAGTTCTTCAAATTCCTTATTGCACTGTTGCGGATAAAAGTAGGCTATTTCTACTCTCCGTAACGATTTGTCAACTGATACCGCCTCCGGTGGCGGGGCAGGGACTTCCGGAGAAGGTTCTACTCTCTTTGTCTCTTTTACTATTTCTTCCTTAGCCGGCCGTGCAATTCTTTCCCTCTTAATTTCTTCTGCTTCCTGCTCAGTCACTTTTTCGCCTGGTGGAAGAACCTCAGGAGCCGCCATTTCAGGAACTTCTGCACGAGCATATTCTTTGCAGTTATGGCAATACCACCGACCGTATACTTCAATGTAGGTAAGCTTGTGCCCACAAGTCAAGCACTTTCTCTCCTCCTCAAATTCTGCTGGCGGTGGAGCGGGCCTTGGTTCTTCTTTTAACTCTGGCTTTCTTTTCTCTGGCGGCGTTGCTTCTACTAACTCTTCCCTTTCTATTTCAGGCAGGAGGTCGTTCATCAATTCTCGAACCAGGGCTATGGTTATCTCCTGTTTAGTCAATTGAGCATAAGCATTGATTCGTTTCAAGAAGCCTTCCAGTTCGCGGATGTTAGATTTTAACTTGCCGGCAATATATACAAGTATGTTATCACTAAGGTCTAAGTTTTCAAGCTCTTCTTTCTTCTTAAGAATAGCAACTCTTGTTTCCAAATTTGGAGACTTAATATCAGCAATTAAACCCCATTCGAATCTCGACTTCAACCTGTCCTCTAAAGTGGTCAGCTGTTTGGGAGGCTTATCTGAAGTAATTACAATCTGCTTGTGGGCATCGTGAAGCACATTGAAGGTATGGAAAAACTCTTCCTGGGTAGATTCTGCCTCAGCTAAAAATTGAATGTCGTCAATTAACAATAGGTCCACTTGCCGATAGCGTTCTCTGAACTCTTCTAACGTTCCTTTGCCAATGGCCTCTATAACTTCATTCATGAATCTTTCGGTAGTAACATAGAGTATTTTTGCCTCTGGTCTTTTATTCCGTACATAATGTCCAATCGCATGCAGCAGATGAGTTTTCCCCAGACCCACTCCGCCGTAGATAAATAGAGGATTATAAATTTCTCCTGGACTTTTTGCTACAGCCTGAGTGGCTGCATGGGTGAATCTGTTGGAGGCACCCACCACGAAATTCTCAAAAGTATATGCCGGATTTAACTTGAGTTCCCCAAGTGCTTTTATTAACTCTTTAATTCTTTCCTTTTGTGGCCCTGCGCTCACCTCTTCCTTCTGAATTTCTTTCGCGCCCTCTACTTCGGAGACAGCGGCTTTCTGCCCTCCCATAGACTCATCCAATATCTTGATTATCTTTTCCTTAACTTCGGCATCAACATTATATACATAAAAGGCCCAGTTGTAATCCCGATCCTGAGGGACAAAAGGACGGCTGCAAATGTTTCCAATCTTGTCCAATAGGTCCTTCACGTCCCTTTCCTCTCCCCAGACTTTTATCTTATATCTCTTTTCTCCCCGCTGAGTTGGTGAAAAACTCATACTCCAACGTTCAACCATGTTAATCACCTAACAACATAAAACGCTGATTTGAACTTTAACTACTCCGTGCGTTTGTGCTAACATTTCCTCATCCTTGCTTTGAATACTTATTCTCGATTTCCTTAATCTTATTGATTCTTCGAAGATGCCTTTCCCAACCAAAAGGAGTGTTAAGCCAACTGGTGACTATATTCATTATTTTATTATGATCAAGATTAGAATTAAGACAGATGATGTTTGCATTGTTATGTTCTGATGCTAACTTTGCCATTTCTTCGTCACAAACTAAGGCTGCCAAAACCCCAGGAACTTTGTTAGCGGCAATACTCATTCCTATCCCTGTTCTGCATATCAGAATACCCCTGCTATAATCTCCCCTGGCAACAGCCTCAGCGACCTTGAGTGCATAATCCGGATAATCGCAGGGATCTTCCGAGAAACAACCAAAATCAAACACCTGGTGGTTCAATTTTTGAAGTCTCTCTTTTAATCCTGCTTTTAATTTAAAGCCCCGATGGTCAGAGCCGACAGCAATCTTCATCTTTGTATCTTTAAGGTTGGAGGTCCGCCAAAAGACATGCTAATAATTTACAACGTTCACAAAAGATTCTACATTAAGACTCGCCCCTCCCACCAGCCCCCCATCCACATTATCGCAAGACATCAACGCCGAAATATTATCGGGATTGATGCTTCCTCCATATAAAATTCTTATCGCCTGAGCATTTTCCTCTCCAAACATTTGAGCCAGCAACTTCCGGATAAATCGCTGCGCCTCTTCAGCCTGGTCAGGCGAAGCTGTCTTTCCAGTACCAATGGCCCATACAGGCTCATAGGCCACTACCAATCCTTTACTTTCTTCCCTTCTCAATTCAGATAGGCCTGTTTTAACCTGTTCCTCCAAAACTCTTAGTGTTCTGCTTTTTCCCCTCTCTTGAAGCGTCTCCCCCACACAAACAATGGGAACAAGACCCGCTGAAAAAGCTATCTTCACTTTCTTTCTGACAATACTGTCTGTTTCTCCGAAATATTGGCGTCTTTCTGAATGCCCTAAAATGACATAACTACACCCAACATCTTTTAACATCGCCGGCGATACTTCCCCAGTATATGCCCCGCGAATTTCCCAATGCATATTCTGGGCACCCAATTTTATGGATGAGTGTTCCAGTACTTCCTTCACTGAATAAAGAGCGGTGAACGGAGGGCAAAGAACTATTTCCCTATCCGCCACAGTTGATATCTTATTTCTTACTTCGCGGGCTAACTCCACCGCTTCTGAGATTGACTTGTTCATTTTCCAGTTGCCAGCGATAATAGGCTTCCTCAAGTTTCCTCCTGTGAAACGATAATTTAGCAAATTTGACAACCCGAAACAAGCAAAAAATAGACCCAACCCAACAATTCCAAAAATACTCCAATAAAAATTATTATAATGCACATTTCCCACAGTGTCAAGAAAAAAGGTGTCGATTTACAAAAACTCAGCTTCTCCTCTATTCCTCTGTGGAGACAAAAAAGGTAAATGATAAAAAAGACCCCTTGTTAATAACAGAGATTTACTGGAAAAAAGTGGGATCTTTCAAACGGGATTATCTATTTTTTCCGCCAAACGTGAGAGCTGCACTGGCTACTTCACGAGAAGTAGTCATACCAGCAATCCTGTCTCAACAAGGGGCCATGTTGCACTGTAAAATCTTGACCTTATTAATTATCTTCTCTTCTTTTTTGCTTTCTTCTTCTTCTTTGCTTTCTTTTTCGCCATCTTTTTCCCCCCTTTTTTGGCAGTCTTCTTTTTGGCGGCTTTTTTCTTCCCTTTTCTACCGCCGCGGGCCATCCTAGCCCGAGAGACGTCGCCCTGTTTATCAAGATAATAGAGATAGCCCGGAGTCTTCCTGACACCTACTCTGGCAACTTTTACAGGGCTACCACCTTTCTTGCCACCGCGGGCCATCTTAGCACGAGAGACATCTCCGCTCTTGTCGATGAAATAGAGATAACCTTCCTGTCTCTTTACACCGACCCTTGCTACCTTTTCTCCCATCTCTTTCTCACCTCCTCCGTTTTAACAGTTGATAGTCATAGGCTACTGGGTCTCGCTAATCTTCTTAAGCTCCCAATTCCTTTTTGTTCTTTTCCATCGGAAGCTTTGCCTGCGACTTTTTGGGTAAAGTAATGATTTGCTCTTTTAGCCAGGCATCAATCATATCTTTAGAAAACTTATACTGCCTACCAATCTTAGAAGCTGGGATTTTTTTCTGGCGAATCAATTGGTAGATTTTAGACCTGCTGAATCCTACATACTGGGCCAGCTCTTTAGTACTCATTATATCTTTCATCATATTCACCTTTTTATAAATTTTTAGCCATATGTTGTACTATCAAATATTTGTCTTTCACTTTAATTATAATATATTAATAATATTTGTCAAGTAAAAAATTTAAAAATTTTTTATTGCCAACTTGTTTCGGATATTTCCAAATAATATCATTAAGCGCAATTAAAGCTCAAGTTCTATCATAAAGCTACTTCTATTTGTCTTTTATATTCTGCTTTCGTTTCCAATCTTAGGAACCAGAAAGGCGATGGTTTGACTTCACCCACAACTCTCAGAAGAGGGCCGGTTTTTAAACTTCCCCCAGGTCCCCGCCCCCACCTCCAGAAAGGTCGAGGCTCCATAACAAAAAAGCGAAGATTCCGATGAAGCGGAACCTTCGCTCGACATTTAACCGAAATATGGCTTTCTTTCTGACCCATCACGTTTTGGGCAGACTGACCTTTATTCCTGGTCCCATTGTGGAAGATACGCTGATGCTCCTCAAGTACTGTCCCTTAACGCTAGGTGGCCTGACTCGTTGTACCTCTGCCACTACGGCATTTATGTTCTCCACCAGTTTCATCTCATCAAAAGAAGCTTTACCTATACCTAAATGGATTATTCCATAAGCATCGGTTCGAAATTCAACTTGACCAGCTTTAATCTTTTTTACCGCATCAGCGATTTCAAATGTGACGGTGCCTGCTTTGGGACTGGGCATCAGTCCCTTAGGTCCGAGTATTTTTCCTAACTTACTCAAGTCTCTCATGCAGTCGGGAGTGGCTATTAAAGCATCAAACTTGATTGAGTCCTTGGCTATCTTTTCAATCAGGTCGTCTCCTCCCACAAAATCTGCTCCAGCTTCTTCTGCTTCTTTTGTTTTCTCTCCCTTGACAACAACAGCTACTACCTTACTCTTTCCTGTCCCGTGTGGCAATAGCACAGTTCCTCTCGCTGCCTGGTCTTGCCTCTTGGGATCAACCCCCAACCGCAGGCACAATTCGATAGTCTCGTCAAACTTGGCACTAGCAGTCTTCTTAAGTAGCCGTACTGCCTCTTCCAGGGCATAGACTCGATCCTTTTCGACTAATTTAGATAATTCGCGGTACCGCTTACCTCTTTTCATATCTTTCCTATTTTGCGATTTGAAATGGCACCCAGAAAATTTCTATTCTATCTCTATGCCCATGCTTCTTGCCGTTCCTTCTACCATACTGATCGCACCTTCTATACTGGTCGCATTTAAATCGGCCATTTTCCTTTCTGCAATCTCTCGTACTTGTTGCTTGCTCACCTTTGCCACCTTTGTCTTATTTGGCTCTCCTGAGGCTTTCGCTATGCCTGCAGCCCTCTTCAACAACGCAGCTACTGGAGGAACCTTGGTCACAAAGGCAAAGCTTCTGTCCATAAAAACAGTAATGACAACAGGAATAAGCATTCCCGGCTCCTGACTGGCCGTTCTGTCATTGAATGCCTTGCAGAATTCCATAATGTTTACCCCGTGTTGTCCCAAAGCAGGTCCAACCGGGGGAGCGGGGTTAGCTCCGCCCGCGGGTATTTGTAATTTTATTATACCTTTTACTTTCTTGGCCATAAAACCTTCCCTCCTATATTTTCTCTACCTGCAAAAAATCGAGTTCGACTGGAGTTGCTCGTCCAAAGATTGTCACCATTACTTTCAGTTTGCCCTTCTCCTCATTGACATCTTCCACTACACCCACAAAGTTTTCAAACGGCCCCTCTATAACTCTGACACTATCGTCTTTTTCAAACATAACTGCAGGCTTAGGCTTGGCCTGTGCCTCTTTCTTTGTGAGTGCTGTTATGCTCTCCAATTCTTCTGGCCGAAGGGGCACAGGTTTCACTCCACCGAGGAAACCTGTTACTCCGGGAATATTGCGTACAGCCCAGTAAGTTTCATTATCAACTACCATTTCAATCAAAACGTATCCCGGAAAGAACTTCCGTTTACTAATTCTTTTCTTATTCTTTCGAACTTCTACAATTTCTTCGGTGGGAATTAATATATTTGATATTCTGTCTTTCAATTTGCCAGAGCTTATTATCTTCTCCAGGTATGCTTTAACCTTATCCTCGTGCCCTGTATAAGAGTGAACAATATACCATTTTTTTTCCATCAACTTTCACCTCAATTACCCACTACTTTATCAGTATTCCAAGAATTATGGATAATCCAAAGTCCACCAGACCCACAAAAATAGCTACTGCAATAACCAAAAGAATGACCACCACTGTTGACCCGATCGTCTGTTTCCTATCCGCCCAGGAAACCTTCCGTAGCTCTTCTGTAACTTCTCTTAAAAACTGAATTACCTTTCTAAACACAATCTCCACCCATTCGTTTCTTAGATTGTTCTTTATAACAAAAAAGTAACATACCTGTCAATCAAAAAAGGCACAATTTGAAATTGTGCCGATACATCTTGCGCGGCTAAAACCGTGCCTGCAAATTTATTGTGGGCGCAGATTCTAATGCACAATTTGAAATTGTGCCTACAGTAAAATCTTGATGTCAATCTTTTCCTTCATCAATTAGCCTGTAGCCTACCCCTTCCACAGTTTCAATGTTATCACCCAGGTGAGCCAGTTTTTCCCTGAGTCGCCCGATGTGCACATCTACAGTACGGGTAGTGCCAAAGTATTCGTAGCCCCATACCGTTTCCAACAGGTAACTTCTGTTAAGTACGTGCCCTTTCTTTTTTACCAGAATGTGAAGCAAATTAAACTCCATCGGCGTTAGATCAATCTTTTTATCCTTTATGAACACAGCATGTTTATCCAAATTCAAATGCATATCTCCGTACTCCAAAATTTCCTCTACTTTTTCTTCCCCGCCACCCCGACGCAGCACTGTTTTCACGCGAGCAACCAACTCTTCTTGATTAAAAGGCTTAACAATATAGTCCTCAGCGCCCATCTCCAATCCCGCAACAGTGGAAGACTTTGCAGACTTAACCGTAAGCATTATAATGGGGATAGCACTTACATTCTTATCCTTCTTCAGAGTTTGACAGATTTGAAAGCCATCCATATCAGGTAGCCTCAAATCCAGAATGATCAGATTTGGCTTTGAGCGATAAACTTTCTTAATCCCGTCTTCTCCACAGCTGGCAGTAGCAACACTAAATCCTTCGTCTGTCAACACATCGCTGACCAGTTTTGAAATTGACAGGTCATCATCTATTACTAAAATTCTTTTCTTTAGCATCGTTGAATCCCGTTATGAGAGTATCCCCTTTAATCTTCCCTTTTATCCACAACGTAACTGCTACCTTTTTTCAGCTTCGCATATCCCTTTAATTCAGCTCCAACATCGCTAATCTCAGCTGGGCTGGTAAATTTCCTCGCTTTATTTGTAACTACTCCGATAGAAATAGTCATCAATGGAAACTCCATGGTTCTGTTCAGGCGATCCTTGGTTATGATATATCCCTTCTTCCTATCTTGTTCATCATATAGATTGGGAATCTCCTGGTCAAAGTCGTTAATGATGCTTTTACAGAGAGCATCAACTTTATCCGGGCTAGTAATTATGATAAAATCGTCCCCACCAATGTGGCCAATAAAGTCACCCGCGTTGCCTTTCTCTTTGACCACCTTGAGAATTATTTGAGCCGTAGTGCGAAGAACTTTGTCCCCTCGGAGATAGCTGTACTTATCGTTAAATGCTTTGAAATTGCTTAAGTCTAGATACAGGACAGCAAATAGACGCTCTCGACTCAGGCACCTATCTAACGCCTCCGTGAGAACAATGTTGCCAGGCAATTTGGTTAGAGGATTAGCCGAGATGTCACTTGCAGTGCGAGTCAAATGTACCTTCACGCGTGCAACAAGTTCTTCCTCCTGAAAAGGCTTAGTGACATAGTCATCTGGGGCAAAGCTCAATCCAATGACTTTATCGGCTGTACTGCCTTTCGCAGTTAACATGATTATAGGCATATGAGCAAAAGAAGCATCTTCTCTAATCTTCTGGCAAACCTGATAACCACTCATGCCAGGTAGCCTCAGGTCTAAGATTACAAGGTCTGGAGGAGACTGCCGAATCTTTTCCAGCGCATGTTCTCCATCGTAAGCGAGTGCTACCTGGAAACCCTCGCCTTCAAGGATATCTTTTACCAGGTTAGCAATGTTCTCTTCGTCATCTATTACCAGAATTTTTTCCTTGCTCATATCCTTTCCATATATTATAAATTATGCTTTAGGTAAAGTAAAGACAAAATTACTTCCCTTATCCAGTTCACTTTCTACCCATATCCGACCACCATGCGCCTCAAGGATTCCTTTAACAATCGCCAGCCCCAGCCCTGTCCCTTTCACCTTCTTCACTTTACCTCCAGCTGGTTTAATCTGCTGGAATTTGTCGAAAACTTTCTGCAAGTCCTCCTTGGCAATTCCCACTCCTGTGTCTTTGACACAAACTTCTACAAAGTCCCCGGAGTCTGAGTTCCTTGCTTCTATAATTACTTTTCCCCCTTCAGGGGTAAATTTGAAAGCATTGCTGAGGAGGTTTATGAACACCTGCCTAATCTTGTCCGGGTCAGCAGAAACCAAGGAAATACTGGTGGGAACAACTGCCTGCAGTTGAATCTTATTCTCCTCTGCTTGGGGTTTGAAAAATGTAACCATTTCCTCTATGAGTGGAGGAAGTTCTAAAGCTTCCCTTCCCAGCTCAAACCGCCTGGCTTCGATTTTTGCCAAATCGAGGATGTCATTTATGAATGTTGCCAGCCGCGATGTATTGTTTTTGACAATTGTCAAATATTCTACGAGCTTATCGTTAAGCGCCCCGGCCTTCCCCCTCAGGATAAAATCGACATAGCCTTTGATGGAAGTTAGAGGTGACCTGAGCTCGTGGGAGACGCTGGAAACGAAGTCGTCTTTCATCTGGTCAAGTTCTTTAAGCTTTCTTGCCATCCTGTTGAACTCACCTGCTAAATCGCCAAGTTCATCTCTACTTTTGACCAAAATCTTCTGTTCCAGGTTTCCCTGTCCAATAGACTTTGCACCCTCAGTAAGTTTCTTAATCGGACGACCCATCAGCTGTGCCAGTATAAACGCCCCAAAAATCCCGATAGAAAAGGCAAAACCTGTTACAACGAGGATACGCTGGCGGGTGAGGGATAATGTTTCTTCCACAACTCTATTCAAAACTACTTTGGAGAATCCAATCCGCGCAGTCCCCAACCTATCCTCTCCCAATAAGACGGGGAGTGAGACATCAACCAGTTCTCCACCCTCCTTCCCCATATAAGTTTGAATCAACAAGTCTTCTGAGTTTTGCGATTTTACCCCTATATCATCCCGATACACATACCCAAGCAGATTAGTATCTGTGTGCACCACTACTTTCCCTTCATCGTCCACGAACATTGCATAGATTACTCCTGTAGTCCTCTTTACTACCTTAATATAATTCAGGAGAAGGAGATCGTCCTCGCTAATTATCGCTTCCTTGCATACCTCTGCCAAGCCCTTTATAGCATTTACCTGGTTTTCTCTCATTGTCTGCAAAAGATGTTTCTTCTCAAAAATGAAGAGAATGACACTCATTCCCAAGAGAGCCACCAATAAAATGAGAATCGCAAAGAAGCTGAACTTTGTTCTCAGACGCATGCTGCCTCCGGAGCATCAGTCCTTTTTCTTCCGTCTTAACTCTTCTAAATGGTCTTTCACCAGGTGCTTTGGGCCAAAATGCCTATATTCCCGGAGCACTGCCCGTATTCGTGCCAATAGTTCCTCTATCTCAAAAGGCTTCAGTACATAGTCATCCGCCCCACCCTCTAATCCCTCAACTTTGTCAGAAGTCTTCTTAAACTTGCCTGTCAACATTATTATAGGTATATACTTGCAGGCCTCATCGCCTTTCAGTATCCGGCAAATCTCAAACCCATCTATGTCTGGAAGATGCATGTCCAGAATAATTAGGTCAGGTTGGGACCTACGAGCCTCTCTTATCCCGCCTTCGCCGTCCTCGGCAGAAACAAAATCGAACCCCTCGTCGAGGAGAGTTTCCTTTACCAGCCTAACAATATCCGGATCATCATCAACGAAAAGAATCTTGTCTTTCATATTGAACCCTTCTATTCTAAGCGGTTAAGACCAAGCCCTTAAAATTGCACAATTTGAAATTGTGCCTACACATCCTGCACGGTTAAAATCGTGCCTGCAAAGTTATTGTAGGCACAGATTCAATCTGTGCAGGCAAAATCCAATATGTGCACAATCTTGAAATTCCGTTCCCAAAATATATTTTACCACACCCTTATTACAATAGTGTTACAAAAATGTTAAATCTATGTTAACTTTTACTCTCCTTCCACAAACATATACCCTTTTCCCTCTACGGTCTTTATCTTTCTTGCAGCCTCTTCTCCCAACTTTTCCCTGAGTCTCCTTATATGTACGTCTACTGTCCTGGTAGAGCCAAAATAGTCATAACCCCATATACTCACAAGTAGATATGACCTATTCAGCACACGTCCTGCCTTCTTCATTAATAGATAGAGTAGATCGAACTCTTTGGGTCTCATATTCACAAGTTTTCCTTTTACCCGTACTGTTGCTCTGGCAACATCAAGAGAAATGTCCTCTTTTTCTATGACCTCCTCAAAGTCTTCAGAAAGCTCATAGCGTCTTAATAAAGCTCTTATGCGGGCAACCAACTCTGTAGCTTGGAAAGGCTTTGTTAAATAGTCGTCCGCTCCTGCATCAAACCCAGCAACTTTATCTCTGGTTTCCGTGACCTTGCCACTTACCATTATTATAGGAATAGAATGGGTCGCCTTATCCTGTTTCAAAATCCGACACACGTCAAGACCGCCTAAGCCGGGAAGTACCACATCTAAAACGATGCCGTCCGGCTTTTCTTCTCTTGCTATTTCCACTGCTTCGTCTCCATTTCTGGCAGTGACAACTCTGAAATCCTGTGCCGAGAGGATTTCTTTCAGTAGTTCAACTGCTTCTGGTTCATCATCGACTATGAGGATTTTCTTTTTCATACGCCTCTCATCTTTCTTGTGTTTCCCTCTGCGGCGAACAGCCATGCATTTCTAACCACGAATACTTACCTTCTACTCACCAGTTATTTGAAGCGACCCCTCAATATCTTACGGATCCGCTCCCCCAGTTCAAAACCCTCCAGTGACTTGACTACATAGTCCACTGCTCCCAGGTCGAACGCTTTGTCGCGATCTCGCCTGAGGACGCTGGTGGTGAGCATTACCACTGGAATGTGTGAAGTGGCCTCATCCATTTTTAGCCTCTCTAATACCTGGAAGCCGTTTATGCCTGGCATCTTAATGTCTAAAAGAATCAGGTCTGGAATTTGGCTGGTCGCTTTTCTCAATCCCTCCTCCCCGTCGCAAGCGCTACTCACCTGGAAATTCTCCAGTTCCAGAATCTCTTTCACCAGCTTAATCAGGTCCGGTTCGTCATCGATAATCAAAATTTCTTCTTTGGGCATAATTTTACCTCAATAATAATTATATCTTAACAAGGTAATACTCGATGTTACGTTCTCACCTTGTAGAACAAATTTTTTTAATTTTAACACTTTTTAATTGCCTTGTCAACACTATCAAAAATGCTGATAAAATAATCGCTCCGATGAATCGGAGCGATTATTTTGTAGAAACAGTCACTCGAGGCTGGGGAGGACCTCGAGCGACTCTAATTAAATAGTATCATCATCTGGTCTGAATGATAATACTGGTGGTTAACCCTCGTCCATATCCTCTTACCACACCTATCCTCAAATCTTCTGGCAGGAGAATCATATTTTTAGAAATATAATCTGAAAGTAGGGCTTTGGCTTTTTCCCACCGAGAAAGGTCTGGCTCATCACTACAAATCTCTATTCTAAAAGGATATCTCGAATATTGGCTACCACTGGAACGGTGACCTTCTGGGTTCTTGCCAGGTGGGTTAGAGATTGATAGTATGTGGCGTGATACCAACGATAAAATTTTGCCCAGTCCCAGAAGACAGGCTTCCACCCGGAATCTGCATGGCCATGCGGTTGCTCAATTTGATTGAAGTCACGATAATCCGTTCCATAATTCATATTCAATTTACCTATTTCACTATAATTTCCTCGGAGGAAATCCTGGTAGAGTCCGGTAACGATTGGGCTGTAATCTGCAGTTTTGTTTACCCAATGGACCATACCTATCTCGTTGCATAGCTGAACGAGAATAATATTTCCTCCTCGGGTGACCTGATTTGTGGCGATAATGGGCAATACGCTCTCGTACCACCTCTTAACATACATCTGAAATGTTGGATTCAGGTAAGATACCAGAGTCACATGAGGCAGGTCGCTCAAACCTTTACCCTCAGTATAGACTTCGGAATGTTCCTTCAAAAGCCACCCGGGCAATCCTTCATGAACTAATTCTGCATTGCTTATCGGTCCAATACGGGCGAGAAAATACAGGCCAAACTCTTCCACGAGCTTGATGAACTCCAATAAGTCCTTTTCGGGATGGGTCTTCCCTGTGAAATCGAAATAACCCTCCTTGAATTCATGCCAGCACCATGGGATATAAGAACTGATTGTATTAAGTCCTGTAACCTTAGCCTTTCTTAAACGGTCTCTCCACTCTCTTCTGGGAATTCTGAAGTAGTGGACTTCTCCAGAATATAAAAAGAAAGGTTTGTCCCCAAGAACAAACCTTTTATGTTCAAGTCTAACTTCTTGTCTCTCCATATGCCTTTATGAAGTAGCGAAGTGGAGCTTCGTAATTATAACGCGGAGCTATCGCTCCGCTACTCCCTTCCAATACCTTTACTCTCAAGCTACATTCCCATTCTTGTAACGGCAAAGCGCAAGCTTTGCCATTAGTCCCGATTCATCGGGACAGCTACATTCACTGTTTTAGACCGGTTACGGCGACTCCTTTAATTACATACCTCTGTGCCAGAATGAAAACAATAATCACAGGAGCCACTACCACTACTGCCCCGGCCATAAGCAGGCCGAATTTTGTTGCGTATTGACCACTAAGGTTAGCCAGGGCAACAGGTAAGGTGTACATATTCTCTTTAATCATTACAATTAATGGCCAGAGAAAAGCATTCCAAGAACCCATAAAGGTGAAGATTCCCAGGGCAGCCAGGACTGGTTTACACAGAGGCAAGATAATGGTCCAGTAGATTCTAAACTCAGAACAACCATCTATCCTTGCCGATTCAATCAGGTCGTTGGGAATGGTAGTAATAAATTGCCTCATCAAAAATATTCCAAACGCACTTGCTCCCGCGGGGATTATCAGCCCCCAGTAACTATTTATTAGTCCAATACTCTTTAGCATAAGAAAGACGGGTATCATCGTTATCTGCCCTGGTACCATCATGGTGGCCAAAAGTAAAGCGAATATTTTCTCTCTTCCGGGAAATCTATATTTGGCAAAGGCATATCCGCCGAGAGAGTTTAAAAAGAGGCTAAATAGGGTTATTCCAAAAGCGACGATTACACTATTCTTGAAAAATTGTAAAAAGTTTACCTCACGAAATAGCTTCTGATACTGCTCTATCGTCGGATGCTTGGGAATCCACTGAGGGGGAAATGTAAATACACTCTCACTCGATTTAAATGAGGTAGAAATCATCCACACAAAAGGAGCTAAAGTAATCGCAATCCCTAAAACTAAGAGAAGATGAATAATAACTCTTCTAATCGCTGTCAGAATCTTTTCCAGATTTATTTCTCTTTTCATTCTCGTTTACCTTCCCTCCCTTTGGGGAGGACTCCAGCCTTCGTCACCCTGAAGGGCGACCGACCCACCCCCCGGCCGGGCACTCTTTAGAGTGCCATTTCTGTCACCCTGAAGGGCGACCGACCCACCCCTTTTGATATCCGCCTTTTACGCTTCCTCGTAGGCAGTTTTTTGAAATTTTACCTGCAAAATAGTGAACGCTACGATAATACCAAAAAGTATATAGCCAATTGCAGAACCATAACCCATACGGAAAAACTTAAACGCCTGGTTATACATATGGAGAACAACGGAGATTGTAGAATTTAATGGTCCTCCCTTGGTCATTACATAAGGCTCGGCAAAAAATTGGAAGAATCCTATAATCGTGGTAACCGTAACAAAGAAAGTGGTGGGCTTTAACCCAGGCAAAGTGACATAACGAAATCTCTGCCAGTAACTGGCACCATCCACTTTGGCTGCATCGTAGAGACTATCAGGAATTGCCTGAAGGCCAGCGAGAAAAATAACCATATTATAGCCAAAACTCTTCCACGCTGCCATAACAATCAAACAGGGCATAGCCAGCTTTGTATCACCAAGCCAGTTGTGAGGCGGTAGACCTATTGTTTGCAGAGCCCAGTTGATTAAACCGTAGTCGGGATTATAGAGCCATCGCCAGACCACAGCCACAGCAACCAGAGTGGTTACTACCGGCGCAAAATATGAGGCGCGGAAGAAAGATTTGAATTTAATAAATTCTTCATTCAGAACAATAGCCATTAGAAGAGCAAGAGAAATGGCGAAAGGAACTCCCACCACCACAAAGTAGAATGTATTAAACAGAGACTTCCAGAAAATTTTATCCTGTAGAAGTGCCCGATAGTTTCCCAGTCCAACAAATGAGATATTCCTCCAGTTGGCGAGCCCATAGATATCCCAGTTGGTTAAACTCATAATAAATGAGATAACCACGGGAAGAAAGAGGAAGATGAAAAGAATAGTTAAGGAAGGTATGATAAAAAGATAGGGAGCACGATACTTTCTGAGTGAACTGATAATTCTTTTAACACCGGAAATTCTCTCTTCTTCTGGCACCTCTATTTCCTTAACTTTACGGCGATACCTTTTCCACAAGAAGGCAAGTCCGTATATAAAGGCTAAAATCGCGCCAAAACTCAGAAGGAATTTTCCCTTGCTCGCCATCCTCTGTTTCTTTTCCAGTATCTCATTAATGTCATTAGTTAATGTTCCCACCGTCTGGAATAGGTTCATTTTGTCCAGGATTAACTCTTCCATGCGCCTCTGCATAGCATCAGCAATCTGTTCCCATTCAGGAATATTGGGAGGAGCCTTGGTATAATTGAGCTGTTCACCGAAAACTCTCAACATCGGCTTATCATCAAAGAAGGGATCCTGCCAGGCAGGTTTAACTGCAGGAAGATCTGCGGTCAATTTATACCATTCCACCTGTATTTCTGGCTGGCTCATAAACTCAATAAATTTCCAGGCAGCCTCCTTATGTTTTGAACCTTTGAAAACGACTAAATTGCATCCTCCGACAAATGATGTGGGGAATTTTTTCCTGGGCATCATCGCCACGTCCCATCTTCCCTCGTACTCTTTTCCCAGTTCGTTGTGCGTAAGTTCTATCATCCAGGGACCGGAGATGAAGATTGGATAGAATCCTGTCCTGAAAGCATGGAATAGGTCAACATCAACAGCCTCAGTAGTGGGAACAATCTTCTCCTGGAAAAGCTGGTGATAGAACTGAAAAGCTTCTCGCACCGGTTCACTCTCCACATCGGGCTTTGAGTTATCAGGAGTTAAAATGTTGCCACCATTCTCCCAGATGAACATTGACAGGATATTCCAATCTTTAACCGGAAGCGCCATTCCATACTGGTCAATCTTGCCATCGCCATCTCTATCCTTGACCAGAGCTTTTCCCACTCTTTCCAGTTCTTCCCAGGTGCGAGGAGGGTGGTCGAACCCCACTTCTTTCAACAGGTCTTTTCGGTAGAATATAACCCTTGTATCCACATACCAGGGAATTCCGTTAACCCTTTCTTCGATGAGGTTTGTCTCCCAGGAAGCAGGGAAGAACTTATCCTTGCTGATAATTTTCGACCTGGAAATGAATTCATCGAGAGGAGCGAGGGCTCCCATAGCCTGAAATTCAGCCATCCAGGTTGTTCCCAGCTGGGAAACATCCGGGGGAATCTCTCCTACCACAGAAGTGATAAGTTTCTCATGCGCCGCCTCCCAGGGAATAGCCTGGGTAATAACTTTAATTCCGGGATTAGCGTCCTCAAATTTCCGCGCCATCTCTCCAATCTTCATTCCCTCCGCCCCCATAGCCCAGACAGTAATGGTCTCCCCTTCTTTCTTCGCAAGGCTATTTTTCCCCAGGCAAATGAGGAAAAGAAGGCTCACTGAAACTATTATGACAAAATTCTTAGGCGAACTACAATTTCTCATACCTTCCCCGGATCGTAAGAAGTAGCAGAGCGAAGCTCTGCATTGTAATCGCGAAGCTTCGCTTCGCTACTCCAGTTTTGGAAAGGAGTAGCGGAGCGCTAGCTCCGCGTAATGACTTCAATAGAATTCCTCTATCTCCAGCAGATACTCTACTCTCCTTCCAATCTCATCATTATGAAATCTATTCCGGATTATCCCCTTATTAAGATAATTATTTATTGCAATTAGGATCATCGCCTGGTCAAGACATAGATACTTCTTGGATACTTCCCTTGTTTTAACATCCACTGAATCGTAAAAACCATACTCGCCATATATATCAGGATAAATCCGAAGAAAATTCCTCAAATTAGAAATAGCCTTTTCCGGCGCAATTTCAACAGCGAGAAAGGTGGCATGAGGAGTAACCACTCCTCCCTCGTAACCTTTCATCCCTATATCCTTTACTCCATATGCATCATAACCTTCACCTGGAACCGTGCACGGAGACAATCCCCAGACTGGATATTTTTCTTTATTTGCAAATCTGATATGTGCTTCAACATACCTTGAGTTATTCAAACCGAGATTCTTCTTACCCAGCTCCGCCTCCTTAATTACCAATGTCGGCATAAGCCCCTCAAACATGCTCCCTCCCCAGCTGGGAACTATCTTCATTCCATCGTATTCGTAGTAGCCCTCAAAGATATCTATGCCTACATATTTCTTAAACTTACCATCAGGAATCCTATTCTGCCATGTCCACTCTTTAGGAAAGGTGCGGTATATTTTGAACCAGTGCTCTGGCGGGGCATCTCCTTTGGCAATAGCCATCAGGCTGATTGCCCTCGCCTCTGTATAAAAGGCTCCATAATGGTATTCTGAATACCTCTCCTGGTCGATATGGTAACCGTGGCGCATCTGTCCCTGGACGCGGTCGTAAAAGAAGGAGAAGTCGTGCGAGTCTATTATTTTTGAACACCGTTCCCCTAGTTCGTCAGGAAAAGCCTGGCGGATGATGATTAAACTCATTATAAACCACCCACTGTCTACAAATGAAAGAAAGCTACTTGTCGGATTGAGTCTGGTAGTATCGTAGTAGTTATACATAAAGCCATGCGCTTTTTCTAACTTCTCCACCGTATCCAGACTATCCCTTATTCTCTCTATCGCTTCCTTTCTATCAATAAATCCCAGGTCGTAAGCAGAAACAATTGACATAAAATAGAGACCCAGGTCTGTAGTGCTCACATAATCACCCACTGCTCTTTTTGGCGCAACCTGAATATAGTTCAGGGGAAGATTTCTTTTCCTATCCACTATATCCCGGAAGTATCCCCAGGTATCCCTGGCTATGGTCTTGAGAAATTCCCTTTGCCCCTTTGGAATATTTCTTTTTATCACCACCTTCTCAGGAAATCCTTTCAGATTATCTATCAGTATTTCGGTTCGAGAATCGCCTACAACCAGGTCTGATGACTTGACCTGTTTTGTTTCCAGGTCGCATCCCGGAGAGAGAAAAATATCATCAACACAGATAGCTCCTTCCAACTTGGTAGCGGTCTGGGAGTCGAAAAAAATGTCCAGTTCATTTACTCTGCTCCAGTCGCTAATTCCTTCCACCTCACTAAAAAGGATGGGAACCAGTTTCCACGAACTGGTCACTCCCGTTACCGGGTAGGTTCCACTCTCTTTCATACTCTTGAAAATTATTTTGAATTTAGTGGTGAATCCTGCGTTCTTATCACCTTTCACATAGAATACAATACCATCAAAGATGTTAGTAATTTTTTCGCCAAATCTGATACGGTAACCATTGAGGTTATTATTAGGAGAGTTGAGATTGTAGTCGAGTTTCAGGGAGAAGCCTTCTTTACCATGCTCGCGATTTGAATCGAAAGAGAGAACACAACCCTGACTTGGTTCTCCCCAATACGGCTCCAGATTCTCCCTGGGCTGCTCGTCGAAATCGGCCAAAGATACTGACCCTTGAGGAGCGTCGACCGGCAAACTACTCGCCTGTTCAATACAAGAGCAGAGTGGTATTAAAAATAAAAACAGTGCAAAAAATGTTCTAACTAATCGCTTCATTAACGGTTCCTTGTGAATTCAAAGTAGGAATTTTGGGTACCCGAAGTTCCCATAATAGTGTAGGACTAATGGGTAAGATACCTATAACATTGGAATAATTTATCACAAAAAATCATAATTGTCAATAACTTAAATATTGTAGCTGCAGAGCTATCGCATAGGGGCGACAATCTCTGGTCGCCCAGATGACGGCACCATAAATGGTGCCCGACCAATGGTTGGTCGGTCGCCCTTGAGGGTGACGGAGAAATAAAGGGACGGCATGCCGAAAGGTCGGCATAAACTGCGTCCGTCCCCTATAAGAAAGGCAAAGCTTACGCTTTGCCGCTACAGTTCTGAGAGGGAGCGGCGGAGCGACAGCTCCGCATTATAATCGCGAAGCTTCGCTTCGCTACTCCAATTATATATTTATGGCTATGCCTGGACCTTATATATCTTCTTCTCTTCTTCCATTCTCTCTAAATATTTTCTGGGAATTGGGGCCGCAGGTAGGATAACTTTATTATCTCCTATGACGATGTTTAGCAATTTTTCTGCCTCTTCCTTCTCATAATTTGCCTTTATGAACTCAATTAGCCACTCTGAGACTTGACCTTCAATAGCGACAACCAGCCCGGTAGCTGTAGAAAGCATCTCTCCCTTCTTTGGCGTAGATAAGATGACCCACAGAATCTCTTTCATCTTCTCTCTATCTCTCCATCTTCTCTGGTTATCAGTGAGGATGGCCACTTCTATTCCAGTGACTTGTTTAGCCTCTTTCCCGGTCAGCGTCCTGATAATGGTCTCATATACATCCCTGGTGCTCATCCGTTTTCCAGTCTGTCTGAGAGCAAATTTATCCAGCACCAGTCGCCTATCTATGATTTGACCTCTAACTTCCTGGGACAACCCATAATCTCTCATATAATCCATAAGCATCTCTTCCATTACTTCTTTGCTCAAGCCCCTGATATTAGAAACGAAGGCAAACTTGATCTTGCCAAGCTTTCCTTCTTTCTCGGCAAGCTTTATAATATTTTCCATCACTTTGAATACTGCCGGGCTTCTCGGCTCAACGGTTACCTCTCCAAACCTAACCTTCACTTTGAACAGGGTTGATAACTCGAAGACAAAGACTCTCATGCCCTTAAGGTCAAGGACCTCGGGAACAATCTCATATCCCGCAATCGGCTCATAGGTAGAAATTTCGGAAGCACCACTAACCAATGCAGGCATTGCTTTTACAAGAGAAGGAACGATTTCTTCTGTTAATCCCTTTTCCGGAACTTCCATTATCAGATCAAGCATCTCACGACTTAATTTATATTCTACACCTTTATTCAACCTCTCAAATATACCACCAGCCGAGAGATAATAGTTGATTAGACCGGCAAGCTCGCGGTTAACCTGACCCTCGGCTGGCAGTCTTCCCTGAACATTCAGAATCATCGCATAGATTAGCTCATGGAGACCACGATAGAATAGACCAGTGAGTGTATTATAACCTCCATTCAGTATCAGCTCAGCCTCCCATTTTCCTGCTCCAGTCTCTCTTACGCGTAACATTGAGCGGCTCTTCATAAAGACTTCTTTTCCTTCCTTCACGGCTATCTCTTCCTCTAACCTCTCATACTCCTCTTGTGGCATATAGGTTATTTTTATCTTCTCTTCTCTTATCCTTGAAGGTGGAACCTTACCAGTGCCAACTCCAAACACCTGCTCCAGAACCTGCCAGATGGATGAGCCATGGTTCCATATCTTCGCCTTCATAACTGCCCTGAGAACTATCTCTTTTTGAGAAAGGGTCAACTGCTCAACCCTGTTCTCCCGAACGGCTTCAACAATCGGCTGGACATAGAGTTCCGCCCCTGCGGCCTTAATCTCTTCCCGAACCGCTCGCTCCATTTCCTTCATCTTCTCTGGCAAAGCCAGTTGCTTCAGCAACACGCCACCATACTCCTCTCTCAAATTTTCAACTCGTTCGGCCCATTCTCTGGCAGCAAGATTAAATCCAACTTCAGGAGCGAGTTCGTGAAGGAGAAGTAAGGTTCTCAATACCAGACTCTGGAAAAGGAATTCTCTCTCAAATCTGGATAGAACAGCTCCTTCAGGAATTAGAACGCCCATGTAAAAATAGACAACCTCTCGTATATAGCTTGGCCTATTCCTCAATAGCTCCTGCAGTAACTCCTCTAAGGTTAGACCTCTTTCCTTAAGGAGTGCCCTCTCTATCTTTTCCCTTCCCGGAACCTCTCCCAGAAGCATCCTGGTGAAGTTCATAGGTTCTCCTCTTAGGGTTCCTACCTCAACCTTGGTGAGTGCCCTTATCAGTGCTTCTCTCTCCATCTTATTCTGAGGAATGACTCCTTTCAGGAACTCTTCAACAATCCTCTCGGCCGGTCGGGCACTCTTTAGAGTGCCGACTTCCGTCACCCTGAAGGGCGACCGACCTACCCTTGCAGGCTTACCAAGCGCCACGCTTACAGCTTCCACTAATTCGGCTTCTATCTCTTCAAAACTTCTAAAGGCAATCTCCCTATCTCCCTCCGCCTCTTTTGTAATGGTCGACACTGCCCGTCGCTCAGCCCATACCTTGACAGCCTTTGCGCCATGCCTGATGGCTATACCCCCTGCCATCAACCCAAGCCCAATCCCCGCAGTCAGAAGGACTGGAATCCAAGCACCAACTATATCTCTCTGACTGGCCTGGTCAGCTAACTGCTTGAGCTGCCCTGCCACAGGAGAACTTGCCGCTTTGCTTATCCCTGCCAACAACATCCCAATAATTGTGCTCGTACCGAAAAGCATCACCAGACTCGTGAACGCTCCCCCACCAAGAGGCGAAGCACTTTTTATTTTATGCTCGCCAGAACCTATTAGAATTACGTCGGGCGGCCTATCTTCAAGAGATGGAATTCGATATATCGCGTCTCCCTCATCCTTCTGCGATGTCATGAATACACTTCCAGGCTGTAGCCGCGATTGGGCCTCCATACTAGCCTGTGGTTCGTCTCTCTCAGCAAGCAAGGAGCTAATATATTCCTCATCAGCTCCTAACGCCTTAAGGGCACGGATAACAGAGTTCTGATGGCGTGTAGACCACTTGGCAAATCTGTCCTTGTCTTTCTGGATTACTCCTTCTTCGGTACCAACTACACGATGCACACCTTCATGACCAAAGGCGAAGGTTAAGAATGGGAGGAGGTCGTTCGGTGAGACTCTAAAGAGGTCAGTGTCTAAGACAATCTTGTTTCCTTCAATAGAGGCAGGTCTTTCAAGATTCCTTCTAATCTCAATTTGATAATCGGTCGGTGCCCTTTCTCCATGCGCCTCATAATACCGAAGAATAATCTTTATTACCCTCTCCAGTTCTTTTGCCGTCGGCAATCCTCTTTCAGCCCGAGCCAAATCCGCAGCGAACGCCGCCAGGTTAGCCTCAATCTCCCTTACCGACTGAGCCCCGATAACAACCTTTCCCTCCGGGCTATACTCTATCCCTTTCCTCAAAACCGGCATAGACTGTGCTGGGGCAACTGGAGTGAATTTTCCTGCTCTCTTATCCGTTGTCTGTGAATACTCAAACAGAAGTTTAGATCGCTCAGGAGTTAATCCTTTCTTTCTTGCTAATTCCGTAATCTTGTCCGTTACCTTGCTACCTTCACCGGTCTCTACGTCTATTGCAGAATCAAGTTCTATTAATGCCCTGATAATATTGTTCGCTGGTTCTTGGGATGTCTTTGCCTTGAGCCAGGTTTCGACAAAGGCCTTCCTGGCCGAATCAAGTTCTGTAGTATCGACACCTTTCTTGGCTTCTGCTTTCACCTTCTCGACCTCTTCCTGTAACTTTTGATTCAGTTTTGCAACCTTGCTCAAGATTAAATTCTTAGATTTATAATCCTTAGCGTTCTCCAGCCTTGTTTTTAATTCTGTATATTTGGATTTAAATTGTTCGCTTATTTTATCCAATCGCTCCTTCAGTTCTGGCTGATCGAGTGCTTGCTTGACCCTTGTAACAAATCCATCCTTAGCCTCGGTGAGTTTACTATAGGCATCAAATGCAGCATCCAAGTCACTAAAGTCATCCCGTTCGCCAGATAATACTTTTAACGCTTCTTCCCTGAGTGCATGTACCCCCGGCGCATATGATTCCATTATGCCCTTTACATACCAAGTGGCTATCTGCTTCTTTACATCTACTAAATTCAATTTTGACAACACAGTATTCAATACATTCTTCAATCTGCTTTCCTGTAACGCATATGCATCCATAAGATATGCAAGCTGTATTTTGATGGCGTTGGTGATTTCAACTTCAGTATCTTTTATCGCTTCAATGAGGTCCGCTTCAGATGAAATAACATCATCATTTATGCGACCAACATTAACAAGATTCAAAAGGTATTTAAAGGCCTGTTCTCTAAATTGAAATTTAAGGTCGGGCAATACATCTTTAATAATTTTTGACTTTTCAGCATCTCGAGTTATTTCATCGTAAGATATATCATCTTCTGAAGTTAGATGCATAGCTGCCTGCCATAGATTATTGTTTTGAGATAAAGGCATATTTTGAAAACTATTTAGGTACGAATTCTTCAACTTATTTACTTTTTTAGAGTTTAGTAATACCATAACGGGTGCAATTCTACTTTCTATGCTTCTATACGCTTTGGTAATACGACGCGTTACCTGTGGTAATACATACCCGCCGAAGAATCCATAAACAGGGAATACAACCATACTTGCCTTACCAAGAACAGGTTTTAAAGCTGTAGCAATACCAACAGCCACAGGTATACCATTATCAAATGTCGTGCCAATAATAGGAACATGCCTGAACACATTGATCTTCTTCCAAATCCCGGTACTTCCAATACTGTTGGCCAATCCAATCTGGGGTATCTCTTCAGGTTTATCTTCTTCATGGAATTTAAGATATCGTATTCTATTTAGCCATCTTTTCATTGTATCTTCCACTTTAGTATATTTTGAGATATACTTTTCTTCTGATTTTCTCCATGATTCAGCTATTCTATTTTCGGCTAAATAGGAAAGTATCAGTTTCCTTACTGCAAGAACATCAAGTGAGCGCACTGCTAATGAGAGTCTATCCAGGAATGACAATTGTTCCTGCTTGGAATCAACAGGTTTTTGAATATCAGTCATAACACCTTCATTCGTTAAATTGTAAATAGCTACAAAGGTCTTTTTTATCTTTTCGAAATTATCCGATACCGTAGTAAGATATTTTCCATCAACCAGGCCGAAAATGACCGTTTCTGCATATTTCTGTTTTTTGCTCGGGTCATCTTCATCCTCTGGAGGAACCCCATTACCTGTAAGCATCTTTACCAGAGCATTCATCATTACCGCAGTAGCGTTTTTGACAAGATCAATATATTTTGATATTACCTTTGTGCCAAATGAAGATACATATTCATCTCTTACATAGCCTCTTTTTTCAAGTTCCTGAATAAGACTGTTACTATTTTCTTCAGATATACCGGCTGCTTTTAATCGGGATTTTTCAGCATTAATAGTTGAAGCTAAGTAATGCACTTTTGGCTTGCCTCCGAAACGAACTACCTCAGGAAGATTATCTTCGGTTATATTTTCATCCATCAGCTGAACGAGTTCTGGCATAGATTGCGCATAAGCAACACCACCTGTTCGTGGATTTAAAAGTTTAGCGTGTAGATTAAGTTCCAGTTTCATTTTAATCTGACCTTGTATTGCTTGTTTCCGGACATCTGATAATAATCTAAACCGAGGATCATGAGTTATTTCGTCAAAGTAATTCTGTGCTCTATCAATGCGGTCTTGTAGTGCCTCGATACCGGTTTTCCCTTCCTGAGCAAGTGTTAAATCGTCAGGATTTTCATAGCGCATCTGATACTCATCAGCAAAGGCAAGCAGGTGTCTTCTTTCAGAAGGAGATGCACCATCTGCTAAATCTTCCAATATTTCAACTGGCTTGTTATCAAGAATATCGGCAAGATTGCTGAATAAAGCTGTTTGTTTTGCTTCTTTATCAGCCAACTTGAAAATATTCTTTAAGGTTGTTTGAATATCTTTTTTCTCATATCTTATTCTTGCTTCACCATTATTGCTAACAATATACACATCAAGTTTATGATATAGCCTGTTACCGTTGTTATCTGTTTTGAATTTCCATTTTGTATTGCCTTCTTTATCTGTATAACTATATTTTATTCCCCTGTCTCTTCCAGCTAATTGTTTAAAGAACCAGCTTGGTGTTGCTCTATCAATTAATGCGTATCCTTTGAAGTCCTCTTTACCAAAAGATACATCTACATCTCTGGTTGCTGCTGAATTAAAATAAAATGCGATTCTTGCATCAGGATGTTGTTCACGATATTTTTGGACTGAGGGGGACCTATTGCCGTCTTTATCAATAGTTTCATTTTGATAATCTATATCGATTCCTTCTGGTTTCTCTTGAGTGTATTTAATCCAACCAGTCTTATCATCCTTGACAATGACCGTGAATCCCTGTTTAAGAAGTCCCTCTACTGCATCTTCTCTGAGAACAGCCTGGTCAACAAGTTGCCGTCCTTCAAACAATACGATGGAATGTCGATTCTTGGCATCGTCTAATATATCTTTTAATGCGCCTTTTTCTGAACCAAAACTGTACAGGTTTGATATCCGGGCATAATCAAACGAAGTACCCATTTCCCTGGTCTTAACACCGTACAAAAGCCATGCAAGATCGCTTACAGATTCGACCGTCCCTGAAAAACCGCCAAAACTTGCGCCAGCATTAATTGCACGCCGTATTGCTTCACCAATAACAGTCACTGATGCTTTACTAGAAACACTGAGTTCATCAAAATTGGGTTCTCTCCCGATATATTCTTTAAAAATCATTTCGGTATGACTGGAAATGTAAGGATTAGAGATATGGAGATTGGGCTCGGCTACTCCACCAGGAGCTGGACAGATTATATCTTTTTCTGTATCAAGAGCAACTTCTAATGGATATTTTTGAACAGTGGATGCTGCCATACCATATAATGACCGTTTATATTCCCTAACTTCTTTTGCTTGTTCAGCAGATAATCCTTCATAAGTATCCAAATCTTTGAGATTTGTAAACCCTTTCTCATTTATTAACCATTCTTTAAATTTTGCCCTGGTTTCATTATTAAAAGCAGCATGAATAAATTTAACATTCTTTCCTTCTGAGCGCATCTGTAAATATTCACTATAAGATACTGTCTTGAATTCGCCATCAATTTTAACACGGACATCGAGTAAACCCCGGTATGCTTCAACCCGCTCGTGGGATTCGAGCTCCCCTATCTTAATATCTTTACCATCTTTAGTCCTAACTTCAACACCAGCAATAAGGTCAAAAACATCTCTACTCTTTTGTATCTCATCGTTCGTGAGCTTTCGTGAACCCATACCCATTTGAGCTCTGTTGATAAATGCAACTGTGTCTATTTCATCATACAGCACTTTGGTATTGTTAAATAGCTTATACCAGGAAGCCTCGTTTCTGCTTGTATAAATTGGCGATGTTCTTTCACCAAGAAGAAGGAACATCCACATATTTGCTTCCATATAAACAACATCTGCATCCTCAAATGCTTTGACAGCATCTTTCTGTCCTTGAACAAAATCATGTATATCATATTGATTTCTTTCAGCCACTCTCCCTTCACCCAACGCCACATGAACAAGACCATTTTCTTCAAAGAATTTATTCATTGCCGCCACAGTATTCTTATCAAATGCAATCTTATTGTGCAGGACAAAAAGAGTTTTTCGGCTAAAAAGTTCCTTATTTAATAGGGCAACAGCGGTAAATATAAATGTAGTTTTTCCAACACCCGTGGGTATTCTGAAAAAGGTAAAATCGTCTAATAAATTACCAAGAACTGCAGAAACCTGGTTTACTCCTTCAACATCTAATGCTCCAGTAATGTCACTCAAGACAGGCGACTGTTCCATTCTTCCAAGCACATCATTAACTTTTTCCACAATCCTTTCCGCCTGCTTTTTCTGATTTTCATTCAACTTAGCATCATTGCCCAATCTAACCCTATATGTTTTAATCTCATTATCTTTTCCCTTTTCTTCAGAATAAATAGGCACAATTGAGAATGCATAATCACCAAAATCGAGTATTAATCCTTGTTCATTACCCATACTATCTATTTTAACCGATTGTCTTGATCCATTTTTAAATGTACGGGTAATGGTCATATCATTTTCGGTGTACTTAATACTCAAACGAGCATCAGTTGAACTTGCAACTGAAATTACTTCTTTATTCGGTTTAACAAATTCCACATTAAACCCTTCGGAACTGGAAAGGATGCCAAGAACCACATTCAGCTGTTTTTCGGAAGAGACTGTTATTTTCTCATCTCTGTTTATGTTATGAATAACAAACTGCAGATTGCCCTCAGCATCCTTTTGCTCTATAATCCTAACTCTCTGTGTCTGGTAGCATTTATCAATGCCATTCCTCTCAGCAAAAGCTATGACATCTTTTTCTCCTGCATAATGGGCAAAATCAGCAATCGTAGCATGTGCGGATCTTTGCATAAGTGTATCTGCAACTGTGTAGATTTCTTGATTAAGACAATCGGCATATTCTGTCAGACTAATTCTTCCTAAATCATCGATCGAATTAATGCCTTTCTCTTTCTTCAAAGAGTCTCCAATCGCATCAAGAAGTTGCTGGCGGGCTTTGGCATCGTTTTTCCATACGTCGAGATTTGATAGTTTAACTTTGCTTCCTATGCTTCTTGCTGCATCAGGATCGTTCTTTGAAAGAGAAAGGATACTTGTATTCGTATATATGACAGGGCTAGCACCAGGGTCAGGGATCAACTCAACCGCCATCTCTGCAACTTGGCGTGGCACACCCCAACTGACCAACATATTGGCAATGGGTTGCTCGATGAGTTGTTCCCTAATTGACCCGGCAGTATATCCCATCAAAGCTTTTAAACCATTAATGCCAGGTAATTTCCCGAAATTATTTTTTAGGCTATTCTTTGCCATAGTCAATAAAATTCCACTCTTCGACATGGCAAACTTTTCTCCTAAACGGGACATACCTTGGCTAAAATAAGTACCAGATACCTCCATCAATGGAGTAAACGGATAGAGTGATGCCCCGAAAATAAGACCCATAGTCCATGATTCAACCGGCCCACCTTGGCCAAATTCATCAAACATTTTATATAGGAAATTATCTTCAACACCTTCTCCACCCGCTTTTCTCCATACTGCAAGTGCAGGATCAATGGCACCCTTTCCAAATGCATTAAATGAGAGCATAACATTGCCAGTCCTGAACGTCTGGCTGAGGAGAGTCAACCGAGCCGCCTGACCTGTTTGTCCGGATTTAAAGAGATTTAATAAAGACCTTCCTCCGCCTCTGATTACACCCTGTCCGAACACTTCTTTTGCTGCACCTGTTTTGTTAACCAGACCTAAAGCACCTGCTCCTAATATTGCACCACTTGTATACAGTGCACCTGAAGTTAATCCATACTTAACTGACTCAGTTGGGTCATGGATCCATTCTTCTCCATGTGCGACCTCAGATACATATTTCGCACCAGAAAAGACCAATATCGCTTTTCCAAGTAATTCCCATGCGCTTTTTAAAATAATACCATCCGTCCCAGCAGTACCTGAGGCAAATAATGAATAACCTGAAGCATGATATAATGCACTTACTCCCGAGAATAATCCTTTTAAGAGGATTCCACCCGCTACTAAGGCAGCTGCTGTGCCAGCAACCATGGAGGGAATAGCAATATATTTAATATGTCGCTCTCGTTCCGTTACAAGATCGTTTAAGTTGGCATAGCGGAGGAATAAACCTCTGGATAAGTTATTTCTGTGAGAAGCTAATGCCTCATCATACTTCCCATCCTTCATAGAATTCAAATATTCCAGGCTGGTCATCTCAAACCGCTTAAGCTCTGCTTCAAGCTTTGGTGTATCTTCCGACCACGCAGTATGTGGAATCACAGTAAACTCAGCAAACGCTCTCCAGGCGGTTGACCAGCTTATGATCATATGGACCGCGAGGTTTCCGGTCATTAATCTCTCATAGGGTCTAATCATACTATCTCTTATCATAGATTGCGCTTTGTATAACTGATAATAATGGTCCCCAAGAACAGCAACCTTATATTCTCTGTTTATTGGCTCCGTAATAGCACTGCTCAATAAACTCATTAATTTTGTGTCTTTAGCATCAATAGCAGACTTGAATAATGCTAAATGACTTGAGAAATCGGGAGTTTCTCTACCCCACCACATATGTCTCACTATGTCATCTCTATGCGCCATTTGCACATTCTGCCACCACAAATCGTTAGCATTCTGCTCTCGAACCATGCGGATATATGCATCCCGTCTTATTAAATTTGAGACCAATATCCTGTTGGAAACAATAAATCTTTCTTCTCTGTTCATTAGATTTCTATCAGCACAACTAAGCAGTTCCTGTTTGGCTCTTTCTAAGGCTTTGACATAGTCTTTGTGAAGATTCATCTCTTTTATTTTCGAACGGGCATAAGCCCCTTCTTCTTTTGAAGCACCTGTTTTAGTCGGTTTAATATTGTAATAATGAAGAAGTGCTTCAGTAGGACGTAATGTTTCTTTCCGTGCACTTAGGATAATTTGATTCTGTTCGTATAATTCAGCCTCAATACTTGCGGCAGCGTAATGTAAATCAAATCCAACTATCAATCCTTCTAAATTGTTAAAATTACCTGCTGTAATTCGACTATAAGCTTCATCTGCCACTTGAGTAGCACGTACATAATGTTCAGAATTCATTTTTGCAGATAAGATTTCTTGTCTATTGCGTGTGACAGATTCATCGACTGAATCCAATCTTCTATTTAATTTGAGTGCAAGCATATTTGCATCAGATTCATCGTTTGCAAGAGCAAATTGAGCAGAAACAACCTGATTGGCGATCTTAGCTTCAGCAATTTTCCCTTCATTTAATGCAACGAGTGCCTGTTCACATAAATCTCCTAATCTACTGTATCGCGTATTTTCTGACCTAAGTTCATCATTCCGCTGCGAAAGAAGTGATCTAAAGTTATTTCCTTTATATGGTGATACATTCAACATGCGACCAGCCGCTCGTAAGTCCATGTTATCCATGGCTTGAAGTTGCTGGCTAGCCCCTTCCTTATAGTCTACCTTCTTTTCATTTTCATTTGATACAATTTGTATAGTATTTCTAAATTTCTGTAATTCGATATTTACCAGCATAAAAAGAATTTGAACTTTTCCAAGATTTACCTGTATTTCTTGCGATGAAACAGCATCGTCCGATAGTATTGCCTCTAGTTCATGTAAAGATTTATTAAGTCGGCTGATTGCCTTTGTCGGGTATGGTTTATTTGATCTTGTTTTTTCCATATATTCATATTGAAGCCTGGTAAATTGTCTTTGCAGGTCATCCTTGTCTGCCCTGGCATCTTCAAGATACATTGAAGCAGCTTCGCGTAATGTTGCTTGTGGCCCTTCAAAGGATTCTGCTCCTTCTGGATAAAAATGAATTATTCCATATTTATATTTTTCATCTCTTGTTACTTCAAACGTGGCTGTCATAACCTCGGTTTCAACATAGCCTTTTGTTCCGATGCTGAAGAATATCATATCTGGGTCATCTGAGTCCATCTCAATTACACAAGCAGTAGTTAATGTATATGGGCCAATTGTTGCAGGATTTGATTCGGAAGCGTCTATCGAAATCCTGCCTCCTTTCCGAATATATATAAGCTTGTCAGTAAATGTACCAATATAGTAACGCTCCTTACCTTCATTATCCCTTACCTCTGCGTTTAACTTGAAGTACCCCTTACCTTCCACTCCCTCTGTCCATACGTGTCTCGTCCATCCCTTTAACCCTTCTCCATATACATCTGTCGTATCAAATGGCTGGACTACTCTTTTACCAAATGCTGTCTCTATAAAGTAATTATCCCCTTCCTTCCAGGCATATATACCTTTCTTATCTATCTCTCCTATGTAGTATCGTTCCCTGTCCAGATTATCTCTTACTTCTGCTTTTAACTTGAAGTAATCCTTCCCTTCTACTCCTTCTGTCCATATGTGACGTGTCCAGCCCCTTAACCCCTCTCCATATACATCTGTCGTATCAAATGGCTGGACTAACTTCCTAACAAGTCCTTTCTCTATAAAGTAATTCTCCCCTTCTCTCCAGGCATATATACCTTTCTTATCTATCTCTCCTATGTAGTATCGTTCCCTGTCCAGATTATCTCTTACCTCTGCTTTTAACTTGAAGTAATCCTTCCCTTCTACTCCCTCTGTCCATATGTGTCTCGTCCAGCCCTTTAACCCTTCTCCATATACATCTGTCGTATCAAATGGCTGGACTACTCTTTTACCAAATGCTGTCTCTATAAAGTAATTATCCCCTTCCTTCCAGGCATATATACCTTTCTTATCTATCTCTC
>Ga0315314_1000118_pt1 | contig 105178 bp, 83 predicted proteins | sample TDP9_MG_FD_203631 | JGI IMG/M metagenome (GOLD analysis project Ga0315314, IMG submission 203631) | Freshwater sediment microbial communities from Lake Towuti, South Sulawesi, Indonesia - TDP9 | ecosystem: Environmental > Aquatic > Freshwater > Lake > Sediment | place: Indonesia: South Sulawesi...
GGACTTTGGAGGCAAAGAATTAAATCTATGTTCGAGAAATCTTCCGTACATAACAAAATTACCGAATTTCTAATCGCAGCACTGTCTGCCGCAGCGTAATCAATTATGAAAAGTGCGAAAGTTCACTTAATGCAATAGTCTAAGAAACCTCCGCCAACAGCGAACGGATTAACTGATTTTCGTTCTAAATTGCTTTCGGTTTGATGAGGCGCATTATGGGCCTCGTGCCATTTCTTATCCTCTTCTTCACTTATGCCCATTTTCTCCATTAAAGCCTTGTGCTGTGCAAGGCTCATCTCTCGATGTCCATTATGCCACTTTTGGTGCTCTTCATCCGTCATTTCCATACCAAAATGCTTAATTTTCTTAGCCGTTTCATACCTCTTGTTTTAGACAATATCAACTATCTTCAACAGCGTTGGTAACTTTTACCACATCAACCATTTCAGCCACATCATGAACGCGGACGATTGAAACGCCTGCCGCGGCACAAAGAGCAACCGTTGCAGCGGTGCCGAATATTCTCTCAGACGGTTTTTCTCTACCGGTGAGCTGGCCGATAAAACTCTTCCGACTTGTCCCTACCAGCACTCTATAACCAGTAGCAACGAATTTATCGATGTTTCTCAAAAGTAAAAGATTATGCTCCAATGTTTTGCCAAACCCGATGCCGGGGTCTATAAAAATCTTCTTTTTGTCGATACCGGCATCTTCGGCTCGCTTGGCCCGTTCTAACAGAAATTCCAGAACCTCGCTAACCACATCCTCATATTTCGGCTCAATCTGCATTGTTGCAGGCGTGCCCTGCATATGCATCAAAACAACCGGCACATCATATTTAACCGCCAACTCAGCCATTCGTTCTTTGCTCAAAGCAGTTATATCATTTATCATACCCGCCCCTGCTTCCAAAGCAGCTCTGGCAACTTCAAGCTTATATGTATCTATACTAATCGGCACATCTACCTTTTTGCACAGCGCCTTTATCACAGGAACGACACGTCTTATCTGCTCATCAGCAGAAACCGACGCCGAACCCGGCCGGGTCGATTCACCCCCTACATCTATTATCGCGGCACCGTCGGCTGCCATTTGCAGACCGCGCTCAACTGCCCTTTCGGCATCAAAGAACTGACCGCCGTCGCTGAAGGAATCCGGCGTAACATTCAGCACCCCCATCACAAGACAGCCCGCCGAAAAATCCAATCGCCCTCTCGGCCATTCAATTATATTCTCACCAAAACTTTTCAAATTTGTTCTCTCTTTGTCATTCTGAACGAAGCAAAGAATCTCACTTCTATATTCATTATTTCTTGTTCGATATCGGATTTTCGTTTGTGTCATTCTTGCGGAAGCAGGAATCCAATCCCTTTCAGCTTTTTAGCTAAAGTGCTGTTACTATCTTTAACAATAACCATTGTATTTTGAAATTCCCTGCGGACGTGATAATTCTTCCGTAAGCCGTCAAAAAATTCGCCTCTTTTTTCAACCGGCTTTTCCAGAATCCTCCGCAGCCGGGCATCATCTTCTCTGATATCATAAATCTTCTGCACAGAATTAGCCAGCACAGCCTGTTCATTATCTTCGTTCGGGTCTATTCTCAACTGAGGTATAGCAGGTTCAGGCAAAAAATCCTCTATATCGAGCTCGGCTTCAAGTCCAAAATATTTGCAGGCCGCTTTATAAATCATAATCATCCCTGTAATCTTGCCGTCCAGTGAATAGCCGGCAATATGCGGCGTGCCAATATCAACCATTTCCAGTAATTCGGTATCGATATTCGGCTCGTTTTCCCAGACATCAAGCACGACCGCTCTCAATCGCTCCGACCGTATCGCTGCTTTCAAAGCCTTGCTATCAACCACACCGCCGCGCGAAGCATTAAAAAATACACACCTTTCCTTCAGCGATTTGAAAACCTTCTCGTCAGCCAAATGATACGTTCTATCAACGCCCTCAAACGTTAATGGCGTATGCAGCGTTATGAAATCGCAACCAAAAAGCTCATCTAACCGCAGATATTTCGTCTCGCCGGTTTCTCTTTGCAAAGGCGGGTCATTCAGATAAACCCGCATCCCTAAAGCCGCACACTTTTTAGCCACCCTGCTCCCGACATTACCTACACCTATAACGCCTATCGATTTTTGTTCAAGGTCAATCCCATACTTTTGCCCGATTTCGAGCAGCCCGGCAATAATATATTCTGCCGCAGAGTTGGCATTCGACCCCGGCGCCGATGCAAAACCAATATTGCTCTGCCGTAGAAAGTCAACATCGATATGGTCGAAACCGATAGTGGCAGTAGCTACAAAACGCACCTTGTTGCCGGCAAGCAAATCAGCACCTACCGGCGTGATACTACGAACCAAAAGAACATCGGCGTCCCTAATAATGCCGGGTGTTATCTCTCTGCCGCCAACAACTTTAACCTCGCCGATGGAAGAAAAGCACTCTGTAACAAACGGTATATTCGCATCCGCTATTATCTTCATTTAATCATTTTATCCCCATAAGGCTCTTTTATTTAACTTCTGTTACAGGAAAGTCTTAAGGACAAGTATATTGAATTCGACGCGGATAGCAAGAAAACTGTGATATTCGGGCTGCTCTTTTAATAATTTTGGAAATTTTCTCTTGACGGGAAGATAACTTTTCTGGTATAAATATAATTGTTAAAGTCTGTGGTTTTTGGCCTCTGAAGTATGAATTTTTTGCGTTTTTTTCGCTAAAGGAGGAGCTATTATGTAAAGCATATAGTCTAAATTAGAACTTTGTGCTTGGCGAGAGGTAACCTCTCCATTTCAATTTATACTGGATTTTTGAAGGAAGGAGGTAGTGGCAGACCTAAGAAATTTCAGAATCTTAATATGCAATTCTTACAAGTGCGTTTTCTTGATGCTCATTGAAGAAAACGGATGTTTTGGTGTGTGGCCAAAGCATAATGAATAATTATTTTAACTCTTTTTAAAGGAGGACTATTATGTGCAGGAAATTATTTTATTTAACCTCTTTTATTTGTGTGTTGGGTCTGGTTAACACGAGCATAGTTAGTGGCATTGACCTTGACACCGACCCGGCTCTCGTTGGATGGTGGACGTTTGATGAGGGCTCCGGCAATACCGCCGCAGATTCATCCGGCAACGGCAACAACGGTACTCTTCATGGCCCTGTAGAGTGGACAACAGAAGGGAAACTCGGTGGAGCATTGAAATTCACAGGCCCGTATAATTACGTGCTCGTTCCAGACGCTCCTACGTTGAACCCGACCAAGGCTCTTACCATCGCCGCCTGGATAAAACCGAGCTGGACAGGGAATAACAGGATAGTACAAAAAAGTTCAGGACAGGGAGATAACCAGTATCGCCTCATAAAAGAATGGGGTGACAATCTTGTTTTCCATTTACCAGGACTTTCGCCCGATAGACTTGAATTTCCTGGCTGCCCACCATTAGGTGAGTGGACTCACCTTGTCGCTCTTTACGACGGCAAAAGAATGGCGGTTTACTACAACGGAATCCTGAAAGGCGAACAAGCAAGCAGCGGAACAATGTCAATATCTAACGGACCTCTTTTTATTGGTACGAAACATCAAACGGCACCGGCAGGCGATGAGTTCAACGGCATTCTGGACGAGATTCGCATTTACAACCGGGCCCTATCGGTGAGCGAGATAAAAAGGCTCGGAGGCAATCCAAAAGCCTCTGCCCCGGCCCCTGCTGACCGTGCCATACACGAGAATACCTGGGCAAACCTTGCCTGGACAACAGGAGCTTTTGCAACTACACACGATGTTTATTTCGGCGAGAATCCTGACGATGTGATGAAGGGAACCGCCGATACCTTCATGGGCAACCAGACTGCAAACTTCCTTATTGTTGGCTTTCCCGGATTTGCCTACCCTGATGGCCTTGTTACAGGCACGACTTATTACTGGCGAGTCGATGAGGTCAATGACGCCAATCCGGAAAGTCCCTGGGTAGGTGATGTCTGGAGATTTACGGTTCCTCCAGTGACTGCCTGGAAACCCACACCGCCTGATAAATCCAAACTTGTGGACCCGGAAACAGACCTTAAATGGAGCCCCGGCTGGGGCGCTAAAATGCACACCGTCTATTTCGGCGACAACTTCGATGATGTAAACAATGCCACCGGTGGTACACCTCAGGTTCCTGCAACCTATGCTCTTAAGACACTTGAGTTAGGCAAGACCTACTACTGGCGGGTTGATGAGTTTGATGCCAAAACCACGCATAAAGGCAACGTCTGGAGCTTTACTACCGGAGATGCAAGCCTTGGAGGTATAAAAGGAGAATACTTCAATAACCTGACTTTGGCTGGTATACCCATTCTGACCCGAATAGAACCTGGCATTGACTATACCTGGCTCGGCGATTCACCGGGTCCGGGCGTCCGGGCTCCTTTATACTCGGTTAGATGGACCGGCGTGTTAAACGTGCCATACACTGAGACCTACACCTTCTACGCGAATGTAGAAGAAGCAGTACGCCTGTGGGTTAATGACCAGTTGCTCATCAATAACTGGATGGCGCATCACATGGCCATCGAGTACCAGGGCAAGATAGACCTTGAGGTTGGAACTGTTCCGATAGTGATGGAAATATCTAATATTTCAGGTGGAGGATACGGTGGAGGCGACGTCATGTTAGCACAATTGTCCTGGTCCAATCCCTCCTTAGAGAAGGAAATCGTTCCACAGACCGTATTATTGCTGCCTGTCTGGGCTGCCCGCTCGAGGCCGTCTAATGGCGCCGTGGATGTAAAGCAGAAACCAATTCTTAGCTGGTCCCCGGGTGACCAGGCCGCCTCGCATCAGGTCTATTTCGGAACCGACGAAAATGCTGTGCTCAACGCTACTACTGGCTCGCCTGAGGACAAAGGCACCACTAATCTCGGTTCTGAAAGCCTTGACCCAGGACTTCTTGCGTGGGATACTACTTATTACTGGCGTGTTGATGAGGTCAATACCACCAACCCCAGTAGTCCCTGGAAAGGCGCCGTCTGGAGCTTTAAGACTGCCAACTTCCCTGTCATTGATGATTTTGAGGACTATGACGTTGGCAATAATGAAATATGGTGGTCCTGGAAAGATGGACTTGGCTATGCCGCGCATGGCGGTGAACCGGCCTATCCCGGTAACGGAACCGGCTCGGCTGTAGGCGACGAAAACACTGCTTCTTATTGTGAGGAGATTATCGTTCACGGAGGCAGACAATCGATGCCTTTACTTTACGACAACAGCGCCTTGAACATTTCGGAGGCTGAGCTGACCCTGGATTATCCGACTGACTGGACCGAGGGAGGTGTCACAACACTGACGATTTGGTTCTATGGCGACCCGGCCAACGCTGCTGAGCCGTTGTACGTTGCTGTCAATGGTAGTGCAGTAGTTACTCACGATAATCCTAATGCAGCACAGATAGCCATGTGGACAGAATGGGTTATCGACCTGCAAAAGTTCGCAGACCAGGGCGTTGACCTGACTAAAGTCAATACGATTGCTCTCGGTTTAGGCAACAAGAAAAATCCGAAGGCCGGTGGTTCAGGTAAAATGTGCTTTGATGATATTGCTTTACATTAGTATCATTGGCACCATAAGCCAAGTTCTGCTTGACAATTAGAATATAGTAGATTCGGGGCTTATACCGAACGAATTCGGTATAAGCCCTTTTTTCATTGATTAACCCCGCACCAATTGTCCTTTGGAAAAGAGTATCATCTTCGTTTGTTATGGATGCCTTCATAGGGTCTCAATTGGTGCCGGGCTCAGAATAACAGTCCACATTTTCAACAGAGCAATAGAGGCTCTAAATCATTGGACAAAGCCTTTCACATCTTCTATTATAACCCAAAAATCAGCCTATAGTTTGTATTGATTAAATGCAGAAAAAGCAAAAAGAACTCTTTTCTCTGAGTCAATAGTCAATACAAAGACGTACGAAAGGAACCAAATGAAACGACAAACAAGAAGAGAATTTTTAAAAAAACTTGGCTTTATAACAGGCTCCGCGTCCGCATTATCAATATTACCAAGCTGTAATAGCATCGTTCAAACAGCAGGGACCGAAAGAAAACGACCGAACATCATATTTATTATGACAGACGACCACGCATCGCACGCCTTAAGCTGTTACGGAAGCAAAATCAACCAAACGCCAAACCTCGACCGGCTCGCCAAAGAAGGTATGCTCTTCAACAACAGCTTCTGCACCAATTCAATCTGTGCCCCCTGCAGAGCGGTAATACTGACCGGCAAATACAGCCATATAAACGGCGTCATCGACAACAAAGTAAAGTTTGACGGTAGCCAGCAGACCTTCCCCAAACTCCTGCAACAGGTCGGCTACGAAACGGCTATCATTGGTAAATGGCATCTAAAAACCGACCCGACCGGATTTGACTACTGGAATATCCTGCCAGGACAGGGAACCTACTACAACCCGATTATGTTCGAGATGGGGCAACGAAAAGAATATACCGGTTACACTACTGATATTATTACCGACCATACTCTCAAATGGCTCAAAGAACGCACCGCCGATAAGCCATTCTGTCTGATGTACCACCACAAGGCGCCGCACCGAGAATGGGAGCCTGGTCCAAAATATTTAACAATGTACGATAATGTTACTATACCTGAGCCGGATAATCTCTTCGACGACTACTCCAATCGTGGTAGAGCCGCTAAAGAACAGGATATGAGCATCGAAAAGACGATGAATGACAGAGACCTGAAACTCGTCCCTCCGAAAAACCTTACGCCGGAGCAGAAAAAGCTCTGGGACGCGGCTTACGAACCCAAAAACGAAGCCTTCCGGAAAGCAAACCTAAAGGGCAAAAACCTGGTCCGCTGGAAATATCAAAGATACATCAAAGACTACCTGCGGTGTATCGCTTCGGTAGATGAGAATGTCGGGCGGGTTTTGGATTATCTTGCTCAAACAGGTCTGACCGAAAATACAGTGGTATTTTACACCTCCGACCAGGGCTTTTACTTGGGCGACCACGGCTGGTTCGACAAACGCTTTATGTACGAGGAATCGCTGCGTATGCCGTTGCTGGTTCGCTATCCTAAGGAAGTCAAAGCCGGCTCGATAAGCAACGACATCGTCCTGAACCTTGATTTTGGAGAGACGTTTTTGGATTTTGCCGGCGTACCAACACCGCCCGATATGCAGGGACGCTCGATTAGAAAAATACTCCAGGGCAAAACACCCGGTGATTGGCGCACGTCAATGTATTATCATTACTACGAGTACCCGGCGGTGCATAGCGTAAAGCGGCACTACGGTGTCCGGAACAAACGTTACAAGCTGATACATTTCTACCACGACATCGACGAGTGGGAGCTATACGACCTGAAAAAAGACCCGAAGGAAATGAAAAATGTCTATAACGACCCACCTTATGCCGATGTCGTCAAGAAGCTGAAGGACGAACTGAAACGTTTGCGCAAAGAATATAAGGACACTACCGGCACGCCGGTATGAAAATTAACCACTCATTCTCAGCAAAGGAACCTAATCGGCGAATCATAAATAAGTATAGCACGAAGTTACGGCCAAAATAGCGCTTCAAAAGCCTACTATTCCAGCAGTTCACCGGTCGCCTTGTTCCACCGTATTGTGCGGATATTGATGCGATGGTCTTTGCCGTGGCAGTCAGTGCAGTATTTCTTTTGACCGTTGGATTTATCAAATATAGTCTCAGCCCCGGATAAAAAAGAAGCGTGATAACTCACGCGACTGATTTTGCTTCTGGGATGACACATCATGCAGGTCGGATTTATTTTTGCCTTGGGGTACATAATTTCAGGCGGCGTGATATTATCTTCATCGCTGCGATGACGCTCCGACTCGCCATGACACCTTTCGCACCCGATGCTAACCAGTTTATGGTTAAGGACAAGTTCTTCCTCGTCGAAAGCGTAGTGGCACACACTGCAAAATACGTTAGCTACGAAGGTGTCTTTTTCGCCTTGTTTCACGCTGGAGTCAGCGGGTGTCTTTTTTTCAAATGAGCAGTTTGCCGCAAAAATCAGCAGCAAGCTGTTCATTACAAATCCAACCAATGTCACGACCTGCGGTTTCGTGACTTTCATATTTTACATCCTTGCTCGTTGTACTTGGTTGTTCTGTTAGCCCAGCAAGACCAACGACTAACTTATGAGGTTAGAACTCTGTACCGATTCGGTTTACCCTCTATTAGACGTATTCCCAGTCTTTGAGCCACTGGTAGTTTGCCGGCAGCCTGGCCCACGCCTCATCCATAGCCTTCTCAAGCTCCTCGGCCTCGGCTACATCGAGCTGGCGACGTTCCTTTACAGCCTCTACGACGTTTTCTACCTGCTGTGGATTAATCATACCAGGGATAGGTGCAGTTATAGCCGGGTTGCAGAGAATATAACGGATGGCCATACGAGCAAGCCGGTTATCTTCTTCCGCCGTCGGGCTGTCAGGGGAGCTATCACCCTTAAATAGTGAGGTGCCTGCAAACGGCTTAATGCCGAAGAAGCCCACATCATACTTCTTTATCGCATCAAAAACACTGTCCTCCGGCAGAACCTTACTTTTAGCTGTATAGGGTGTAACTACAACCTGAAGCACAGTCGGATAGGTCTCTATCATCCATTTGATATGCTGGCGGTCATGCGAGGATAGTCCTGTAAAGCGGACCTTGCCCTGCTTTCGGGCCTTCTCAAGAGCACCCATCATCTGGTCAACTTCGGCTTCTGTGTGTTGGCCGCTTTGCTCGTGCATGGTAATTCGCCAGAGGTCCACATAGTCGAGCCTTGCTTCCCGCATAGCCTTCTCAAGGGTCCCAAGCAGCGCATTTGTCGTGCGGTACTGCTCATTGCGCATCTCCTCCTGGTACCATGAGCAACCAAGGAACATCGCATCACGCCTTCCTCTTAGCGCCTCGGCATAGGCAAGTATCTCCTCACTCGTGCAGGCGTCGATATAGTTGATGCCCAATTCGATGCATCGAGTAACAACATCTCGCCGGTTCTTCTTGAAGCCCTCGTCGTTCAAATTGGCACTTAGCCAGCCCTCGTCCTTGAAGATGCCTGGTACTATTTTATCGATGCGCTTCCAGTGTCCGCCCAGACACACGGCTGATACCCAAATGTTAGTTTTCCCGAGCCGCCGATACTCCATCTCCGGATTGTAGCTGCGGGTCTTGCTAATAACCCCTCCGGCATAGGCGCTATTGCTCCCCCCCACGCCAAGACCTACAGCCAGACCCGCTGCAGCCGCTGCACCTTCGCGCATAAACTCACGCCGAGTTAAGTCTTTGGCCTTATCCGTTCTCTTTTGGTTCATAATCTTCTCCTTTCTATCTCTTATGGGTCATTCTCACGTTTTACCGCTCACTTTCTTGAAACAATATTTGAGATAATCCATCGATTTGGTCAGAACATCTGCCCTCACATCGGTTCCCGGATGACCTTGAATGAAGGGATTAACATATCCTCTCCTGTTTGTCAAATCTTATTCCAATCAAAAACCCATTTTAAATCCCTTCAGGGTGCGGCTAATTTTTCTGCCAACACACCGTTGCCTGCTCCATTGCATAGAGTGTCTTTTACTCTAATGGGGCCTGCCCCCAAACGTAGGGGCAGTCCCACGTGGTTGCCCTGATTTACTGTTATTTTGTTTTGAAAATTGGAATTTTTGATATTTGATATTGTTTAGGATTTAGTGTTTAGAATTTAGGATTTTGCCGTTCTTTTTCCCCTTTTTTCCTTTCCCTTTTTCTTTCCAATTCTCTAATCCTCTAATTCACTAATTCTCTAAAATCCTTATACCCTGATTTCCTGATAACCTAATTCCCTAATCTCCAATCTCTAATCACTAATCCCCTCCACCCTGATACCCTGATAACCTCCACCCTGATTTCCTGATACCCTGATTTCCTGATTTCCTGATAACCTGATAACCTGATAATCTAATCTCTAATTCTCTAATCCACTAAAAAAACTTGCCTTCCCCCTCCCTTTCTGTTATTTTACTTTCCTAAAGGCGTGATGCATCTTCGAGCGGAAACTTTGCAAGATAAACGCAATACAATATGCGAGATACGAACGGTCTCATTGAAAGGGAGAAATAAGTAAGGTGGTTCTATATTTCTAAAGGAGAAAGTTTGAGATGATTAAAGATTCCATACCATTTATGGCCAACATCGCAAAGGTAGCACATTCTGATGGCACGCTTTCTGCAATCGAACTTGGGCAGATGGAAGCCATTCGCAAAGAGTTGAAATTCAAGAAAAGCGATTTTAATGCAGCAGTTCGCTTGGTTCAAAATGGAGATTACAGTATTACACTTGTTGGATCATTTGCAGATCAGGTGAAAAATCTTGAGGCCATTCTACGTGTTGCGTATGCCGATGACGATCTCAACGATTTCGAATTAAAGTTTATTAACGAGTTCCGCGTGGCGATTGGAATCCACCAGGAACAACTAGACAAATTGTCCAATGAGGTGATATCTTCTCTAAAACAGCAAGGGAAAATATGTCCGTCCTGTGGCGATGAAAACGCAGCAGATTCACGCTTTTGTGCTAAGTGCGGTGCAAATCTGGATACAACAATTCAAGACATTAAGGTTCAGTTTGAGGTGCCGCGATCAGGCATTACAATTGAATTTGCTGATTCTACTGCTGCCTCCTTCCCCAAGGTACTTGAAATTGCTAAGTCAAAAGAGGGATATCAATCGTGCCTGAAAGATAAGAAGACATGGCATCTCGTAGTCTTCCCATCGGGTCAAGTGAGCGACACTTTGCCTCTTGCCGAAGCTTTGAGCGGAATCAGGAATCGACGACTATATGTGGACGGTGAGGAGAAACATTGGGACGAAGTCTTTGGTTTCGTGTGGTGTTCTTCCCAGAGAGGATCTGCCTATCGTCCTTTTGAGTATTGCTTCGGCAAGGATGAGAATAGATTGAATGCATGGGGATGCAAACAGGCACGAATGGACTGGACTGAATGGGCTCGCTGGTTCTGCTATGGCCGTTGGGAAAAGGTCGGTGTGCTTGGGAAACATCTCCAATGGAGATTCGATAAGGAGAAGATACGACATGAGCTTACCACAAATCTCTATCGATATCGATTTTGCCCCTATCTTAACACTGCATTGTCAGAGGCTGTATTACGCCACTTTCCTGACACTGTTGATCCTGTATCTGGCCCAGACTGGGACTACCATCAACAATATGAAGAAGTTCCTGGAGCTATCAAAGTTGTCCAAAAAGATAAATCTGAGGGATTTGTGATAAGCAACACATTCTGGTCAGATGGCGTAAAACCCAAAGGTTTGCGAGTTCTTGCTGATATTCTCACTAAAGCCTTTCACGATTTGGGTATTGCGCCTACATCTGTCAAAGCATTGCTGAAATAGAGTAGGCAGAAAAAATGGAATGACGGGTGGCAGCCACTGAGTTAACTCAGTGAGCGAAGTGGATGGTAGATCGTAGCGACTGTTATTAAAACCAAGCAAAATTTATTTTGCACAAACGGGAGAAACTGAAAGGTTATATATAAGTGGCACTGGCTAAACCAAGAATAGTGGTTCTTGACTCAGCAACACTCGGGAAAGTTTCGCTTGACTATTGGGGTCAAGATGTCTATTCAAATGTCAAAGCACGGACTTTCATCACGCGATTACAAGATCTCGGTGTTTTCATCACATTTACGCTTACTCACGTTATTGAATTGCTTCGACACAAAAATGAGCAAGTCCATAGGGATCGTTTAAGGTTTTTGCGAAGTATTCCGCTGATTGCATGGCTACGTCCCTATGACCGTAAATGGTTTCCAGGTAGCATTTATGATCTGTTATGTCGTGAACTTCATGTCGTGGTGCACGGTTCGGCACAAAATTGGCGCGAAATTGTGGACGCAGTGCGGCCTGAACTCTGGGAAACGGGCATGGGTTCCGAGATGTTCGTGGTAAATGATGAGTTTTGGGCAAACATAAGCTGTAAGTCTCACCGCCTACATGAAAAAGAAAAATATACTGCGTCTATGGCCGGAACTGATGTAGGTCAAATCAAGGACATGAAAGTCAGTGAAGCTTTACATTTGCCAAGACGACCGAAAGAAGAACGAGGTGCATACATTCATTGGTTTTCACAAGAAATGCAAAGACAGTTAGATCAACATGGCGATAAACGCTTTGGCTATTCCCATAAAGCAGCAATAGATTTTGCGAATAGCACGCTCCAAGACGTTAAGACTATTGACGATATGGTTGGAGAGCTGACTCAAAGATTACTTGAGTTTGTAGACGTGCCTGAGGAGTTTGTTTCCCCTAAGATGACAATCGGAGAATTGGGGGATCTTGCTGTGTATGCTAAACGTCTGAAGATGATTTCAAAAAGTCTGCGTCCTCCAATTGAATTGACCATGAGGGATGTTCCACAGGACATTTTACCATCTTACGTTTTAGAAAGGAAGCTCGCTTCGATTCAAAAGAAGGCCGATAGGGTATCTGGTAGTGACTTGGGTGATAGTCACATCGCCCCTTTGATTTTCTACGCAGATGGAATTGAGGTTGACAAGCGAACATACGAATTTCTGAATCAGGTGCGTCATAAGGAGCCAAAACTTGCTTCTCTGATGGGACTGTTCTTTCCAGCTTCGGATTACAGTCAAATACCAGAGTTATTCGACGATAGTTAAAGGTGTCCGCCTTTACCTTTTTTAGTAGTACTGAGCAAGCCAGGAAGGACAACCAAAAATTCGATTTTTGGTCATTTTTCTTTTGATTTTTGTTTGAAAATATGTTAAAATATCCACCTGTTAGCGCTTGTCCGCCATAGCCTTGAGCGACGGCGGAAGCAGGCTAACGCAAACCGCCAGCAGGCGGCAGTTTTGCGGAGAACCGCACGAATCGTCCCGCACCAAATAGGCTGTTGCCGTAATTTGGTGCTGGACACGCCAAAAACTCCTTTTGGAGCATTCTGACATTTGTATTTAGAATTTGTTTCGGATTTCGGATTTAGTATTTCGGATTTCGCCAATCCCTGAATGTCATAAGCTGCACCGCAGCAAGGACTTAGAGCCAGCCCGGGAACGAATATACGGCTGATGAAACACGCTTCTAAGCTAAAAAACTGTTAACTGGATATACAAAAAGAAACAAGCTTCGAGTTTCTATGACGAGTTTCGTTACGAGCATCCATAACTTTAAACAAGAATCGCTATTCCGCATCAAAGCTTGTCGCGGCGTAGCCTTCTGCGAATCCGGGTCCTCTCTCGGCTCTCTACATCTGTCGAGAACCCTCTACAAATCAACTCATTTTATGCAAAACAAACCCAATTTTAAAGATGCCTAAATGAACTTAAATCCATATAATAAAACGGATTATGAAAATAAACATAATTGGACACTTGGTGAAAACAAACCCAATTCAAACCCAATCAAAGCCTGTTTTTTCCTTGACCTTGGCATTAAAGAACTTATAGTCATCTTTTATAAAGCCGGTATAACAAGGAACAGTCTTAAAAGATTATCACATAGAAAGGATACTAAGATGAGTGGGAAGAAACAGTCAAAAACCTCCATCAACAATCATATTAGCCGTCGCAGCATGCTCCAAATGGTTGCCGGAACCGGCACCGCGGCCATTGGCCTCGGCTCCTGTGCCACTATTGGCAAATCTCCCAAACAACGCGCCATCGAGGGCCGAATCAATCAGTCCATCGTTTATTGGTGTTTCCAGAAGTACTGGGACATCGAGCAGACCTGCAAGGTAGCCAGGTACCTCGGCTGCAAAAGCGTCGAGCTGGTCGAGCCCAGGCACTGGCCCACCCTCAGAAAGTATAATCTTGTCTGCGCTATTCTCGGCAGCCACGGATTCGATAAAGGAATGAACAACCCAGAGTATCATGATATGTGTCTGAAGGAGCTCCAGAACTCCATTGACGCCTGCCACGAATATGGTTTTCCCAACGTCATCACGTTCACCGGTTTTCGCGAGAACATCCCGGACGATGTGGGCATTACGAACTGCGTCAACGGTTACAAGAGGATAATGCACTACGCTGAGAGCAATAAGGTCAACCTCTGCCTGGAGATTCTCAACAGCAGAGTGAGCATCGAGATGCAGGGCCATCCCGGCTACCAGGGCGACCACACCGACTACTGTATGGAAATCATCAAGAAGGTCGGCTCACCAAGGATGAAACTGCTGTTTGACATCTACCACGTGCAGATTATGGACGGCGACATCATCGCTCGAATTCGACAGTACAAGGACTACATTGGCCATTACCACACCGCCGGCAACCCAGGCCGCTGTGAAATCAACGACAAACAGGAAATCAACTACAAGCCCATTATGGAAGAGATTGTCCGCACCGGGTACCTGGGCTACGTCGGCCAGGAGTTCATCCCGACCGGCAACCCCTTCAAGGCTCTCAAAGAGGCCGTCATCCTCTGTGATGTATAGTCTTTGAATAATGATTCGTGGTTCGATTCACCCCGCCCATCCGATGAGCGGGGTTCACTACTCAACAGTTAAATCCGGGTTATCAGGCCCGAAATGCTTGAGCAAAACGATTGGGTCGGTTTTAGAGGGATTCGTAATTTTCACTCCCTCTTTGGCCGCCTGTTCACTGACAAAGTATTCGTCGTGCGTCAACTGGCCGTACCTGATAAGCGCAGGAGTCTCTATATCCCACTGTCCCATCGTGCCGTGACCCTGCATCATAATGAACCCGTATGCGGCGTTGTCCTTGATTGTTACCGTCCGACCCGGCAAAACCGTAAGCTCTTTGGCACTGAAGGCCCTTGACTTATAGCATATCCAGTTTTCAATGTAGCCCTCAGCCTCCATCTCTTTAACCGGCCTGACGGGTATGGGACGCATAAACCGATGTTCTGCAAAGTCGGGGTCAACGTTCAGGTCCCAGTCAATTATCCCAAGCAAATGGTCAACGTTACCTACTTTATTTTCAGGAGTGTCCTTCCAAAGCAGTTCTTTAGGAACAACCTGATTATGCGGCAGTGACTCGTACATAGCGAAAACATCTGATGCCTTTTGCGGCTCATAAGTGCAAAGGCTGCCGGGTGCGTGCAGAACTCCCGGCGGCACATCCCAGCCTGTTCCTACCTCAAGCCGATAGGCAACAGACAGGTCTGTGATTTTGTTATCACCTTTTTCAAAATCGAGAAGGGCCTGGCGGACTTGTTCTTTGGTGGTGCCGGGCTTTAGGCCAAAAAACGTATATGGAAAATCACCTCCATAATTATTTGCCTGCGGCGGAAAATAATAGGCCTCGGGCTTGCCTAACTGACCTGTCAGCTTCGCATGCTTATCGCGATGATGTATATGATGGGGCAAAGCGCCTTTATTATCGAAAAACTTTGAGTACATTGGCCACCGCCCGTATTTGTTCCACAATCTCTTGCCGATAAGCTCGCCTTTGAGCTCATCAATTGCATCTTTGAGTAGAACTTTTTCCGTTTTTCCATCATCCTCAAAAACAACGAAACTCAAGCCCTCATTTGGTGCTGTCAAAGGGCCGTTGTCCGCCGGTGTAGTTGATGAGAACCAGCGCTCATCAATTCCCCCGCGCTCACCTCCCAGCGCATAATAGTCATCCGGATGAAGTTTAATACGCCTACCCGGCACACAAAAAGAACGAGGCACCCAGTTCGGCGCCAATCGAACGATTCCTTTTCCCTGTTCAAGTGCTTTGTTTGCGATAGAATTAGCAGACATAAACTCTCCTTACTTCACAATTGCATAAGTGCATAAGTTATAAGTGCACAAGTTATAAACTACCAGTGTGCCTCCACTCCTGCTCTTATGCTTTTTTCACCTTTTCCCATTTTTTATTTTTCGCCGACGTCAGCACCGCGTCACAGACATATTGTGTTGCAAGGGCCTCGCGGAAATCCGGCGATGTTGATTTACCCTCGGCTAAGTTCTGCAAAAATTCGGCCACCTGGTGGACGAACGTGTGCTCGTAACCAATTTGCAGACCCGGGACCCACCATTTATTCATATACGGCATATCACTGTCTGTAACGTGAATTGAACGCCAGCCTCGTACGATAGATTCGTCGCTGTGGTCGAAGTAGCTCAGACGATGGAGGTCATGGAGGTCCCAGGCGATTGAGGCCTTTTCTCCGTTAATCTCGAAGGTATAAAGGGCCTTGTGGCCACGCGCATAGCGGGTGGACTCGAAGTTACCCAGCGAGCCGTTGTCAAAGTGACAAAGGAAGGTGCACGCGTCATCGATACCCACCGGCTCGACCTTACCACTTTCAACGTGCATGCGTTCTTTGATAAATGTCTCCGTCATAGCACAGACGTTGGTGATAGGCCCGTTTTGCCACATAGCCGTGTCTATGCAATGGGCCAGCAGGTCGCCGGTTACGCCCGAGCCGGCAGCCTTGACGTCCAGCCGCCATGTAGCCATCCCCCCCTGCGGCACCTTTGCTGAAATGGTCCAGTCCTGCAAGAAATTGGCCCGATAGTGGAAAATCTTCCCCAGCCGACCTTCGTCGATGAGACGCTTGGCCAATGTCACGGCAGGTACCCGCCGATAGTTGAATGAGACCAAATTGGGCACACCCGCCTCCTCCACAGCCTTAACCATCTGCTCGGCCTGTGAGGCATTCAGTGCCAGCGGCTTCTCACAACAGATTGCCTTGCCTGCCTTGGCAGCAGCGATAGCTATCTCGGCGTGAAGATTGTTCGGCACACAGATTTCCACCACGTCGATGTCTTCATCCTCGATTACCTTATGCCAGTCGGTAGTATGCGACTTGTAGCCCCACCGCTCGGCAAAGGCCTTAGCCACCCCATCCTCTAATCCACAGACAACCTGTAAGACCGGCTCGTACGGCACATCAAAGAAATTGACGACCTTGCGGTACGCGTTCGAGTGCGTCCGCCCCATAAACCCGTATCCAATTAGTCCGACATTTAGTTTCTTCTTCATAAGATTACTCCTAACACAAACGGGTCCAAATAGTCCAGACCTCTTTGGTTATCCATACTTTTTATTAAGCTCATCGACCGCCTTCTTGCATTGCTCTGTTACCTTCCATGCGTCCGCCCAGAAGCACAAATCTATTGTCCACCAATCATGCCCCATATCGTTTTTCGCCAGTTCCGGCATAAGCTTGTCAAAATCTATCTTACCCTGCCCAAAAGGTACATGGGTCGATGTCTCATTACCGTGCAATGTACCGTCGGAATCTATCAGGTGAATATGATTGATTTTGCCGCGAAGTTTTCGTGCAAATTCAACCACACCGCCCGGCAGTATCTCCTTTTCGCCAGGCTGACGTGCACCCGTACAGGCAACCATATAACCATGGCACGTATCGAACATCACGCCGAAATTGTCGTCGTCAACTTCTTCAACGATTCGCAAAACATCCGACGGCTTATTAAAGGCAAAGCCCGGCTCAAACTCCCACGCCACACGGACATCTTCGTCGGCAGCATCTTCAGCACAAACCTTCCAGGTCTCTACAACACGCTCCAGCGCAGTCTCTGCATCAACCTTCTCAAAAATAGTCGGCGGCTGAACAGTATCAACTCGAATGGCTGGAATTCCAAGGTCAACACAAAATCGCAGATTCTTTCGAAAACATTCTATATACGCTGAATTGTCATCGGTGTCGATAAGGCGCTGGCTCCAGAGGTCGGCTGCCAGACCCGACCATTCAAGCCCAAATTCCTCAATCTGTTTTTTGCAGGCATCACGCTGCTTCTTTTTCGGCAAATTGTCCGGGTTCGGATGCGGCGGAAAGCCGCCCAGCTCTATGCCGTCGAATCCTAACTCCCCAACCTTCTTTATTACCTCCTCCCAGGGTACCGGGTTGCTTGCGTAAGGGCCAATCGTATATGCCCATGAGCCAATTGATATCTTTTTCATAATACACTCCTTAATTTAAAGTTGACTTCCTCTAAGATTACAGCTTCATTCACCCTCACCTGCGCCGATTTTCTGCCCAAACAAATGAGCAAACAATAATATAACATTTTGCAGCTATTTGTGAAGAATACAAGAAGATTTTTAGAGATTTCCTATAGGTCCCCGAATTGGCCAATCACAGTCCCCAGGACTCCTTATGGAGGACTGAAATATAGGTAATTTATGGAACCCGGCGCTTTATCCGCTTTGGCGCTGAATGCTTACATCAAGCGCCTGATTTTCAGAGAGGACCAGCTTTTCCCTCAGGGTGATTTCGAGACGGTTCTCCTTGAGGACGAATTCGTTTTCGATAGGTTTGCCAGCGGCCGTTACAGAAACTTCTACTGAGTGGAAATCTTCAGGAATCGTAAAGGCAAGAGATTTCAAACTCAACTGACCCCAGCGCAGCTCGATTTGCTCGCGCTGCGTCTTGTCATCCCGCTGTTGAGCAAATGTGCCCCATCCCTCGGCGGCCGTGAAGGCGGCGCGGAAGTTCTCAGGCGTTAGCCTCGGCGCAAAGCCAATATGCCCCTTCGGGCCGTGGTACTCATAGCCGGCAAGGGCCGTATAGACCCCCCAGCTTGCCATTGCACGCGCGTAGTGGTCACCGCACTCAACCTCATTATATGGATTATGTTTGGCCGGGTAATAACGCTCGTGGATGCCGTGGCAAATCGCGAGTGCCTCGTCAACCATCCCCTCCCAGACCATATGCCCAGCCACCTGATACTCGATGCCCGTCCAGACCTCACTCCTGTAGCGAACGCCTTCTGCAAGGTACGGACTCTTAGGCCAGGTACAGGTAAACATACCTGCCTCACCAGGCCTGGCAAACCAGCGCTCCGGTTCGTGAACGGCATTGTACGGCCCAATATCCGGCGCCCAGTTATATTTCCAGACCGACTGCAGAGCCTTTTTGACATATTCCGGGGGATAGATATAACCCAGGCCGAGCTGATGTGCCCAGCCCTGCCCAAAAAGCTGGTCCGACAGGCACCCTCTCGCATACTGATTTTTAGGATATTTCTGAAGGTCAACAAGCTGAATGAAGTATTCACCGTCCCAGAGACGCTCAATGCTCAGTCGGCTGCCGCTTTCGAATATCTTTCGACAGCGTTCGGCGAACCGCTCGTCGCCCATCTCTTTTGCCATTTCTTCCCCGGCGCGAAGCGCAGCCAGATAAAGCGAGCCTACAAACGTGTTTGGACCCTCGAAGTTGATGTCGTATGTATTATGCTGACTGTTCTCGATAAGGCCGTCATCGTTGCCATCCTGGATGATGGAGAACTCCAGGGCCTTTTTGATGTGCGGCCAATTGCGTTTTAAAAAGGCATCGTCGGCGGACATCTGATGCTCGCGATAGGCTTTGAGTATTGTACCGCATTGTCCATCAGCGGCATAAGCGCGGTCGCTTCGGAATCCAACCAGGCCGCTCTCGGAGTCGAATCCTTCACCAAAATCCTGCATTTCCCTGGCGCTTCGCTCAAGCTGCGGGAAAAGACGTGCCGGCGCGTGGGCGTAATTCCACACGTGGGTACAGGTGCCCGCGCAACAGCCCACGCCCTCCCACGCCCAGAACCGCCCGTTCTTCCACCACTGGCACGTCCCGGTCGCAAGGTTGCACACAGTGGAATGCAAACGGAAAAGCAGCCAGCGAGGCAGCGTGCTATGCTCGTAGTAGGTGTTATACCACTTGGAGGTATCGCCGGCAAGCCGCTCGTAGTCATCGAGAACATAATTAGCAACCTCGGCAGCACTGTTAAAGCGGTTGGCATACTCATGGCCGTTCGGATGATTGGGAAAGAACCACGCCAGGACAAAAATAAAAGTGTGTGCGGCACCGGGCGCCAAACCTACGAAATGAGTAGCCAGAGCCGTGCTATGTTTCTCGGTAACAGGCCAGGCAACATCCTCCTCGGCGTTAAGCTCTACAGCCCAACCTCCGAGAAACGCAAGAAGCTCACGGATATCCCCAGACGAAGCTCCCTCTTCCGCAACAGCCAGGACCAGTGAGCCATAATCAGCAAGTGTGTCGAGCGGACCCATCTGCCCTTCCTGTGGCTCATCCGATAGCTCAATCTGGTCAACATTAATATGCCCCCATCCGCCCGAGAATTGGTCCACTATCTGAATTTGTGCCGTTTTACCATCGAATTCTTGAACGTTCCAGAAATACCATTCGAGCTTTTCATCGTTCTTACCGGTTGCGGTGCGTACAACTTTGCCATCAACAAGCAAATTAATGCACGTTTGACCTTCGAGACTACCTCCGCCGATTAGAAAGTTGATAAAATTCCGTGAGATTTTAAAAGGCTGTAACGTCAGAGTACCATGGGGCTTATCCCCACCGAGAAACGTATTGATAAGCCCCTTACCAAGAAAACCGCTCACCTCCTGCTGGTTTGGCAGTGTGCCCTTGGCAGGTCCTTCCCCGAAAGCCTCTCCAGTTACCTTCCAGTCGCCATAGTCTGCGAGTTCAAAATCGGCTATAACAATTTTTGGCCGAGCGGCCGGCGCAACCTTGGGTACAGATGCCTTCTCTGCCGTATGCACAATCAATGTCCGTTCATTTTCATTGATGATTCGGCTTCGGCGCAGGGCATGAACGGCCTTCGCCGAATGAATGCAAACCGCGTTCTCAAGCCATCCTAAAACACTGGCCTGGATGTCTGTGTCGGAGATATTCTCAACGACAATATGAAACAGCGTGGCCGGAAGAGCAGAATCTTTCGCATTAAGCGGAATAAAAATAGAAGAGGCCGTCAGCGCAATCCTTACAGGCAATCCATCTTCACGGTACCGAACTATACCAATAGGGTATAACCCGATAAACTCAACATTCTCAAAATCTCTGTTTAACAGCCTTACAAAGGCCTTGTCTTCTCGTTTCACAATGACAGCAAAGCCGCAGTCCACAGGTGAGCTTGGCCTGTAGGTGCGGTAATTATCACTCCCATAACCTGTGAAAACATTGCGGTTGAAAATTTCCCAAAGGCCGAGTGTTCCGTCGCCACGCAGATAGAGCTGCCCTGTTGCAATGCCCCCTACCGGCATGCCAATCGTCTCAAGCTCCTTGCCGCGATAGACTTCCTGCCGGCCACGCCCCAAAAGACGCTGCACCGCATCCTGTGTGAGCTGTTTGTCCACGGGAACAAGATGCCCTTCTTGCTGCTCCTCTGCCCCCGCTGTGCTGTGAACCGTCATAAAAAAGCCGCAAACTGCAAGTCCAATTATGGCCATTCGAAACTTTTTCATTTTTCATTTCCTTTCTTTTTATTAACCAGATGGTTGGCAGTTTAGATAGTTTCTTAACATTCCTGGGCTTAATGAACCACATCCTCAAGTTCGATTGCCAGCAGAGTCGGCTCTACAATATGCAGATTATTCAAGAGAGGCTCGGTATATTTAATATCTCCGTACGCGGCCTGGTCGAAATGATGCTGTTTGCCCACATGATTATTCCAGTCCACTCCTTCAGTCAAAAAACCATACGGGCCATGATGGTGTTTAGCTATCGCCCGCAATATAGTAAGCCCATCATCGAGGTACGATTTATTGTTGGTGTCAATATAAGCTTCGATATACGCCAATGACGCCTCAGCGTTTTCCCACAGGTAAGCCGTATCCCAGCTTTTCTCCATAAATAGCAGTCCTTTGGTCTGTACTCCGTTTCTATCTTCTTCCATCTTAAACTGGTCCAGCCCCCCAAGGCATTTTTCGTAGGCAAAATCATGGATTCTCTGGTCACCGAGCAACTTGGCCGCCTTTCGCAGGACACGGAACGCCACTGCGTACGCCACATTCTCATGTTCGTCATAAGTGTCGTGATTAATACTGCCGAAAATCCCTCCCAGGTCCATAAACAGTTTTACCTTTTCTCTGATTCTATCGGTATAATCGGCAAGGCCCCGTTCGGTTAGCCCCATAAACAGTTGAATTACAAAAAGTCCATCAGCGCTTTTCTGAAATAGCTTATCCTCATCACCATACGGATTCTTAGGATAATGTTCACCCGTCGGCCCGCACCGTCGCGGATACCATCCATTCGGGGCAGGTTTCACATTGGCATCTATCCACGCTGCGGTTTTAACCGCGACGCCGCGCATTTTTTCTCGTCTCTGGCCCTCCAGCAGGTCACTAAATATAACTAACTGATACGCCACCTTGGCCATAGAGCCCGCGCAGAACCAGTCGCTTTTGTGCAGGTAGTTGAGACAGAACTTGTTGGTAACAGTGTCACGGTATCCGGTAATGAATCCTGTCTCGTAGTCGATAAACCCATCCTCCAATACATGGTCCAGCAGTAAAAGAGCTTTCTGGGCCAGAGATGGGTTTTTGATATGTTCGGCAAACAAATAGATTTCATAAGCGCCGCCGACGGCATTTGCCGCCCAGCCCGGCCCTTCAAGATTGCCAAAATCATGCCAGCCCATTACATTGCCCTGCTCATCTACAAAGCTCGACTTGCAACAAAGATGCTCCTTGTAAGGAACTAACGTATGCTCCGCAAACCTCACTGAATCACGCATAGAATCAAAAATCGTATAAGCATGCCCTGAGCGAAGTTGAAGGGATGGATTCTCCGGCAGATAAAAACCGGACTGCACTTCTTCCAGCTTGAGGTAATCAAGCCCGAACATATACTTCTGAACAGCTTTTTCATTCGCTCCAACAATCTCAACCTTCAATATATGCCGACCTTCGCTTAATTTATGAATACCCATATTAAGAATACCGGTAGCTATGACGCCATTATTATAAAGGTCGATGGGTTTGCCGAGTTTTTTACCGTCCAGATAAAGCTGAACAATGCCATAATCAATCGCTTTTGTAAGCTGCATCGTTAGTCTGTATGTTGCGTTTTTCTCCACCGGCACAGCCAAATCAAGCGTATCACCCGGCTTGGCATCTGTCCACCAGAGATGCGCATCGTCGCTCCAGTCGGGGCCGAAGCCGTACATATCTTGTCGAGCAGCATTACCACCTGTCTTCGAAAGAATTTCCATCGTTTCGCCTTCTATAGCCCCTTTGACCTTAAAGACCTCTATCGGCCCCCAGTATCCTTTCCGCTCAGTAACTGGCGTCGGTTGATACGGGTCCGCCTGACCTGCCGCCTGATACCAGTAAGCTGTTGCTGCATAAAGCGTCGGCTTGCTATTCGGATAGTATTTCTCAATCGCTGCCTCGAAGGATTTTTGGAACGGCACATTGTCGGTTATATGCCAGCGATTCACGCAGACGTGCCCGCGGTTACCCATACTTATTGTCTGATTATGGTAGCAGTTACTAAACAGCGTCGGGTCACACCAGGCATAGCCGAAGTAGTCTTCCGAGCCGGTGCCAATGGTAGATGGGAATTTTTCGCCATCGACGAAAAACTTCTCGTCTCCTTCACCCCACCATCCGCCTCTCGGATTCCATACGTGCAGCATCACGCCGCAATAACGTCCCCGCCCTTGCGTTCTGAGCATAGTCCAATCGATTGCTCTTCGCTCAGGCTCTTCAGGCAAAAATGCATCACGGTGCCACTTTGCGTGGAATCTTCCGAGGTTCTTAATCGGCTTTGTTAGCGGAGAATGTGTAATTGTGAAACTAACTTGCCGTTGCTTTTCCCCATCGTTGGTTAACTCTATTAGTGCACTTTTCTCAAAAGGCATATACCAGTAGCAATAAAAGCCATCATCAGTCATCCCCAAAGGCAGAGACTTATACTTGTTCACGCCGGCAGCAGTTCCAAAGAAGTCTCCTAACGGCACCCAAACGCTCGGCTCGGATTCGCCGTCCCAACTTATGCTCAAGACAAGTTCGCGAAGAACATCCCGGTCATCGGGAGATTCAGGCAAATCCACGCTCACCCGAATAGAGGTAATCGCACGTTCGCCTTTTAACCTGGCAACAGTCGCCGTCGAGCCGGGAGCAACCGTCATATCCTCTTGCTCGATTGTTACCTGACCTGGTCGATTACCTGCTGGGTCAACACAACATTCAGTAAGTATCTGGTTTGCTCTATCAAGCGCTTCGGATTCGGCAGCGGAAAGGTTACGCTTAAACGTCGGCAGAATGGTTCCTTTAGGGTAAGTCGTGTATGTAAAATGATAGTACATTCCCCAATCTCCTTCCGCCGTGACTTTACACGACTTCTGGAACGGAATAGGGACATAGCAGTTCTGTCCCCTTGCTGTCGTATGCACCAGAGCAGGATACGTAAAAGGCTCATTCTCCCGATTGAAGTACCCTATAAACGGCAGGTCAACAGCAGGCTCCTCGGCACCATCGAGATAAATCTTTACGTGCCCCTCCTTTGCCAATGCCGACCAGATTCGCCATATTACACCGGGCCCTTCTATCTCCGCAAAGACTTGTCTATTGTCTTCCTTGCGTATGATACCGTCACCATCGCCGTTAGCCGACCAATCGATGTAATTACCGGATATTTCATCATACTTACTCCGCCGGTCATAGCTCGACCACTGAGCGCACTTTTCACCCGGTATGGGTAACGTCGCCAAGTGCTCCAGGTCAGTAAGTCTCTGAATGAGGTCTATATACGTCAATCTTTCCCCAACGCCGGCCTGCAATAATCTACCATAAGCGAAAAAACAACAAACCACAAACCAAAGCACGATTTGAGACATCCAGGACCTTCTCATTTTTCACTTCCTTTCTCTTTGCGAGAGGTTAATCCAGACAAATTCAACAACACTTGTTAATCGAATCTTTGAAACCTCCACATTTTAATAAAAAAGGCCCGTCCTTGCCAATGTGTTTCGTAAAAAACAAGATTTGGCAAAGAAGAGCCTCTTCTACCGGTATATTTTCCACAGTCTTATGGGCTTCGCCCGAACTGCTCTAATCCAAGCTTCTGCATAGTGTCTTCATACTCTTTGTTGCGCTTTGCGATTAGTTCTTCGAGATGCTTGGCTGTTTTCTCGGCTTTTTCCGATGTCGCCAAAGCATAAATCGCCTGAAGTTCAGCTATGGATTCTTCATGTTCTCGGTCAAGCTGCCGTCGGCCTTTGAGAATCATAATTTGCTGCTCAATCGCTGCAAGTGCCTGCTGCCGCTCCTCTCGCACCTTCGTGAATGTTTCCTTTAATTTGGCTTTTTCTTCCTCGGAAAGCTCCTGAAATCGGCCTCGGTCAAAGCTTGAGGCTTCCACGCCGGCTTTGAGCTTTGCAGTCTGCTCTTGAATCCCTTCAATCGCTTTCATTTGCGCCTGACGGTACTGGGCCATACGCTGCGCACGGTCACTTTCCTCCTGGCCGAATGCAACCCAGACCAACGCCAGAACCGCCAGAGCGACCACGGCTGTCATTAGGTACCGATTCATAATACTGACCTCCAAAATATGTTAAAAAAGTTATATTTCAACTCATTCCCACTGCGGGAATTAGCGCTTCTATAAACTTACTCCGATATGCTCTGCATCTATATAAATACACAGTTGTCACGCCTGTTTGAAGCGTGCGTATCCGCATTGCAAGGTTCCCATCTTGCTTTCTCAAGAAAAAAAATGACCGCGGCACCCTCTCATCCTTTATGCTTTAGATTGCCTCGCGGAGTTTTTCCTGAGCGAAACGAAGGGCTTGCAACGACAACCATCATTTAAGCTGTTATAGAGCAGTAGTCATCCTGACATCTACCTATTCAGCTTCGCCTTTGCTCTCTGTTGCTTTCCTGTATGTTCTTTAGAATCTCTAAGGCGCTGATGGTCCGGGCCTTTGTTCTTGCCCTCCTCTTTGGCTTCGTCTTAGTCTGATTCCAAGTTTTTCTGCAGTATCTTCTAACGTTTTGGTGCGCTTGTCCATTAAGGCCTGGATATGCTGAGCCGTTTGCGTTGCTTTTTCCTTTACCGCCACCTCGTGAATGGCTTGAAGTTCGGCCATAGATTCCTCATGTTCGGCCATAAGTTGTCCACCGCCTTTGAGAATCTTAATTTGGTCCTCAATCGCTGCAATTATTACCTGCTGCGCCTCACGTATTTTCATCCGTTGTTCTCTAAATTTGGCCCTTTCTTCCTCGGACATCTCCTGAAATCGGCTTCGGTCAAAAGCGGGCTGTTGTTCTATGCCCGCCTTCAGCTTTGCAAGTTGTGCTTCAATCGCTGCAATCGCGTTCTTTTGCGCTTCAGGGCTTCCGAAGTCGCCACGTCTTTGTCTTTCTTCTTGGCCAAATGTGGCCAAGACCACCGCCAAAACCAAAACAACAGCGATGGTTAAAATAAGGTGCCGCTTCATAATACTAACCTCCAGAAAACGTTAAAAAAGTTGCACTTCAACTAATTCCCACAATGAGAATTAGCCTTTTGACAAATCTGCTCACTTCTGCTCGGCACAAACGCAAATGCGCAGTCTTTTATCGCGACAAGCCCAGTCCGCTTACCCTGTCCCTTCAGTCTTCCCCCTCTACCACGGACTTGACGGGCCTTATTGAGCGTATTTTACAGTGCAGCCATAAGGCTTGGTCTTTGCCGTGCTTACTGCTTTACCGGCTATCAGCTCCGCCAGCGCATTATCAACATAGTTCACCACGCCTTCTTTCTTTTGGCCCAACGGCGAATCATCAATTGCACCCTCATACACTATACTACCTCTGGGGTCTATGATGTACATATGCGGCGTAGTTTCGGCGCCGTAGGCTCGACCAATCTTACCTGACCTGTCATCGAGTATCACATAAGGCAACTTATGTTTTTGGGCAAAATCTTTATTCGCCTCCGGAGTTGTATGGCTCGTGCTGTTTACTGCGAACCAGACGACGTTATTGTCCTTGTACTTTTTCGCAAGCTCGACCATCGTATTTTTTGTCTCGTAATGGTATCGAGACAAGGGGCACTCGAAGTTGAACCATTCCAGCACAACAATTTTGCCCCTGTAGTCGGAAAGTCTTACAGTTTTGCCGTCAAAGCTGTTTAGCTCAAACTCCGGTGCTCTTTTGCCCGAACTTTCGCCTTCAATATCTCTTCCCGGCTCGGCTGGTCGTTCCCTGGAGGGTCTCTCTAATCTTTCTGGCCTTGGCAGCGGTTCTCGCGTTCTATCGCCTATCGATTCTCTCTGGTAGCGGGAAATCAGCCTTTCCAGACGGCCGGCTGTCTCTGTGGCCTTCTCTTTCACCGCAAGGTCGTGAATCGCCCTTAGCTCATCGATGGATGGCTCACGTCCTGCTTGTGGTCGCCCCGGGCCTCTCAGTTTCACAAGCTGCTCCTCAATGACTCCAATCGCTGTCTGTCGCTCCCGAAACGCTTTGGTCATCTTCTCTCTCAATTTGGTTCTTTCCTCTTCAGGAAGCTCTCGAAGTCGGCTTCGGTCTTCTGGACTTATGGCTTCTATAATTGTTTTCAATTTTGCAACTTGCTCTTCAATCGCTTCAATCGCTTTGAGCTGTTCTTCCCGCCCTATGCCTGAACGTCCGGCGCCAAACCTCTCGCTCATCTCGGCCCTGAACTTCTCCTTTTCCTCCTCAGACATGCTCTCCCATCTCTCTCTTCTCTCCTGCATTTCGGCCCTGAACTTCTCTCTTTCGGCCTCTGACATATCCTGAAATCTTTGCCTCATATTCTCTCTCTGTTTGGCCCTTTCTTCCGCTTGCCCAAATGCAGCCCCAACCACTGCAATAACCAACAGACCAGTGGCAACTGAAATTAGATACCTTTTCATAATATTAGCCTCCAAAAAATTAAATAAAGTTACTATCAAACCAACTCCCATTCTTGAAATTGGCATTTTTCAGACCTGCTTACCTAATTTTACATATAGACGTAAGTACACAATCTTTTATTGCGATAATCTGTAAAAAGTCCAATAGTTATGATAATGTAGGAGGCCGGTTACCTCAAGGATAAATACCATCAGAAATTCACTCAGCAACCATTGAACGCGGGCCTATCCCTAACTACGTCCGGGCTGAAATTGCGCCCTTGACGTCGCTCAAAAAAGTTGAAATTTCAGCCAAGCCTTTCTCTCTGTCGTCCAGGTTATCCTCTATCAGTCCCACTATTTTTGAGCCGATTATCACCCCGTCGGCTCCTGCCTGAGCGATAGTTGCCGCATGTTCGGGTTTGCTGATTCCAAAACCTACACACACCGGCACATTTGTAAGATTCTTTAATTTGCCGACCAGCCCTTCAACCGTACTGGAAAGCTTCTCTCTGCTGCCGGTAACTCCCAATAACGAAACTGTATAAATAAAACCGGTAGTTTTGGAAGCAATCAGTTTCATTCTCTCAGTCTCGGTCACCGGCGTTACCATAAAAACCGTATCAAGTCCCGCCGCCTCGGCAGGACCAATAATTTCATCGGCGTCATCAATACTCAAATCAGCAACCAGAACGCTGTTTACGCCGACCTTGTGGAAATCGTTAAAGAACTTCTCTATGCCATACTGATAAACCAGATTATAGTACATCAATAGTCCGATTGGAATATCCCTGTAACCCTTTACCTTTTTGATAAACTCCAGGGCCTTTCCCAAATTCATCCCGCTCCTCATTGCGCGAATATCAGCCTTTTGGATTGTCGGCCCATCCGCTATCGGGTCGGAAAAGGGTATCCCTAATTCGAGTATATCAGCCCCGGCATCAATAGCTGTTTTTACAATCGCAAGACTCGTATCAAAATCAGGGTCACCTATCACGAAAAACGGTATCAAGGCCGCTCTATTTTGTTCTTTTAGTTCCGAAAAAACCTGCTTGTATGTCTTCATCAAAAAAATCTTTCTTTTGTTCAAATAGTCAATTTCGCAGGGGTCTGCGTTTCTCAACAATTGAAACATCCTTATCACCCCGGCCGGAAAGGTTCACAACCGCTATTGTATCAGCGTCCAGCTTGCCCTTTTGACTGATTAGATAGGCTAAAGCATGCGAGCTTTCCAAGGCCGGCAGTATCCCCTCACTTTTGGTCAGCAGCTCGAATGCATCAAGCACCTTGTCGTCTTCTGCCGCTACATATTCTGCCCTGCCGGTATCTTTTAGCAGACAATGTTCAGGCCCAACAGCCGGATAATCCAGCCCTGCGCTCACCGATTCGGTGTCACAAATCTGGCCTTCCTCGTCCTGCAGCAAATATGCCTTTGCACCGTGCAGGATGCCGACCCTGCCGGCTACAAGTGTCGCAGCATGTCTGCCGCTGCTTAAGCTCCTGCCCCCCGCTTCAACACCAATTAGTCTGACGTCCTTATCATCAATAAAACCCGAAAAAATACCTATTGCGTTACTGCCTCCACCCACACAAGCCACGACCATATCCGGCAGTCTGCCTAATTGCCCGAGACATTGTTGCCTGGCCTCTTTACCGATGCAGCTCTGAAAATGTTTTACTATTGTGGGATACGGATGCGGCCCGCAGGCCGAGCCGAAAAGATAAAACGTATCAGTAACGTGAGCCGTCCAGTAGCGGAGCGCATCGTTGATGGCATCCTTCAATGTCCCCGTCCCGCCTTCAACGCCAATCACTTCTGCACCGCAGAGTTTCATTTTATGAACGTTGACGCTCTGCCGCTCGATATCGATTACACCCATAAAGATTTTCGTTTCCATCCCGAACAGAGCTCCAACCATCGCCGTAGCCAAACCGTGCTGCCCCGCGCCGGTCTCGGCAATGAGCTTGGTCTTGCCCATATATTTGGCTAAAAGGCCCTGTCCGAGCGTGTTGTTGACCTTGTGTGCTCCGCCGTGCAGAAGGTCCTCGCGTTTTAGATAAACCTTGAAACCGACATGCTCGCTGAATCTTTTCGCACAATAAAGAGGGCTGGGCCTGCCGGCATATTCTCTCGAAAGCTCCGCCAGCTCCGCCACAAACTGCTGGTCTTCATAGAAACGATAAAAAGCATCTTCCAATTCTTCCAATACCGGTATCAAAACCTCCGGCACATAGAAACCGCCATAATCCCCGAACCTGCCTTTATACTTCATAACTCATTCCTAATATTTGGTTATCTCGTACAAATCCGAATATCTAAACTCTAAATCCTAAACAATATCTAATCACCAAAATTCAAATGACCAAAAGCAATAAGTTTTGAAAATTTGAACATTAGAATTTCGAATTTGTTTAGTATTTCGATATTAGGATTTAGGATTTATCCTCTCAGGTGTCGTATATTTTCAAATAGTTTTTTCATTTTCTTATGGTCTTTTTTCCCGGGCTCAACTTCTATCCCGCTGCAAACATCAATTCCATAAACTCCCAATTTAACCGCTTGGACTGCGTTATCCGGATTTATCCCACCGGCTAAGAAAACACGCTTGCTGATATGCCCTATGATATTCCAGTCGAAGGTTAAGCCTGTGCCGCCATACTTCTGAGGGTCGAAAGCATCCAGCAGAATTGCATCTGTAAAAAAGTGCTCTGCTTTCCTGATATCGGCTTGGTTTTTTACACGTATGGCCTTCAAAATCTTTACATTATGAGAAAGCAATGAACGACAGAATTCCGGGTCTTCATCACCATGCAATTGGACCCAGTCTAAATGACAAAGGTTTTTTGTCTCATCGATGTTCTCTATCGAAGCATTTACGAACACACCTGCAATATCTATAAAACCCGGCAGTTTGTTTATTATGCCCGCAGCTTTCTCCGGCATTATATACCTGGGGCTTTCAGGATAAAAATTAAAGCCTAATAAATCCGCACCCATATCCATTGCCGCCGCAGCGTCTTCGTAATTGGTAAGACCACAAATTTTAACTTTTACTATCAACATATTTGTATTTCGTGATTCGATTTATGATTAACTATTTGAGATTTCTATTAACTTCTCCAGACAAGCTAACGCCCTGCCTTCGCTGACCGAAGCCTCTGCCAGCTTGATTGCCGAAGCAAAATCTTCAGCCAGACCACCGGCGATTATCGCAGCCGCCGCATTCAGAACAACAATATCTTTGCGAGGCCCGGTTTCCTTGCCGCTTAGTATGCCTCTTAAAACCTTCGCGCTCGTTTTGGCATCGCTTACTCTTAAATCTTCTATATCGGCCAACCCGATACCGAACTCTTCCGCTTTCAGCTCTTTGCTTGTGATTTGACCTTCTTTTAGTTCAAGTATTTTGGTGGTCGCTACTGTGCTTATCTCGTCCATTCCATTACCGTGAACCACCATTGCGAACCGTGCGCCCAACAGCCTAAGCGCCTCGGCAACAAGCGGCATTAAACTCTCATCGGCCACGCCCAATATCTGCCTCTGTGCGTTAGCCGGGTTAGCCAAAGGCCCTAAAACGTTGAAGACCGTCCGAAAGCCTAAGCTCTTGCGTATCGGCTGAACATATTTCATCGCCGGATGGAACATAGGCGCAAACATAAACCCAATATGCGCCTCTTCTATACACTTGGCTACCGTTTGGGCAGAGGCATCTATTTTAACACCCAGCTCTTCAAGCACATCAGCCGAGCCGCACCTGCTGGTTATTCCGCGATTACCGTGCTTGGCGACATAGACTCCCGCCCCGGCCGCCACTATCGCCGCCGCCGTTGAAATGTTACAGGTTTTAATTGCTCCACCGCCGGTGCCGCAGGTATCAACCAGATTGTCAATATCAACCTTCACAGCAACAGCATGTTTCCGCAGCGATTTGGCAAGCCCTGCCAACTCCGCCGATGTGGCTTCTTTTATCCGCATCGCTGTCAGAAACGCTGCAATTTGAGCCTCAGGTACTTCGCCCTCAAAAATAACATCTAACAAATCCGTTGCCTGCTCAAAGCTCAGACTTTTACCTTGCATTAACTGCTTAATATATTCGGTTATTGTTGCCATTTAGATATCTTATGATAAAGTCCACTGTCGATTGTATGTAGCTGTTGACCGTTCCCAAACTTATTATTAGTGTAATCCTTGTCTTATCATCTTCATTAGTTCTTCTCCCGTTGGTGTTTCTGTCTTGTATCTTTCAAACTCTGGTGGAAAACGTTCTAATACCTTTCTTTTGCGTAACCTATCCCAGACGACTTTTGCAAATTCGTCATCGTAAAAACCAGGAACAAATGCGCAAGGTCGATAATCACTATTTAGATTTAGCATAATATATCCATCAAAGGCTTCGTATAATTCGACACCCTCTTGAGCAACGTCGCTTTTCAATTTAATCTGACCAATTGGTGAACCCTTTGTATCAACTGCAAAAGATTTTCCATGACTTTTAAACAGCTCCTCAAGAACTTTAAAATCGCTTGCATTCTGCCAATATTCAGGAGACTTATGAAACGTTAGACAACAGACACGACCCGGATACTTGCGGGCAAGTATGCCACCGGCAGAAAAATATCGCCGTCCATAGCCCTTCTTCTGTAAGTCTTTTCGAACATGGGAGCCCCCAGCATAATAAATGCCTTTAACCAGATTCATCTCGTAACGATACGCCTCAATAACATCAGCCATACGACTGTCTCTATCTGTTGTTGCGTCATTCAGTACCCCTGCCATTGGTGCTTTCTGTTCTTCCGGCATAGGAGATAGTTTTAGGCATTTATAAAAATGCGACCATAAATCAACATCATCAAAAGAAGGATCAACTAAAACAAGTTTTATTCTTTCAGATGGAAGCCTTTTGCGGTTTTCATCATAAATCAATTTGAAAATATCAAAATATTCCTGATATCCCCAACCAAATTCGTAAGAGTTTCGAAGAACATCTATAACCGGTTTAGGGTCATACTCGGCAGAGTCCATAAAGGCATCAATTTTGCCTTGGTCCTCGAACTTGCCAAATTCAAGGAACACAACGTTAATAGCATTCTTTTCATAGCAGCGCCTAATTAGGTTCTGTATGAAAATAGGTTCTTCGCGAACCCAGTGACGTTCACCAATCATAACTAAATCGTAGTCTTCAAGTTTTCCAAGAACATATTCAATTGGACCCTGCAATTTGTCTAATTTCTCAGGGAAATCTTTCTCCGCGGGAGCAACTTTATTTGCAGAAGCCTTACTAAAACTAGAGCTAACTATAACAATTAGCAAGCACAGTAAACACCGTGAAGATATTTTTGCGAAGAAATCATTCTTCATTCTACTGCTCCTTATTTTTTGCTTTTTTCAACTGCGATTGACAACATGTTCTCAATTATCTTACCGCCTGCGGGTGTCAGAATGCTCTCCGGATGAAACTGCACGCCGAATATCGGAAGCTCCTTGTGGCGAACCCCCATAACAATCCCCTCAAACTCGGCGGTTTTCTCTAAACAATCCGGTATCTCCACAGCGACAAGACTATGATATCTCCCCGCCTGTAACGGATTTTCGACGCCCGCAAATATGTCCTTTTCATTGTGAGTGATTCTTGAGGGCTTGCCGTGCATCGGCTCTGGCGCATGACCGATTTTCCCGCCGAAATACTGTACAATCACCTGATGACCTAAACACACGCCCAATATCGGCAGTTTGTCTTTGAAGTAACCCACCGCTGATAGCGAGACGCCCGCTGTATCCGGCGTGCCCGGCCCGGGCGAAATCACAAGCAGGTCGGGCCCAAATTCTTCCGCCAGACTTTTAAGCTCTTCAAGCTCGGTGTCGGCCCGATAGACCTTCGCTCGGCACTTACGCTTGCAAAAATCATCTACAAGATTGTACGTAAACGAATCAAAATTGTCGATAAACAAAACTTTTCTGCTTCTGTCTTCCATTGGTTTTTTATATCCCTTTGTCATTCCCGCGAAGTTTGTGCCCTCGAAAACACGTAGCGGGAATCCTTTTTCTTTCGTTTCTATTCACCACGAATCGCTAACAAACAGGAGTTTGCCTTATGCTCGGTTTCTTCAAATTCGGTCTTCGGCACACTGTCGTGCACAATACCGGCCCCGACTCGAATATAAGCGGTATGGTCTCGGACCTGCAGGCTTCTTATTGTAATACAACTGTCGAATTGGCCATCGACTGTCAGATAGCAAACGGCCCCGCCGTAGTAGCCGCGTTTGGTTTTTTCCAGAAGGCGTATCAGTTTCATCGCTTCAATCTTCGGAGCACCCGTAAGCGTCCCCATATTCATCGTGGCAAGATATGCACTCAACGCATCAAGCTCTTTTGCGAGCCTGCCCTTGACATTGCTGACCAGATGCTGGACCGAAGCGTATTTTTCGACCGTCAGCAGCTCTGTAACGACTCTGCTGCCAGGCTCTGCCACTCGCGCAATATCGTTTCTCGCCAAATCAACCAACATTATATGCTCCGCCAATTCCTTGCGGTCAAGCTTAAGTTCGGCCTCATATCTAAAATCGGTATCTGCATCGATTGTTTTCCCGACTCGGCCCCGGGGCTTCGTACCGGCTATCGGCCTAATCTCAACGTTACGCATCTCCGTACCGCTGACACGCAGATTAAGCTCCGGACTCGAACCCATCAGTATCGTATTAGGCGTATTCAGATAGAACATATACGGCGAAGGATTCAACAACCGCAGCCGTTTATATACATCCAGAGGCTCATCCGGACAGGGCTCGGTTATTGTCCTGCTCAAAACCACCTGAAAAATATCACCGTCAATAATATGTTGCTTGGCACTTCTGACCATCTTCTCATATTCCGGCTGTTCGGTATCGGTTGAGGCACTTGGCAGAGAGCAGGTATATCTTTGGCCCTTCGGTGCTTCAAATCTCGCAATGTTGAAATAGTAGTCGAAGCAGTTTTGTGCATCGAAAATTATCGCCTCTCGGTCGCCGTTGGTTACGATACAATTAACAATCACATAACCTTGACGATTCTGATGGTCCATCAGGAAGATATTGTCAGCAAAGTACAGCTCATAATCAGGATTGCCCAGAAGGTCTTTATTGCTCGGCGGTAGTTTCTCGAACTGGTCTATAAAATCGTAGCTCAAAGCTCCAAGCAATCCACAGGTTATTCGGAAGGGTTTGCTCGCCATTCGAAAAGCAAAAGCAACTGCCCTTAATACATCCATTTGATTGATGCTCGTAAGACGTGTTTGTTCGTCAATCACTCCCTGGATTTGTTTAATCCGGCCTGTAATTAACCCAGAACCATATTCAACCGATTCGCAAAAGGCAAACCTCTCTTTCCCAGCGGATAAATAATCTAATATGCGTCTGCCGGTATTGCTAAGGGCCTTGATAGTAAAATCAGCGCCGGTGCCGGTAAGGTAAAGTGCAGGCTTTGTCGTCCCAAAGCTTAGTTCTGTAAAGCCGGCCAGGTGTTCTTTGGACTCAAACAAACAGCAGTTTTTAGCCCGGCCGTAGTCGCTCAGCTTGGCGAAAAAATCCACCGGCTCTTTAATATCTATCCGTTTGACAATAGGAACGATTTGGCCCGGCCTGGCACCGTTTATTATTTGCCTGTAATCTTCCATATCCCGAACCTTTTATTACAATTCTGTTCAAAAATCCCGAAAAACACAAATAAAAAAAGCAGCCTGCTTTTCCAACAGGCTGCGTTTCTAAGCAAATCTAACAAATTTCTTTACAGCAAATTACCGCTTGCCTGCCGGAATTTATCCCACAGGCCACCACCAACCGGTATTCCGCTTTAGCGAAACTTTGTTTTTACGGTTAATTTGCTTCATAATAATTATATTTAATCATATTCTTTCTATTTTGTCAAGAAAAAACCTAAAAAATTCGGAGTTAGGGAGTTAAGGGATTAGCAATTATACACAATCCTACAATACCATAACCGACGCCGAGATTTTCTGATTCCCTCTCATTTGTTTATATACTGCGGCGGTGACGCAGCCGATCCAGCGCAACCGCAATGACGATAATCGCTCCGGTGATAATCTCCTGCACCCAGTTCGGGTACCCCCTCTGCGTGCACCCCGAAGCAATAACGGTCATTATCAGCGCCCCTACTAAGGTGCCGAGAATCGACCCTTCTCCACCGCCAAGGCTGCCGCCTCCGATTACCACCGCAGCTATCACGTTCAACTCCAGCCCTACCGCCACCGTAGGGTCGCCCACCGTCAGCCGCGAAAACTGCATAAGCCCTGCCAGCCCTGCAAATGCCCCGCACATAGTATAGACCAGCACCTTGACTCGCTCCACCGCCACTCCGCAAAGCCGGGCCGTTTGCTCGTTTGAGCCGATAGCAAAGGTATGCCGGCCCAGCCGAGTGTACCGCAATAGTGCCACCATCCCCAAGGCTAAAATAATCAGCACCCAAACCCCCGGCGGCAGCAGCATCCAGCCTCGCTCTTTCGGCAGCGAGGCCAGCAGCTCCTCCAGCCACCTCAAACGCGCCGGGTCAACATCGATTTTCTGCTCCCGTCCGATGCCCTTGGCCGCCCCGCGAACCACCAGCATCATACCTAAAGTAACGATAAACGGCACCACGCGCAGCCGTGTTATCAGCAATCCGCTGACCAATCCGAAAAACCCCGCCGCCGCCACGCCCCCGACTGCCGCCGTCAATGGATTCACTCCAGTATATCGCAGAAGCCAGGCAATCACCACTGTGCTCAGCGCCACTATTGAACCGACAGACAGGTCAATCCCGCCGGAGATAATCACCATCGTCATACCTAAAGCTGCCACGCCTACTATCGTCGTCTGCCGGGCAATCATTTCCATATTCCGTGCGGTCGCAAAACTCGGCGGCGCAATCAGCACAAACACCACATACACCACCATCAGGGCCAATACCGGCCCCATAGTATTCAACCATCTTCGCCAATTGAATATCCTCTTTTCCCCGGCTGTCAATAGCTTATCGCTCATGTGCTAACCTCTCGGCCGGTTGCCTCCAACATAAGACTATGCTCGTTCACTTCGTCAATCCGGTGTGTCGGCCCCAATCTTCCGCGGCACATAACCGCCACCCGGTCGCACACACCCATCAGTTCAGGCAGGTAACTGCTTACCATTAGCACCGCTTTAGGCTTTCGTCCCTCCGCCGGCGAGCCGCTCGCCAATGCGTTTATCAATTTATAGACCAGCGCCTTGGCCGCTACATCAATACCCCGCGTCGGCTCGTCCAAAAGCAGCACATCTACATCGTGCAGCAACAATCTCGCCAGCGCAACCTTCTGCTGGTTGCCGCCCGATAGAGATGATACCGATTGTCGTGGTCCAAGACAGCGAATATCCAGCCTTTCTAACCAGCGCCGCGTAGCCTTATCCTGTCGGCTCGGTAGCACCAGCCCCAGCGGGCCAAAGCCCCTCAGTTTGGAAAGTGTCATATTATCCGCTACGCTCAGAGAAAGCGCCAATCCTTCCTCCTTGCGGTCTTCGCTCAGAAGACCGGCTCCCTGCATCCACCGCCTCACCGGTGAAGCAGGCCCCGTATAAACTCCTAATCGAATCCTTCCCCGCCTGACCGCCTCCAGCCCGAACAAGCTCCGCATCAGCTCCGTTCGTCCGGCCCCCACCAGCCCGGCGACGCCCAGCACCTCCCCGCGATGCAGCTCCAGACTCGCTGACCTGGGCTTCTCCAGGCCGGCCAAATCTTCAATCTCCAAAATGACCTCGCCGGCCTGACGCTCAGAGCGAGGGTAAAGCTCCTCAACCTGCCTTCCCACCATAAGCGATACTATCTCGTCAATTGTAATAGCATCCACATCACTGCTGCCGACCACTCTTCCATCGCGCAGAACCGTCACCCTGTCCGCGACACGCTTGACCTCTTCAATAAAGTGTGAGATATAGACAATGGCTTTGCCTTGCCGTTTCAGCCGCCCGATAATCTCGAAAAGTCGTTCTACATCCTGCTGCGTTAAGCTGCTGGTCGGCTCGTCCAATACCAGCACACGGCAGCCGATAGTCAAAGCCCGTGCAATCTCCACAAGCTGCTGCGAACCCACCGACAAATTACTAACACGAGCATCAGCGGTCAGTTCCGGATTATCGAATTCCTTAATCGCCTCAATTGCCCGCTGCCGCACCTGTCTCCAGAGCACAACGCCCAACCTCGCTGGCTCCATACCCAACATTATGTTTTCCTGCACGCTCAGATGTGGCGTTAGTGAAAGCTCCTGATAAATCATCGCCACCCCGGCCCGACGAGCTTCGAGCGGATTAGTCGGCCGATACGGCGTGCCGTCAAGCCACATCTGGCCCGCATCCGCCTTGATTGCACCCGAACAGACCTTCATCAATGTGCTCTTGCCGGCGCCGTTCTCGCCAACCAACGCCAGCACCTGGCCGGCAGCCACCTCGATACTCACATCTTCCAGCGCTACCGTCGCCCCAAAACGCTTACAAACACCCTGCATCTGGAGCCGTATCGATGTTCGGTCCGAATCTACTCGTTCAGCCATTTTTTGAAATCCGGCTCCAACAGATTCTTCATCTTCGGTTCATCCATATTTTCCGGAGTCGCCACCACCGAGCCGGTGTCGATGCGTTTATCCACCTGCTCACCACGAAGGTGTGCTACCATCATCTTAACCCCCAGGTAACCCATATTGATTGGGTCCTGCAGCACCAGCCCTTGAATATACCCTTTCCGCAGTCCCTGAACAAGCCGGTCGGAGCTGTCAAAACCCACATACTTAACCTTGCCTGCCAGGCCGCTGTCTTCCAGCGCCCGCAGCATCCCAAATGTCGTTGACTCGTTCGGACAGAATATCCCGTCAATCGTCAGCCCTCCGTCCGGCTTACGCAGCGGCGCCAGCAGATTCTCGCTCGCTATATAGGCGCTTTCCGTGGTTGCCCCGCCGTACTGGTTCGCGCTGACAACTTCAATTTCCGGATATTTTTCTTTTAACACATCCAGAAATCCCTGTTCCCGCTCCATCGTGCTGGCCGAGCCTTCCTGGTAACGCAGCATAATCACCTTGCCTTTTCCGCCCAAAGTCTCGGCCAGACGTTCGCCGCCTTTTCTGCCGCCGATATAATTATCCGTCGCCACAAAACTGACGTAATCTTCGCTCTTTAGTCCACTGTCGATTATTACTACTGGAATACCGTTATTTACGGCATCCCTGACTGGCACTCGCAGCGCAGCATCGTCCAATGGCGCCAGCACTATTCCTGAGACTCCGCGTATTACAAAATCCTCCATCACCCTGATTTGCGACTCCCTGTCATCCTCTTTCAGCGGTCCTTTCCATATAACCTCTACATCTACGCCCGCGTTTTTCAGCTCCTGCTCGGCCTTGACCGCTCCTGCGTGGATTGACTTCCAGAAAACGTGCGTGGTGCCTTTGGGAATCACGGCAATGCAATACTTATCTTCGCTTTTTTCCTTCTGCTTACAACCGTTCGCAATAAAAACAATTGATACAGCAACGACAATAATTGCTCCTAAGACCTTTTTCATAATTCTGACTCCCTGAATTTATATCTTGACAACGGCAACAATAATAAAAACTCAACATCCGATAGTCAATAAAGTATATCTGCTTTGCTCGGCATGACAACTCAAAACCGGCCGGTTTAATTGATATAAGATAAATAGGGAAAATTTATAACTGTGCTTGTTGACAAACCTATATTTCTCTTTTATTATAAGTGCCCAGTTGGAATTTCGTTGCTGCATAAGCATCGCGGCAGTTGAGTTCCCTGATTATGCGCTGCTCACCCAAAATAAAGATTATACCGGCGTGAAGGTTTAGAACAGAGTGAACCCCGTTAGAAATCCTATAATAAGAAACGGTACGATACAGAAAGGGAAAGTTTCTAACGGGGTGAAGATTGTAGCTGTTATACCGGCCCGTTTTGGCTCTACCAGATTCGCTGCTAAAGTTCTCGCCAAAGACACTGGCAAATTCCTCATACAGCACACCTACGAGCAGGCTTGCCTGGCTAAATCACCCCAAAAAGTCATAATAGCAACCGATGACGAAAGGGTTAAAGCTGCCGCCGATACATTCAGCGCCGAGTGTATTATGACCTCGGTCGAGCACAAAAGCGGAACCGACCGCATCGCTGAAGCTGTTGCTAATCTGAACGTCGATATTGTCATAAATCTCCAGGCCGATGAGCCGGAAATCGACCCTGACAATATTGACTATCTTGCTCAGCTTCTGACAGACAATCCGGATTACCCGATGGCCACCCTCGCCGCCGAATTCCAAAACGCCCGGCAGGTTGCCGACCCTAACATTGTTAAGGTCGTAACGGATTGTAACAATAGAGCAATTTATTTTTCGCGTTTCCCTATTCCTTACGACAGAGACAAATCCGGCATAGGAAACATAAAGCAATATTTGCGTCATCTTGGCATATACGCTTATCGAAAAGAGTCTCTGCTGAAAATCACCGCATTGCCGCAGACGCCGCTCGAAAAAATCGAAAAACTCGAACAGTTACGGGCAATTGAAAACGGCTATAAAATCCTGGTCGGCAAAGTAAAACACACCTGCGACGGAATAGACACCCCGCAGCAATATTCAGAATTTGTGAAAAGATATAAAAAAGCCACAGAGAATTAAAAATATATATTAGGCACAGAAAGCACAGAAAAAAACTGGTGATAAATAATCAATAGCAATTGTAAATCGGTAGGGTTATCTTTGGTGTTGACAAAGGATCAGAAACATGGGGCTGTTTGATAAGTTGTTAAGAAATATGCCTGGCAGTCCAAGGATCGTGGCGAAGACTATGCTGAGGGCATATACTATCTACAAGACAGACCACCCAAAGAGCAGCAAAAAGGATGCTTTAAGATATACACTTGAAACCCGCTACAAAATTATTAAGGCAATGGAACCAGAGAAAATGGAATCTATCTTGTCCGAAGCAGATACTTTGGGTCATTTAGTGTTTCTCGTTGTTGCTCACGAAAACCCTGCGTCTGCTCATCCCGCGATGATGAAGCAAACTGTCCTTGATCTATATGAGTTCTTCAAGAAAAACGCTCCAGATGAATTGGGCGGCTTAGATGCCCTAAAGGCAGTAGTGTCTGCAGGATACTAAGAATATGCAATAGAGGTAATAGGTACTTTGGCAAAAAATGGAAAATAATAGTATAATCAGTGGTGATTGTTGGCTTGCATACTTCGACATTATGGGCTTTAAGAAACGAGTTCTCAGCTTTGAGAAAAATTATGGCTCCGGACACTTGGATGTTTATATTAAGAATTTCTATGAGAAAATCCTAAAGGAAATAGACCACGAGTTGCATGATCAAAAGAAATTTATGCCTGTCACTTTCGATGTAGCACGTTTCTCTGACAGCTTTATCTTTTACACTCCAGCGATCACGAGAGATTCCTTCTGGACGACTGATATGATTTTCAGAAGATTTATCGGAGGAGTTATTTTATCTAACTTTCCGGTCAGAGGCGCCATGACCATTGGCGACTTTTACGCCGATAAGGCTAAAAACGTATTCTTGGGCCCTGCACTTATTGAGGCATATAAGTATGCTGAACGGCAGGATTGGATAGGATGCATCGTATGCCCCATGGCTGTGACTCGAGTGGAGAAAATGGGGATTCCTCTATCTAGACGCAGCGACTATGTTCTCTACGACGTTCCAATGAAAATGAAAAAGAATCCTTCCGAGGCCACATCCTCCATCAAAGATATGACGAAAGAAAGATTATTTGCATACCGCCTCAGTAAGCAACCAACAACCATCGAAAGACACCTTCTTCATATGCGAAATGAAATTTGCAATAGTAATAACTGTCATCAGGACTCACATATCGCCCGTAAATATGACAATACGCTGAAATTTTTTAAAAAAACCAAACTTCAGAGTGTTGCTGATTAATGGAGGTCATGAGACTCTCTGTGTCCTCTGTAATTTGAAAAAATGAACTTATATTTGTTTGTGGCTTAAAATAAAAAGGAAAATTTATGTCGAACGACAATGATTTACTGGCTTCCGTAAGTGATACTTCCACTGAAAGTGAATTTTTCTCGCCGATGCCCGAAGGCTATAAAAAGGGTAAAGCTCGATACGTCTTCGTAATGGGAACCGTAATGAGCGGCCTGGGCAAGGGAATATTTTCATCCTGTCTTGCCAAGCTGATGCAGGACAAAGGCCTCAAAGTCGCGCCAATCAAGCTCGAAGGTTACTTGAATATAGACTCCGGCACGCTTAATCCATTCCGCCACGGCGAGGTATTCGTGCTCGACGATGGTATGGAATGCGATATGGACTTAGGCACGTACGAGAGGATGCTCGATATGGACCTAAGCAGAGCAAATTTCGCCACAAGCGGCCAAATATTCAGCTCGGTCCTGCACAAGGAACGCCACGGCGATTACCTCGGCAGAGACGTCCAGATGATTCCTCACGTTACCGGCGAAGTAAAACTGAAATTGCGCCAATTAGCAATGGAATCCGATGCCGACATCGTCTTCGTCGAGATTGGCGGAACCGTCGGCGACCTCGAAAATGCCTACTTCATCGAGGCAATGCGCGAGCTGGCCTACGAGGAAGGCCCAAACAGCAGTTGCTTCGTCGCCCTGACCTATATCCTGGAGCCCAAAACACTCGGCGAGCAAAAATCAAAGGCCGCACAGCTCGGAATCAAGCAGCTTATGCAGTTGGGCATTCAGCCGGACATCATCGCATGCAGAGCAGCCAGCCCCGTCACCGAAAAGATCCGACAAAAGATTAGCGTGTACAGCAACGTTCCCTTTGAAAGGGTCATCTCTCTGCCCGATTCGGCCAGCATCTACACGATACCGGCAATGCTCCGAGAGGTCGGCCTGGATTTCGAGGTCGCCAGACTGCTAAAAATCGAGGACAGAATCAAACTCCGCCACGAACGAAAGGCCTGGGCACAGTGGTGCGATTTCACCGACAGAATCGGCTCCGCCAGCCGCCAAATTACCATCGGCATAACAGGCAAATACACCTCCGTTCGTGACAGCTATGCCTCGATAATCAACGCCCTCGAACACGCCGGCATTGCTCTGGGTGCCGACGTCAAAATAAAATGGATTGAAACAACCGGAATAACTGATGAAACCACAGCCGACAGCCTGGCTGACGTTGATGGTATTATTGTCCCCGGCGGCTTCGGAACCCGCGGAGCCGAAGGAAAAATCAAATGTATTAAATATGCCAGAGAAAATAATCTGCCCTATCTCGGATTATGCTTCGGCTTTCAAATGGCAGTCCTGGAATTCGCCCGAAACGTCTGCGGCTTATCCCAGGCCAACAGCACCGAGATTGAGCCGAATTGCGCCGAGCCGGTAATTGACATACTACCGGAGCAGAAAAAATTAGAAGGTCTCGGTGGAAATATGCGGCTCGGCGGAAAGGATATAGAATTAAAACCTCAGACCCTGGCCTGGGAGCTTTTTGGCAAAACAAATTCTGTCAGAATGCGATTCAGGCACCGTTACGAAGTTGACCCGCGCTATATCGAACGGCTGGAAAAGGCCGGCCTTGTCTTTTCCGGAAAAGCTCCAAATCAGCCGATTATGCAAATCCTCGAGCTTCCGTCTCATCCATTCTTTATGGGCACTCAGGCGCATCCCTGTCTGACCTCCAGGCCGCTCAAACCACACCCGATGTTCCTGGGACTCGTCGCAGCAGCAATGCAAAAACATTACCCCGATGAAAAACTGCCAGATTACATAAAAGCTATCCAAAAAGTATGAAAACGCGATGATTAGTGATTACTCAAAATTCTAAAGTGCTTCAGACAACCCAAGCTGAGGCCAGGTTATTTCTGGAGTTTTTCTATTTGTGCCTTGAGTTTTTTGTTTTCCTCAAGCAGTTTTGCGTTTTGCTCCATAATAGCATCAAAAACCCCTTTCACCTGCTTTTCGACGTTTTGTTGTGCCTTCTGTTTCCAGCTCTCTTTTTCCTGAACACATTCAGCAAGCAGTTTCTCTTGCTTTTTGATTTCCTTGTTATGCAGCTCTTTTAGCTTTTCGATTTCGCGGTTGCGTTGCTCTAATTCTTTTTTTAATCGCGCATTTTCAACAGCTATGAGTCTGCTCTTTTTAACACTCGGCGGTTCCTGTTCCCCACAGCCCGCAATCAACATAACAGCAATGCCAACTGCTAAAACGAATATTTTTCGAACTGCTATCATCCTTGTTATCCTTTATTAAATATTTGAACTATTCGAAAAGCACTTTCAATTTTTCTTTATCGGCCATCGCGATATGCCTCTGGTCGGTCCAGACAGCCAATTCGAGACACTTCCTGCAGTAACAATCATTACGAACAAGCTCACACTCGCTTTCCAAAACGGCCTTTATAAGTTCCAGACAGTTATATGTCGCCACCTGCAGATTCCCGATTATTTCTTTAAGCAGAGTTTGCTTATTCTTTTGCGCCTCGTGCGGCCTCCAGCAATCATAATCGCTGGCTAACCCAATCAATGCATAGCAGATTTGTGCCTCCCTGGCCAACTTCGCCTCCGGCATAGCCGTCATCCCAATCAAATCAGCCCCCCAGCTCTGGTGCATAAGCGATTCGGCACGCGTTGAAAATTGAGGCCCTTCCATACATACTAATGTGCCCTTCGGATGCGTCTTTATATCGATACCTTTTGACGTTTCGATAAGTATCTCTCGAACTCGCCCGCAAACCGGCTGAGCCATCTCACAGTGTACCGCCCCAAAACCGCCAAAAAAACTGTTTAACCGCTTGAATGTCTTATCAATAAACTGGTCAACAATAACCAGATTTCCGGGAGCGATTTCCTCTCGAAGCGACCCGACCGCCCCGCTGCCTATTACCGTATGAACGCCGAGTTTCTTCAATGCGAAAATATTAGCCGCGAACGGCACCTCGCTCGGCGAAAATTTATGTCCCTTCCCGTGACGATTCAAAAATGCAACTTTCCTTTGCCCTATTCTGCCCACCATAATAGATGTGCTCGGCCTGCCGAACGGCGTATCAACATCCTGAAACTCAGCATCTATGATATGCTCAGCCAGCGCATCACCTAATCCCGTGCCGCCTATTATCCCGACCAGTTCTTCTGCCATAATCTTTCACTCCTTTGCTCTGATTGGGCACTATAGTAATTGCTTTGCCGTACATTTACAATTGTTTTATAGGCTTATCTCGAAAATCACCATATAAGTCTTGAACAAACCGCCATCAGCAGCATAATAGCGTATATGAGCTGTTTTTCTTATTGGAGATGAAGTTATATGGATTTAGTAGTTACGATAAAAGAGATTAAAGGCCGCTGCCCTACTTATAAGCTCGGTGATTCCTTCACCCTAAAGGCATGCTATCAGCTTGTAAGTGACATTCCCGTTTGCATGCACGGCTTGGCGGCTTTAATGCCCTTCTATAATGCACTGCGCGTCTCCGAACCTGAGCAATGGGGCCTCGATGGCAAAAACGATAAAACCAAGGCCTACATTCACTGCCCCGACCCTTGCGAATATACCGCCGGCGGAACTGTAATCTTTGAGATAAGCAAAGTCGAATAACCCCCCATTTTAGCAGGTCCTTCAGGTTTCTCAAATGACCGAACAACTATTCCCCCAATTGCTTCTACTATGTGGAAATTTTTCGGCAGTAGTATTTTGGTGACAACGATTTTATTTTACTTTTAAATACCTCGGTTGCGATTCGTCAGCCCGAAAATAAATGCGACCACCATAAGCGCTGCTGTTCCAACCGCACCTATGATAATCCCATCAAGATTACATTGCACCCACCGCCAGGTAGCAGGTAAGTTGCGGGCAAAAGTTCCCCAGCTAATAACGGCAATACTTACCCCGATTGATGCAAGACCCTGCCATAAATAAAGTCGAATTCGCAGGAAACCCAAAAGAAAAAGGCCCAAAAGCGCACCGCCAAAGATTCCCGATATCTGCCACCAAACGTCCAAAATACTCCTTGCCCGAATCATCAAAAGAGCGGCGCCGGTCCCAAGCAAACCCCATACAACCGTTCCCAAACGCAGAAATATCACACTGGCTCGCTCTCCAATATCCGGATTAAAATACCGCTTATGGAAATCCAGCAACAAAACCGTAGCCGAGCAATTCAATGCCGAATCAACAGTACTCATTGCAGCCGCTAAAATAGCAGCGATAACCAATCCTTTGAAACCTGCAGGAACCTTTGTTGCTATAAAGTACGGGAAAACCTCGTCGCCTTTGCTTATGCCCGCTTGTGCTAATTCGTCGCCCTGAGAGTATAAAGCATAAAGGGTCGTCCCGATATAAAGAAAAACCGCAGTAAGAGGAATATATATCAGCATCGCAATCCAGATTGAGCGCTTCGCCTCCCGCTCTGTAGGAACAGAGCAATACTTCTGAACGTAGTTCTGGTCGGCCAATAAACTCCGCAAAGCCTCCGTGACTCCATAGACAATCATCACCCATATCGTTCTGTCGAACAGATGCTTCTGGGAAGCCAGAGTAAATTTCAAGCTGCCGAAGCTAAACTTATTATTGTCAATAGCTGCTTGTATTAAGGGTTCCGAACCAGAAAAAACATGGATTGACAAACTAACGGCGCAAAAAAGAATGCCTGCAATCATAATCGCTGATTGCACAACATCTGTCCATATCACGGCCTCCATCCCCCCAAGCAGAGTATAAATTATAGTAATTAGGCCAATGACGACAATAACAACACCAATGTTCCACGAAACAAATGTGCTTAATAGCAAGCCGCACAGATAAAGTATCACAGCAACGCGCCCTATCATATAAAGTACAAATGCCAGTGCTGCATAAATCCGTCCCCAGGACCCGAGCCTCTCCTCAAGAAAACTATAGACGCTAATCAGTTGCGTTTCCCTATAATACGGCACAGCATATTTGCAAACCAGCCAGACCACAGGAAAGATACAAAGCGAGAAAATGAAGGGATGCCAGTTGCTGTCGAAGGCCTTGCCAGGCGTGGCAATATATGAAATGCTGCTCGTATAAGCGCTCATCACGGCCAAGCCGGCTGCCCACGCAGGAATAGAACGCCCTGCAACCATAAATTGTTCCGCCGTCCGGCATTTTCGGGTGTAATAGACTCCCATCCCAATCATTACACAACCATAGAGAAAAAGGATACCGATATCAATTGTACTAAGATTTCCCCGCATAATTTTTAAACCTACAAAAACCTATTTTATATTTATGGCGTAATTCCAAGCTCCTTAACATACCGCTGAATCACCTCATGCTCTGCTCGCCGAAAACGGTGAAATGGTTCAGCCAAGAAATCGCTGCAAATACCAATGCACGAAAGCGCACACTTCAGACCCTTCAGAAAGCTCGACTCATACCGTCCCACATTATAGATGGCGTTACTGAGCTCCATTACCTTTTTATGCAGGGACTCTACCTTCGGCATATCTTTTAAACACGCTGCGTTGTAAAGCTCGACATAAAGCTCTGGAACCAGGTTGGCCCCTCCACACACACTACCGTGTCCACCCAGCAAAACCGCCTCAGCCAGCAGCTCCTCCTGCCCGATAAGAAGTGAAAACTCAGAACGGCCTCTAAGCAGAGATTGAAGCCGGCGAAAATAAATCATGTTTCCCGAGCTGTCCTTTATACCCACAATGCCCGGAAAGTCAGCCGCAGCTCGCACGGTATCCGGCTCGAAAACCAGCTTAGTATAGCTTGGCATATTGTACAGAAACACCGGCAGCGGCAATTCAGGCGTTATGTGCTCAAGATATTCTAACAGTTCCACCTGTCCCGCGGGAAAGTAATACGGCGGCGCCAGCACAACCGCCTGCGCACCGGCTTCCTGGGCTTTGCGGGCAATGCTTACAGACTCCACAAAGGATGTGTCGGTTATTCCAACCAGCACCGGTACCCGCCCTTTAACCTGCCCACAGACGCGCTTAATAAGTTCATATCGAAGCCGGTAGCTAAGACTCGGCGCCTCACCCGTTGTCCCTAAAACAAACAAACCATGAACGCCGCCGTCGAGAATATGCTCTATCAGCCGCTCTAAACCGGCAGCATCAAGTGTATCCCGGTCCAGCAGCGGCGTAACAAGAGGCGGAATGATACCCCGCAGCGGCCTCGGTAATACATTCGTGTTCGATTCCATCTTTATTAGTTCTCCATCTAATATTACTCTGTAACACGCCTGTTAGTCCGAGATAGTTTCTAAGGACTCCTTGCGGAGAAGTCCGCCCTCGGCGTATCTCCGCTCCTAATTTGATGACTGGCAGCACTCCGTCGCTGAAGCTTTGGAGCGTATGCAACCTCAAGCGAGTCCCGAAAAAACCAACGCAATCCTTCTGCTCTGCAATACTCAGCCTTTGGTCTAAAATTGTACAATAACCAAAATCGCATACAATATTCTCAAATTCATTTTACTCCCTGATTGCGACAATGAAACTAAAAATTCGCAACTGAATTTAGTATAATCGCTTTTATGAGCTTGTCTCAAGAGATAAAACGCAAAGCGCTTGAATTTGGTTTCGACCTGATTGGCATAACAGCCGCCTCGCCCATTGATGCAAAGCAGGTCAAAATGTTCGCCGACTGGCTAAAGTCCGGCTATGCCGGGCAGATGAGCTACCTGCACAGTAATTTTGAAAAACGTACTCAACCCGCCAAACTTTTAGAAAACGCACAATCAATAATCTGTGTCGGCCTGAATTATACTCATAAAAAGCAGCAACTAAAATCGCCGGAACCAATTGTCACAATGGGCAAAGTGGCAAACTATGCCCAATGCGAAGATTATCATCCGTTCATAAAGAAACGATTGCGCAAGCTGTCCGAATTTATTATTTCCACCGCCGGTCGGGACCATAAATTCAAAATTTGTGTTGATTCAGCACCACTGCCTGAGCGAGCATTGGCTGCAAGGGCCGGACTGGGATTCATCGGTAAAAACCAAATGCTAATAAATCCCGAAATCGGCCCACAGATATTCCTGGGCGAAATCATAACAACTCTGAAACTCCCAATTGATGAGCCGATTTTTTGTCAATCCGAATGGAGCAAGACACCTCCCCACCGTCATTCCGAGCGCAGAAAGCCTTTAGCCCTGAGCGGAGTCGAAGGGGAAGCGGAGTCGAGGAATCTATTCAAAAAAGCCGAATGTTCAAACTGCGATAAGTGTATCAACGCCTGTCCGACAGGTGCCTTAATGCCTGATGGCCGATTCGACGCCAATAAGTGCATAAACTATTTAACGATAGAATATCAAGGCCAGATACCTCACGACTTATCTGAAAAAATAGGCGACCGTCTCTTTGGCTGCGACGATTGTGTCCTTATCTGTCCTTATCAGGAACATGCACCCCTATGCAAAAATAAATACTTCAAATTCTATAATAACCGCTTAAAACTCGACCTGGCCTGGATTTTAAAATTGACACAGCAGGACTTCGACGTCGAGTTCGCCGACTCCCCTATTAGACGTTCGGGCCTCGAACGATTAAAAAGAAACGCCAGAATCTGTCTTGACAATATGAGCCGTTTAACGTAAAAATAACATATATTTATGGACAAAGAATACATCAAAAAACTTGCTGAAAACCCAGACTTCATCCCGGGCATTTATAACTATTGTGACCGGTGGTGTGAACGTTGTCCGTTCACCTCACGTTGTATGAACTTTGCATTGAGTGAAGAGCAATTTGATGACCCACAGACCCACGACATAAACAACAAGGCCTTCTGGGATAAACTGTCCGAAATTTTCCAGCTCACTCTTGAAATGGTCAAGGAAACTGCACAAGAACAGGGCATTGACCTCAATTCCACCGAACTTCAGCAAGCCGCTGACGAGCACGAAACCATCCGGAACGCCGCCAAAAACCACAAATGTCCCCGTGCAGCAAAGGTCTATGGGAAAATGGTGAACAATTGGTTTGACTCAGCGAAAGACCTGTTTGAGCAAAAGGCCGACGACCTGGGCCTGCAAGTGCGTCTTGAGCTGCCCGACTCCGACCCCGCTGAAGAAGCCTCCGCTCTCAAGGACTCAGTGGACATCATCCGCTGGTATCAGCATTTTATTTATGTCAAACTCATCAGAGCAGTCCAGGGCAAGCTGGAAGAAACTTCACAGAGTTTCGATGAATTTCCAAAAGACTCTGATGGCTCGGCAAAAGTCGCTTTAATAGCGATAGACCGTTCCATTGCCGCCTGGGGACAGATGCGCGAACATTTCCCGCAGCGCAGCGATGACATCCTCGATGTTCTTGTGCACCTTGACCGGTTACGCAAGAGAACAGAAATACTGTTTCCGGATGCAAGAGCTTTCGTCCGACCGGGACTTGATTCTCCGGATAAGCACCGCTGACCGCACCTTCAAAATTGTGCTCAAAATCCGACAAGTTAAGCTATCTTCGCAAGCGGATTTTAATTACCCAGACAATACGATAGATTATATGTGAAATGTTAAACAACCTACGGGGCAAGGAAAAAGTCAGTCTCACAGGAAGGAACTTCGCAGCCCTGATATACGTCGGTGTCTTGAAGTGTGTATATATCATCATCCGAGATGCCGATAAAACGCGTTTTAAGAAATTCAACACTTCCGTCACCAAACAAAACGTTCTGCCCCCGACGATTGTGATTATTACTGTTAAGAGTTAGTAATTCCCTGCTTAAGTGCAGTTGAAGCTGTTCGGTAAAATCTTCTGGCAGTCTTTCAAAGAGAGGATTCCAGTCCGCCATTAAAACCTTCCTGCACAGGAGCTTGCCACTTTGTGTTCTATCGCATCTTATCTGGAAGCTGTAGGTTACATATCTTCTGCTGGGAAAATCTTTTAATCTTTTGATCTGTGAGTCGTCGAGTTTCAGAGGTTTTTCACCCTTACAGCCCGTACATGCAAAGTAACTTAGTTCAACGTAACCGCCTTTTGGCAAAAGGTATATATGGCGGGTATTGGAGTGATTCTCGCTGCCCTGGTCACCCACCTTCCACCACGGCGCTCCCGCTGTAGTTACAACAGCAGGTGATCGACCATCATAGTCGGAAATGTAATTGCTTAAACCCTGAAAAATACTTCCCATTTGCATCTGGCACTGTTGCTGTCGATATTTTCGTCGAGCTACACTCAGCGTAGGAACCAGCACTCCCACGATAAGAAAAATTGCTGCCGCCACCGCTGCCATTTCACTCCAGTTACGCCAGAATCCAATCTTGATAGCCATTTTCTTGGTTTGCTCATCTTCAAGTAATTGCTGGAGCTGGCTCTGACCTGATTCCGCAAAACTATTAACCCGCCAAATAGTGTGCTCAACCAGCTCATCTGGACAGGACTCAGGCTCTAAACTATCAAGCGGTATAATTGCAGCTTTGAGCCTGGAGTGAATTTCGGCAGCCTCTTTGTTTGTTGAGATTAACGCCTCTGCTTTGGCGGTTTCTTTCTGTGATGTTAAACCTATACAATAATCAAATAACAACTCTTTCTGCTCGTTGTTCAGCGGACTCATTTAGTTTCCTTGCTCCCAACCGATGCTTTCCAATCTTTTGCAAAGCGGCCAACCGCCGTGTGCAGTCTGCTTTTCACCGTTCCGATAGGTATACTCAAAATCTCGGCCATTTGTTTGTAGGAAAATCTGTTAAAATATGCCAAAACTAATATTTCTCTGAGGTTTTCCGGCATATCCGCTATAATTTGTCTAACGCGCAAAGCTGTTTCGCTCTGTTGGAGCTTCTCATAAGGCATTATGCTATCGGAAGTAACCGTATTCAGGACATCATCAAACGACAAATCCTCCGAATCCCTCAAAGTGCCGATGGGAATGGCGCTTGTTCGCTGCCATTTGCGAAGGGCATCTTTTGCTTTGTTGGCGGCTATAGTGAACAGCCACGGGCGCAACGGTCGGTCTTTATTGAAGCTCTCCCTGCTGGTAAATAACTGCAAAAAGGTCTCCTGAAAAACGTCTTCGACAAGCTCATGGCGATTTAAAAACAGCCGTAAGAAGGCGTAAAGGCCATTCTTATAACGACTTACAATTTCAAGGAACGCCGACTCCTCGCCCTTTGCATAGCGCTCGAGGAGCTGCCCATCCGTCAATTTTTTCAAATCAGGATTCATAGTTTTAACGTTCAAAAAAATCGCTACAACAATATTATAAGCGATTATTAAATAAACTAAAATCATTATCACAGACAATTTACAGAAATCTTGTGAAATAAACTCATTTGGTTCGATTGTTGGGGCGGTATCCTACAAAATTGCGAATATAGGTAGTTTTTAGACCCTCTTAAATGTTAAAATTGGCATTTTATATCGGACATTGGTGGGGCTAAAATAAGAAATATTTGTTGGGGATTCGCAAAAACCGAAAGCCGTACCATCAGCTATGATTGGACAATAGGATTTCTATGCAGGGTGCAATCTTTCGCAGAGTGTCTGAGGTGTTTTCGTTTTCGAGAATTTGTATTTTGAATTTCGAATTTGTTTAGAATTTCGGATTTCGTGCTTAGAATTTTCTCGGCTTTAGCTTTGTAGGGTGGGGCCTGCCCCCACCAATTGCCTTGCCCCCGCATTCCTTTAGCGGGGGTCATTCCCGCGAAGGTGCTTGTTGAAAAAGTAGAGATTGCTTCGTCGTGGAGCTTACCCTGAGCATAGCTGAAGGTCTCCTCGCAATGAAACAAAAAACGTTCTCTCGTCATTGCGAGCGATTTGAAAAATCGCGTGGCAATCTCAAAACGTTGCTCTCGGACTTTTTCCACAGACCATTTCGTGGGAATGAAAAATATTGTTTTCGCAACAGGAACTACTTAGAAACCGATGACAGCAATACCAATACCTTAGACGAAATCAGAAGTTATTATTGAAGTATTCCGGCTTGCCGTCGTCGCTATCGTAGCCTGCCGATTCTTTTGTCTCGGCGTCAATCCTGATTCGCTTTATGCTCACAGCCTTTTTCGTGTCGCTGTCAACAGTAACCAGAATTGCGTTCATTTTCACATCGCCTGTCGCTATTTCAAACGGAAACGGCATCTGTGTTCTAAACGACTTTAAGACGTTCTCAACGTTCCGGCCGAGCACCGAATCGTGCGCTCCGGTCATCCCGATATCTGTGATGTATGCGGTGCCTTTGGGCAGGATTCTTTCATCGGCTGTTACCACGTGGGTATGAGTGCCGAAGCATAAGCTGACCCTGCCGTCAAGATGATAGCCCATAGCGATTTTTTCGCTGGTGGCCTCAGCGTGAAAGTCAACGATTATAATGTCGGCCTTGGGCTCAATTTGCGGCAGGATTTTATCCATAGTATTATAAGGGCAGTCGGCCGCTTTCATAAAAAGACGCCCTATTAGAGCGACCACCGCCACGGTCGGCCCTTTAGCGGTTGTATAAACTGCAAACCCTCTGCCGGCTGCTTGTTCGGAAAAATTCGCAGGCCGAACAATATTCCCAGTTGTTTCTAATGTCTTGATTATATCTCGTTTGCGGTAAGTATGGTCGCCCAAAGTAATTAGATTTATGCCGTATCTCAGTAGCTTGTCGTAGATTTGTGGCGTCAGGCCCGAGCCGCCGGCAGCGTTTTCAGCGTTGGCTATCACGCAGTCAACGTCCAGCTCTTTAACCAACGGCTTTAGCTTATCGGCAACTATCCGTCTGCCAGGCCGACCTACTATATCACCGATACAAAGAACATTCAGTTTCATAATTTGTCATTCGTATAGATACTTCCTCTTGCCGGCTTTATAAATCCGACCCAGCAATACTGGGTTCTTATCTATACCCGTCCATATCTGGCCGTGTATCGAAACTCGAAACAATGCAGTTAATCAGTCAACTGTTAGTTAATTAGAAACTTTACTACTTTAGTTTTCCCTGTTATCCTGATTGCTGATATTCTACAACCTGATTTCCAGCTAACCCAATCTCCTATTAACCAATCTCTAATTAACTAATTCGTTACTCAACTGCTGACTATTCCGTGCTTTTTGCTTTATATTTCGCGTCCATCTTACGCATAACCGGAATATACTATTTTGCATATTCGACGCAGCGAACCTCACGCAGCAGCGTTACCTGGATTTCGCCGGGATAAGTCATCTCATCTTCAATCTTTTTGGCAATGTCACGTGCAATTTTCATAGCAGCCTCGTCGTCCACCTGCTCGGCGCTGACAATTACACGAATTTCCCGGCCGGCCTGAATCGCGTATGTGCTTTCAACTCCCTTAAAGCTGCCGGCAATCTCCTCAAGTTTTTCCAGTCGTTTAATATATCTTTCGAGCGTCTCCCTTCTGGCGCCCGGACGGGACGCACTCACCGCATCGGCAGCGGCAATCAGCGGAGTATAAGGATTATCCGCCGGCACATCGCCGTGATGTCCAGCCACAGCATTCAGCACAACGGGCGATTCACTGAACCGCTTGAGATAATTTGCCCCTATAGCGGGGTGATTGCCTTCAACGTCATGGTCAATGGCCTTGCCGATGTCGTGCAGCAGTCCGGCACGTCTTGCTATTGAGCCGTCCAGCCCCAGCTCGTCTGCCATAACCTGAGAAAGAAAAGCAACCTCAACACTATGTCGAAGAACGTTTTGGCCATAACTTGTTCTATAGCTCAAAGCACCTATCAAACTCAGCACCTTATTGCTTAATCCTCTGATGTTCGTCTCGACGGCTGCGTCCTTGCCGATTTGCAGGAGCTTGTGGTTGACATCTTTTTTGGTTTGTGCAACAAGTTCCTCGATACGAGATGGATGTATTCGTCCGTCCTGTATGAGCCTCTCCATAGAAAGACGGGCGACCTCGCGCCTGACCGGACTGAAGCCGCTTACCACAATCATCCCAGGGGTGTCATCGACAATAACATCTACCCCCGTGGCTTTTTCAAAGGCACGTATATTACGCCCCTCTCTGCCGATAATTCTACCTTTCATATCGTCATTCGGAATCTCGACTGTTGAGACAGTTACTTCGCAGGTATGCTCAGCGGCATAGCGCTGAATGGCCGCACTGATTATCTCCCTGCTTTTTTCGTCGGCTGTCTCATTGGCTTCCTCAACCTTACGCTGAATCAAAGCCGACATCTCGTATTCGCACTCGTCCTCGAGACGTTTCAAGAGCAGCTCTTTGGCTTCTTCAATATCCATCGCGGTAATTTTGAGCAACTGATTCTTCTGCTGTGCCATCAGAACAGAAAGCTGTTTTTCTTTTAGACTGATATTGTGTAGTCTTCTTTCGTTCTCTTGCTGCTGCTGTTTTAATGCCTTTTCACGCTGCTGGAGCAGTTCTGTCTGGCGGTCAAGTGAATCCTCTCGCTTGGTCAATCTCATCTCGATTTCGTGCTGTTCAGCACGGATTTTATTAGCTTCGGCTGTAAATTGCTCTTTTTTCTTGATGGTCTCGGAAGCAGCATCAATTTGAGCGGACTTAATTATGTTCTCCGCTTCTCTTCTAGCACCTTCAATCTGTCGCTGTAGGTTCTGTTCAAAGGTTTTAGCCTTTGCTTTGGAAATTATCTGGTAAAGAATTGCAACCAGACACCCCCCCAGAAGAAAGCCAATAATAAGCGCACCGAACACCGTCGTTGGCCCTATCTGCATCAGAATATTCATAATTCCTACCTTTCACTCGCAGTTCTTAGTAGAGTTAACAAACATCATTCAAGGGGTAAATTGCGGGTTTTCCGGCAGGAAAGCCCCAAAGAAATGGCTGTGAGTTACGAAATCCTTTTCGCCAGAGCGTAGAATCAGCTACTTGCTGCCAATAACTCCTCTGATCGCGGCACTTTTGGCATTAGAAGATATATTTGTTTGAAATGGGCTGATTTTATACGCAATACCAACACTCCCTCATCGGCAAGCGAACGCTTTTTCAAGAAGATTTCGTTTCACACTAAATTCACTTTTCAGCGCCTTACAAAATGCTCAAAATTAAGCTTCAGTCCTCGGTTTTACAACAGGCACTAAAAGTGTCTTTGCAACTTAACTACCGTTAAAGAAAAGACTTACAAACTTTCCCTTTTATACGCCCCTCTGCAAAGTAACAACAAAACGTCAAAGAAGATACGGGCCACCCACAATCTCATTCGTCATCAGTTGCTTACTATCTGTTATGATAAGGTATTATTGGAGATTGGTCAAGAAAAAAAACTCAAATTTAACTAATTTATGCCTCATAAAATCCTCCCGAAAAAAAAGCTGCAAAAAAGGACACTACGTTTTCAGGCTCTTTGATGATTTTTACAAACCCCTGATATGCAATTACTTACAACGATTTATGGCAATTTAAAAAGCGAGAACTTCTTGGGATTTCTCGCTGTCTTCCCATTTTTTTTCACTAAAAATCGCATTCTTAGACCAAATCTGAAAGGTGGCACTTGATGGACATTGCTTTTCGAGACTTCTGAATTAACAAACAGAGCGATCTGTCCATCGCTATACTTGATTTTTACTTTAAAAACATTGATTTTACTTGACGGCAAGATTGATAATATGGTATAAATCTGATTGGATTATGGTTTTTTATCTCCCCATAGGCTAAATTCCTGTATTTCCAGTCGAATTAGCTTAGGGTAAGTATTATTGAGCTTGGTAGATGAGAGTTATAATTAAACTTCATACCCTGTGCTGAAGAATTTACATTTTATTTGCACCTAATATTAGGCTTTTGCCTGTCTCGGCGTGGCCGAGCCACGACGGAAAGGAAGGAGGTTCTGGCAAATCGTAACAAGTTATCCTGGGCAAATATAAACGATTTGAGATTTCAGTTTTCCGATATTATCGGAAACATCGAGTATTTTGGCGTGTGGCCAAAGCACAATTCTTAATTAAAATCTTTTAAGGAGGACTATTATGTTTAAGAAATTGTTTTATCTGGTTTCTTTTGTTCTGGTGCTGATTCTGGTTTTGACAAGCGCAGTCAAAGCAGACCTTATCGGCTGGTGGAGGTTCGACGGCGACTTTCTGGACTCCTCCGGCTTGGGTAACGACGGCGTCTCCAACGGCAATCCGACCTTCGTGGAAGGGTCTGTTGGCATGGCTCTAAATCTTGATGGGGATGATTATGTTGTAATAGACTCCATAGCAGATGACATAACGAACAACGATGTTACGTTTAGCCTATGGCTCAAAACCTCCAGCAATGATGCGGAAATAATCGGTTGTAATACCTCAACTCGCGGCAACGTGGTCAGGTTGGCTATCGACAATGGAAGTTTGACTATAGATGAAGCCGCTCCGCAAGGACACTCTACTACCCGGATCGATGATGGACAGTGGCATTTTATGACTTACGTCAGGAGCGGAGCGATGGGATATATCTATGTCGATGGAGTTCAGGAAAATACATTCGCGGCTGGTTTCAACTTCAGCGCGAATGACCTATGGTCAATAGGCCAGGAATGGGATAGCGGCGGCCCCAGCGGCTTCTTAGCCGGTACCGTCGATGACGTCCGCATCTATAACAGACCGCTTACGGACGACCAGATTCAGCTTGTTATGAAAGGTGAAGGTTTTCCCTATGCCTTTGGTCCCGAACCCGCTGATGGTGCCATACTTCGAGATACATGGGTGAACCTTAGCTGGAAACCGGGAGACTTTGCAGTCTCGCACGATGTGTTCTTAGGCGAGAATTCTGACGACGTCGATGCCGGCACCGGCGATACATTCAAAGGCAATCAGCTCTCGACGAATTATACTATCGGCTTTCCCGGATTTCCTTATCCCGATGGCCTTGTTCCCGGCACAACTTATTACTGGCGAATTGATGAGGTTAATGAAGCAGAGCCGAATAGTCCCTGGAAGGGCAAAGTCTGGAGCTTCATGGTTGCACCCAAGACCGCCTATACGCCCAACCCGCCTGATGGTGCCGAGTCTTTAGACCTGGACGTAACGCTTAGCTGGACGGCGGGTTTCGGTTCGAAATTGCACTATGTTTACTTCGGCGATAATTTTGATGATGTGAACAATGCCACCGGCGGACTCCCACAGGGAAAAACCACCTATACTGTCGGCCCGCTTAAATTGGCCAAGACCTACTACTGGCGAATCGATGAGTTTGATGCAGTCACCACTTATAAAGGCAATGTCTGGAGCTTTACTACTCAGGGCGCCGTCGGAAGCCTGAAGCCTTCTAACGGCGCTGTGGATGTAAAGCAGACACCGCTTCTTACCTGGCTGCCGGGAGTCTATGCGGCTTCGCATCAGGTCTATTTCGGCGCTGATAAAGATGCCGTACGCAATGCCAATACCGGCTCACCGGAGTATAAAGGTACCAGAAATCTTGGTTCCGAGAGCTATGACCCCGGAAAACTCCTGTGGAATACTACCTACTATTGGCGAATTGATGAGGTCAATAACGTCAATCCCGACAGTCCGTGGACAGGCCCTGTCCGGAGTTTTACGACAGCCAACTTCCTTATAGTGGACGATTTCGAGGACTATGACGTCGGCAACAATGAGATATGGTGGTCATGGAAAGATGGGCTTGGCTATGCCGCTCATGGTAAAGAACCGGCCTATGCCGGCAACGGGACAGGCGCAGCCGTGGGCGATGAAAGCACAGCTTCTTATTGTGAGGAGACTATCGTTCACGGTGGCAGCCAATCGATGCCTTTATACTATGATAACAGCATCCTCAAGTATTCAGAGGCCGAGAAGACATTGACTTATCCACGTGACTGGACTGAGAATGGTGTCAAGACGTTGACGATTTGGTTCAGGGGCGATTCGGCTAACGGCGCTGAGACGTTGTATGTTGCTCTCAATGGCACTGCGGTCGTCTCTCATGATAATCCAAAAGCAGCACAGATAAAAACATGGACAGAATGGAATATTGACTTGCAGGTATTTGCAGACCAGGGTGTAAATCTTTCCAATGTCAATACGATTGCCCTTGGTCTTGGCAACAAGAAGAATCCGGCAGTCGGCGGTTCAGGCACAATGTACTTTGATGATATTCGTCTATATCCACCTGCTCCGTAAGCCAAGATTTAGTTGGCCCTCATTGCTTCTCTGCGGATTGCCAAGCAAGATATGAGGGCACGTTTAATAGCAGATGCGTGTCAACTTTTACGTGCCTGCGCACTATTGTCTGCTGTCGCAGACATCAAAGGGGGTAATGCAGGCACAGGTGCGGTTACGCAATGGACTTGGCCATCCCTGTCGGGAGCGCAGGCAATTCGGGGCCTATATCGATTTGGTATAGGCCCTTTTTTAATTGACCATTGACTATCCGCTATTGACCATTTACTATTTAAAGATGAGCTATGGATTTTTGTCCTGAAACTTGGTTTTGGAGTAAAATGCTATGATTGATATAATAGGCGATAAAACAATAGGTGGCGTAAGCAACATAGGGCGGTTCGGCAGGTTTTTCTGGCAGTCAACGACCGTGTCTTTGCGGAGTTGTCTCAGCCCACGCACGTATCCGCTGATATGGACTCAAATGAACATCATCGGCGTTCACAGCGTCCCGGTTGTAATGATAACAGGTGCGTTTGTGGGAATGACATTGGCGGTTCAGGCGTACGACCAGCTTGCAGGTATGGGCCTGGAAGAGCACTTAGGCGTTCTGATTAATATCTCTGTCGTGAAGGAATTAGGGCCTGTGCTCGCCGCAGTTATGTTGGCCGGACGCATCGGCGGAGCTTTAACCGCCGAACTGGGAACGATGAATGTTACCGAACAAATCGATGCCGTCAGGAGCATGGGCACAGACCCTCTACGATATCTGGTTGCACCACGACTTCTGGCATGTCTGCTGCTCACGCCGTTTCTGATTATCTATGCTGATTTGATGGGTATCATCGGCGGATATTTTGTAAGCGTTGTTCAACTGGGGATTAACAGTCGGGCGTATTGGAGCTTTAGCGCCGCAGGCGTCGAGCTCTGGGACGTATCTATCGGCGTTATAAAGGGTATATTCTTTGGTGCAGCGATTGCCGCTATTAGCTGTTATAAAGGTTTTACCTGCAGGGAAGGTGCGCAGGGCGTAGGACGGGCGTGCACAGATGCATTTGTGGCCAGTTTTATTTCCATATTAGCTCTGGATTTCGCGCTGGCGGTAATCTTCAAAGCGATTTACAATACGTTCTGGCCGCTCAAAAGTCTGGTTTGATTATAGCATTCCCACCGGCAACAAGCCGGGGGCAAGCAGAAAATAGAAAAGAGCTGAAAGTGAAAAAGAAATATGAGAATAACCAGGTGTCGGAAGAATACTCCAACGGCATGCTTACGGTTAAGAACCTTACCAAAAAATTTGGTAGCAATGTTGTTCTGGATAATATTGCCCTGACAATTGAAAAGGGCAAGACAACCGTTGTGATTGGCCCCAGCGGATGCGGCAAGACCGTCTTAATAAAACATTTGATAGCTTTATTGAGGCCGAGCTCCGGCGAAGTTTATTTCAAGAACCAGCGAATCGACAACCTGAGCGAAAACGAATTAAATAGAGTACGCACCCATTTCGGTTTTCTTTTCCAGGGAGGGGCGTTGTTTGACAGCCTTAATGTTACCGAAAATATAATATTTCCGATAAGACAGCATTGTAAGATTACTAACTGGAGAGAGGTCGAAGAGCTTGTAAAGGCCAAACTGGCTATGGTCGGCCTGGACGGCTTTCAGCAATTTTATCCGGCTAACCTCTCAGGAGGCCAGCGAAAGAGAGTGGCATTGGCAAGGGCAATCGCGCTAAATCCGGAGATAATTTTATATGATGAGCCTACCACAGGCCTTGACCCTATTCGTGCGGACGTGATTAACGAGCTTGTCTTGAAGCTCCAAAGAGAGCTTGGCATAACATCCGTCGTTGTTACGCACGATATGACCAGCGCATATAAAATAGCAGACCGTATCATTATGTTGCATAACGGCAAAATTATTGCCGACGGCGATGCCGACCATATTCGTAACCATCCCCATCCTGTCGTTCAACAGTTCATCAACGGACAGGTCAGCGAAGACGACCTCGCAGTCCTGCGGATGAGCGGAACCATTTCCCAAGCCCAGTTCCTGCCTCGTGATTTCGAGTAATAACCAGGAAGAACAAAAGTGCGGAAGCTCATAGAAGAATCGCTGGACAAAGAACCGGAGCGGATTGCATCCGATTTAGCTAAAGTTGTGCGGGGAGGTGTTTTCGCTGATATTCTGCATAGGGCTGCATACAGCACCGATGCGAGCATTTACAGGATAGTGCCTTCGTGTGTTGTTGCGCCGCACGACAGCGGTGACATCGCCGCCGTTGTCAAATATGCCGGCGCCAAAAATATACCCGTTGTTGCCCGCGGAGCAGGCACCGGACTGGCGGGTGAGTCCCTGTGCACCGGCATTGTCTTTGATATGACACGGTATATGAACAAGATTATTGATGTCAGAGATGCAGGCAAGACGGTAGTCTGTGAGCCGGGCGTTGTGCTCGATGATTTGAATAAATGCCTAACTGAGTACCGCAGAAAAATCGGGCCTGACCCATCAAGCGCTAATCGGGCGGTAATAGGAGGGTGCGTTGCCAATAATTCCACCGGTGCCCATTCCCTCGAATATGGTTATATCGCCGATTACGTCGAGAGTATCGAAGCGGTTCTGATTGACGGCAGTGTTGTTGAATTCAAAAATGATTTTGACCCGGAACAGGCACCAGACGACAGAGTCGCCTCGATTGCCAGAGAATGTCTGTCCGTCCTCTCGGACAAAGAAGAAATCATCAGCAAGGCTTTGCCTAAAACCAGGCGAAACCGAAGCGGCTACAACATCGCAGGGATTTGCCATAATGGCAGGATTGATTTGGCCCGATTGCTGACAGGCTCGGAAGGAACCTTGGCTATTTTTACAAAGATTACGCTCAGAACCGTTGAGCTGCCGGCGGCGAAAGGTCTGTTACAGCTTGAGTTTGACTGTCTTGAGAAAATGGCACAGGCGGTCCCGATTATCGTTGATAACGGCGCATCTGCGTGCGAGCTTATGGATAAAACCTTAATCGATATGGCATTTGAGGCCTTGCCGGAATATCGCGATGTCTTGCCTGCCGGTGCGGCTGCTGTTCTTTTAGTCGAGCATACCGGCCAAACTAAGGAGCAGGTGAAAGAGAAAATAGAAAAAACCGACTCGGCTGTCGGCAAAATAACAAGCGGGCGAAGTATTTTTTTAGAGCCGAAGGTGCAAGAGCGATTGTGGAAATCACGCAAAGACGCAGGACCGTTAGTTCACAGAAAAAGGGGAAATAAGCACCCGACAGAATTTATGGAGGATACCTCCGTCGAGAACACCCGGCTGGGCGAGTATATTTCAGGACTGCAGGAAATCGGAAAGCGTTATGATATCACGATGTCTTTTTACGGTCACGCCGGCGATGGTCTTTTGCACGTACGGCCGTGTCTCGATTTGAGCGACCCGGCTGATGTGAAAAAAATGCGGGCGATTGCGAATGATGTTTTCTCTCTCGCCTGGTCGTTGGGCGGCACGATAAGCGGCGAACACGCAGACGGCCTCGTAAGAGCACCTTTCATACGGCAGCAATACGGCGATGAATATTACGAATTACTTTGCAAAATCAAAAATATATTCGACCCCAATGGTCTGATGAATCCAGGCAAAATAATCAATCCTGATACTGATGTTATGGTTAAGAACCTCAGGGCCGAATATAAAATCTTGCCGGAAAGAGTTAAAACCGATTTGCTCTTTGGAGAAGGTGAGCTTGCCGTCGAAATCGAGCAGTGCTACGGATGTGGGCTTTGTCGAAGCTGCGAGCCGGATTTGCGGATGTGTCCGGTATTTCGGGCGCTCGGCGAGGAATTAGCCGGCCCGCGGGCAAAAGCCAATATACTACACTTCTGGGCAACAGGACAGTTAGATGAAAAAGATTTTGAATCGCCGCAGTTCAGAATATTTCTGGATTTGTGCGTTAATTGCAAGGCCTGCCTGACGCAATGTCCCTCGGCAGTTGATGTTTCCGAGCTGATTATAGCGGCCAGAACCCAGTACATCAAACGCAGAGGCCTTCGGCGGGCCGAGATGGTTCTAAGTCATAATCGTTATCTTAGTAAATTGGGCAGTGTTTTTTCACCTGCATCAAATTTCGTAATACGCTTGCCGTTATTCAAGTGGTTATTGGAGAAATTTACCGGCGTAGATAAACGAAGAAGCATACCAAAGTTCAGGCACAGGTCCTTCATAAAGGCCGGACGTAAATATTTAGCTGCTCGTGAGCCGATAGAAAATCCGATTGATAAAGTGGCGTATTTCGTGGATACCTATGCAAATTATAACGACCACGAATTGGGATTCGCCGTTTTGGATGTCCTGCGGGCAAATGATATTGAGGTTATCCTGCCGAAGCAACTGCCTGCCCCGCTGCCGGCCATTGTCTATGGCAACGTCAAAAGAGCACGTAAGGATTTGGCTTATAGCGTGAAGCATCTGGCTAAAGCCGTGCGCGAAGGCTATAAGATAGCTTGTTCCGAGCCGAGCGCTGTGCTGTGCTTTAAGCAAGAGCTTCGGCATTTTGTCGCTGGCGATGATGCCAAACTTGTCTCGGAAAATACTTATGAATTGATGAATTATCTATATAGTTTATACACAGAAGGCAAATTAAAACCTGCTGGCAATGGCAAGACATTTATGTCATTGCGAGGCCTACGAAGTAGGCCGTGGCAATCTCAATCGCAAGAGCAGGAGAGATTGCTTCGTCGTCCCGATGAAATCGGGACTCCTCGCAATGACACAATGCCGGAATTTGCTTATCATTTGCCCTGTCACTTATGCGCCGTCGGCGATGAATTGGCGAGCATAAAATTATTGCAGGAGCTTTGCGGCGTCAAAGTCATTGACCTCAAAGCCGGCTGTTGTGGCTTAGCCGGCACCTTTGGTATGCAAAAGAAAAATTACGAGCTTTCCTCTCAGATATCCGCTAACTTAAAACAATCGCTTGAAAAATCACCTATCAAAAACGTATTAACCGAATGCTCCACCTGCAAAATGCAGATAGAACATATAAGCGATTGTATGGCCACACATCCAATCAAGATTTTGGCGGCTACCTACTCGTGAAGCGCCGGTCAAATCGCCTACCGAGTACGTACAGGATACAAAAAAGAAAACATCGAGCATTTTTTATTGACATCTTGAGAAAAACGGTTACCTTGATAGGCAAAAGCAGGCGGACGTAAAACTTATAGATACCTGACAATCGGTAAGAGCTATGGTTGTGTCTGCACAAAGATGATTTATACTCACGTACTGAACCGGGGCGGTAAAGGTGTCCGCAGCCCGGTGGACGATTTGTAGAGGGGAATCGCAGGTGTCTTATATGGAAACCATATATCACCCCGCCCCGAGCAGTGAACACGATTTAACGCTCTGCAATTACAGGGCTTATGCGGGCTTCGGCGTCGGGATGTTATGTCGCAATTTCGCGGCCCAAAGGCGTTATGAAGAAACCATATAACCATTGTTCTGCAACCGATCGGAACAAAGAGATGAGAGAGTACGAAATTGTCGACACCAATGCCGACAACATCGGCGGTTGTGGCATCTGCCGCTACAAGAGCGGCAAGAACGAAGGACGTCGTCGCAAGTTGGATTGGCTCAAGAAGCGCTACGCGGAAGGCTTGAGGCTCAAGGTGCTCCGCTCACGCGAATTCGGTGATATCGGGATGATCGAGTATGCCCCCGGCAATCAGGCGTGGAGACCCGTCGAGGCGGAGGGTTACCTTGTCATCCATTGCTTGATGGTCAATAGCAAGCACAAGGGGAAAGGATTCGGCGCTCTCTTGCTGGATAGTTGTCTGAGGGACGCGAAGAAGAGCAAGTGCCGAGGGGTCGCAGTTGTCACAAGTTCAGATAGCTTCATGGCCGCAAGCGCTTTGTTCATCAAGGCGGGTTTTGTCTCGGTGGAGAGCAGCCCTCCCTACGAGCTGCTCGTCAAAAAGTTCAAGAAAGCAGCCCCTGATCCTCGTTTCATCGTCGAAAGAGAGCGAGTATTGAAGAGGTACAAAAAGGGCCTCACGATCCTGGCTGCCGATCAGTGCCCTATGGTTCCAAAGTGGGTGAAGGATATTGCGGAGGCGTCCGGAGCCCTCGGGCTGAAGCCGAAAGTGGTTCGCGTCAGGAGCGCCAAGGAATCAAGGGAGCTTCCGACGCCCTATGGCATGTTCAGCATTATCTACGATGGAAGGCTGATTGTGGAGCGTCCGGTCAGCGCAACGAGGTTCTTGAACATAATGACCAAGCATGCAAAACAATCTCCTGCAGGCGACGTCCTGAAGGCCGCGCCTGAGGAGTGACGTTACAAACAGCAAAAGAGACGCCCGAATAGGGATTCGTTAAATCTCCGCTTCGTTTATATATGGTCTGAAACTATTAAAGCTGTTTTTTCAGTCCCTCAGCTTTCTGGATTAGCTGTTCGCGGGTGATTTCCTTTTGAGGTACAAGCTCGAACAACCATTCGTAGGAATCGACGATTCTGTCCGGCAAGGTGTTAAAATGAGAAATGAGCACGGGAAAATATAAAACTGAATTAAAAAATATCTGTCAAAATAAACAGTTATATGGTAATATTATCAGATATGGATAAAAAAGACCATATAAATTATTGGCTAAAATCTGCAAGGCATGACTTAGCCACCGCAAAAGATCTACTCAAGAATAAACGTTACGATTGGTGCCTGTTTCTTGCTCACCTGGTAATAGAAAAGACCCTGAAAGCGCTTTGGGTAAGGGATAACGGCAATAAAATTCCCCCTAAAGTTCATAATCTTTTGAAACTAACGGAGTCTGTTAATATAAAGCTTTCCGATGAACAAAAGATTTTTCTTTTGAATATCAATGATTTTAATATTGAAGCAAGGTATCCTGATTATAAGTTTAGTTTTTATAAAAAATGTACCCGTAAATTCACGACTGAAAACTTTAATGAAATAAAGGCATTTTACAAATGGCTTCTAAAGCAAATGTAATTAGAACACTAAAAACTCTTTTTTTTGAGTTGAAAAAAGATAGAATAATAGAAATTAAGTCTGCCTATTTATTTGGTTCTTTTGTTAAGGGAAAAAACACCATGCACAGCGATATAGATTTAGCAATTGTTTCCGATTCATTCACAGGTTCCCGTTATGATGACAGAGTAAAATTGAATCCTTATATTTTGAAAATAAACACCAGCGTAGAAGTTCATCCCTTCACCACCAAGGAATTTAAAGTTGATAATCCTTTCGCCAAAGAAATAATGGAAAATGGTGAGAGAATCTTATAATTAAAAAATATATTAGAAGAGAATTAAAGAAAATTCATAAAAAAATAAATTCAGCTTTTAACAAATTACTGCAATGAATTTTTACTCCGCTGCACTCCGTAGAAAATAGCGAGTTCTGCCGTTACAAACAGTAAAAGAGACGCACGAATAAAAATCCGTTAAATCTCCGCTTGGGGATCCCTTAGGGGAGATGCCACCCAACCGTTCTTGACAGAGCAACTTTGACATTGGCCAAGGTCTTCTCGATGTTGTCTTTCTCAACGAGTATTTGTTTAGGAAGTTTGGCCATAGATTTTTACTCCTGTCTCCTCAACGAATTCGCTAAAAGAAGACTTGACCGAGAGGTCTATTAGATCGACCGGCTTCGACAAGTTTTTAAATAGCTCAGCGTAAAACTTAAAAAATAGGCTCGGCTCGATTCCTTTTACTGCAAGGTCTATGTCGTTTGCATCTTTGTCTTTGCTTAACGAAGAGCCAAACAAAATGATATACGAGACATTATATCTTTTGGCACATTTCATTATTACCTGCTTTTCTTCTTCTGTTATCATTTCCACAGCCTCCTTTATTTAGGGAGGGCACTTTGCGCATATTGAGCGGAACAGCGTTGTGCTCAGGTAACGGTCGCCGCGGTCGGGAAGAACTGTAACAATTGTGCCGGAGGACATCTGCTTCGCAATGCGCAAGGCCCCTGCCACCGCCGCACCGCTCGACATCCCGACAAATATTCCTTCCTTCGCAGCGAGCAGTCTTGTTGTCTCAAAGGCCTCACCATCTCCGACAGTAATCTTTTCATCCAACATCTGCGGATTATAAATTTCAGGGACAATGGCCTCCTTCATATTTTTAAGTCCCTGGATTGCGTGCCCTTCCGGCGGCTCGACTCCAACGACTTTTACTTCGGGCTTTTTTTCCTTGAAGAATCTATATACACCCATCAGTGTTCCTGTTGTCCCCATACCGGCTACAAATACATCAATCTCGCCGTTGGTTTGGGAAAGGATTTCAGGCCCCGTTGTTTCATAATGAGCAAGAACGTTATTTTCATTCGTGAACTGATTGGGCATATAATACTTTTCGGGTTCGGCCTCGAGAAGCTGATGTGCCTTTCTGATAGCGCCATCTGTGCCCTCTTTTGCAGGGGTAAGCACAACCTCAGCACTTAAAGCCTCAAGGATATGCTGTCTTTCCGTGCTGACACACTCCGGCATACAAAGCTTGACCCGATATCCCTTTGCAGCCCCAATCATCGCCAGGGCAATACCTGTATTTCCTGATGTTGGCTCGAGTATTATTTTGCCGTTGGTAAGCTCGCCGGACTCCTCGGCCTTTTTTATCATCCAGTAAGCAGGTCGGTCTTTGACGGAGCCGCCGGGATTCGTCCCTTCGAGCTTCCCGAAAATCCTCACCTTCGGTTTCTTACTATTCAGATTAGTCAGCTCCACAAGCGGCGTATTTCCGATAGCGGATAATATGCTCATACCAGCTTATCTCCGAACATTATGTTGAGCTTGTTTCAGAATCAAACCGATTCGGATAACCTGTAAAATTGATTTTACTTTAAATATTGTATATATTAGAACGATGAAAATAAAGTTAATTTAGATTGGAATTAACAATGGGCTCAAAAAAAGAGAATCTTAAAGAGGCGGTCTTGTGGGAGCTCTCTTCGGACAAGGATAAGAAGATTCAGTGTAAGTTGTGCAACCATCAGTGCGTAATTGATAACGACAAATTAGGTCGCTGCTGCGTGCGTAAGAATGTAGATGGCGTGCTGTACTCGCTGAATTATGATAAGGTCTGCTCCGCTAATCCCGACCCAATCGAGAAAAAACCGTTGTTTCATTTCCAGCCAGGCTCGCGCAGTTTCTCCATTGCCACGATGGGCTGCAATCTTCGCTGCCAGTTTTGCCAGAACTGGCAGATAAGCCAGGCCGCAATAGAAAGAGGAAAAATTGATGGAGAGCCGATAACGCCTGAGCAAATTATCGAGGCTGCCGTTCGCAACAGGTGTAAGAGCATCGCCTATACTTATACTGAGCCGACGGTTTTTATGGAGCTGTGCAACGATTGTGGCCGCCTGGCAAAGGAACGCGGCCTGACGAATGTCTTTGTCAGTAACGGCTATATGACAACCGAGGCGATTGACTTCGTCAGCGATTGGCTCGACGCAATTAACGTTGACCTCAAAGCGTTCAGCGAGGATTACTACAAAAGATTATGCAAGGCAAGGTTGCAGCCGGTCCTTGATACGATTAGCTATATCGCCAAACAGACAAATATCTGGCAGGAGATTACTACACTGCTGGTGCCGGGTGAAAATGATTCCGAAGATGAGCTGAAAAAACTTGCCGATTTTATCGTCTCAGACGCCGGGCCTGATGTCCCCTGGCATATCAGCAGGTTCCATCCGCAGTATAAATATCTGGACTCGTTACCCACGCCTATTAGCAGCTTGGAGCGGGCTTTTGAGATAGGCCAAGCCGCAGGGCTGCATTATGTTTACCTCGGTAACGTGCCGGGGTCGAAATTCGAAAATACTTTCTGTTACAATTGCCACCGAATGTTAATTGAACGCATTGGCTATAGGATTGCCGTAAATAATATTGAAGATTCAAAATGCCCCGATTGCGGGACAGAAATTGCAGGATTCGACCTGTAGCTCTCAAGCTGACAGAATTTTTGTCCCTAAATTTTATTTTTTAGCAATTGCTGGAGTCTCTCCAGCTCACCGGACTTCATATGGTAACTATGCTCGGCGTCAGGGTATTGGCAGCTTTGCACTTCTTTGGTGTATGCGTTAAATGCCTCAATAGTCTCTTTGGCCAGACTGCCGTAACTCTTTGCAAATTTTGGACTTGGCCCTTGCGTCAGCCCCAAAATATCGGGTGCAATTAATATCTGCCCATCGCAGCCGGGACCGGAACCGCAGCCAATCACCGGCACTTTACAGCGTTTTGTGATAATCTCCGCCACCTCCGCAGCGGTCCCTTCAATCAGCAGCGAGTCTGCACCACTATCGACCATTTGTCGAGCAAGATTTACCAGTTCGGCAGCCATCTCCGCCGTGGTTGCCTCAGCCTTGAACCGTCCAATCTTACCAATGCTCTGCGGCCTTATGCCGATATGTGCCATAACAGCTATACCGGCATCGCTAACTGCTTTAATTATATTAAGATACGCACCCGTCGCTTCAATTTTTACCATTTGTGCCCCTGCCTCGGCGGCGAATCGGCCCGCATTTTTCACCGCCTCGGCTTCACCAGTCTGGTAGGACAGAAACGGCATATCCGCAACCAGAAATACATTCGGCGCACCACGCCGCACAGCAGCAGTTATTGCGACCATAAAATCCATTGTTGCCGGCAGAGTTGAATCAAAGCCGAGAACAACTTCTGCTGCAGAATCACCCACTAATATCATCTGCACATCGGTTTGCGAGATGAGTTGAGCTGTGGTATAATCATAGCAACTGACCGCAGCAATCTTGCGATTTTCATACTTGGCATCCAGCAATTCTGCTATCGTAATCTTTGTTTTCATAACTGTCCATCTGTAAAAGAAACAAAAAGAAATAACAATCTATTAGTTAAAATATTAGAACAAAATTGATTTATCAAGCGTAAAGTAACTTGTTTTTTGAGGCTAAAACCAGCTATTTTCAAAAAAACCAAAAAATAATCACTTTTTTATAAATAAAGTCTTGATTCTCAAAAGAAAATGTGTAAGTTTTTTTTGTTTTTCTTACTTTTCTGTTAAAGAAATTTCTTGCATCTATTCGATTAAATAATTATATAGAGTATCGAAATCAGATAAACGTTTTTTTCGGAAGGTTATTATCAGCTTTTCATCACCCTCCTCCGAAGCCAGATTCTGTTTTCAAAGGATCTGGCTTTATTTATCTCTATGAGAGTTAAAATAGATAAATTACAAGAATGCCACCCGTGTTAAATTGGAGAGCAACGTGGGCGATATAGCACATTTTAAGAAGCAATTTTAAAAAATATTCCTTCCTCACTCTTATCCTGATTTTTGTAGGTAACAATCTGCCAACTACATATATGCAAACAACCTCCTTTTACCGCATGTATTGCTGAATTCTTTTCTTAAAATCCTTTTAGCAGTAAGAAAAAATGTGAGCAATTTGCCCCTTGCGCGCATAGTACCTCATAGAATCCAATATTAAATCGTTACCAGATTAACAGCCTATCCGAATAACTATTCGCTCTCGCCCGTCATTTTGAACGGAGCGCAGCGAAGCGAAGAATCTCCTCTTCGTTGGCCGGATTCCTCTGCCCTTCGGCTTCGCTCATGGCAAGCTTTCCTTCGCCTCAGAGTGATAAAGGATTAATGGTTATTCGGAAAGACTATAAAGGCTCGAAGAAGAAAAAATGTAGCTCTTTCGTTCTGCAATAAGCAGGTTTGAAAGTAAAAAATCGCAAAAAATAACGAAAAAAGTACAAAATCGTAACAAAACGGTAACATTTGTTCGGCATAATTTCTCCTGTTAAAATAATCGTTTTTTCGTTATTCTATTTGAAAGGAGCGTTGTTCCTGATTGCCCTGACAGGCCTGTCCGAGAACACATCGGCACATAAACCTGTTTTTTTAGAGAAATATCGTAACAAATCCTCGAATTAAGCGTTATATTTATATAGATGGCAATCAAATATTGTATTCTGTAGTAATTTGTTTTCAGGAAAGGTATCAGAGTGAGAAAGTCCCGCATAATTATTATCACTGTCATTGCAACGCTGGTAGTTGTTTCCGTCGCCGCGATAGTGTTTAAAGTCAAATCCGGTGCCTCTAAAAAACCAACCGTAGTTCGCATCGAAAAGGCTCAGCGCGGAGAGCTGATAGAGTTTGTCAGTGCACCCGGCGAAATTGAACCCAGGGTAAATGTGGAAATAAGCGCAAAAGTTTCATCACGAATTATAGAGCTGCCCTATGAGGAAGGAGACATTGTTACCTGCGGCAACACAAACACGAATCCACCGGTATCGGCTTCGGTGCTGGTACGCCTCGACGCGAAGGATTTAGAGAGCCGGTTGCTTTCAGCCGAGGCCGCTTACGCCGCCCAGGCGGCTCAGCTCGAAGTTGAAAAAGCAAAGATTGCCGGTCAACAGGCCAATCTTATCGGCCTTGACGCCTCACTAAAACAGGCCCAGCGCGATTTGGACCGCCAAAAAGGGTTACTCGAATCTCAGGATATCAGCCAGGCCACTTTTGACCAGAGCCAATTAAAGTTTGACGAGCTCAAGTCACAATATGATTCCGCCAAGCACACTCTCGACGCGGCGGAGCTGAACCTCGTGGTATTGCAGCACAACCTCGAGGCTGCCGCTGCCAACGTTACTCAAGCCAAGGAGGCTCTTAGCTATACGACTATTACCTCACCTATCGATGGTGTGATAACCAGGATTAATGCCGAAGTCGGCGAGGTTGTGATTTTCGGAACAATGAATAATCCGGGTACTGTAATACTTGAGGTGGCGGACCTGTCCACAATGCTGCTCGTTGCCCAGGTGGATGAAGCCGATATAGGAAAATTGGAAGTTGGACAAAAGGCTACGGTTCACGTCCAGGCCTTTCCTGACGAGGAATTCAAAGGTGTGGTCGATTCGATTGCCTTGACACACAGAATCTCGCCAAACACTGCTACGAAATACTTCAGGACCGAAATATTGCTTACGGGTGATGTGAAAAAGTTGTACTCCGGTCTAACCGCGCACGTTGATATTGAGACCATCACGCACGAAAACGTTCTTAACGTGCCAAGCCAGGCTGTATTGGGCCGGGCCGTCGATGACCTGCCTTTGAATATCCGGGAGAACTGCCCGGAGGTCGATAAAGATAAAACATTCACGCCCGTCGTCTATCGCTATATCGACGGCAAAGCGGTAGTAACACCCGTCAAGATAGGACCCAGCAACCTGACGCATACTGTGTTGCTATCCGGGATTACCGAAGAAGACAAGATAGTAGTAGGGCCTTACAAAGAGCTTGAAAGCTTAAAGCACGATAAGAAGGTACGCGATGAGCGCGAAGTAGAGGCAGAGAAGAAGAAAAAGAAGGCGGACGCCGCCAAAGCTGGGGCTGATGCAAACGATGCAAACAGTGTCAAACAAAAGTGAAAAACCGATAATTCGACTTCAAAATGTTACACGGATTTATAAAGTCGGCGTGGAGCGCATCTACGCGCTTGATGGAATTAACCTGGAGCTAAACGAAAATGAGTATGTTGCGGTGATGGGCCCTTCCGGCTCAGGTAAAAGCACACTGATGAATGTCCTGGGTTGTCTGGACAGAGCAACTTCAGGATACTATGAGCTGGACGGCGTGAATACAACGAAAATGACTGACGCAGCTTTAGCTCGTGTCCGTAATGAGCGAATCGGATTTGTTTTTCAGTCCTTTGAGCTGCTCGGACAATTAAGTGCGCTTAAAAATGTTGAGATACCGCTGATTTATTCAAAAAATGGCTGGTGGTTTCGGCAAAAACGTGCCAAAAAGGTGCTCGAACGGGTTGGGCTGGCAGACCGGATAAAACATAAGCCAAACCAGCTTTCAGGAGGTGAGAAACAACGCGTGGCTATCGCAAGGGCTCTTGTCTGTAACCCGAGTATTCTGCTGGCCGATGAACCGACAGGCAACCTCGACAGCAAAACCAGCGACGGCATAATGAATCTGTTCGACCAGCTTCATCAGGAAGGACAGACCATTATTATAGTAACCCACGAAGAATATGTCGCAAATCACGCCAGGCGAATCATTCACATGAAAGACGGGAAAATTTGCAGCAACATCTTGAATGGCCAAGACCCGCGGGATAAAACCCCAGCACAAGATAGCGAACAGGAGAAGAATATATGAGATTTATCATACAGGCTCCTGTGGCTTTTGTCCGCCTCTGCTACCAGAGTGTGTACCTTGCGCTCGGGCAAATCTGGACTAACAAGACCAGGTCCATACTTACAACCATCGGCATTGTAATTGGGGTCGCTTCGGTAACCGCCGTTATTGCCGCTCTTACAGGCCTCAAGGCCAAAGTGCTGACCCAGGTGGAAACTTTAGGAACCAACACCATATTTATTCAAGCCAGGCGACCTGACAGAGGCCCTCTGCAGCACGCCTCCTGGTGGACTATTCGTTTTCAGCCCGAACATTTTGATGGCCTGCTCGAACACTGCCCCTCCGTCTCACAGTTCGGACGTCAGACCTGGGTCGGAAGGTACACCGTCAGCCACCGTGAAAAGTCCGTCGATGGTGTTACGGTCATTGGTGTCGAGCCTCCCTGCCATAAAATCGACAAACGTCCGGTCACAATTGGAAGACCGCTTTCGGTTATTGATGAAATGCAGGTGCGACAGGTTTGCCTCATCGACCCCAAGTTGCGTAACGACCTTCGCCTTGACCGTGACTGCATAGGCCAGTCGATTCTTATAAGTCACAATACCTTTTATATTATAGGCGTTCTTGAACCCCGCCCTAAAAACATATTTGGCGGAGGCGACCAGGAAAGTTCCGAGATATTCATTCCATTCAAGACCAGTCTAAAGATGCAACGCTATCCCTACATCTGGGTCCTCGCTGAAAGCAAATCCGCTGAAGTCTCGGATGATGCCCTGGCCGAGATAAGCTTCTTCCTTCGCCGAACAAGGAATATAAAGCCCGGCGAACCCGACACATTCGAAGTTATGTCGCTCCAAAATGCCCTCGAGACATTCAATAAAATAGCTCTTATGGTTACCTTGGTCGCAGGCGGCATCGTGGGCATCTCTCTGCTCGTCGGGGGTGTCGGAATTATGAATATTATGCTTGTCTCGGTATCGGAACGCACCCGCGAAATCGGCCTTCGCAAGGCGGTCGGTGCTAAAAAATCTGCAATCCTAACCCAGTTTTTAATCGAAGCGATAGTTCTGTGCTTTTTCGGGGGGCTTGTGGGAGTTGGTTTTGGCCACCTCCTAACCAAGGCAATAGCTAACATCCCTAAAGTTGAACTTGATATGGCCTATATTCCATTGTGGGCGATAGGACTTTCGTTCGCCTTCGCCGGGACGGTGGGTATATTTTTTGGAATGTTTCCGGCAATTAAGGCCGCCAGACTCGACCCTATTGAGGCTCTTAGACATGAGTAAACAAATCTTTTTAACACAGTATCGGCGCATAAACTACGTCAATAAACAAAAAAGAAATCTTATAACATCACTTACGACTTGTGCACTTATGACCTGTGCACTGCTGTTGACCGGCTGTGAACCGTTTCCAGGTGATGAGAAATTCTACGAAATCAAGATTGCGCCAGAAAAACTACGACAAATAGAAACGCTTGAGCTTCCGGAAGCCAAAGTTGAAGAAAGCACTCCACCAGATGTTAATGAGCCCCCGCCAGAAGAGCTTAGCCTTACATTGGAGCAGTGTCGGGCCTTGACGTTGGAGAATAACCTTGAGCTCAAGGTACAGCTTATCAGCCCCGCTATTGCCGCTGAGCGGGTCGATGAAGAGCAGGCTGCTTTTGAGGCAGCTTTTTCAACCAATCTGAGTTTTTCTAAGACGGATACCCCCACAGCTTCGTTTCTTGATGTAATTTCAGGCTCACAAGTTGATTATTTACGTACCGGCCTTGGTGTTCAGGTCCCTTTGCGAACCGGCGGAGATATAACCTTTAACTTAGCTGACAACCGTATTAAAACAGGCTCTATTTACTCGGTATTTGACCCTTCCTATAGCTCGGACCTTTCGGTTTCGATTAGTCAGCCGCTTCTTCGAGGTGCCGGCAATCGTGCTAATACTCACGCCATTCGTATCGCCGAATATGAACGGCAGGTAACAGATGCCAGAACGAAACTCGAGGTAATACGGGTCATTGCTGCTGTTGACCGTGTATATTGGCGGCTTTATGCAGCCAGAAAAGAGCTGGAAGTCAGGAAAAAGCAATATGACCTCGCGAAGGCCCTATATGAGCAGGCTCGCAGACTCGTTGAAGCCGGCGATAAGGCACAGGTAGAGATTATCCGAACAGAGGCCGGGGTTGCCCAGCAGCTCGAAGCTATTATTGTGGCTGAAAATAATTTGCGCGACCGCGAACGCGAGCTTAAGCGGACACTTAATAAGGCAGGGCTGGAAATGCAGACACCAACTGTATTGATACCCGCCACCGAGCCGGACCCCGTCCGTTATGAATTGCAGAAGCACAGGTTAGTAGAAACAGCCATTGACAGCCGAATGGAAATGCTCGAGCTGGAGCTGCAAATCGCCGAGGATATCAGTACCATTGATTATATGCACAACCAGGCACTGCCTTTGGTTACAATGGATTACACGTATAATATAAATGGCCTCGGAGCTTCGAGAAACGATTCGTTTGACTTGCTTTTCGATAAGAGATTCGAAGACCATCGCCTTGGTGTGCAGTTGCTGGTGCCGTTGGGAAATGAGGCGGCTAAGAGTCGGCTGCGCCGGGCGTTTTACCAACGCAGGCAAAAATTGGCAACACGCAACAATCGCCAAGCACTTATCGAGCTTGAGGTGCTGAACGCTATCGACCAGCTCGAGGCTAACTGGCAACGCATCCTGGCCAGCAGGCAAAGGTCAATTCTGGATGGTCGGCTGTTTGAGGCTGAGAAACGCCAGTTTGAGCTCGGTCTAAGAACATCGACAGATGTGCTTCAGGCCCAAACCAATTTTGCCGATGCTCAGAGCGCCGAAATCCTCGCGCTGGCTGAGTATCAAATAGCACTTGTCGATTTGGCCTATGCAACCGGCACTCTGCTCGGTGCTGCGAAGGTACAATGGGAACCCATTGTGCCGCAGAGCAATATTAAATAACACCACCAACAAGCTTATCGCCGAACAGTTGGAGTTGCGGTGCTGAACCTGATGACGGTTTACTCCTCTGCTTCCGGACAGGACATAAGATATTCTATGCAATCACTGAACTTAGCCCTTGCAACAGCGACCGTGGAGTCGGCTGCACCGTAATAAAGGTCGAACTGATTGGTCTCTTTATGAACAATGGCACCGGTGGGAAATACGACATCGCCGACATCACCGATACGTTCATAAGATGCGCTTGGCCCAAGAACCCACTCGTCACTTCGGCGTAAAAGCTTCCAGGGTGAATTCAAATCCAAAAGCGCCATCCCGACACGGTATATTTCTCCCGCAGTGGTGCTTCGCACCCCATGGTAAAACAACATCCACCCGTGCGGTGTTTCTACAGGCTGACAGGCCAGACCAACTCGGTGACAGTCCCAGTAGGCATGCCTTGTTCTAATCAACGTCCTATGGTCGCCCCAGTGCTTCAGGTCGGGTGAGAAACTTATCCACATATGAGCCTCGCCCCGGACTATAGGACGGTGAATCAGTGCAAATCGTCCGTTGAACCTGCGCGGAAACAAACACGCATCTTTGTCCTCCGGCGGCAGCAAAGAACCCAGCCGGGCAAACGTCCTGAAATTCTTGGTAATCGCCAGCGATACTACAGGACCACCTTCACTGAAGGATACGTATGTAACGGCGAACTGCTTCTGCTCTTCAAGCCAAACAATACGAGGGTCCTCCAGTCCCCACCTCTCCTCTCGTGAGCTTTGGTCGGCCTCGAGGGTCGGTGTAGAGTCAATCTCCCAGTTTGTAAATCCATCGGCACTGCGCGCAACAGTCAAATGTGAAAAGCCGCGCATATCTTCGACGCGAACCAACAGCAACACCTCTGAATTTAACTTGGCAGCCGCAGGATTAAAAACGGCGTTCGTCGGATAAGGCCAATCCTCCGGCTTCATTATGGGATTGCCCTTATACCTCTTAAAAAGCTCGTGTGCTTTTTTTTGCCGTGCAAGCTCAGGCATAGTCTTGTCCTCAAAAACATCAAAGAACCTTTTTATACAAAAACCAAGGGCGAGAAACCACATTTTGAAATCCAAAAGTTCCGTCTTCAAGCCCTCGGCTAACCTTACCTAAATTTAATCGGCAAGCTGGCCAATTTACCGTAAATCAAAGTCCGAATTTTACATACGATGGTATAATTTTTTCCAGCTCGCAGGATAAATCTAACATATCTTGTCCGTCACATCTCGTCCCTGCAGCTACAGGATACATCATTCGCTCTTTTTATACAACACCTTAACAGCCCAAATGACAGGTATCATTGCAAGCAAAGCCAAGCAATCTAAATCATAACGGATGAGCTCGCCGTGGCCTGCAAAGCAGCCCTCCCAATGACACCTATGCAAATCACATTTTATAAAATACTATGCTTTTACCAACTGTGTTTCGTACAAGCTTTGGTACAGCGGGCAGCTCTGTATAAGCCAATCATGCTGGCCTTGAGCAATAACTCGCCCATCATCCATTACAACTATCATATCCGCAGTAATAACCGTGCTGAACCTGTGGGCTATTATGAAGCTGGTTCTGTCCTGCATAATTTCCTCAATCGCTTTGTGAATCTTGGCTTCACTATCAGCGTCAACCTGACTTGTTGCCTCGTCAAAAATCAGGATGGCAGGGTTCTTCAAAATCGCTCTGGCTATAACAATTCTTTGCAATTGCCCCCCGCTAAGTCCCGCACCCTGCTCGCCGATGATTGTGTTATAGCCGTCGGGCAGTGGAGAAATAAATTCGTGGGCAAATGCACGCCTGGCTGCTGCAATTACTTCTTCTTCGGTCGCGTCAGGCTTACCATACGCGATATTCGCCGCGATAGTATCGTTGAATGTTATGACGTCTTGAGTAACCATTCCAATCTGGCTTCGCAGACTAAATAGTGTTGCGTTGCGAATGTCTTTGCCGTCAATCAATATCTGACCTTCATCCGGGTCATAAAATCTCGGTATCAGATTTGCCAGCGTAGTCTTGCCCGACCCGTTTGGCCCTACTATCGCCACATTGTGCCCAGCCTCCACTGTCAGATTGATTCCCTTTAATACGGGAGTCTCGCTGCCCGGATAGGTAAACACAATATCCCTGAACTCGATTCTGTTTTTCAGAGGTTCAATCTCAAAAGCGTCAGGGCTTTCGACTTCCGGTTTCTGGTCTATGATTGCATACACCCGCTGGGCGGCAGCGTTGGCCTGTTGAATCTTATTCCAGAAGTCGCTTGTCTTGCGAAACGAATCTGCTGTGGCACCGAGCAGAATAAGCAGCGTGAAGAAATCGCTCGCCTGCAGCGTTCCTTTATAAACCCAGTGTGCCCCGAAAATCAAGCCTACGGACCCAGCTATCATCCCGAGTGTCTCCATTAAAGGGCCTGTTGCTGAATCTACCTTTGCGATTCTAAACTGCCGTCTCAAAAGCCTCTCGCTAATCGCCGTGAAATCCGCCACTTCGTATTCCTGCTGGTTATAGACCTTTATTACTTTTATGGCACCCAGTGCCTCTTTCAGCTTCCCGAGCATTTCCGCCCAGGTTATAAGCGATTTTTTAGTTGCCCGCTTTATTTTTTTGCCGAGCCTGCCGATGAAAAAAAGGGTCAAAGGCGCACCACACAAAAATATCACCGTGAGATTGTAATCTATCCACATCGCACAGGAAATCAACCCGATTGCTATTAACGGCTCGCGAAGGGCTTTGCCAAATAACATCTTAATACCGTAGCCGATTACCGTTATATCCCCGAACATCCTGCTGACCGCGTTGCTTGGACCTTCTTCGGAAAAAAAGCCCACAGGAATTTCCATCGAGTGCAGAAAAGCATCTCTTCGAAGGTGCACCAGTGAAGTACACATAAGCTTCTCCACAGCGTAATCCTGGTAAAATCGTGCAATACATCGAACCGTTGTAACAACCGCCATTAACAGTATAATAAATATCACAGCCTTTTTTTTATTCTCTCTGGTCCGCTCTTGTGGAATGAAGCTAAGAAGCCTTTGTGCATAATCGGCGTAGAAAGGCTTTTTGCCGCACCTAAGCTCCTCACTTTCAAGTTTCAACCGTCCGTACTCGTCCAGCCTGCGGTATTGAATAAGTATTGACTTGACATTTGATATGGTGGCCAGCTCCTCAAGAAGTTTGCTCGACGGTATCCTGTCGTCTCTAACGATTATACTGCTGCCGGCCCCGACAATCTGGTCTTGTTGTTTGAGACCGGCCTTTTCGGCAAAGCTGTTTCTCTTAACGCCGGCTATTCTTAAAAAATACGCCACGTCAGGATTGTTCGGGTCGGAAAGCTCAATACTATCCGGCACATAAAAATTGAGTCCATATCGTTTCTCACTAATCTTTCTGTTTATCCAGCCGTGCATTCCCTCCTCCCCCATCATAACTTTCAATAGCGGTAAAACCGTTGCAATGCTGAAAGAAAACAAAATACCGATTAGCAACGCACTGCATCCAATCGTCACCAGCCTCTGCCATTGTGGCCAGATATACTTGAATACACGCCTAAAATCCTTCATCTAATAGATTTCTCCAATTTCTATACGCTTTCCGATATTCATTACGGCTCAAACACTAACAAACTTGGGCCTTCCGGTCAAGTCTAAAGACCGTTGACTCCAGCTACCATTTTTGTTATCCTGCTCACTAAAAGGAATACTGACAATGAAAATCGACCATTTGATTTTAGGTGCGTATGAAACCAATTGCTATGTCCTTCGCAGCAACGAAGCTGCCAAAGATTGTCTGCTCGTTGACACAGGCCTTGGGTCAGGCAAGTTAATCAGGTTTTTAGAAAAGCAGAAATTAAATCCCATCGCGCTGGTCCTTACACACGGCCATATAGACCACATTGCAGGGGTAGCTGCACTGCGGAGCCGTTTCCCCCATATAAAGGTCTATATTCATAAGCTCGATGCCAAAATGCTCGCAGAGCCCCAGAATAATCTATCCGCTATGGCAGGTTGCGTATTTAGAATAGAGCCAGCAGATTTCTCCGTAGAAGAGCATTTCTGTATCGAGCAGGCCGGCCTAAAGCTCAGCGTGATTCATACCCCAGGCCATACGCCCGGCGGAATCTGTTTATATTCAAAGGACGATAGGATTGTTTTTACGGACGATGCGCTTTTTGCCGGCTCGATGGGGCGAACAGATTTCCCCTATGGCAGTTTAGAACAATTGCTAAAGAGCATAATGGAAAAACTCTTTACTCTGCCCGACGATACAAAGGTCTATCCTGGCCACGGCCCAATTACCACAATAGCCCACGAAAAAGCACACAACCCTTTCTTCAAATAAACATTTTTTAGCCAAAAAGTACCTGTTTTTCTATAATCGAAACAAATATTGTTTTAAAATCTTTATTTTCCAACCTGCTATTACTTATCCTCCCGCCGAATCACATTAAATTTTGGCCAAAATCATCAACCACACATTTTGGGAAAGTTACCTATTCTCTATTTACTCTCAAGAAAACTCATTCTATCAATATGTATTGCTAAATACAGAACTTACAATATGTTGGAATTATAGGAAAAAATTTATATTTCAGTTTATCTTATCTATTTTAACTAAAGTTTTTCCTTACCTGTCTCCGATACTTATATTGCCTATTGTTATATATTACCTATATTAACATATAGGACATTATAAATAGTTGAAATGTTAGAATGGTTATTATAGGTAACATAGAATACCTGATGGAGACAAAAAATGATAAAGCAAAGCATTTTAGCCCGCTATTTGGAACCCCTCTTGCGTGGTGATAGAAAGTCTTGTAGAGCCGTTATTGAGGAAACTCTTCAGAGCGGCATACCCGCTAATTCTGTATATATCAATATAATATGGCCCGTTATGGTAGAAATCGAACAACTTCTACGGGCAGACAAAATTACTCCCATCCAGGAGCATTTAGCCACACGGGTTAATCGAACTATTGTGGACCAGCTTCAAAATAAGCTGCCGCGCAAACCCAGTAAAAGTAAAAAAATAGCCGTTTGTTGCGCACCAGATGAATTACAGGAGCTTGGTGCTCAAATAATGACAGACCTCTTTGAGAGCAATGGATGGGAAGTGAGATTTCTTGGAGGCGGTCTTACTAACGACGATATCCTTTCTTACACAAACGAATATAGTCCCGACATTCTCTTAATTTATGGTACAGGTCCAAAACAGGCACCAGCCGTACGACGTTTGATAGATACAATTAAGTCTGTAAACGCCTGGCCGAATATGCGTATTATGGTTTCAGGTGGGCTGTTCAATAGAGCCGAAGGTCTTTGGCAGGAAATGGAGGCCGATTTATTCGCCGAAACAGCCCTTGAAGCCCTCCAGGTAGCTTCAAACGATAATCCCGTTACGCAATGTGAACAAAGAACGATAAACCGCAGAAAGAAAAGACGCCAGATAACGGCACATAATCTGGCGGTATAGACTGGCGTTCTGCAGATAGAAGAATATTCAAATTTAGCACCTACCGAGAACGATTTCCTAATAATCCTATAAAAATTCCAAATTCGACACTTTGGCATCATAGCTGTCGTCGCAGTACTATTGGTGTTCTCGAAAACAAATCATAATTTTAAAAATACACAGATTACAGCCAACCTACGGATTAAATAAATTAACCGAATTTTGTCTTAATTGAGCTATGTTAAAGTGTGAGAGGCCTGTCAGGTTTGTTTTACACGGGCATAGGGACCCCTGCGGAAATCCCAAAATCAGTGCTTAACCGTTAGTTTCTTACGAATTTTTTCTTGATATTTAGATAGATAATTTGGTATAAATAAGGTTGATTAAATGTGTAAGCTTTGGTCTCCGGAGGTAAAGCTCTTATAATCTTCTGCTAATTGACTTAGCCCAGCGAATAGTGAGCAGGTCACAACATTGTAATAGCGGTTTTTTGCGCTTCGCAGTAAAACTTGTATATTTTTAATAACAGCTAATATTGAGCTTTTGTTTGAAGGAAGGAGGATATCGTTATGTGTAAAAAATTGATTTATTTGATTTCTTTTGTTTTGGTGTTGGGTCTGGTCGGTAGCGCGGCAGATGCAGACCCGTTCCAGCAGGACCCTGGTCCGGACGGCATCGTTTCGATAGAGGCCGAGAACTTCGATGACAACATCCCGAAGCCACCCAGCACCTGGGACTTCGTCACATCAACGGATGTATTCACTCCACCGAACGGATTCAGCGGCGGCGGCGCGATGCAGTCAATGCCTGCAACCCTCGCCGGTGGTCGCTCCTGGGATACGGGTTATGCAGATAACGCTCCGAGACTCGACTACAAGGTCAATTTCACAAAAACCGGAACACACTATGTTTGGATTCTCGCTTACGGTATGGACGGCAATTCAGACTCCTGCCACGCAGGTCTCGACGGCGTGGAAACACCCCTTTCCAACCGAATGAGCGGCTGGAGCAACAATTATAGTTGGGACAACGACAGGTATGAAAGGCCGGAGCGGTCACAGATTGAAATAACTACACGCGGCGTCCACGTCCTTAACATCTGGGTGCGCGAGGATGGACTCACTGTTGACAAAATCGTCCTGACCACTAATCCTGACTACAGGCCGACGGGCATAGGCCCTGAGCAAAGCCATCGTGGCCGCCTCTTAAAGGCTTATAAACCCAGCCCCGATGATGGTGCCCAGTATGCGGATACATGGGTAAGTCTTAGCTGGTCAGCCGGAGAAACTGCGGTCTCACATGACGTGTACTTCGGTGACAATTTCAATGATGTGAATGACGGCACCGCCGAGGTCTTCCGGGGCAACCAGCCCTCTACGTTTTATGTCGCCGGTTTTCCAGGATTTGCTTTTCCGGACGGCCTTATCACGGGAACAACATATTACTGGCGAATCGATGAGGTTGAGGCCGATGGTACTACAAAACACAAAGGTGACCTCTGGAGCTTTACCATACCCCCAAGAACAGCCTACAACCCAAATCCGGCTGATGGTTCTAACTTTACGGACCCAAATACAATTCTTAGTTGGAGCGCAGGTTTAGGCTCGAAATTGCACCATGTGTACTTTGGTGACAGTTTTGAAGATGTGAACGCCGGCAAGCCCGGCACTTACAAAGGCCCCATCGCAGATACTACTTATTCTCCCGGCAAACTTGTATCCGACAAAGTCTATTACTGGCGTATCGACGAGTTCGCTATTCCCATTACGTATAAAGGTAACATCTGGAGCTTTAGAACAATGCCTGAGATACCTATTACCGAGCCCAACCTTATTGCCTGGTGGAAGTTGGACGAGGGCAGCGGCGCTGTTGCTCTTGATAAGTCCGGCCACGGCAATCATGGTTCCCTCCAAGGCAATCCTCAGTGGGTAGCTGGCCTTGATGGTGATGCCCTCGAGCTTGACGGCACGAACTATGTTGAGCTACCGACAGGCCTTGCAGGCTCGGACAAGGGTTCCCTATGTCTGTGGCTTAAAACCACCCAGGCCGCAATAGGTATGATTTTCTATGGCGCCTCAGGCACAAGCGGCAACGGTTTCGGCAGCGACAACGAACTACACATCAACATAATGAGTGACGGCGGGGTCGAATTTTACATCGAGGGTGGTGACTCTGACATCAATCCCGAGGCCTCGGCGGTCAATAACAATGCCTGGCACCACATCGCAGCTACCTGGGATATCAGCGGCGGGGCGAAACTATACGTGGACGGCGGCACCCCAGTATCGGCAGCTCACACCGGCAACATCTTCGAGCTGTCTGGCCGAATCAGGCTGGGTCGGCCTAATGCGGGCGAACGTTTCTACTCCGGTTCCCTCGATGATGTGCGGGTGTACGACTATGTATTATCGCCCGACGAGATTGCAATAATTATGAGAGGTAATGTAAGTCTTGCCTGGAACCCAAAACCGGTTCACGGCTCAACATCAAACATCAACGAGGTCAGGGCCGTAAGCTGGTCGCCGGGAGATTTCGCGGTTCGGCATAATGTTTACTTCGGAAATGACAAAGATGCCGTGGAAAATGCCGACACCTTAACGACGGACATATATCGAGGCCAACAGGCTGCTGCCAACTATACTCCCCCCGAAGGTGTCAAATGGGGCCAGACCTACTACTGGCGGATTGACGAGTCTAATGCCGATGCGACAGTCAGCAAAGGCAGAGTTTGGAGCTTCACAGTAGCAGACTATATTATTGTGGATGATTTCGAGGACTACGACGCCGCTGACAACCAGATATGGTACGCCTGGAAGGACGGCCTTGGCTATGGCACGCCGGGCACTACACCCTATTCTCCCGGTAACCGAACCGGTGCGGCTGTAGGCGATGAATCGACCGTTTCTTATACCGAAGAAACTATCGTTCACGGCGGCAAGCAAGCTATACCCTTATTCTACGACAACAATCAGCAGGACAAGTTAAAATATTCAGAGGCGGAGCTAACCCTAAGTTATCCGCGTGACTGGACAGAAGAAGGTGTCAAAGTATTATCCCTGTGGTTCAGAGGCTATCCTGCAGGCTTGTTAGAAGAACCGGCCGGCACCTACACAATGACCGCCGCCGGCGCAGATATTTGGGGCACGGCTGACGAGTTCCGCTATGCTTGGAAACAATTATCCGGCGCCGGAACGATTTCGGCACAGGTGCTCAGCGTCCAGAACACCGACCCCTGGGCTAAAGCCGGCTTGATGATTCGCCAGACGCTCGACCCAGGCTCGAAATTTGCCGCAGTGTATATCACACCCGGTAACGGATGCAGATTCCAGGCCAGGCTTACTCCCGGCTCGGATGCCACGAGCGATACCCCTGTAGTAACGCCCGAGCAAACAGCAATCAAAACGCCTTATTGGGTAAAATTAGAGCGTGACGCCGCTGGCAACTTTAACGGCTTCTACTCCAGCAATGGTGTTAGCTGGAAGGCGATGGCATGGAATCCGCAAAAGATATCAATGCCTCAGAACGTGTATATAGGTCTTGCACTGACCAGCCATAGCTCCGGTGTAACATGCAAGGCCGAATTCTCCAACGTCCAGACCACCGGCACGGTTACCCCGGCGATGTGGACTCACGAGGCCTTCGGTGTAACTATGGCTGCCAACGACCCTGAACCGATGTATGTTGCCCTCAATGGCAGCGCCGTGGTCTATCACGATAATCCATACGCGGCATTGATAGATACTTGGACCCAATGGAATATCGACCTGCAGGCTTTTGCAGACCAGGGCTTGAACCTGGTTAATGTCAATACTATTGCCATTGGTTTCGGCGACAAGAAAAATCCACAACCCGGCGGTTCCGGTAAAGCGTACTTTGACGACATTCGGCTGCACCGGTAAGCTCCGGAGCCAGAAGCCATAAGTGGCAATTAGTCGCCCACGATGACAGACAACTGGAAGATAGGTTTGCATCAATTCCGGGCCTATATCGAATTATTCGGTATAGGCCCTTTTTCTATTGCTTATTCACTATTATAAGGCCGAACAGAAACAAAAATATCAAAATAAATCTGGCGGGAAAATCTAAAATAAATTGAAGAAAATCGTCCTTTCAGGTGTATATTATTGTAACAGGAAAGTAAGGAATATGTCTTTGGATTGACACGGTCTGCTTTTGGAGCCGAAGATAGTGGCGAGCGTGTGCCAGGAAGAAACATTAGCGATGCGGCGTTGTCGTCGGGGCTCACCACAGGCTTTTGAAGTTTTTGTGAACAGATATATGAAAGACGCATATTTCATCGCACTGGGGCTTGCGGGCAATCGTGAAGATGCGATGGACCTGTCACAGGAAGCCTTTATTAGAGCATACCGGAATATAAAATACCTAAAGCCCGACCGAAGGTTCTTCCCCTGGTTTTATCAAATACTGAAAAATCTATGTATCAGCCATTTAAGAAAAAGAAGATACAGACAGGCAGACTCGCTTGATACCCAGAGCTGCCAGGAAGTTCAAGCTATAGCGGATTGCTTTTCGCCGGAGGTCATTGCCGGAAGAAACGAGCTTAAAGACAAGGTCTGGCAGGCAATCGGCAAGCTGGAAGATAAGCATCGCGAAGTGATTATTTTGCGGCACTTTCAGAACATGTCATACGAACAAATCGCCCAGGCCCTTTATTGTAATAAAGGCACTGTTACGAGCAGACTATACTACGCTCGAAAAAGGCTGGAAGAATTACTGGACACAGGGAAAGGAGGTTGCAAAAATGACTTCCCATAATTATAAAGACCTGATGATGGGCTACCTGGACAATGAATTGACCGATGAGCAAAAACGTCAGTTCGAAGAGCATTTGGCCGGGTGCCCCGAATGCGCCGGCGAGCTTGAAGAGTTCAGGAAACTCAAAGCGATTACAGATGAGGTAACGTTGCTTGAGCCTGAAGACAGGATATGGCAGGACTACTGGAACAGCATTTATAACCGTATCGAGCGCAATGTTGGCTGGATTGTATTCTCAGCGGCTGCTATCCTGCTGATAACCTACGGCGGATTCAAACTGATAGAAGAGCTCATTAAGGATACCACGATTGGTATGCTTTTGAAAGTCGGACTCCTGGCACTTATAGCAGGCCTGGCAATCCTGTTTGTCTCGTTGTTACGGGAGAGACTTTATTTCTGGCAAAAAGACAGGTATAAAGATGTAAGGAGGTAAGGCAATGATTTTATCCACTACAGATACAATTTGTGGCAAAAAAATTGTAAAGCACCTTGGCCTTGTTCGAGGAAACACGATTAGGGCCCGTCATATCGGCAGAGACATTCTGGCGATAATGCGCCACATAATCGGCGGAGAGATAACAGATTACACCAAAATGATGGCAGAATCTCGCGAACAGGCTATCGACAGAATGACAGAAGAAGCTCAAAAACTTGGTGCCAATGCGATTGTGCAGGTCCGTTTCTCAACATCAGAAATAATGGGAGGTGCCTCAGAAATTATGGCCTATGGCACGGCTGTTGTTGTGGAGTAACATCCGCCCCTTACTTTTTATGTCCTGGAGCAAAGCAATATGACAAACAAAAGCATCCTTAGAGCCGGATTCTTTGCGGTTCTAATACTGATTACCGTACTATCGGCCCTTAGCAGCAGTGCAGAATCGGAATGTATCGAAGGTCTTTGGATGGGGACTCTGAAGGTCTCTGTTGCAGAGTTGAGGATAGTGTTCAAGATTAGCGCAAACCCCGATGGTTCACTTACTGCCACGATGGACAGCCCCGACCAGAGAGCAGAGAACATACCTGTAAATAAGATTACTTTTGAGAACGGCAGATTGTATCTTGAATCGAAAGTCGTCCAGGGCACCTATGACGGTCAGATAAAAGAGGATGGTTCTATTGAAGGCAAACGGCAGCAGAGTGGATTCTCAATTCCGCTGGTTCTCAAGCACGTCGAAGAAGCCCCAAAACTCCATCGCCCTCAGGAACCTAAGAAGCCATATCCTTATGTTGAAGGAAAAGTTGTCCTCGGAGAGCTTCTTATCGAAGTTAGAAGCCAGGTACGAACACTTTCTTCCGTCGAGGGCTTGCGTCAAATGATTGGTTTTCCTTTTACGATACTAAGGACTTTGGGAGTAAAGAAAAATGGCGGTGAAAAAAATAACGACCAGAAAACGCTCGAGTAAGGCCGGTTTACTACCAGGAACGCTGGTTCATATCGGCGAAAAAAAAGCAGAGTCCGTGAAAATTACCTTCATCGACTATGACGAGCAGAGCTTTCGGGAAAAACAGGTCGCAAACATCGAAGAATGTCTAAAACTTAAAGACACACCTACTGTTAGCTGGATAAACATCGACGGTATTCACGATATAGAATTAATTGAAAAACTCGGCAGAGGCTTTGAGCTGCATCCGCTCCTTCTTGAAGATATTCTAAGCACGGGCCAACGGCCGAAGTTCGAAGATTATGAAAAATATATTTTCATCGTGCTCAAAATGCTAAGCTATAACGACCTGAGCCAATCGGTTGAAGCCGAGCAGGTTAGCCTGGTATTGGGGCCGAATTATGTCCTTTCCTTTCAGGAACGCATCGGTGATGTTTTCGAAAATATAAGAGAAAGAATCAGAAACGCAAAAGGACGTGTCCGGAAAATGGAGGCGGACTACCTGGTCTATTCCCTGATAGACGCAATAGTCGATTACTACTTTTCCATCCTCGAAAAATTGGGCGAAAAGATTGAGTCCATTGAAGAAGAGGTCCTCGGCGACCCTACTGAAAAGACGGTCCAACAAATTCACTCTCTCAAAATGGAAATGATATCGTTACGCAAATCAGTTTGGCCCCTTAGAGAGCTAATCGCAGGATTACAAAAGAGTGAATCTCCGCTCATCAAGGAAACCACAGACATATATCTACGGGACGTCTATGACCATACAATACAGATTATAGACACTATAGAGAGTTCCCGCGATATAGTTTCGGGGATGCTTGACATCTATCTATCCAGTCTCAGCAATAAAATGAATGCTGTTATGAAGGTCCTGACGATTATTGCCACTTTATTCATTCCACTTACATTCGTGGCAGGAATTTATGGAATGAATTTCAAATATATGCCGGAGCTCGAGTGGCGATGGGCTTATCCCATTCTCTGGCTGATTATGATTGCGGTTGCGGTTACTATGCTGTTTTATTTCAGAAGGAAAAAATGGCTGTGAAGATACAAGGGCATTTCTAAAGAAGCAGCTCAAGGAGAAGCGATTATGTTAATCTTATTTATTTTGACGCTTATTGTATCGTTCGTTGTGGTCAGAATCGGGGCAATCGCATTCCAGTTGACCGGCCTTGAGTGGTCTTTGGCAAAGTTCCAGGCGCTGTCGTGTTTTACCGGAACCGGATTCACAACAAAAGAAGCCGAGTTAGTTACTGGCAATAAACAAAGACGAAAAATCGCCACTGTTCTGATGATTTTAGGCAACGCCGGCTTAGTTATTATGATTGCAACCTTAGCCAGCTCGCTGGTTCCCCAGAAAACTATACTTTCCAAGTTGTCCGAATCATTCCTGCCCTTTGACATTCAGCCTGATTTAGTAAAATGGGTCAATTTAGCCATTATTGTGGTTGTCGTGTACGGCATCTACAGAATTTTCACATATGAAAAATTTGTCAGTAAAATGACGAACTTCCTCAGAAAAAAAATCATCAAAAAAGAAATCTTTCAAAAGGTATCCTGCGAGGAGCTGCTGCTTGCAACAGGCGGATATGGCATTTCACGAATTGCAGTCGATGCTGGAAGTCCTGTGCTTAACAAAACGCTTGCCAACTCCCAGCTCAGAGAAGGCGATATTATGGTGCTTGCGACTGTAAGAAGCGGTGAAACAATACCCAACCCCCCGGCAAGTATGAAAATTCTCCTCAATGATGAGCTTATATGCTTCGGGAAATTAGAAAACATCAGAAACAGGATTGCGATGAATCCGTAATGGTAAATGAACAAGGGATAAACGACCTGTCTGTGGGGTATTCGGCAAAATAACTTTAGGAAAAATCTATGAGGATAATCTGATGTTTTTTAGCTCCGTATTTTATACCTGGTTTGTCCTGCCGTCTTTAATCTTTATTGCGAGAATCGCAGATGTTAGTATGGGGACAGTGCGGGTCATATTCGTTTCGAGAGGATTCAAATATCTTGCGCCGGTAGTCGGTTTCTTTGAGATTATAATCTGGCTTCTTGCTATCGGCCAGATTATGAGAAATCTCTCCAATCCCGCCTGTTACATTGCCTATGCCGGCGGTTTTGCCATGGGTAACTTCGTGGGCATATACATAGCCGAAAAACTTTCCCTCGGAGTGGTCATAATAAGAGTGATTAGCACAAAGGATGCGGCGCCGCTGGTGGAACTTCTTAAAGCCGAAAATTACGGCGTCACCAGCATGGACGGCCACGGAACAAAAGGACAGGTAAAGGTGGTTTTCACAATCGTGCCGCGCAGTGAGGTACGTAGCGTAGTCGAGCTGATTAAGAAATTCAATCCCCAAGCATTTTACTCCATCGAGGAAGTCGGCCTTGTGGAAAAAGGAATATTTCCGGTCAGAAAAAGCTGGTTGGATTCTGATTTGTTAGCATTATTCAGACCATTTCGAAAAGACAAATAGAACCGCCTCCTCTTAAAGTACAACGTTCGGCCCACAAATTAAAAGTACAAAGCATATTTAAGGACGTCAACACCGCGTTTAGGGGGTTCCAGCATTAACGTTCGACATATTTAACACTCTGAAAAGAAAGGCGTAAATATCGGCTTGTTCGTCGATAACTTTGGATATAGGTTTGCCTCCGCCGTGTCCGGCTTTTGTTTCAACGCGGAGCAGAACAGGATTCCCGCCCCCTTTCTTGCCTTCACAAGAAAGCTCGGCAGCTTTCGCCTGGAGCGTGGCGACAAATTTCTTGGCATGAGATGGCACAACACGGTCGTCGGTATCGGCTGATGTAACAAAAATGGGCGGATAATCCAGACCTTTCCTGACGTTGTGCAGCGGAGAGTAAGCGTAGAGAAACTTAAACTGCTCGGCAGACGCTTCTGCGTTGCCGTATTCCGGTATCCAGTATCGACCGACAGTAAACTTGTGATACCTTAGCATATCGGCAACAGGGACCTGGCAGACAACCGCACCAAACAGGTCGGGACGCTGGAGCATACAGGCCGCGACAAGCAGACCACCATTGCTGCGCCCGTTGATAGCGATTTTTTTCGAGTTGGTATATTTGTTCTTGTTCAGCCATTCGGCAGCAGCAATGAAATCATCAAAAACATTCTGCTTTTTGTCGAGCATACCCGCCTGATGCCAGGCCTCGCCGTATTCGGAGCCTCCTCGTAAGTTGGCTACGGCATATACGTCACCCATCTCGAGCCAGTTAATGACAGAGGTAGAAAACGAGGGTCTGATGTTGATGTTAAATCCGCCGTAGCCAAAGAGAAGGGTTGGATTATTGCCATCGAGATTAAGGCCTTTCTTGTGGGTGATGAACATAGGAACGCGGGTGTCATCTTTGGAATGGTAGAAAACCTGTGTTGTTTGATAATCTGAAGCGTCAAAGTCGATTTCAGGCTTTTGGACAACTGTCAACTGCTCTGTGCGAAAGTCATAGCGATAGCTCGTGTTGGGAAACAGAAAAGAAGTAAAAGAAAAAAACATCTCAGCATCATCTTGTTTACCGGAGAGACTGTCCACCCTCCCCAGAGCAGGCAGTGGAATTTCGCGGATAAATCCTCCTTCAAGGTCATAAACTTTGAGATTGTCGTGTACATCATGCATATAGGTAACAACAAAGTAATTATTGATAACAGCGGCATAATCAATCACATCTTCGGTCTGAGATAGAATCGTGCGCCAATTGCTGCGTGAGGGATTGTTAACGTCGATGGCAATGATACGTCCCCGCGGGGCATTGAGGTCGGTATTGAAGTAAAAAACCGACTCAACATTGCCGGCAAAGTCATAGCGGGCATCGGCTTCGTCGAGCAGTTTGATAAACTGACCGTTACCGGCGATGGGCTGGTAATAAACACGATTCTTTGGGTCGGTGCCATGATGTACGTTAAGTATCAGGTATTTACCGTCCTCGGTAACCAATGGGGCAAAAGTTAATTCTTTATTGTCGGGACGTTCATAGACAAGTTTGTCCTGCGATTGTGGAGTACCAAGTTCGTGCCAATAAACTCGGTTGTAGTTGGTTTGGTCTTCAGCGGCAACGGTATTCGGGTCAGGAAAACGGTTATAAAAGAAACCTGTGTTATCGTGTTTCCAGGCGATGCTGGTAAACCGGCACCATTGAAGAGTCTCCTCATAATCTTGCCCAGAATCGATTGTGCGTATTTTGATTTCCTGCCGGTCGCTTCCACTGCGGGAGATGGCGTATGCCAGCAAAGCCCCATCTTCACTCACCGCTGTATTCGTTACGGCAACGGTGCCATCTTCACTAAGCAAGTTCGGGTTAATAACGACGTTCGGCTCGCTTTCGAGCGTTCGCTGAACATAGAAAACGGATTGATTCTGTAGGCCTTCATTCTTCCAGAAAAAGTATCGACCGCCCTGCTTATACGGCGCCGAATATCGGGGGTAATTCAACAACGCAGTCAGGCGTGTCTTGATTTTCTCCCTGACAGGAACAGCAGCTAAAAAGTCGCAGGTCAGCTTATTCTGCTTTGCCACCCAGCTCTGTGTTTCCGGGGAATCGGCATCTTCGAGCCAGCAGTATGGGTCGGGAACCTTAGTACCATGATAAACGTCAACCGTGGAATCCCTGCGTGCCTGTGGATAAGTCAGCCCGATGATTTGAATTTCGGCTGGAGATGGTTGCAGGCACCCACAGCATAATACTGCACAAGCAAGTACAGCGGTAAATAAACGAGCCCCGTTAGAAACTTGCAAACGGGGCAGTATAATGGAAGAATAGGAATTTCTAACAGGGCGAGCATTTAAAGTCTTCATACTAAAATAAATCCTCACTATTTGATAATTGGCTTTCTTAAAAAACTACATTTGAAAAAGTCTGTAAATCCTTGTCAAATACGAATTGGCTTAATTTGAGAAAATTTGTTGCAATTTCCCCTAATGTCGGTTAGTATCCAGCACCTATTGAAGCAAGGCAGGTAGTAATAGTTCTGTTGAGGTAGTGATTCGTCAACTTCGAGCAATAGGTGCAGGATGGATGAGCCGGGCGAAAATAACGATAAAAGTAGTAAAACGAAAGCCAGCAAGCTCGTGAGCGACTTTGTCGCCGGCCTGAGTAACGAGCACCGTATGCTGGTCATTCTCAAAGCACAACTGTACGATGGGACGTGGGAGCCGATGCTCGATGACCTCGAAAACCGCTTGGCGGGTAAGCCATATATATTTAAGCTCGTAAATCGAATAAAAGACGATATCGAGCGCATCCACTATATGCAAAAATTCGAAAAGGAAAATAATGTCGATTTGGCTGACTATGTCGAACTACCGTAAAAGTAAGGGTTCTTTGTGAGGGTTTATGAAAATGGCAAGAATGTTGAAATGCAGATTTGTTTTATTCGCGAGCCTTTTGGTCTTGTGTATTGTGCAGAACAGCTTTGCAGCCCAGGGCGGTTCGCAATGGCTTGTCTCACCGAAACTGCTCGAACACGCCAATTTGAAAATATCATGGGAAAACAAGCTGCCCATTAAAAAAACGGAGAGGTTAGAGCAATTGTTTATTCTCGGTAACCGTCTCTATGCGATTTCAAACCAGAACTATATGACTTCCCTGAACAGAGAAAACGGAAATATAATATTCGGCAAAGTTGTTGCACCGGATGGCTTGCCGGTCGAGGGATTGAAGCCCTATAACGATGTGCTTATATCGATAGCCGGCACTAAAGTGATTGAGCTTGACCCCCAATCGGCAGACCAGCGAAAGGCCGCAGATGTGGGTTTTAGTATAGCCTGTCCCGCCGCACGCAACAGCTCCTATTTTTACCTCAGCGGGGTTGACAAACGTTTGCATATATTACGCGCCGAGGATATGGTCCAGATTTTTGAGGTTTCTGCTGATAACGAATCGATGATTACTTCTGTTATTGCTGAAGAGACTTTTGTCATCTTTGCCACCGAAGCGGGCAATGTGGTAAGCATTATGCCGAATATGCCCAGGCGGCTGTGGCAATTTGACGCCGCAGGTGGCATCGCAGGGCCAATCATAAAAGATGGAATATCCCTCTTTTTTGCCAGCAAAGACACCAACGTTTACAGAGTTGACATTGTCGGCTTGCCTCTGAGAAAGCAGCTTGCCTGGAAGTTTCAGACCGCAGGTGTGCTTGATAAGGCGCCCCGTGTTACACAAGCTGTTGTCTATCAGTATGTCCCCGGCAAAGGCGTAACGGCAATAGACAAAGGAGGTGGCACCTCATTATGGTCGGTACAAGGTGGCGCCGATTTGTTAGCGGAGGCAAAGGACAAAGCATACGTAATTACAAAGGATAGAACACTCGTGGTAATGGACAACCTCACTGCAAAGAAATTATATTCGGTCAATTTTGCAGAGGTCTCAATATACGCAGCCAATATAATAGACTCGAAAATCTATATCGCTGATGAACGTGGCCGAATTGCCTGCTTACAACCGGTTGAATAGGTTGTAATTGGTGACTCGTGTGTGGAATAAGTCAATTAACTCGTCCCTTAGGGACTCGTGCTATATGTAAGTTTGGAGTGCCTAAATTATGGATATCAGCGGACCAGGAAACCAGGATGCAAATTACTAATATATCAGAGTATCAGGAAAAATCTACCTGATATTCTGATAACCTGATACTCTGATAACCTGAATCTTTAGCTCACTTTAGGTACTTCCCGGTAACCAATCAAAAGGAGTTCAAACGAACGTGAGCCCCGCTTTACGGGAGTCCAAAACCATATAACGGGGTAATAAAATGAGGTGACAATATGATACAAAAAGGGATAATTTCTAACGGCGTGAAAATCAAAACAGCATTGATAAGTGTTTCTGACAAGAGCAACGTGGTTGATTTTGCCAGGAAGCTCAGCAAGATGGGAGTCAAGATAATCAGCACCGGCGGAACAGCCAAAAAGCTTGGCGAAGCGGGCCTTAACGTTGTTGGTATCGAGTCGGTTACCGGCTTCCCCGAAATGATGGATGGCAGGGTCAAAACGCTTCATCCCAAGATACACGGCGCACTATTGGGACTTCGCAACAAAAGCGAACATACAGCAGCAATGAAAAAACACGATATCGAGCCGATTGATTTGGTTTGCGTAAATCTGTACCCCTTTGAACAGACCATCGCCAGGCCGGACTGCACATTGGCTGAGGCGATTGAGAATATCGATATTGGTGGGCCCAGCATGCTTCGCTCGGCTGCCAAAAATCATAAGTTCGTAACGGTCGTAACACAACCCGACCAGTACGACAAGGTCATCGAAGAAATGGAGAAAAACAACGGCTCTGTGAGCGAGCAGCTAAGAAGCGACTTTGCACGAATTGCGTTTAGTCTTACAGCTTCCTATGATGCAGCGATAGCAAAATATCTTAACGCCAGAGCAGATGAAGAATACCCACAGAAGGTGTCAATTGCACTAAGCAAAGCTTCGTCTCTGCGCTACGGCGAAAATCCTCATCAAACCGCTGCCTTCTATAAGCTCCAACCGAGCGGTGAAACTTCGGTCAGCAGCGGCACTTTGTTGGAGGGTGGCATTGACATCAGCTTCAATAACATCCTGGACACTAACGCGGCGTTTGAATTGGTCAAGGAATTTACCGAGCCGGCTGCCGTTGTTGTTAAGCATCTTAATCCCTGCGGTTGTGCCATTGACGATGACATCTGCGTGGCTTATCGAAAAGCATACGAAGGCGATGTCGTCAGTGCCTTCGGCGGTATTATCGCCCTGAACAGGAAAGTGAACGTCGAATTGGCACAAACGATTATGGAATCTTACAGCCGATTCGGCAAAGCATTAGGCGCAGGAGGCTTCTTCGCAGAGGTGATTATCGCTCCGGAATTTGATAAGGATGCGGTCAAGATAATCAGAACGCTCAAGACCTGGGGCGACAGAGTCCGCCTGATGGAAACTGGGCCGATTGACAGAGCTAACATCGACCGCGGCGAGTTCGACATTCGCTGCGTAATCGGCGGGCTGCTCTTACAGAAAAGGGATTTGGTCGGCTGGGAGCCGGAGGCACTGACATATCCGACAAAAGCCAAGCCTTCTAAAGGTCAGCTTGAGGATTTGAGGGTCGCCTGGCTTGTCGCCAAGCATACAAAGAGCAATACAATTGTGCTGGTCAAGAATAAGAAAGTTTTAGGCGTAGGGGCCGGCCAAATGAATCGCGTTGAGTCAGGTCTGCTCGCTTTTAAGCACGCCGGCAACGAGGCAAACGGCTCTGCAATGGCCTCCGACGCCTTCTTTCCCTTCCCGGACAATGTTGAAAACGCCGCCGAAGCGGGCGTTACTTCAATTGTTCAGCCCGGCGGCTCCAAAAAAGACGATGAAGTCATCGCCGCCGCGGACAAGCACGGCATCGCTATGGTCTTTACCGGAAAACGACACTTTAAACATTGAGTTCACCACCAGAAAATAATATGTAGGGCGGGGCTTGCCCCGCCGATGATTGAAAGGGTATGAATAAAAAGAAGAATGTAGGGCAGGGTTAACCCCGCTGGGTTCTATTCGCCGAAATTGTTTATATCCTCACCAGCTATGTTTTCAAAATCTTTGATTTTGCCGTAAAAACCTTCTTTTACAAACTGATGATATGTTGACCACGGCCAATCTTCGGGAGATTTTACTAATCCATGTTTGACGGGATTATAATGGATGTAATCAATATGCTTCTGTAAATCCCTTTCGTCGCGTATCTGATGTTCCCAAAATCGTTTCTGCCAAATACAAACCTCGCCTTTGTCTGCACGCGAAATAGGCACATGCTCTTGTTGGTTCGCTCGTAGATACTCTCGGCTAAAAATCCCCTTTATTGATGACCAGCGTGTCGAAAAATCAGCATCTTCTTCCGGCAGTTTCCATACGCAATGCAAATGGTCGGGCAAAAGACAAATGGCTATTACCTCAAAAGGATGTCTCGATTGTGTTTTGGTAATGGCTTGTCTAAGAAGATGTCTCGCCAACTCTTCTGTAAAAAATCTTGTGCGTCGGTACGTGACAACGGTGAAGAAATAATAACCTCCTTCGAATTTAGCGCGAATATAATTTGGCATAATGTTATGGTATCGTCATTATTTCGGCGGAGCAAGCCCCGCCCTACAGGTTTGATAGCAGATTTGGCGGGGTTAACCCCGCCCTACAACTTTAAACATTGAGCAGCTTATGGCAACCACACAGAGTTGCCCTTAGAGTCCCGCGGCTTTTCGGAGTATTGTGAAGCTCGTATCGCGTAAAAATAATGTGGAAGCGTGTTTTTTTCTTTGCCCGGGGCCCGCCGGAGAGTGGTAGCGGGCCCCAGGGCATACCGCCTTTACTCAAAATGTCACTCACCGCCGAGGATGGACACCATCGGCGGCTGCAGCAAACGAATTTGTCGGCTCGTTCTGTCACGAATTAGAATTAATTCCTGAAGGTTCTGCTTGGCAATGTCGGCCTTGAGTGAGAGCAGCTCATAGTCGTCGGCTATGGCAAGCAGTGATTCCCCCTCGACCAACTGCTGCTCCAGGCTCCGAATGGATGCTTCATCCTGAGTTGCCTGTATCGAACGGTCGGCTAACTCCTTATTGAGTGACTCTATCAGGTTACCACCTACACTGCTGCTGAGCTGTTCCCGCCGTCGTGCTATCTCTATCCTGGCTCTGGCGAGTTTCTCCTTTATTTCATCAAGCTGAATAGACGAAATCTTACCTTCTTTAACTTGTTTCTCTGCCTCAACGACAAGTTTGCCGCTCATTTCGACTATGTTCTGGAGTTCCATCGTGATTGAGTCATTCTCAAGCTGTTTCTTTATCTTGTCCTGAATATCGGCTATTCGCTTGGTTGTAGCATCGATAATGACCTGGTTCGAAGCCTGATTCATCCTGGCTGTCTGAACGTCTTGTCGCAGGCGGTAAATATCAGCCAGAATCTTGTCGCGGTCAAGGACACGGGAACGCGAAATCTCCCTGAGAGTCTTCTGCTTTTCACGCAAGTCGGTTTCAGCCTGGGCCGCTTCTTGCTCTGCCAGCTTGAGCTGGTTATTGAATCTAAGTTTATAGTCCTCAAAGACCTTGACGAGAGTGCCCTCAAGGCTGCCAACAAGAGCGCCCATAAATTCCTCCGCCGCCGGCTTTACGTCCTCGCCAAGCTCAACTGACAGCCGGAAAAGAAGTGTTTGCTCGGCGGCAGTGCTCAAAGATGGTGCTGTGCTTGCCGGGGCTCTGCGAGAAGACCCCGAACGGGCCATAGAAGCTGTCTCTTCCCGCTCCATCTCCATCATCTCATACTCTCTCCTCCCTTCGGCTATTAGCCCGCGCCTCTCTAAAGGCTCAGGTAGTATGCCGCCGGTTGTGCCGGCCAACGCCTCGATTTTGAAAATATTAGAAACCTTATCCGGTGAAATGTTAAGCACTTCACGAGCAACCTTGCCGCCGACACTGCTGCTGTGCAGCAGATAATCTATAGTCATATTATCAAGCGGCAAAACAACCGGGTCGAAGGTTATCTTGACCAAACAGCTTGCAATGTGCGTATTTGAAAGTGCCGCTTTTGCCGGCTGTTTAGCTGATTGCGCTGGAGCTGATATTAAAAGTAAAAAAACTAACAAGACAAAAATGTGTTTGGGGGCTTCCATTTCAACTCTCCTTTTGGGGATTCCCGCTCTGCGGGGCCCCAATCTCTTTTGTTGTACTTCCTGTTTTCGATTTCTGATATTCGCTGCCGTGCTACTTGGGCCCATCGGTTTTTGGGGAATAGCTCAATGACGCGATTGTAAGTCTCGACGGCAGAATCCGTCCGGTTCAGCTCGCGGTACAATCGGTCGGCCTGATAAACCAGGATAAAGGCGGTCTTGTCAACCTCTTTCTGAATCTCTTCCAGCGGGTCCGGAATGCTTGCAAGCTGGGCCTCGAGCTCGTCAAGCGAGTGTCGTTTTTGCTCCTTCTCAAGAACATCCTGTATCAAATTTAGTGCGGCATCGGTCCTCGCCTGAAGCTGTTTGAGCTGTGTTTCGAGTAAGGCGATTTTCTCCTTCTCCCCCCTCGTCTCAGCAGTCCTGATTGCAAGACTCCACAAGCCCGCAGCAATCAGAACAACAGCGGCTGCAGCCAGTGGTACGGCTAAATTCAAAAAACGCCTGTGATGAGCTCGACGCCGGACAGCAGCCAAGAGATTTACAGAAATAGGCGGGGGAAAGCCGGCCATACGGTCGGCATCCTGAAGAAGCTCTTTTATCTTGTCTTCTATCATAATTTCTACTTTGTAAGCTCAGCCAGGTCCTCTCTTAGACGTTCTCTTGCGCGGTTTAGCCGAACCTGCAACGCGTTTTTCGATATGCCCAGGACTCGGCTGATTTGGTCTATCGGAAGCTCCTGCAGATACCTTAATACCACAGGCTCGCGATACTTTGCCGGCAAAGCTCGTATAGCTCGACGAACAACCTCGAAAGTCTCACTATCCATCAGCGTCTTATCCGCTGTGCCGACCGTTCTCAAAAAGGCCTCCTCGTCAGCCCGTGAAATCCGTCGCCGCTGGAGTATTCGCTTATATCGGTAGCTGCGGCACTTATTCACCGTTATGGTAAAGAGCCACGTTTTAAGGCTGCATTCGCAGCGAAATCTTCTCAGGCCGAGATATGCAGCCAGGAAAATGTCTTGCGTAACGTCTTCGACCTCGCCGGACCAACCCAGCAATCGATTGGCCAGTGCTGCAATCTCAGACGAATATTGCTCGACTATCCTGTCAAAAGCAGTTTCGTCACCCCGATTGAATTGTTCGACGAGTTGCTCGTCATCAATCGTATCGGCCATGACCTTCTATATTAGACCATTCAGGCACACAAAACTTACAAAAAATCGTGCAAAACCGGAAAAATACTCCCAGCCATAAAGATTATGACTGTCAGGTTCGGCCATCTCTACAACCCGGCGGCTTTCCTGAGCTTGGCTGTCATATCGGTCTTCTCCCAGGTAAAGTTTGGCAGATTTCGCCCGAAGTGGCCACCGTATGAGGTCTGGGCAAAGATTGGGCGAGCAAGTTTTAAGTGTCTTATCATTGCCTTCGGCGTCAAAGGGAAAAGCTTTCTTATAATTTGGCTTAACTTCCGCTCGCTGATTTTTCCAGTTCCTTCCGTTTTGACAAGGATTGATATCGGCTCGGCTACTCCGATAGCGTAGGACAACTGGACCTCGCAGGTCTCGGCCAGACCCGCCGCGACCACGTTTTTGGCTATGTACCTCGCCGTATAGCTCGCTGTCCTATCGACTTTCGTGGGGTCCTTTCCACTAAAGGCACCGCCTCCGTGTCTGCTCCTGCCCCCGTATGTATCGACAATGATTTTTCTGCCCGTAACTCCACAATCGGCCTTTGGGCCTCCCTCCACGAATCTGCCCGTCGGATTAATGTGGTATTTTGTGTCCTTGTCAACGAGCTGCTTCGGCAGAACAGGCAGGATGACTTGTTCCATTATTTGTTTTCGTAACTGCCTGTCAGAGACAGACGGCGCATGATGCGTAGAGACAACGACTGTATCCACGTGTACGGGTTTATTATTTTGGTATTTGATGGTAACCTGGCTCTTGCCGTCAGGCCGCAGCCAGGGCAGTTTTTTACTCTGCCGCATTTTTTCCAGCCGTGTTGTTATTGCATGCGCTAATTGAATCGGCATCGGCATAAGGGCAGCCGTCTCCCTGCAGGCATAGCCGAACATCATTCCCTGGTCCCCGGCGCCCTGTTCTTTGTGCAGACCCATACCTTCGGTTACTCCCTGTGAAATATCCGGGCTTTGCTTTGTGATTGACACCATAACGGCGCAATTATCGTAATGAAAACCGAGTTCCGGCTTGTCATATCCAATCTCTTTTATCGTTTGCCGAACTACCGTTGGGATGTCAACAATGGCCTTTGTTGTAATCTCGCCGGCTACAACGACCATGTCGGCTTTTACAAGCGTTTCGCAGGCCACCCTGCTCTTTGGGTCCTGTGCTAACATCGCGTCAAGAATTGCATCGGATATATGGTCGGCTACCTTGTCAGGATGGCCCATCGTTACGGACTCGCTGGTGAAAAGATATTCGTTGGTATCAAGTTGAGTGTTGCGGTGGGTTGTTTTTCTTGCCATATATAATTAGTCCTTTCAATATCTCATAATTCGTAGTTTACAATCTACGAACCATCGTTTATCGTCCAATCATATTTCATAAAATTAACAGAATAATTTCCTAATTCAAGGAAAGACACCTTATCCTTTGAAACGTAATTGGTAATAAAATTCAACACCGCCCGTGTTGTCGGCTCCTGGTCTTTGAACTTTTTATCTATGGCGAACTTACTCATAAACTCTTTGCCGTACGAGGATGATTGAAATAAGGACGATAAATAAACTCTGCCTTTTTCCTTGTCTGTCCAGAACGCCAGCGGACTCGATAGAAACCGCCTGGCCTGGTCGTCCAATTGCTCATTGAGCTTATACCCGTAATATGGCTCATTCCGCAGCGGCGGACTCGACAAGCTGGCCCTCGACACAGCAAAAAATATCCTCGGGTCGTCAAATTCTTTACGCAAAATCCGCTTATCAATCTCCGCAAGGGTGAATTCCTCATCCATCACAAGAAACTTGTAATTCGTCCATATCCCCTTGATGTGCAGGATGCTGTCAGGACCCCAGCCCGGAAAAAGACGCAAAAACCTCGATGATTCGATAGGATAATTTTCTGTAATTATATTCAGCATCTGGATGTTGTATGCGTTGAGCCAGAAGGCGATTTTGTCCTCTTTAGGCCAGGCTTTATATTCATTTGAATCAAGGTTGTCAAATTCCTGCAGAAGAGCTTTTAGCTCAAGCCTTCTTCGCCTGAGTGTTTTATAGTCAACCATTCCCTTATCATTGACGAAGTTCTTCAGAATCTCGGCACACTTGTCGTGAAAAGATACGGCTGACTTAAGCTTCAGTTCATTAGGCTCTACCCGTGCAGGCTCGACGTTATTAGGCTCAACACCAGCCGGCTCGACCGCATTGGGCTCCGACTCAGCAGGCACAACCTCATCAGGCCCAGCTCCCCGCTGCTCAGGCTCATTAGGTTCAACACCGGCCGGTTCGACCTCATTGGGTTCCGGCTCAACAATCTCGAACTGCTTTGGAGCGATTTCATCAGGTTCGATATTATCAGGTTCAACCTTATCCGCTTTGACCTGATTGGGTTCGCTCTGAGCAGGTGTAGCCTCAACAGGCTCAACCTCGGCAGGCTCAACAACGGTTGGCTCGATTTCATTAGGTTCAGCCTCAGCAGGCTCGGGCTTAAGAATTTCAGTCTGTGCAGGTTCAATATATACAGATTCTACCTGCGGGCAACCGGCAATAAAGACCGGTACCACCAGCAAAGCTATAAAAGCAACAAGGCGTTTACCCATTTTCTCTTTCCGACAAACAATTGCAAAACAATTCAGTCGCAAAAATCACCTATTTTATTTCATTAGCATAAAATATCAAACAATAAATGTCCAGCACCAATCCCAACTCCAAACCGGCAAATCTTTTCAAAGCCTGGACACAACTGGATTGGTGCTGGATTGTCGTTTTTATGCTATTTTTGCAGAGAATTCTTGATTCGGATTTAGAAGATTTAAAAAACCCCAAAACAAATTCGCACAGGATAAGCATTTTACGAAAAAAGACCGGACGATACTTCTCAGCCCTTCAAGACCGCTAAAGGCACCATCCGCGCGACGGCCTTTGCCCAGCCGCATTCCACAACAATTCGCACTACCTCTTCGATATCTTTGTAGGCATCCGGTGCCTCCTCTTTTATTTTGTGTTTATCGCCGGCTATGAGCTTTATGCCTTGCATACTACGCTTGAACTGCTCATCGCTAATCAAAGCAGGCGTAATAACTCTGCCTTTATGAGCTTTGCCCAGAGCAGCGGTGCGGCTCATTACTCTACCGGCTCCGTGGTTGACCGAGCTTAAAGACTCCTCGGAATCACCCGTCCCGACAAGCAGAAAACTTGCTGTGCCCATTGAGCCGGGGATTATTATAGGTTGGCCGGTTTGTGAAAAAATACTTGCAGCCATCTGCCTCGGACCGAAAGCTCGCGTGGCACCTTTGCGGTGAACCCAAAGACGTTCGCCGCTATGCGTCTCCAGCTTCGCCATATTGTGTGCAACATCATAAACGAGCCTCAGCGGCGTTGCGCCAAACATCCTGTTAAAACAGCGTCTTACAAGCAGTGCCATAATGTGCCTATTCGTAAATGCAAAGTTAGCCGCCGCAGCCATTGCAGCGATATAGTTTTTACCAGCACTGCTCTCGGTCGGCAGATATGAGAGCATTTTTCTCCGCTCAGCATTCTCAGGCCTCCGGGCGGCGATACTCATATATTCATCCGCGATTTCATAGCCAAAGCGACGAGAGCCGGAGTGTATCATTACAACGAGCTGGTTTTTGAAAAGACCGAAGCTCTTGGCCAAATCCGCATCAAAAACCTCCTGCACGTGCTGGATTTCGATAAAGTGGTTTCCGCCTCCCAGTGTGCCTAATTGATTGATACCTTTTTGGATTGCCTCCTTTGGCACCGCCGCCGGGTCAGACAAAAGCCGGCCGTTTTCCTCGATTCTTTTAAGGTCTTCTGCGAATTCGTCCGGGTCAAAGGCCTCCCAGGCACGGTGGCTGATTTTTTGCGCAAGACCCGGCACGGCGGAAACCCCTTTATTGATAACCTCTTCGATTTCGCTTTTGTTCAACTGCAAATTTTCCCTCCCCTCGCCTAACGGAATGTCGCGGGCTATATCGACAGCGACCTTGTCGGTATCTATCTCACCTTTCGAAAAAGGTGTACGCAGCAGCCGCATTCCACAATTTATGTCATAACCGACCGCAGGAGGCATAATTGCGCCGTCCAGTCCCAGCACAGCCCCGATTGGCACACCAAAGCCGACATGAATATCTGCGGTCGCCAGAACCTTTTTAGCCGGCGGCAGTGACGCCGCATCATAAAGCTGACGGACAGCCTCAGGTTCGAGGTTGACGGACTCTGAAGCGAAAATCGTTGCATCTGTAACCATCTGTCCCTGCCGTTCCATTCGCAGGCGAAAAGGGTCGATGCGAACAAGTTTTGAGAACGACTCCGTCATTTCCGCCCCCCTCCTGCAAAAAGCCCGCCCAACGCAGACATCGCTGCTGTGCACAGACCAATAACTTTAATAAAATGGCATCTGTTCATTTTTTTGTCCTATAAAAAACACCTAACTCCGGCCTTTATTCATCTATTCCATACAGTTTATGCAAAATTACATCAATTTTACAAGCTTTTTATATAAAAAGTTAATGAGGAAAAAGTCAAATGGTTAAAGGCCACATTTATCAGCTTTTACCCTAAGGGCAAAATAACTTGACAAAGACCGGTTTTAAAGTTAAACTGGGTGTTGTTGGATGTAGTTAGAAGGGGGGCTGCATATTCCAAAACCGGCAATTTTTAGGGTGTTTGCAAAATGAAAATAAAATGGCTGATTTCCGCTGTCCTGGTGGCGTCTTTTGTTTTCCTGCTGAATTCAGGCTCCGTGGCTGTCTCTACCAGAGAGGTTGATGATGTGCTCAAAAAGGCCGTCCTCGATGATAGCGATTTAAAAATTATCGACGATTTCCTCGCTCAGGCCATAAAAGAATTGGTCCAAACGAGGGATTTTACCTCCATTGCAAAGACCCGTACTGTCATCCTCAGCAGGCAGAGCAACCAGGGACAATACGCCCAACAGTTTTCCGAGTCGGCCCGCAGATACATCGCCGAAGGTTTTCAACAGGCTCAGGAATTAAGACGGCCGGAACGCACAACTCCGGTAATGATTAATCTCTTGATTCTTATGGATGGGCTCCAGGACCTCGCATTGGCAAACCAGGCTATCGCAATGCTCAAAAATGAGAATATGGTTATTCGGTACTGGGCCGTCCATTGCCTTACCAACCCCGAAATCATAACAAAGTTAAATGCCGCCACATCTTCAAACCAGGCATCGATTATCGCAGGGCAGCTTCAAGATATTATCGAGACAAGCACTCCTGAGATAATAGTTTTGATAGCTCAATTCGCTGCTGGCGTAAACATCCCGCAGGCAGAGCAATTATTGTCCCAGATAGCTGACTTGCGAATTAAACAATACGCCGACTGGACAGTGAAGTATGAGCTTTACGATAGTGCCATTTTAAAATATCTCAGCAGCAAAATACCCTTACCTTCGGAGTCTCCCGGCTTACCGCTGCCGGCAACAGCCGGCACAAAGCCCGACCTTGCCCGGCGTTTTGCGCAGTTATACTCCTATGTAATAAACAGGTACGCTAAAGGCTATGCTCTTTTGAATGATACCCAGAAAAGCCATTTAGCTTCCGTAATGGCCGAGACAGAAGACAAGTGTATTAGCCGGCTTCTGGGAAGCCCACAGCTAACTATTAGAAGAGCTTTGGAGCGGCAAAACATACAGGCCGTCTTAGCCGAGCACGACAGATTACTTGGCAGCGCAACAACGCCAGGCCAATTACCCACTGCCCTGAAGTTTGACTACGGCACAACCGGCAGCAGCTCACGCTCCGCTCCGCTCCCTTTGCCCGAACCACCAACCAAACAACCAGAATAATCATCGATAATTGGAAAATGTAGGGTGGGGCCTGCCCCACCATCCCAATTGTTGGTTTTATTTCCCTCCCAATTTATTTGCCGTTATATTTAGCCCTGGGTTTCACCCAAGGTTTTCTTTTTTGTGTGTCAACCGGTACATGGGTAACACTTTAAACCGGGAACATAGGTAACAGGTAATAAGGACTTAGGATACCTGCTTGCTGGGGTTAACCCCAGCAAGCAACGCACGGCTCTTGGCCGGCGTAAC